>Ga0194119_10004738_pt1 | contig 20776 bp, 21 predicted proteins | sample TA2MahC100mmetaG_FD_148620 | JGI IMG/M metagenome (GOLD analysis project Ga0194119, IMG submission 148620) | Freshwater microbial communities from Lake Tanganyika, Tanzania - TA2015018 Mahale Deep Cast 100m | ecosystem: Environmental > Aquatic > Freshwater > Lake | place: Tanzania: Lake...
TGGCCCGCCCTCGGAATGGGGATTCTGATCAACTCCGGCACGGGAGTGAGGCGTCGGGTGTAGACTGTTGGGGTCCGGGAAACCCAAAACGGAAATCCCGGCTCATCGCTGAGCCTCTGCTTGGGCATCTGTTTCCTCTTTCTTCGTCCGAAATCGTATCTAACTTCGGGCGGAGTTTGGGGTTCGGGTCACTGGTGAGTATAGCTGTTGAGGGATGCAGTCTTTGATGGCTTCTCTTGCACAACTGCCCCAAGCAAGCCCTATCACGCTCGCAGCAGCGTTCGCACGTATGCTGGGGTAATTGGAGTGCTGACAATAGCAAGAGGCTGCAACAGAGCAATAGCATCTCTAGTTCAAGCCAGCGCGACAGTTCGTCTAGCATCATCACGCAAGTGAAAGTAAGTCCTTTCAATCTGACCCACGCTGGTGCCGGCAATCTGTGCTTCAGCACGTACATGCACGTGGCGGCCAACGTGTTGTTCTGGGCTTCGATGAACTCGCCGCCGTCGCCCGCCGCCACGGCATCCTGCTGGTGGCCGACGAAGTCCAATCCGGCATGGGACGCACCGGCAGCATGTTCGCCTCCGAGCACTTCGATTTTGCGCCCGACATCCTCGCCACCGCTAAAGGGATCGCCAGCGGCATGCCGCTTTCGGCAACCATCGCCCGCGCCGAAGTGATGAACTGGAAGCCCGGCGCGCATGCCTCCACCTTCGGCGGCAACCCGGTCTCCATCGCCGCCTCGCTCGCCACCATTGAACTGTTCGAGGAGAGCCTGATCGCCCACGCCGCCCGCATCGGCGCACACATCCGCGCACGCATGGACTCCTGGCCGTCCCGTTTCCCTCAGGTTGTCCAGGTTCGCGGACTCGGCCTGATGATCGGCGTTGAGCTCAACTCGGCCGCCCTCCGCAACCGTCTCGTCTCGGAGGCCAGCGAACGCGGGCTGCTCGTTCTGGGGTGCGGAGAAGCCAGTATTCGCATTTGTCCGCCCCTGATTATCAGAGGAACAAGCGAATTTTTGTGCGGATACTCTGGCGGACCTCTTGGCCGCCGCGTAATCGTTTACTGAAAACAAGGCACTTGGCGGCAGGACGTAAGAAAAATGTGTGTCAAACGTCCACAGCCGTGTGGAAATCCGCCTTGACCGGCGATGTTTCCAGGTAGTATGCTCGACGAATGGTTGAGTTCCAGGACGGGCAGGGCAATCAGTTCCCGTTTTGGACTACCCCGCCGGGGTACTCCGCTCCGAGCAGGCGCTCAACGATGGGACCTCGAAATATGAGGAGAGGAGTTCGGCCGGTAGGTGGCTGCGCTTCCGGCGACACCTGTTTAGCATGAAACAGCACTATTTTATCGTTGTGTTAGCCCATTCGTTCCATGGGCGCCTCCGTCGGCTACATATTCCGCATCACGCCATTTACGGCGTGCTGCTGCTCGCATTGTTCGGCTTGGTCTCCGTCGTGGGCATTGTTTCCAGCTACGCCCGCATGGCGTGGAAGGTGGCCAACTACAACTCGCTGCAGGTGCAGTTTGACGCCCTTCGCCAGCGCTACCAGTCTCTGCAAAGCACGGCAAACCAAACCAACGAGCAACTCGCCACCCTGCAGCTATTCGCCAATGAAGTTTCGCTTGCCTTTGGGGTGAAGCGTTCGCTCGACGGTCCCGCAGACATTTCCCTCGAAGGCCCGCTCCTGCCCTCCTACCGCGAAACTCTCAGCCAGTACAACTTCCTCAAGGCCTCTAGCTTTTCGAGCGGTTTCCGCAAGTATCACCGCCCGTGGCAGGTAAACGTCCGTCCCAGCCTCTGGCCCGTCTACGGCCGTCTGCTCAGTTCGTATGGCAAGCGCTCGGATCCGTTCTCGGGCGAAGGCGCCTTCCACTCGGGCGTCGACATCACTGCCTCGCCCGGATCCTCCGTGAAGGCCAGCGCAGACGGTGTGGTGAGCCATGCTGACTGGGGTAGCGGCTATGGCCGGCTTGTTGTCGTCGATCACGGCAATGGCCTGCAAACCTACTACGCTCACCTTTCCCGCGTCGATGTAATCGTCGGCCAGGAAGTCCGCCGCGGCCAGTTGCTCGGCGCCTCCGGCAGTTCGGGCCGCTCCACCGGTCCGCACCTCCACTACGAAGTGCGCCAGAACGGCACGCCCGTCAATCCGTACATCTTCCTGACTCGGTCGGCCACCGGCGTAACCGTCAAAGCCGACATGCCTTTCTAGTATCGTCACCATCCTTGCTTTTGATACAATGGCGGCTTCCAACAAAAGGAGCCGCCCATGTTGCCTAGCCGCGCCCTGTCCCGTTTCCTGGCCGCCTGCGCCGCCGTCGCCCTGTTGACCTCGGCCTACCATCGCACGCACTCGATCTCTGCGATGACCAAAGCCGCGCAGGCCTTCCTCAACTCGCTCAGCCCCGAGCAGCAAGCCAAAGTCAAAATGGACTTCCAGGGCGAAGAGCGCCTGTTCTGGCACTACATCCCCACCGACGATATTCCGAAGCGCTACAACGGCAAGCCGCGCATGGGGCTCATCCTCAAAGATATGACCGGCGGCCAGCATCACCTTGCCATGGCCCTGTTGAGTGCCGGCCTCAGCCAAAGCGGCTACATCAAGGCGGCCAGCATCATGAGCCTGGAAGATGTGCTCAAGGTGATGGAAAAAGATACCGTGGACCGCCGCCATGCCCAGAAGTATCACTTCTCCATCTTCGGCACACCCAGCGACGAAAGCACCTGGGGCTATCGCGTGGAAGGCCACCACATCAGCGTCCACTTCACCATCCACAAAGGTAAGCTTGCTGGTACGCCCACGTTCTTCGGCGCCAATCCGCATGAAGTCCGCCAAGGGCCCCGCGCCGGCATCCGCCCGCTCGGCCGCGAAGAAGACCTGGGCCGCGCCGTGATGGAATCGCTCGACGCCGGGCAGCGCAAAACCGCCACCGTCGCTGAAAAAGCCTACGCCGACATCATCACGGAAGCCTCGCGCAAAGCCGCCCTCGCCGGCCAGCCGAGCGGTCTGCCGGTGTCCAAGATGAACTCGAAGCAACGCGCACTGCTCGCTGAACTGATGGACGAATACGTCACCAACGTGCCGGATGCCATCGCCGCCGCTCGTCAGGAAAAGATCAAGAAAGCCGGCAACAACATGCACTTCGCCTGGGCCGGCCCCATCGGCAAAAACGAGCCGCACTACTACCGCGTTTCATCGCCCACGTTCCTCATCGAGTACGACAACACCCAGAACGGCGCCAATCACAGCCACACTGTCTGGCGCGAGTTTGAAGGCGACTTCGGGCTCGATCTGCTCGCCGATCACGTTAATTCCGCGCACAAGTAACCAACCGGCGGCGCGCGTTTCCTATACTGAAGGTTTGATGGACTCGACGCGCCGCCGTTTTCTGCTGTCGTGCGCCGCTTCTACTGCCGCGCGCGCCGAAGTCCGCCCCAGCGAACGCGTCCGGTACCTCGATCCCGGCACCGAGTTCGAAGTCTTTCGCCTCACCGATCCGAAACACGCAAGCATCCTACCGCCAGCCACGGCGCGCATCTTTCCGCGCCGCGGCGGGTGGCTTCTATATGCCAACGACGTCAGCGGCTCGCTTCAGCCCCACGCCCTCGATCTCAAAAAGTGGGAAAGCCGCTCTCTCGCCGACGGGGCCAGCAGTTTGATTTCCTCCTCGCTCACGTTGACTCCGGATGACCGCTACATCCTATGGGCCGAGCAGGGCGGGGCAGTGCAACTGGCTCCGGTGTCGGGTGGCGCGCCGAAAGCCGTTTATCGCCTCAACGAAGCTCCTGCCTCCACGCTCACCCTCGGTGTCACGGCGGACGGCCCGTCCGTGTTCGTGCCTGAAAAGAACGTCCTGTGGATGGTGCCCTTGGTGGCTGGCCGCCTGCGCAAACTCGTCGAGAACGCTGACGACATCGTTTCCCCCATCGCCCGCCCGCGCCGCGCCTCGGTGCTCTACCGGTCGGCTGATGCGTACTGGATTACCCCGTTTGACGGCTCCCGCCCTATACGCCTCAAAACGCCCGCCGAAGGCTCACTCGGCCCCGCCATCTGGTCTCCCGACGGGCGGCTCGTGTTCTATCTTCACTACCCGCCCGGCGGCCGCGCGCACGCGATGCGCGAGAACAACCCTGACACGGGCGAAGACAATTTGATCGCCACCACGTCGCAGTTTGTGGCCTTCTCCGCGAATCGCGACGCTACCGTCTTCGTCGGCGCCAGCCGCAACCTCGCCGGCCCGTTCGTGCTGCTCCTGATCCGCTCGGTTCGCCGCGAGTTTGCGCTCTGCGAGCACAAAGCGTCAGACCCCACGCTGGTCGCCCCCGTCTTCTCGCCCGACAGCCAGAAAATCTTCTTTCAAAGTGACCGCCACGGCAAGCCGGCGCTCTACTCGATGACCATCGATAAGCTCGTCGAAAAGACTGAGGAACAAGAAGCCGAAATCGAGCGCGAGCGCAACAAAGCGACGTCATCGCGATGAAACCGCCGCGCCCCTGGTTGCGTCTGCTGGCATGAGCGCGTAAGCTCAAATCGTATGAAGCAGGCTTTGGTGGTCGCTCTCGTTCTTACGGTGGGTTCGCTCTCAGCGCAGCGCCACGGCGGCGGTCCCCTCGGCCCTGTGGGCCACGGCTTTGGAAACGTTGTCTTCCCTGGTACCGGCATCCCGAATCCCGTTCCCGGACACGTTACGGCGCTGGGTGCCGCGGTCCGCGGAGTTTATCCGGGCGGCAACGGCCGGGGCTTCTATCGCCCGCAGCAGCCAGCCATCGCCTATCCCATCGCCTTGCCTGTGCCCGTCTACACGGACGCCTACGACTACACCGGCTTTGCGCCGCAGATGCCCGTCGTTGCGCCGCAATACTATCCGCCGCCGCAACCACCGCAGCAGCAGCAGTCCACCGTCATCATCAACCAGCACTACACGCCGGAACGTGCCCAGCCTGTGGTGCGTGAGTACAGCGCCAGCGAACTCGGCTCTTACCAGGCCCCGGTGCCAGATCATCCGGCCCCGCCACCCTCGGCCGCAGCCCCGCCGGTGAAAATCGACGCCGACAGCCCCACGGTGTACCTCATCGCGCTCAAAGACGGCACCGTGTACTCGGCTTACGCCTATTGGGTCGAAGGCGACACGCTCCACTACATCACTACGAAGCACAGCCACAACCGCGCCACCGTCACCCTCGTCGACTCAGAACTGAGCAACCAACTCAACCGCCAGCGCAAAGTTGAATTCAAACTGAATGCGGGACGGGCTTCTGCTCGCGGCGGACTGTAGTCGGGCGAGACCCACCTCCAGATCGTCCATGATGAGTTTGATCGGTCTTGACTTGGCGGAACTCCAGGCGCTTCTCGCGCCGGATCGGCCACACCATGTCCGCCGCCTCTACCAAGCCATTAATCGGGACCGCCAGTTTGACTACGGGGCTATCCCGGACTTACCGGATTCGCTGCGGGGGCGACTGGCGGACCTGCCGTTGGGCTTGCCGCGGGTGGAACAGACATTCACCTCAAGCGACGGCTCGTTGCGCTATCTGCTGACGCTGGCCGATGGGCGCACGATTGAGTCCGTCTTTATGCCGGAGTCGCGGCGCGACACGATTTGCATCTCTTCCCAAGTCGGCTGTCTGGTGGACTGCCGCTTCTGCCTGACGGCGTTGATGGGCCTGGAGCGCAGCCTGACGGCCGGAGAGATGGTGGGGCAGGTGTTGCTGCTGCTGGCTCAACTCGCCCCGGACGTGCACAACCGCCGCTTCAACATCGTGATGATGGGCATGGGCGAACCGCTGCTGAATCTGCCCAACGTCTTGAAAGCCACGCGGGTGCTGGCCGATTCGCGGGGCATGAACATCTCACCCCGGCGGCTGACGATTTCCACCAGCGGCATCACGCCGAAACTGGCGGAACTGGCGGTGGCGCCGGTGCGTCCGCGGCTCGCCATTTCGCTGAACGCTTCGAGCGAAGAGCAGCGGCGGGAGTTGATGCCGATTACGCGGAAGTACACACTGGCCGGTCTGTTGAAGGCTTGCGGTGAATACGCCGCGGTAACCGGCGATGCCATTCTTTTCGAATACGTCCTACTGGACGGCGTGAACGACAGCGATGCCGATGCGCAACGCGTGGCGGCGCTGCTGGCTCCGCTGGGGGAGGCGGCTAAGTTGAACGTGATTGCGCTGAACCCGGCGCCGGGCATTCCATTTGCGCCGCCGGCGCCGGAACGCGTGGTGGCGTTCCAACAGATTGTGCGGCGGACGCTGCCCTGCTTTTTGCGCAAACCACGGGGACGAGATGTTTATGCGGCGTGCGGTCAGCTAAAGCGCATGGATGCGCCGTCAGGCGAGAACGGACTTTACCGCTTGCCCGTGCACGTCGGTTAGGCGCTGTTTTGCTAGGTCTCCCAAGAATCGAAGAAAATGTTCTCTCCCTCTCACTGCACTCTGCCTGGCGTGCTGCCAGTCCGTCAACCGCGATGCTGAAACCAGGGCCATCGCAGCCTTGGAAGAAACCGCATTCCAGGCCTGGCCTGCCCGCAACGCGGCGCAAGTGGCGGCCATCTACGCGCCTAACGCGCGCACTCAGTTCGCCAACCTGCCGCCCATGAAAGGCTCAGACATGGAAGGGCTCGTCAAAGAGATGTTCGCTGACCCCAACCTTTCCGCCAGGTTTGCCCATCACAGGATCGAGGTGTCGAACTCAGGAGACCTCGGCTACGTCGAAGGCACCTACGAGTTCATCACTACAGACCGCAAGACGAATCAGCCCGCGCGCGAAAAAGGCCGCTACCTCACGATCTTCGCCAAGCAATCCGGCGGAACCTCGAAGGCCATTTCAGACATTAGTGCGCCCGATGTTCCGCCCACGCCAGTCGAAGCCGTCAAATAGCAAGCCGCTACTTCTGACGCGCCTGAAACTCGCGGGCGGCGCGCGCCGCGTCCGCCTTTCGCCCCGCGGCTGCATAGGCCCGGCTCAACTGAAACAGCACCGCCGGCTCCAACTCGCGGGCTGCTTCGAGGTGCGGAATCGCCCGCGCCGCCTCGCCCGGCGCCAGCATCATCCGCCCCAGCGCCGCGCGCATCGGTAGCAAGCCCGGTGCGCGCGCCACGCCCTGCTCCCAAGCCTCGCGCGCTGCGGCCGAGTCACCGGCTCGCTGTCCCAGGTCGCCGCGCAGAAACAATACATCGCCATCCTCGGGCAAGCCAGACAAAGCCTGCGCTACTGCTTCCCAATCGCCCGCCTGCCACAACGCCATTGCCCTTCGCTTGCCCAGCCGCGCCTCTCCGGGAGAAACCGCCATCGCCTGCTCCCACACCGCCGCGGCCTCGCGATGTTTGCCCGGCGCCCGTAAAGACTCAGCCTGCAACTCCAGCCCCTCGGGCTTCCCCGCCAGTTGCGACAGCGTCTCGGTCGCCAGCGCCGTCGCCGCCAGTGCGCGCCAGTACAATGACGCCGCCAGCGGCCGCGCATCGACCAGCAACCGGCGCCACGGCGCAGGCGGCGTGGGCTCCGGCTTGCCTTCCAGTAATTCGGCGATTCCCTGCACCATGGGCCGCTTCTCCGCCGCCCGCCGCGCCTGCTCCCGAGCCTCTTGCTGCCGGTCCTGCGCCAGCAGCGCCCGGCAACGCAGCGCCAGCACCCACGCCGAGTCCGGCGCCACGCGCTCCAGCTTCTGCGCCGCCTGCGCCGCCATCTCCACCAGCGCATACCCGCGGCCCAGCGCCGCCTTATCGCCCTTCAGGTTCGCGTACGCCGCCTCGGCGCGCTCATACCGGCCGGCTTCCAGATACGCGCTCGCCAGTTCGGCCCGCGCGAGCTCGGTGGCCGCATTCAGGCGCACCGCGGTCTCCAGCGGCGGAATCGCGCGCGCCGGCTCGCTCCTCTTCAGCCGCGTCATCCCAAGCATCAACTGCGCCGGCGCCAGCCCGGGCTGCAGCTTCACCGCGCGCTCCAGCGCCTCGGCCGCTTGCCCGTACTCGCCGCCTTGAAACCGCGCCAGCCCCACATTCAGCCACAACCCCGCCGTGCCCGGCATTTGCGCCGCCAGCGCTTCATACGCCGCGGCGGCCTCGGCATACCGCCGGACATCCAAAAGCGCGCGCGCCTGCCGCGCCTGTTCTTCAGCCTGAAAGAACAACGCCGCGGACCACCACAACAGCAACGTCACTCTGCGATCCTCACCGTCTGACCGGCCGCCACGTCTTGCCGCTCGGCGCGCTTGCCCGACGCAAACACCACCGCAATCTTCTCTACGCGCGTTGCCGCGCCCAACCCAAAGTGCACCGGACCCGCGGTTGCCGACGCATACCCGCGCGCCCACTGTGCATGGTCCCACTGCGTACGCCCGCCAGCCGTCACGCGCGCCTCGGCGCCCTGCGGCACGTCCACGGCAATCCAGTGCCCGGCCTTCTCCGTCGTATTGCGCCACACCTCGGCGGCCCCGTTCAGCGCGCTCACTGCGATATCCAGCCGGCCGTCGCCATCGAAGTCCGCCACCACCGCCCCGGGGTACGATTGCGGCGGGCGCGCCTGCAATCCGGCCTCGGCGCTCACATCGGCAAACGTCCCATTGCCCAGATTCCGAAACATCGCATTCGACTCGCGCACTTTCGCGCCGCGCGCGCCCGTGGTGGAGAGCACATCGGACCGCGCCACCCGAACATCGCGCCACCCGTCATTGTCAAAATCAGCGATGATCACGCCCCAGCCCGCCATGCGCGCCGTCAGCCGCGCCAGGCCCGAATTGAACGTGGTCTCGTTAAACGTGCCGCGGCCCTCGTTGCGGAACAGCGGAAACGTCTAGGCCGCGAGCGCCGTGAAGATGAGGTCCGGCCGGCCGTCGCCGTCATAGTCGCGCGCGTCGGTACCCATGGCGGACAGCGGCTTGCCCGCCTGCGGCAGCGCCACGCCCTCTTCAAACGCCTGCTCGATAAACCGCGCGCCGTTCGCGTTGTGGAACAGAAAGTTCATCTCGCGGTCGTTGGTCACAAAGATGTCGGGCCGACCGTCCCCGTCGTAGTCCGCCACGGCCGCGGCCATGCCCTTGCCTTTGTATTTGGCGATACCCGTCGCCGCGCTCACATCGGCAAAGCGCCCGGCGCCGAGGTTGCGCCACAGCGTATTTGGCTGCGCGGCGTAGTAGCGCGGGTGGCAAAAATCGGGTTGTCCGTCCACGATGCACTCGCGCTCGCTTGCCGCGTCCCACTGCACTTAGTTGGTTTGGAACAGATCCAGCCGCCCGTCGCGATCGTAGTCCAGCCACGCGCCGCCCACGCTCCAGGATTTCGACGGCCCCAGCGGCGCTTCGGTGAACTTCCCCACGCCATCGTTGCGCCACAACGAACTCCGGTGCACGCCGCCGATGAACACATCCTCATCGCCGTCACTATCGAAATCGCCGATCGCAGCGTCGATATCATATCCGCCCGCGCCGCCCCCCGGGCGCGGCCAGCGGATCCACGCGCCACTGCCTGTTGCCCTCGTTGCGCAGCAGCCGGTTCGGCCGCCCCGCGCCGTTGATCAGCAGCAGGTCCGGCTTGCCGTCGCGGTTATAGTGGAGCGTAGCCAGTCCGCATCCCATTGCCGCAGGGAGCTGTTTGCGTGCGGTTTCGCGGGTTAAGCAGGTGAAGTCGAGCGTGGTGGCGGTGAAGTGAAGCGCGGCGGCGGCAGCGGCCGGCGGGGCCGTCATAGAATGCTGACGAGACCGAACAGATGCTCCTCAGTGCCGCATCCCGCTTCCATGGCCGTCAGCTTCCAGACCTGATTTTTTCCTTCGAAAGATACTTTGTAGCGGCAATCCGCTCCGGGTTCACGGCAGACTTGCGCACCACCATCGCGCACGCGGAGGCTAGCGGCGGCGTCCCGGGTGTGAGCGCTACTTGCTGGAGTGTCAACAACGGGCGGCTCTGCTCTGACATCGGCCGTTCTTCGGCGGGGGGCGGAGGCGTCAGTCGCGCCCGTAATGCGAGGATCTTGTCGGCCGTCACCTGGTCCAGGCCTGCCACTGGCGACAGCCGTAGAATACGATGCGCCGCCTCGCGAAACTCGGTTACGTCCTTGGGGGCATCGGCTTCGGCCGCCACGGCCCTTGGCGTAAGCACGCAGGGGATGAGCAGGACCACCACGCGGGTTAATGGCGCAAGTCGCATTCACCGCCATCCTAACAAGTCGCGGTCTCGCCCGGGTAGGCGGGTGATCTGGACGCACAGGTACCTTATCGCCACCGTGCGCCCCAAGGCATTTGCCCGTTCCTGTCGTGCGGCTATCTCTTGACCGCGCCGCTGGTACGTTCTGGCCGCGCGCTTCTGCCCCGCAGCCTTCAAGTGCCTTGCATACTGCGGCAGCGAGTTCCAGGAGCGCGGTGGCGTGGGAAGGGTGCTGCGTCCCAACGAACTTGCGCCACGCCTCCACTGCGGCCCGTAACGGTAACTCTCTCCGCCAACCGGTGATCGGGACGCGAGATCTTCGGCTTCTCCGCCTCGGAGGGCCGCTGCTGCATCATGCGAAGTCCGGCCGGGTTGTACACAGCCACTGCCACGCGGCTGTCAACCCCGGTCTCGTGCCGCCACCGTTGAATCGCCTCCCGTCTGTCAGAGTTCGAAGTGACCACCGACCAGATCATTCTCAATTAGGGTAAGCTGACTGGAAACGTTTGGCGCATTTCTGACACCACCTAGTCCCGCGGGCAAATTGTCGTTCAGTATGGGTGGATAACAAAACACGATCGAGGGTCGAAATGAGTAGTCCCAACGGCGAGACGCGGGTCCAATTGCTTCCGCCGGCGGCTGGCGGCGCCGTGAGCGAAGACTTGGCCCGCGAGATCTCCGCCCACCTCGATCAGGTTCTCGCTTCTCCGGGATTTCGCCAGGCGCCCCGGCTGCACAGTTTTCTTCGCTACGTGGTGGAACACACCCTACGGGGCGCCAGCAGCGGCATCAAGGAAGCCACGATCGGCGTAGAGGTTTACGGCAAGGAGCCGGGCTACGACTCGCGCGCCGATTCGAGCGTGCGTGTGGAGGCTTCCAAGCTCCGGCAGCGCCTGACGGAGTATTACGATGGCGAGGGCACCGCGCCGGGAGTGATTGAAACGGTAGTGGGGGCAGGGCAATGAAACATCTGACGGTTTGGCTGCTGTTTGTGGGACTGGCTGCCGCCGAGGGCGAAGCGGATTGGTTTGCGCTCATTCGTCAGGACGGCACGGCGGCCCTGCGGAAGCGGCTGGCAGCCGGAGAAACAGTGCCAGGCGGCGATGTGCTGGGCAACACGCCGTTGCACTATGCGGCTCTCTACGGCCCACCGAACGCCGTTGAGTTGCTCCTCCAGGCGGGCGCTTCGCCCAATGCGCGCAACGGCGAGGGTGTGACGCCGTTCCTCTGCGGCGCCACTGATCTGGCCAAGACGAAGCTCATGCTGGCGCGCGGGGCGGACGTGAAGGCGGTCTCGGACAAGGGACGCACGGCGTTGCATGTGGCCGTGGGGTCCACGAACGGTCTGGAGATTGCGCGGCTCCTCATTGAAAAGGGAGCGGACGTGAACGCGGTCGACAAGGCGCGCGGCGATACGCCGCTCAATCTAATCAACGGCAAGTATCCCGAACTGACGCGGTTGTTGCTCGCCAAGGGCGCGCGGGCGAAGACGGCCGGCGCCACGGGAGTGACGCCGCTGATGAACGCGGCCAACCTGGGGAGCCCCGAGCAGTTGAAACTGCTGTTGGCGGGGGACAGCGAGGTCATCGCGGCCACTGCTCTCGAAGACCAGAACCCGGCGGGGAAACTGGCCGTTGAACGCCGTTTCCCGCTGCTGTTTGCCGCGCAGAGTGCGCGGCCGGACCTGGTAGCGCCGCTCCTTGCCGCCGGTGCCGACGTGAAGCAGCGCGACGTACGTGGCATGACGGCCTTGATGTTCGTCGTCCCGGGTGACCGGCCCAGCGCCGGCGCCGTGCGCGCGCTGCTGGCCGCTGGCGCTGACGTCAATGCGAAGGACAACAACGGCGAGTCTGTTCTCGATTGGGCGCGCAAGACGCCGCATCCGGAGATTCTGCGGCTGCTCCAGGAGGCCGGCGCAACTGGCGCGGCGGTGGCACCGGTGGCGGCGCGTCCGCACCGCACGGCGCCACTGGAGCCGTTGCCTCAGACGCTGAGCCGCGCCATGCAGAGAATCGAAGTCTCCAGCCCGGTGCTGTTTAAGAAGGCCGGCTGTGTGGCGTGTCATCATCAGCCGGCGGCGGTGATGGCGGCTGCGGCCATGCGCGAGGCGGGCTTGCCGTTTGACGTGGCGGCGGCTGAAGCGCAGGCCAAGTCGCTCCTGTCGGCCCGTTCCAACGATGTTCTGCAGGGCATCGAGTTTGGCGGGCGTCACGATTCGGCGATGTATGCGCTCGACGCGGCGATGGCCTACAGAGTGCCTGCCAACGCCGCGGTAGATGCGATGGTTCAGTATCTGGCGTACACCCAAAATGCTGACGGCGCCTGGGGGCCGCGCGGTTCGCTCGCTTCGCGTCCACCGGCCCAGGATTCCAACATTCACCGCACGGCCCACAACGCGAAGATCCTGCGGCACCATGGCTGGCCCGCTCGCCAGACCGGGTTCGAACGCGCCATCGCGCGGGCCCGGACGTGGCTGGAGCAGGCTGAGCCTGTTGCCCAAGTATGAGGTTTCTGAAGTCCTGATCGGGTTGGTGAACCTCGGCTCGCCGAAAGCCGAGACCGTGGCGCGGCGGTTGGCCGCGTTGCAGCGCAAGAACGGAGGCTGGGCGCAGAGCCAGCAACTGGAGGCCGATGCTTACGCAACCGCGCTGGCAATGCAGGCGCTGCGGCAATCGGGCATGAAGGTTACCGACCCTATTTATTTACGCCCAAGGCGTGACGTTTCTGCGCGAGACGCAGCTTGAAGTCGGCTCCTGGCATGTGGCGAGCCGAGCGGTGAAGTTTCAGCCTTTCTTCCAAAGCGGTTTCCCGCACGATCACGATCAGTGACTGTCGATCCTGGCGACGGCTTATGTAGTGCGCGCACTGGCGCCCGTGGCCAGATAGGACTCAGCGGAGACAAGACACTCCTGCCGATCGCCGCCGTGGCAAGCCTGTTACGCGCGCAGGAGCCCGCCCCGCCCTTGCCCGAACTACCTGGAAGCCAGCGCCATGGATGCGCCGGTCATTGTCGCGCTGCATGACTTGGGCGACAATGCCATGCAGTGGCGTTTTCAACTGGCCGGACTGTCAGACTGCTTTCGGGTGGTTGCCTGGAACGCGCCGGGCTATCTGCTTTCGGACGGATTTAATTAAGGTAGGGAAGCGGGGCTGCTATGAACTACCGCTCGACGATTTTCCCGATGTCTTGCAGTGGACGCGGGTTCATCTGCTCGGTAATTCGTTTGGCAGCCGTGCCGCGCATGCTTTGCGATGCACCATCCCGAGCGAGTGAACAAACTGATCTTCGTCGGCCGATGAAGATCGCATCAGCCCGGTTGCCGCTAATAACGCCGCGCCGCTGCGCGGTTGGAGATTCTCAAAGGCATCGGCCGCCTTCCTCACGTGGAAGCGCCGGAAGAAGTGAAGCGCATGGCCAACGGCTTCCTCTTTCCGGTTCGGCCCTGAGCCAACGCGGGAGAACGTCATCCGCCAGAACGCCGGGTCAGGCCCGTGCTTTGGGGGTGGGACTCGGTGCCGCCGGAGCCTCTCGCGCGGAGGCCTTGAAGCGCTGAAGATCCCGCTGGATGCCGGCGCGCCGGTGAAGCGGAAGAATCGTTGGGGTTGTACCGCGTGCTGCTGGCCGCGCCAGGCGCCCCGAGGCAAGGCCGCTGCGTCGGCGTACCTTTCCCCCTGGTTGAGGCGATCGCCGGCAATCTACCGCATCGGGAGTGACGCGCACGGGACCCTCCATACCCATCCGGCGCGCTGACGTGAAGATGATTCACACCCCTGAAAAATTTCGTTACTCCCCTCAAGTCAATGACATCCCAGCCTCGTAAGTGCCGTAGTCATTCGCCCCTCTGCCAAACTCTGCGCAGATAGCGCTTCGCCGCGCTCGCGCGACCCCACGCCACGAAAGGACAACATCAACATGCCAACCTCAGACCGCCGCCGTGCCGCCTCCCGCGCCAACGGCGCCAAACCCCAAGGCCCCAAAACCCCCTAAGGCAAGGCCCGTTCCGCCGCCAACTCCACCCGCCACGGCCTGACCGCCGCCAGCCGCACCACCGCCACCATCTGCATCTTTGGCGAAATTGCCGAAGACTTTGAAGAACTCCACGCCGCCCTCATCGCCGAACACGAGCCCGGGTCCGCCACCGAGGCCCTCCTTGTGGAGGAAATGGCCACCGCCCGCTGGCGTCAGCAGCGCGCCTGGACCCTGGAGTCCACTACCATCGACAAACACGCCGGCCGTGTCACCCCGGAAATCATGTCCACATACGGTGAGCAGGCCACCGAACCGCTGATCATCGCTTCCGCCGTCGAAGACCTCGCGGACAATAGCAACGTCCTCGCCTTACTCATGCGCTACGAGGCCCCCTGTCGCGCGAGTTTGACCGCTGCCTTAAGCGCCTTCACGAACTCCAGGATCGCCGCATGCGCGGTTTGTAAAACGAACCCAGTCCCACAAACGAACACTGCCATGCTACTGCCCAACCGGAACAGAGCGAACCAGTTACTCCCGAATCACCGGTGGAAGCCGTCCCCGGCGGCTCCGATCCGGTCGCAGAGCCCCAGCCACCATCCGGGCCGTCCGGCGTTCATGGACCTGCTCTATCGGCAACTGATTCTGCCGAATCCAAACCGCCAGACGGTCTTCCTCGCGCCGCTTGACGGAATGGAAGTGCACGAACGGTCGTTAAAGGTTCCAGGCGTGTTGGAACGATACCGCCGCGCCCCAGGATAGCTCTATTGCTGTGTCGACACCGTCGCACCGCCAGCCGGCGCGCCTTGCTGCTGCGGCGTTGCGCCCGTACCTCGCGGCGTCTGGCCCACGGCTACTTCCGCGGCCAGCGCCTGCGACAGACAGATCAAACTCAGGGTGACAGTATGAACTTGAACCATGGCCTCCAAACGAGCACGTCTGATGCCAAGACTATGCCAACTGATTCCGCGCCACTTGCCAATGCCGGCCGACATTTTGTCTGGACCGCCGCTCGTCGAAATGTCTGGCGGAAAGCCACGGGTTGCCCTGATACACTGATGGTCGATATGGCAAAACCAAATCGGCCGCAGCCGGTTTCTGCGGTCCAGCGCAAGTCCCGGCGCAACTTCATTGGCAATGGCGCGGCCGTGCTGGCGGGTTCCATCGTCGCTCCTTCCGTCCTCGGCGCCAACGAGCGCATCCGCCTCGGCATCATTGGCCCGGGTGACCGCGGCATGCAGATCGTGCGTGAAGCCATGGCCTGCCCGAACACGGAAATGGTTGCGTTCGCCGACATCTACACCAGGCGCCTCGAAGACGCCAAGCGCGTCGCGCCGAACGCGCAGACGTGTCTTGACTACCGGAATCTGCTCGACAACAAAGACGTCGACGCCGTGCTGATCGCTACCCCTCAGCACCTCCACAAAGAGCACTTCATCGCCGCGCTCGAAGCCGGCAAGCACGTCTACCAGGAAAAGACGATGGCCTTCACGGTGGACCACGCTAAGAAAATGCGCGCGGCCTATCAGAAGGCGAACGGCAAGCTCACCGTGCAGATCGGCCACCAGTCCTGCTCATTCGGTCAGGCGCGCGACGCGGCGGCCTTCCTGGCCTCGGGCAAGATGGGCCGCATCACCATGATCGAGTCGCATATGTACCGCAACACGCCGCACGGCAAGCCGCAGTGGTCCCGTCCGGTGCCGCCGGGCCTGTCGCCTGAGAACGTGTTGTGGAAGTCGTTCCTCGGCGAAGCCCCCGCGCGCGAGTTCGACGCAAATCGTTATGTGAATTGGCGCTTCTTCTGGGACTACTCGGGCGGCAACGTCTATGAGAACATGTGCCACCAGCTTTCCTTCTGGTACAAGGCCATGGGCCTGCAGATTCCGAAAGCCGTCACCATGACCGGCGGTGTCTACCTGTGGAAGGACGGCCGCGAAGTGCCCGACACGATGAGCGTGTCGATGGAACATCCCGAAGAGATCTTATTTGCCTGGAACTCCGGCTTCGGCAACGCGCACGTTGGCGCCTCCGAAGACGTGCTGGGCACAGACGGTACCATCAGCAAGACCGGCAACGCAATTCGCTGGCTGCCACAGAAGGTGAACCGCCCCGACGATGCCGAGATGACCGGTACGGCGGTGACTCCGCGTAACGCCCACATGCAGAATTTTCTCGGCTCTGTTCGGGGCCTTGAAAAACCCAACTGCCCGCTCGACGTCGGTTTCCGCGTTTCGGTTGCTTGCCGCATGGCGGTGGAAAGCTACCGTCAGGCCCGGACCGTCCGTTGGGACGCCACGCGCGAAGAACTGGTCTAGGAGCCACCCATGGACTTCCGCATCTCGGCCGAACACGAGCAGCTTCGCCGCGCCGTGCGCGAGTTTGTCCGCGCCGAGATCGCGCCCCCTGTCCTCGCCTGGGACGAAGCCAACGAGTTCCCGCTCGCCGCTGTCAAGCAGCTCGGCCAGCTTGGCTACATGGCCTCGGTGTTTCCCGAAGAGCACGGCGGCGCCGGGCTCGACTACATCAGCTACTGCATCATCATTGAAGAGCTCGCGCGCATCGATCCATCAGTCGGCCTGATCGTGGCCGCGCACACCTCGCTGTGCTCGAATCACATCTATCTCGCCGGCACCGAGGAGCAGAAGCGGCACTACTTGCCCAAACTCGCCACGGCGGAGTGGATCGGGTGCTGGTCGCTCACAGAACCGGAAGCGGGATCGGACACGGGCGGCACGCGCAGCCAAGCCTTTCGCGACGGCGACGAACGGGTGCTCAGTGGCTCGAAGACTTTCTGCACTAACGCCCACTATGCGCAGGTCTGCGTCGGCATGCTCGTCACCGATCGGGCCGCGTCGCAGCACGGCATCTCGGCCTTCGTGATGCCCACGGACGTGCCAGGCTTCCGTCTGGGCCGCAAAGAGAACAAGCTTGGCATGCGCGCCTCGGCCACCGGCGAGGTGATCTTTGACAACCTCCGCCTGAGCAGCGGGCACCTGCTCGGGAAGCCCGGCGAAGGCTTTGTCGACAGCCTGCGCATTCTCGATGGCGGCCGCATCTCGATCTCCGCGCTCTCGGTCGGCATCGCACAAGGCGCCTACGATCTCGCGCTCAAGTACTCCAAGCAGCGCCGGCAGTTCGGCCGCTTTATCTCCGAGTTCCAGGCGATCCAGCACAAGCTCGTCGACATGGCCACCAACATCGACGCCGCGCGGCTCCTCACCTGCCGCGCCGCCGACATGCATTCGCGCAAAGTAAACGTGAACAAGGAATGGGCGATGGCCAAGCTCTTCGCGAGTGAAATGGCCGTGAAAGTGTGCGACGACGCCGTCCAAATTCACGGCGGCTACGGCTTCATCAAAGACTACGGCGTGGAAAAGTTCTACCGCGATGTGAAGCTCTGCACCATCGGCGAGGGCACCAGTGAAATTCAGCGCCTCGTCATCGCGCGGCAGCTCCTGAAAGCATAAATGACAGTCGAAGCGATCTTGCGCGGCGAGCCGCGCGCCGTGGCTCGCGCGGCCACGGCCATCGAAAATCAAACGGCTGAGGGCAGGGAACTGGCGGCTGTGTTGCGAGAGCACTCCGGCCGCGCGCGCGTGATTGGGATCACCGGTCCGCCGGGCGCGGGCAAGAGTACGCTCGCCGATCAACTCACGCGCGAATTCCGCGCGCATGGCAAGACCGTGGGTATCGTCGCGGTCGACCCAACCAGCCCGTTCACCGGCGGCGCCATCCTGGGCGACCGTGTGCGCATGCAGAGCCATCATGCCGACGCGGGTGTGTTCATTCGCTCGATGGCGACGCGCGGCTCGCTCGGTGGTCTGGCGCGCGCTACCCAAGACATGGTGACGCTGCTCGACGTCTCGGGGCGCGACGTGGTGATGGTTGAAACCGTCGGTGTCGGCCAATCGGAACTGTCGATTGCGCAGGTGGCGCCGGTTGTGGCTGTCGTACTCGTGCCGGGTATGGGTGACGAGGTGCAGGCGATCAAAGCCGGCATTCTTGAAGCGGCGAATCTGTTCGTCATCAACAAGGCCGATCATGCGGGCGCGGCGCAACTCGAACGAGATCTCCACTCCCACCTGGAAGACCGCCCGATTCTCAAGACCGTCGCTACCGATGGCACAGGCGTCGCTGAACTTGCCGCGCGCCTGCTCACGCTGGAGCCGCGCCGGCGTGTGTGGCCGCCTCTTCCCGCCGGCGCGCGCATCGATCACTTAGGCATCGCCGTTTCCTCCATAGACGCTGCGCTCGGTTTCTGGCAATCGCAACTCGGCCTGCCGGTGGAGCACCGTGAAACCGTCGCGCATGAACAAGTGCACGTGGCGATGCTGCCCACCGGCGAATCGCGCCTGGAATTGCTCGAAGCAATGAGCCCGGAGTCGACCATCGCAAAGTTCATTGCCAAGCGCGGCGAAGGCCTCCATCACGTGGCGCTGCGCATCGCCGACTTCGACGCGGCCATCGAGCGCCTGCGTGCGTCCGGCGCGCGCCTGCTCAACGAACCCCGCCGCGGGGCAGGCGGGCATCTCTATGTCTTCCTCCATCCGGCCTCGGCGGGCGGCGTGTTGCTGGAGCTGATTAAAGACGAGGGACCCAAGGTGGGTTAGCCTGATGAGAATGAGCACAGCAAAAATTGGAATCATCGGCGGCTCGGGCCTCTACTCCATGCCCGGCTTCACCAACCAGCGCGAGGTCTCGCTGGAGACGCCGTGGGGCGACCCGTCGGACGCGTTCATGGTGGGCAAACTCGCCGGACGCAGTGTTACTTTCCTGGCCCGCCACGGGCGTGGCCACCGCATCACGCCGTCTGAACTCAATTTCCGCGCCAACATCTGGGGCATGAAGATGCTCGGCGTCGAATGGATCATTTCGCTCAGCGCCGTCGGGTCGCTGAAGGAAGAACATAAGCCGCTCGACTTTGTGATCCCCGACCAATTTGTCGACCGCACGCGCGGCCGCGTCTCCACGTTCTTCGGCGAAGGGCTCGTCGGCCACATCAGCTTTGCTGACCCCGTCTCGTCCGAACTCGCCGCCGTGCTCCATCAGGCGGCCACCAGCATCGGCGTGAACGCGAAGCTTGGCGGCGCGTACCTTTGCATGGAAGGCCCGGCGTTTTCCACGAAAGCCGAGTCGCACCTCTACCGCAGTTGGGGCATGGACATCATCGGTATGACCAACCTCCAGGAAGCGAAGCTCGCGCGCGAAGCCGAGATGGACTACGCCACCGTTGCCATGGTCACCGACTATGACTGCTGGCATCCGCATCACGACGCCGTCACCGTGGCCGACATCATCGCCGTACTCAATCAGAACGCCGAGAATGCCGCCAAGACCGTCGCCGCCGCCGTCGCCCTGGTGCCGGAGGTCCGTCAGACGAAGGCTTCGAGTGCACTCAAGCACGCCTTGATGACCGACCCCAGCAAGGTCCCCGCCGCCACGCGCGAAAAGCTCTCGCTCATCGCCGCGAAGTATCTCGGCTAGAGGTAGAACTTCATCGCTTTTCTCCTACTGCCACCACGTGTCCACGCGTGCGGTAGTACAGCACGCGAGCATCGGCCGCCGGTGTCGCCATGGTGATTTTGCCCATCCGGTTCGTTCCCAGCAGCTCAAACCTTGGTCCGGCTTTCACTACGTACACTTCGCCCTCGTCGCTTGCAAAGTACAACCGGTCTGCCGATGCGACGGGCGACGAACTGAATCCCGTCGTGCCCGCGCCCAGCCGCTGGTCGTATTGCAGCTTCCCGGTGCGCGCATCGTAGCACTTCAAAATCCCGCGGTCGCTGCAACTATAGATCAAATCGACCAGCACCAGGGGCGTTTGCGTGTACGCGCCGTTTTTCGGTGTGCTCCACACAATCCCGGCGGTCGTGCGCGCCCCGTCTGTCGGCGTGATGTCGCCTTCGGTGCCGGGCTTGATCGCGTACAGCGGCGCAGCTCCGCCGTGGGCGTTCGTCACGTAGATCAACCCTTGCGCGTAGATCGGCGTGGGCACCGGGATGTCGCCTTCGCTCTTCAGCTGCCACAACTCTTGCCCGGTTTCAAAATCGTAGGAAGCAATGAACGGCCAGCCGTTGCACACCACTTGCCGCCGGCGTCCGCGCTCGATCACGGCCGGCGTGGACCATCTTTGGCTCGAAACGTCCTTGCGCGAAGTGCGCCAGATCTCGCGCCCGTCCGTCGCCGAGAACATCGCCACAAACGGCGCTCCTTGAACATCACACAGCACCGCGATCCGGCCGTCACACAGAGCGGGCGAACTGGCGTAACCCCACTGCAGATCGTAGCCCGCCGGTGTGTTCACCAGCCGCCCGAGGTCCTCGCGCCAGAGCTGTTTGCCGGTCATCGAGAAGGCAAAGAGCCCTTCGGATCCGAGGAACGCAACAATCCGCTGCCCGTCCGTTGACAGCGTCGTATTGGCGTGCGTCGCCTTCGTGTGCCGCAATGCGCGCGGCACGCCCGAATGCGCGGTTTGTTCCCACCGCACTTTATATCTGTCTATAAATAAGATATTCAGTGTGATGGATTGCGGGGTTGGATTTCGTAGTTCCAATCGCCGTGAAACTTGTCGCGGCGGATCTTCACCTGGGCCAGTTCTGCATCGGAAACTTTGATGCCGGATGGATAGGTTTCGGTATTCAACTCGGCATGAACTTTGAGAC
>Ga0194119_10004744_pt1 | contig 20767 bp, 18 predicted proteins | sample TA2MahC100mmetaG_FD_148620 | JGI IMG/M metagenome (GOLD analysis project Ga0194119, IMG submission 148620) | Freshwater microbial communities from Lake Tanganyika, Tanzania - TA2015018 Mahale Deep Cast 100m | ecosystem: Environmental > Aquatic > Freshwater > Lake | place: Tanzania: Lake...
GTTCAGATTATTAGAGGAGAAGTTTAAAACATTCTTGAAAGTTAAGCCCATATAATTGTGTAAATTAGAGGAGCCACTTCTCCTCACCTTCGGTTAGAATGTAATTGTTCGAAAAACAACCTAACTGGAAGGAGATTTGAAATGGCTCAATACCAGATTACCGTAGATTCACAAACTTTGCACCAACTATTTATGACCAAATCGAAAGACTCAGGAGTGTCAGCATTGCTGGAATCAGTATTAAACCAAATCCTGGAGGCAGAAGCCACCGAGCAGCTAAAGGCTGAACCTTATGAGCGCACTGATGAACGGCAGGGTTACCGCAACGGCAGCTATCCCCATAAGCTGACCACCAGGGTGGGCACTCTACATTTAAGAATTCCACGCTTACGCAATGGGAAATTCTCGACAGAGATGTTCGCCCGCTACCAAAGAAGCGAACAGGCCCTGGTCTTAGCAATGATGGAGATGGTCATTAACGGTGTATCCACCCGCAAAGTGACCCTCATAACAGAAGAACTCTGCGGCGCCCAGTTCTCGAAGTCGACCGTCTCTGAGCTCTGCAAGAACTTAGATCCCTTAGTTGAATCCTGGAACCACCGGCCGTTAACTGAACGCTACCCCTTCGTGGTAGTCGATGCCATGGTAACCAAGGTTCGTGAAGATGGCCGGGTACGGATGAGAGGGCTGCTCTTAGCCTTTGGTGTGAATATCAAGGGTTACCGTGAGCTTCTGGGCTTCTGGGTCGGTGACAGCGAATCTGAGGCCAGCTGGAGCGAGTTCTTCGCCGACTTAAAAAGAAGAGGTTTAAGAGGAGTAGAGTTGATTGTCTCAGACCAGCATAGCGGTCTGGTCAAAGCGATCCGTACCCATTACCAGGGGGTAACCTGGCAAAGGTGCCAAACCCATTTTATGCGCAACATCCTAGACTCTACCCCGAAAGCCCTCAAAGAAGAGCTCTACCCAAAGCTAAGAGCGATGCTTGATGCTCCAGATCTCCAAACAGCAAGGTTGTTGTTTTCAAAGACCGTTGAAGACTATCAGGACAGGGCACCGAAAGCAATGAAAACGTTAGAAACCGGCTTCGATGATGCCACTGCGGTGCTGATCTTGCCTGAAAAATACCGTAAACGCTTGCGCACTTCTAATGCCATGGAGCGGCTAATTGAGGAAGTGCGCCGTCGGGAAAGGGTGATCCGCATCTTTCCCAATCGTGAATCACTTACTCGTCTGCTCGGAGCACTGCTGATCGAGTTTGACGAGAAGTGGGCCAGTGGCCGCCGCTATCTAGATATGGCCGAGTTTGAATCATGGTTGCAAGATCGGCCAGCTAATGCAAAAAAGGTGACAAGGATCATGTGATGCTAATGTTTCTAACCGAAATCGTTTTTACACAAAATTAAGGACTTGATCTTCTTGAATACACAAGCAACTCGTTATGCATTGATCAATTTATCAAAGGAGTGAGTTGAATGGCTGTACATGTTTACATCAATTTTCAGGGTAACTGCCGGGAAGCTTTAAAGTTCTATCAGCAGGTCTTTAACACAGAAGCGCCGGAGATAATGGCTTTTGGTGATTCTCCCCCGGATTCCGGTTTTCCCGTAAGTGAAGAGAATAAAGATTTAGTTATGCATACTGCTCTTGATATTCTCGGAACGACGATTATGTTTTCTGATATTCTGCCAGGGGAACCATTTGTTGCCGGTAACAATATCAGTATGGTAATTATGCTGAAAGAGCTTGAAGAAATTAAGCAGTTATTTGATAAGCTGAAAATTGGAGGCTCGGTCGAGATGGAGCTGCAGGAAACCTTCTTCAGCAAACTTTACGGCTCTGTTAAAGACCAGTTCGGCATCATATGGCAAATCATGCACGATGATATGTAAGTTAACATCCTCGCAAGAGGATCAAAGCCTCAATATCACGGTAGTGAAGAGCATCATGGTAGACTCCGATGCGTAATGCCTGTACCAGGTTGATCCAACCAATAGCCGGATCATAGAGTTTTATGTGACCCAGAACCGCTTCATCTCTACTTTCATACCAATGGCGGATTTTTAGGTGTTCCATTGCCGTTTCCTGCTCCATCTGTTCTAATGGAACAGGTTTATGTGGCCGATGTTTCGGTGCCCACAACCAACCTACGTTCATCGGGAAATCCGGCCGGGCGTATACGTCGTCAATCTCCGTCTCAAATGGCTTATTGCGGAAAAGATAGCCAATCGGCATCATAACTAACCAAACAAGCCCAAATATCCGCCGGAAGGAGCGATTAAGCAACCTGGTGTGATCCAAAATTTCTCCAATTGACCACTCCCGCTGAGCAGGCCGCTGCCATAGTCGTTCAGCAGGTATATCAGCTAACTGGACAAACACCTGCCGACGCTGGTAATCCATTAAATCAAGGTAATTTTTAACTTCATTTTTCATTTTTTCTATATCCTTTCACATGAACCACTTGTTAGGCTTTCCCTTTTTCCACATTTCTGCAAGCAATGGGGGTCTTGGGCACAATGGGGGTCAGGTCTTGAATTATTACTTTTTCTTATTCCGCACTATCTTGCTGACCGTTGTATAGTGAATGCCTATCAAATTAGCAATCTCTGTCAAAGTATATCCATACTCCAAATGAGCTACGGCAATCTTTTGGTTCCTAACTTCTTTTGTTAAATCAGATTTGTCATAGAATAACTCTTCCAAGCTTTGCCTACCGACAAAACGTTGCTTTCGTGGAATCTCCACTACGACCTTTTTGTCCTTGATCATTTCCTGAATCTTTTCAACAAATTCTCTATTCCCTAAAACAATTTGGTCCTGAAGGTTCTCAAAGGGAAACTTATCATTTATGCCTTGTCTAATGAATTGTTGGTATTTTTTTTGAGCAATTTCACGGTCGCTGCCAAACAAGCTAAGGATCCAGTCTACTGTAAGATATTCCGGAGTCTTGATTAAACCTGCAGTCGCACGGTAGCTTCCCCATAGCCACTTATCAGGTCGTGCAACAAGTTTGGCTCTGACTGGATTGAGCGCAATATAGCGGCACAGTTCAAGGAGATAATTTTCTTTGTCAACTAAGATGGATTTAAATCTTCCTTGAAATATATGGCCAAATTTTTTGTGTCTTCTATTATACCTTTGTGTATAAATGCCATTTAACTGTCGCATACCAAATGAGAGATTAGCTTCCGGGGTTTCGATAAGTAGGTGATAGTGGTTATTCATCAGACAATAAGTGTGGCAGTACCAGTTGCACTTTTTGACAACATCAGCAAATCCACTCAAAAAGGCTTCACGGTCCTGATCATCTTGATATATATTATGCCCTGCATTACCGCGAGAGGTAATGTGATATACTGCTCCTGGATATTCAATACGCAATGGTCTGGCCATGTCGAAAATCTATCATATCAAAACTTATATTTCAAGACCTGACCCCATTTTTGACTTGACCCCATTTTTGACCCCATTTTCTTTTGACCCCATTTTCTTATTATATTTGTCAACTTTTTCTCTTTATCGGTGTGTTTGCTCAGTGATATTGTCACCCTGAAAGTGTTCAGTGAAAATGTCACTATGCGAGAGGAACAGTATCACTTGACCCAAAAAGAGATCATGAAGTTACAGATCATCACCCAGGCATTAGACGGTACACTAACAGTAAGACAAGCAGCAGAACTATTAAGTCTAAGTGAAAGGCAGGTAAAGCGGTTAAAGAACGGAGTAACGTTAGAGGGGCCATCATTTGTGATTCACAAGAATAAGAACCGCACCACTGCTCACGGGCTATCAAAAGCAATCAGAGAGAAGATTATTGCTTTAAAAGAAACAAAGTATGAGAAAGCAAATTTCACTCACTTTACCGAGCTGTTAGCAGAACATGAAGGACTGGTAACCAGCCGTTCTTCCATCCAGCGGCCATTAACGGACGCGGGGATTAAAAGCCCGAAGAAACAGCGCAAACGAAAGCTGCACCACCGCCGCAAACGTAAAGAAAAAGCAGGTCTGCTGATCCAGATTGATGCCTTTCCTTACCCCTGGCTGTGAGGAAAAGAACGCTACAGTCTGCATGGCGCCATCGATGACGCCACAGGGGCTGTCTTGGGGCTTCATTTAAGCAGAAATGAGTGCTTAAACGGTTACTTTGAGCTGATGAATAGCGCGATCACTGATTACGGTATTCCGGTTCAGCTTTATACTGATAAACATACAATCTTTTTTTTGCCCAAGAAAAAAGATTTATCACTTGATGAGCAGCTAACCGGTACGATCGATAAATTAACCCAGTTTGGCCGTGCGATGGATGAGTTGGGAGTAAAGAACATCACCGCTGTTTCTCCTCAGGCTAAAGGGAGAATTGAGCGGCTGTGGGAAACGTTGCAAAGCCGGTTAACTATTGAGCTTCAGTTAAAAGGGATCAATACAGCAGAGGCAGCTACTGCTTTTTCCAGAGTTTCTGGTGAAGTTTAACCGGCAGTTTGCGGTTAAACCATTAAAACCTGACTCGGTGTTTAGTGTTTTAGACAAAAGGATTAACCTTGATTATATATTGTGCGTCAAAGAAGAGCGAAAGCTCGATTGTAATCATACTTTTTCTTTCAAGGGGCGCGCCTATCAGCTTAATGTTAAAGATCCGGTTGCTCCTCCCAGGGCAAAAGTCAGCGTGCTTTTTAATCCTAAGTTCGGGGTGATGGCTGCTTATTAGGGGCAGGTTTATCCAACGATATCTGTGGTGGCTTCTGCTATTAAACAGCTATCGGTTAAACCTGAAAAAGCAAAGAATCTTCCGGTTAAGCCAGCAATTGATCATCCCTGGCATTGCGCTAACAGAGTTGTGTTCTATGAGTAGTCTGATCGTGAAATTTTAGAGGTACTTTACAATTCTACTTTGGCTTGGCGTTAGTTTGTTCCCGGGGGGTGACATTTTCACTGAGTATTTTCACCCTCCCGGGGGTGACATTTTTTACTGAGCAATGAAAGATAATGGACCGAACCAAATCTATACGGCACCAAATCTATACTTTCTAAAGTTCTACTGCTTCCAGCCAGTCAGGTATTTTTACCGGAATATTTAACTCAGCTTGGATCAGTTTCGCGATTGTCTGTTGGGCTGCTTCTTCCCCGTGTACCACAAATACTTTCTTCGGTTTTGATTTAAAATTACCGATCCAATTTAATAATTCTCGCTGATCAGCATGAGCCGAATAAGATAGCTCTTTTTCAATGGATGCCTTAACCTCTATCTGTTTTCCGAACAGTTCGACTGATTTAGCACCATCAATTATTTGCCGTCCTAAAGTACCTTCAGCCTGGTATCCCACAAACAGTATAGTTGATTCAGAGCGGCCCAGGTTATTTCTGAGGTGGTATTGGATTCTTCCGGCATCACACATACCACTGGCTGAGATAATAATTGCACCGGTTTTAACTTCATTTAATTTCATCGAATCCGCCCTGCTGCTCGAGTATTTTAAATTGGGCAGTTTCAGGGGATGATGACCTTCCCTGATCAGTTGTTTAGTTTCCTGGTCATAAAATGTGATGTTTTTCTTAAATATTTCTGTAGCGGCAATAGCAAGCGGACTGTCGATATAAATACTGATCCCGGGATCGAGACGATCCTGGCTGATGAGAATTGTTAAATCAAAAAGTAAATCCTGGGTTCTTTCCACGGCAAAGGAAGGGATAATCAAGTTGCCTCCCTGCTTCATAGTCCGCTCGATTATTTTTTTTAGCTCTTCCGGGCGATCAGCTACTTCCGGGTGTAAATCATCTCCATAGGTAGACTCGATCACCAGATAATCTGCTTCGTCCAGATTGGCAGGATCCTTGACAAAAGGCTGAGCGGGGCGCCCCAAATCGCCGCTAAAAACCAATTTTGTTTTTTTGCCGCGTTCGTCAACCCATAATTCCACTAAGCATGAACCCAGTATGTGACCGGCTTCACGAAATCGAAGTTCCACCCCCTGCCAAGGCTGCTGCATCTGATCAAGTTCAAGCACCTGGAAATGATCCAGCGCCCGGTAGGCATCGTCAACGGTATAGATCGGTTTCGCGGCAGGCTGATTACTTTCACCGGTTTCCTTACTAAACGTCTTTGCTTCAAATTCCTGGATGCTACCGGAATCAGGCAGCATAACCTCACACAGATCTTTGGTGGCTGCACTGCAGTAAATCTTACCCTTAAACCCGGCTTTGCAGAGTTTAGGGATCAAACCCGAATGATCAATGTGAGCGTGGGTTAAAATTAAAAAATCAATCGCAGCAGGGTTTATCGTATAATCTGCCCTGTTACGCTCCTTTATTAATTCATCACCCTGAAACATGCCGCAGTCAACTGCAAAAGTTGTATTCTCAGCCTCAACAACGAAGAAAGAACCAGTTACAGTTCTCGCTCCACCTAAAAACCTGATCTTCATTAAAATACCTCCAATTCGTAAAGATGCTCTAATTATAAAACAAGGCTAAACATAATGCCAATTATTGCCTGACTGATTGAACTCCATGAGTAGACATTTAAACGGGGAAAGGGTTAAAATATAGTTCAGGTTCTTTGAACAGGAGGCATTGTTTAAATGCATAAAATCATCAAAGATTTTAATATTAAACTAACCGCTAAAGATAGATATTTTAAAGGGGCAGGGCATTGATCCGGAACGCGCATCCCAGAGGCTTTTTGAGACTGCTGAAGCGGTGATAAATGAGGCTGAAGCACTGCTCGAGCCTGTTGCCATCTATACCGTGGTTGATGTTATCGAACTGGATCATCAGACTGTCCGTTTTAATAATGGCGAGTTTAAAGGCTCCCTTGTTCAAAAATCTATGGCCGGCGCTGCGCAGCTTTATGTTGTTGTTTGCACGATTGGCAAAGCTCTGGAAGAAAGGGTTGATCAACTGATGACCGAAGACCCGGTCAGGGCAATCGCCCTTGACGGAGCCGGAATCACGGCATTACGAAAAGTATCGCTAACCGTGGAAGACATAATCAGCAAGGAAACTTGTGAGTTGGGGCTTTCTCTCGGGATGCGGGCTCAACCCGGACAGGAAGGCTGGCCGATTGAGCAACAAAGAGAAGTATTCAAGCTGCTGCCGGGTAATGAAATTGGTATGCGCCTGACTGATAGTTGTCTGATGCTTCCGCGTAAATCGGTGTCATTCGTCATCCCCAGGGGCAAAGATTTGTCTGATGCCAAAGTGCCCTGCGATTTCTGTTCTAAACGCGATCGCTGTGAATGGCGCAAAGAAAAGCAAATTGTTTAATAAATATGCATACTGGAATGGACAGAAAAAATGAAAAATAGGCAGAGAACAAACCGATCTCTATCTGATCATAACAGTAGCCGCAGAGGGAAAAAACACAAATCGCTGCTGCAGCCACTGCTCCTACTGCTTTTTAGTGTAGCGCTGCTTTACGGCGCCTACTATTTTTTCAGCGATCACCTTGACGGAGATGAAGATGCTCTGCCTGAAGTGATAGAGGAAGCACCACCTGAGAGCCCCGAACAGGTTGAAGAAACTGGACTAGAAGATCCTGAAGATTTAGAACCGGCACCAGTCCAGGAACAAGATGATCCGGATAGTGCTGATCTCTCCGAACCGGTTGCTGTCGAGCTGCAAGTTATTACAGATGGCGATTACCTGCTGGCCCTGGTAACCAAAGAAACTACCCTCAAAAGCAGTTACGCACCGACCAATCTAGTGCGAATTTCTGATTATATGTTTCCCGCCCGCGAACTATGGCTGAGGGAAGAAGCATATCGGCAGCTTGAGCAATTATGGCAGGCTGCAACTGATGATGGTATAACCCTGACCATTATTTCTGCTTACCGCAGCTATGATTACCAGAAAACCCTCTTTCAAAATTACGCCAACAGCTACGGCGAAGAAGCAGCAAATCGTTTCAGCGCCAGGGCCGGCCAGTCGGAACACCAGCTGGGAACTACCGTTGACTTCGGCGGCACTGCTGTCGACCTGAAAGCAGCTTTCGCTGATACCGAACAGGGCCGGTGGCTTGCTGATAATGCTTATCAGTTCGGCTTCGCCATGAGCTATCCGGAAGGCAAAGAGAAGATAACCGGCTACATCTTTGAACCATGGCATTACCGCTATATCGGACTTGAGGCTGCTGCTGCGTGGCATGAAGCGGGCTTAAGCCTGAAAGAGTTTTTACAGCAAAAACCTCAGTTTTTCGAGTAAGAGAAGTGCAGTTTAGCTAATGTGAGGAGGCTTTAATAATGACCGAAACGAATTACAGTTATCCGAAAGCGACAGTTGGCAAACGGATTCTTGCCTATTTGATTGATGCCTTTATCATTACTGTTCCAGTAGCGGTAATAATTCCGCTCAGTATTGTACCTTTCTTTGGTTATGTGCGCTACGACGATAATATGTCCTCGGCGCCAAACGTAGTTATGATTATCCTTATGGTCCTGGCCATTATCGTCGTAATCGGCTGGGCAATTTTTTATAGTCTTATCCGCGATGGCTTCGGTGCCGGACAGAGCTGGGGCAAGAAGATCTGCGGTCTAATGGTGGTTAATCTCAACACCAATGAACCCTGTAACAAGGTTCAATCCCTGGTACGTAATGTTTTTGCTCTGCTCATCTCAGTAGGGCTAAGCTGGGTGCCGGTTATTAATGGGCTTTCCTCGCTGGTGGAACCAATTGTGGCTTTAGTTCACGAAAAAGGCCAGCGGGTCGGCGATATGGTCGGCAATACCCAGGTAATAGATTTAGAACTTTATGACTCGTATCCGGTTACTTAAGCAATTCAATCCTTCGCTTTAGCTTCCATTTGAATGCTTAGCCCTATTTGAATCGCTGTAAAGGCAAAAGGCAGGTCCGCTGGATCTGCCTTTTTGATTAGTCTATTGCGCTCAAGAGCTGAAACTGCGTCCGGCTTTACAAAAGCTGGCTCCCCAGGCAGGATTCGAACCTGCAACCTACCGGTTAACAGCCGGTCGCTCTGCCGTTGAGCTACTGAGGAGCATCTGGTGCATAAGTATTATACTTAAAGGGCATCGGTCCGTCAAGGGCAAGTTAAATTTTTTAGCGACCTTCCCGCAGGGCAATCTTCTGCAGGATTTCCTCGTATTTTTCCCTCGTGATCGGGTAGAAAGAGAGGACCACAACTCCGATGATAAAGAAAACGATTGGAATTGGCCCGCAGAGCAGCCTAATCCCAAGCAGAGACAGGTCGCTCTGTGCTACATCGGGGATATAGCCAAATGCACTCAACGTCCAGCCGCTTAAGGCGATGGCAAAAGCTTGTCCAATCTTGCTGGTCAGGGTCCAGAGGCCGTAAAAGACTCCCTCCCGCCGGATACCGTTTTCAGCATAGTCGTATTCCACCACATCGGGAATAATTGAGTAAGGCATCACATATTGAGTAGCAAAACCGAAACCGGCGACTGCCATAATGATATAGGAAATCTCCATTGGAATGCGGTGGCCGATCAAAAAGAGCAAAAATACCGAGGCAGCAACGATTAGCATCCCAGTGTTGTAACTCTTCTTCTTGCCGATCTTTTTTGAGATGATTGTCCAGACCGGGATAAAGATCATTGAACTGAGCAGCAGGGCAACGAGGGCCATCTGAAAACCGGCTTCAGCACCATAGAGATAAAGATAATAATAGAGCAGGGCGCCCTGGATGATTGTAATGCCGGTGATATGCATGGCCCAGGGAATGAGGCAGGTTAAGAAAGGTTTCATACTCAGTACCTGGGCGTAAGATTTAAAGATATTTTGCACAGGCTGAGCTTCGCTATGTTTAGGCTCTCTAACCGAAAAAACAGTGATCAGGCCGGTGATCATCATGATCGCCCCCATCACCGTTCCACTTAAGGTCCAACCGGCCCTGACACTGGCCGCCATGCCGACAATCGGTAAAACCAACGCAGCACCAACCAGGGTTCCGACCACGGCACTGCTCATGCGAAAGGCGTTAAGCACCGTTCTTTCGTTATAATCGGTTGTCAGCTCCGGGGTTAATGCCCCGTATGGAATGTTGACCAGAGTATAAGCAGTACAGAGCAGGCTGTACATGATTGCGCCCCAGGCAAAAAGCTGCCACTGGCTGCTGTAACCCGGAGAGGTAAACATCAGGATCATGGACCCGAAGAGCAGAAAAGAACCAACAAACATATACGGTCTGCGCCGTCCCCAGCGAGTCCGGGTGCGATCGGAAAGATAACCGACAGCGGGGTCAGTTATAGCATCCCATATTTTACCAATCATTAAGGCCGTCCCAGCCAGCCCTGCAGCAAGACCAACTACATCAGTCATAAAAAAAAGTAAATAAAAACCCATCATCGTGAAAAACAGGTTACCGCCCAAATCGCAAATCCCATAACCTAGTTTTGTTCCAAAACTGAGCTTGCCGCTGTGCAATTCAACAGCCTTACTGTTCAGTGCCAAGTGAACACCTGCTTTCAAAATTTATAGGTCTTTTTGTCAGTTAATCTTACCCCCAGCCTTTTGTCAATACAATTTTGACCATTAACCGGCAGGATTTCATTTCGAGATCGCGAAATAAGCCTACAGCAATTGTTAATTTATGGGTTGAACCTAAACTTACAAACCCTCGAGGAGGTTATAGATTTGCGTCTAACCGGAGGAGAAATTGTTGCCCAAACCCTGATCAGGAGTGCCGTTCCCTGGGTAGCTGGTATTCCAGGACACGGCTGCCTGGCCCTGGTCGACGCCTTTTACAAACACCGCAAAGAACTGCCCCTCTACCTGGTTCGCCACGAACAGAGCGCTTCCCATATGGCCGACGGCTTTTACCGGGTTACCGGTAGACCGGCCGCTGTTTTTACTTCAATCGGCCCGGGTGCCTTAAACCTGGCAGTCGGCCTGGGTACAGCTTATGTCGACTCGACTGCCCAGCTGGCCCTGATCGGTGAAACCCATACCTACATGTTCGGGCGGGGTGTGCTGCAGGAGCTTGAGCGACAGCGGGCGGCCGACTCACTGCGCGTTTTTGAACCTCTGACCCGCTACTCACACCTGGCTACAAGGGTTGAACAGCTGCCCCATGCCCTTAACCGCTCCTTCCAGGCAATGCTCAGTGGACGCCCCGGTCCAGCAATCATTGCCCTGCCGATGGATGTCCAGGCCGAAGGGATGGAGATCAATCCCGAGGCTTTAAACTTTTCCGGACCGCACTTTGCCGGCAGCCCCGATCCGGTTGACTTAAACCGGGCAGCCCGCTTGCTGGCGGAGGCTAAGCGCCCCCTGATTGTTGCCGGCGGTGGAGCGCTGCGGGCAAGAGCTTCAGCAGCCCTAATCGGACTGGCTGAGGCAATCGGCGCTGCTGTGATTACCACGATGGCCGGCAAAAGTGTCTTCCCCGAAGATCACCCTCTCTATGCCTGGCACGCCGGTTCAAAAGGCACGGCCTGCGGCAATCAGCTTGCCGCTGCAGCAGATATTGTCCTGGCTGTCGGCTGTCGGTTTGCAGATGAAAGCACCTCTTCCTACCGGATTGGTTCGAGCTATAACATACCACCGGCAAAATTGATCCAGATTGACATCGACCCAGGCGAAATCGGCAAAAATTATCCGGTAGAAATCGGCCTGGCCGGAGATGCCGCAACAGTTCTAACAGCGCTGACTGCTGAAATTGGCCGGCCGGTAAAAGATCTCTATAATCGTTCCTATAGTATAGAAATTGCCGGATGCCGCGAAGCCTGGCTAGCCGAGTTAGCAGCTTTGCGCGACAGCAAACGCGAACCGGTTTCAGTATCGCAAGCCTTGCTTGAGATTCGTTCTGCCCTGCCCCGCGATGCTTACCTGGTTACCTCTTCCGGGCATAGCCAGGCCCAGGTACTGCAAGAGTTTCCCTTCTATGAACCGGGCACCCTGGTCACCACCGGCGGCTTTTCAACCATGGGCTTTTCACTGCCGGCAGCGCTTGGGGTGAAAATAGCCCACCCGCGAAAAACAGTAACCGTTTTAGTTGGCGATGGTGATTTTCTAATGACCGCACAGGAGCTGGCCACGGCTGTTCAATATGATCTGGCTGTGGTGGTTATAGTTCTAAATAACCAGGGCTTTCTTTCAATCCGCGATTTACAGCATGATGTTTACGGCGAGGCACGAAGATATGCGACTGAATTTAAAACCCGTAATGGTGACCCAACCTCGCCTGATTTCACTGCCCTGGCCGGAGCCTTCGGCCTGAAGGCAGAAAAAGTATCCCGCCCGGGTGAAGTGGCCGCAGCTGTTAAAAGAGCGGTAGATGCCGCCGAACCTCGTCTGTTAGAAATCACAGTAAACCGCGAGCACCCCTTCTCCGGAGGAAAAGCTGCCGGCTGGTGGGATGTGCCCATCCCTGAGTACCTGACCGAGAAGCGGAAAAACTACGAGCAAATCAGGTTTGAAGAAAAGCTTGACCGCTGAAAGGAGCCTGGAAAAAGATGATTAATGTCTTGTTCGCCGGCTGTGGCCGAATTTCCGACCTACATGCCTTAGGCTACAGGGATAATCCGCTCGGCCGTATTTACGGCATTTATGATCCCGACCGGGAAAAAGCAAAAATCAAAGGTGCTCTCTGGCAGGCTGAAAAAATTTATAGCAGCTATGAAGAGGCGCTGGCCGACCCTAATGTGCACCTGGTTGAAATCCTTACCCCTCATCATCTGCACTGCGAGATGGCCGTGGCGGCAGCGCAAGCCGGAAAGCAGATCTCTCTACAAAAACCGATGGCACTTAATCTTAAGGAAGCAAATCAGATTATTGCTGCAGCAGAATCTGCAGGAGTAACCTTAAGGATCTATGAAAATTTTGTTTACTACCCTCCATATGTAAAAGTGAAAGAGTTGATTGATAATGGTGAAATTGGAGAACCCCTATCTTTTAACTTAAGGGTGCGCTGCGGCCGCGGTGCAAAAGCCTGGGATGTGCCCCTCGATGCCTGGCAGTGGCGCTTCAACCCTCAGACCGGCGGCGGCTGCCCGATTATGTTTGATCACAACTACCACAACTGCTCACTGGCCCTTTATCTGCTGGGCGCTGTGGAAAAGGTTAGCGCCTGGATTGACCAGAGCGAAGTGATACCTGGCAGTGGTTTGCTGATAAATGTGCCGGCGATGGTTATGTGGAAATACCGGCGTGGAAAAAGTTACGGCAATATGGATGTAGTTATGGCACCCGAATTGGAGATTGATACTGAACATTATGCCGACGAAAGCCGTCTGGAGATCACGGGCAACAGGGGCATCCTTTTTGTCAACCGCTGCACCGGCAGGCTGCAAAACCGCCCTCCTGTAGAACTATACCGGGATGGGATAACAACTGCCTATGAAAATATTTCCGCCGGCTGGGAAGAGAGTTTTATCGCCGCCACCAGGGACTTAATCTTAAGCCTATCTGAAGGAAAATCTGCCCGGCTTAGTGGGCAAAACGGCAAAGCCGCCCTAGAATTTACGCTGGCCATTAATGAATCGGCCTGCAGCGGCCAAACTATCATCCTGCAGGAGGAATACAACCAGAAGGAGTAACCACTATCATGGTTATTAACAATCAGAACCGTCCGAGCCTAAACCTGATTAGAGGAACCGAAAGAGCTGCCCACCGGGCGCTGCTGCTCGGCCTGGGGCTAAACCGCAGCGATCTCGAAAAACCGCTGATCGGGGTGGTTAACTCCTTTACCGATTTGGTCCCCGGGCATACGCATCTGAATGAACTTTCAGCAGTGATCCGCGAAGGTATCGCAGCAGCAGGAGGCACAGCCCGTGAATTCCACACCTGTGCCGTCTGTGATGGATTGGCTCAGGGCCACGGTGGTATGGGTTATTCACTGCCGAGCCGGGAAACCATTGCCGATACGGTTGAAATTATGTCCAGAGCTCACTGCCTTGACGGACTGGTCCTGCTCTGCGGTTGCGACAAAATTGTACCCGGCCAACTGATGGCTGCCCTGCGCCTTGACCTGCCAACGATCCTGGTTACCTCCGGCTGCATGCCGGCCGGCAACTGGGGCCCTTATGAAAATATCACCTTAAGTAGTATGCGAGAATTTGCCGGCGCTGCCGCTGTCGGCAAAATTAACCCTGACGACTTGAGTAGTATTGAAGAATCAGCCATCCCGGGAGCGGGAAGCTGCGCCATGCTTGGCACTGCCAATACTATGTCGCTACTGGGCGAAGCGATGGGGATGACTCTTTCCGGAATGGGTAGTGCTCCGGCCCGCTGTGCAGCCAAGCTGCGCCTGGCCCGGGCTTCAGGCGAAAGAATTGTTAAACTGGTATATGAATCAATTACATCCAGGCAGATTGTGACCAGGAAAGCACTCTTAAATACTGTAATAGTCGATATGGCCCTTGGCGGTTCAACCAACAGCGTACTGCATCTTTTAGCCCTGGCCGATGAAGCGGGTGTCAAGCTAACCTTGGCTGATTTTGACCAACTTTCAAATCAAGTTCCCCACCTCTGCAACCTGCTGCCTGGCGGTAAGTACCCCATTGCCGAGTTCGATCGAGAAGGAGGCATCCCGGCCCTTTTTAAAGAGCTAGAAACAGCACTAGATTTGAGTTTGCCTACTGTCTCAGGTTTAACGATTGCCGCGATTGCCGAAACAGCGACTCAAAACAGGAGTGTGCCCAGCGAACGCAGGGTGATTTATCGGTTCGACAACCCGCTGCACCCGAGCGGAGGCCTGGCCATACTATACGGAAATCTGGCGCCTGAAGGAGCGGTCATTAAAGTGGCTGCGGTTGATCATGACAGTAGCGTTACTGAAGGCGAGGCCCATGTTTTCGACAGCCTGGAGCAAGCAATTGAAGCCACCCTGGCCGGTATAATAAAGCGGGGTACAATTATCGTCGTGCGCTATGAAGGACCGGCTGGCGGACCAGGAATGCGCGAGATGCATATGCTTAGCTCCCTGCTTTCCGGCATGAGTAGCGGAGCGGCGGTGGTTACCGATGGCCGTTTTTCCGGATCATCACGGGGGCTGTGTATCGGCCATGTTTCACCGGAAGCGGCAGCAGGGGGGCCACTAGCCTTAGTCAATAATGGCGACCGGATCTTAATCGATCTGCCAGCCCGGCGTCTTGAGCTGCTGGTTCCACCAACTGAACTGGCGAAGCGTAAACCAAACCCGCCTAAAAAAGACTTTCCGCCGGGTATTTTAGAGCGCTACCGTCGCTCAGCCTCCAGTGCATCCAATGGTGCAGTGCTTAAATAAGAGAAAAAAGCGGCGGGGAGTTATCCCGCCGCTTAAGCTTTTGTTGATGCGTCAAGAGAACCGTCCCTAGAACGCGTTTTATTCCAGGTAGTCGCGCAGGCGTTTGCTGCGCATCGGATGCCGCAGCTTACGCAGGGCTTTAGCCTCGATCTGGCGAATTCGCTCGCGGGTGACTCCGAAGAATTGTCCCACCTCTTCTAAGGTTCTCGAGCGACCGTCATCCAAGCCAAAACGCAGTCGAAGGACCTTCTCTTCCCGCGCCGACAAGGTATCGAGCACATCTTCAAGCTGTTCTTTTAGTAGTTCAAATGCGGCAGCATCAGCCGGGGCCTGAGCCTCCTGGTCTTCGATGAAATCACCCAAATGGCTGTCATCTTCTTCACCGATTGGGGTTTCAAGGGATACCGGCTCCTGGGCGATTTTTAGAATCTCCCTGACCCGCTCCTCGCTAATGTTCATTTCCTGGGCAATTTCTTCCGGTAGCGGTTCGCGTCCCAGTTCCTGTACCAGTTGTCGCGAAATGCGGATCAGCTTGTTGATCGTTTCCACCATATGCACCGGAATTCTGATTGTCCGAGCCTGGTCAGCAATAGCCCTGGTTATCGCCTGACGTATCCACCAGGTAGCGTAAGTGCTAAATTTATAGCCCTTGCGGTAGTCAAATTTCTCGACCGCTTTAATTAAACCAAGGTTACCCTCCTGGATCAGATCCAAAAAGAGCATCCCTCTGCCCACATATTTTTTCGCGATACTGACAACCAGCCGCAAGTTAGCTTCTGCCAGGCGCCGCCGGGCTTCCTCGCTGTTTTCCTCAATCATCTTAGCCAGCTCAACTTCCTCTTCCGAAGTTAAGAGCGGTATTTTGCCGATTTCCTTTAAATACATGCGAACCGGGTCGTTTACGGCCACACCTTCTGCGGCAGCAATAGCAGCAGCATCAGCGATTCCTGCCTTTTTAGAAGCATCATCTTCGCTGCCGCTATCATCCTCCTCGCTATCTGCATCATCATCTTCTACCGGCAAATCATCAATAATATCAATGTTATGCTGGGCAAGGAGATCATAAAAATTATCAAGCGCCTCTACGGTAAGCTCAAAGGGCTGTAAAGTATCGATAATCTCCTTGTAGTTTATCGACCCTATTGTTTTTGCCTTGTTATAAAGAATTTGCTGAGCTTCTTCCAACGTTATCACTTTATCTGTGTCTTTAGCCACTTAAATCCCCTCCTTCTCCTGAACGGCCGGGGTTGTTTTCGTTGCCGGAAATAAGGTGCTGACTTTCCCGTAATAAATCATCTATCTGATCGAGCTGACCGGCAGCGGTCAGCTCCCTGATTTTTCTCTGTAACTCCAGCTGTCTTCTTTCGATCCAGGCTCGCTTCAACTTGCTAAAAGAATCTTCAGCCATACGCTTCGCCGTGCGAGGCTCCAAATCCTGCAAAGCCGGATCCGTTGCTGCAGCTGTAATAATCCTGACTACTTGTGGATCACTGAGCCGATTAATCAGCTTCTCAGCTGTGAAGACTTCTTCAGCCGCATAGAGGTTCCAGATTTCTCTGAAAATATTCTCTACCCGCGGATCACTATAATAATCCGATTCAATTAATTTTCGACCTCTATCGGCAATTTCCTTGCTCTGAAGCATCAAAGATAATAATATTTTTTCTGCCGGATTTATAGTAATTAGATTAACCGCGGAATCTTGTTCCGCCTGCTCTTCAGGCAAACGGTTTTTATCCTTACGCCTTCTTTTCAGTTCACTGCGCAAAGCGTTTTCGTCAACCCCAATCTCTTCAGCTGCCCTCTTCAGATAGTAATCCTGCTCTACCCGGTTTGCTGCGGAAATAAGCAGGGGCATGATCTCTTTAGTATAGCCAACCCGGCCCTGGTCAGTAGTCAAATCGTAACGTTTTTTGAGTTGACCAAGACGATACTCAATGATTGGGCTTGCTTCTTCAATCAGCTTAATATAAGCAGCTGCCCCAAATTGACGAATAAAGCTATCCGGATCGCTACCCTCCGGCATCTCGGCAATCTGCACCAGACAACCGGTGGCCTGAAGGATCGCCAAACCTCTCCAGGTAGCTGCCTCACCGGCGCTGTCGGAGTCGTAAGCGGTTACAACTGTATCGGCCTGATAGCGTAAAAGCCGGCATTGTTCTTCGGTCAAGGCTGTGCCCAGCGAAGCAACCGCATTTTTAAGCCCGGCCTGGTGTGCAGCAATGACATCCGTATAACCTTCCATAACCACTACTTTTTTACTGCGTCTGATTTCATCCCTGGCCAGGTTAAGACCGTAAAGGATAGCACTCTTATCAAACACCGGGCTCTGCGGTGAGTTTAAGTATTTTGGGCCCTCTTTCTCCCCTGTTGCCATAGTGCGGCCGCCAAAACCAGCTACTTTGCCACTGGCATTAAAGATCGGAAAGATCACCCGGTTACGGAAACGATCGTAATAACCTTTATGACGGCCCGGATTGATCAAACCAGCCTTGAGCATAAGCTCTGGTGCTGCCCCTTTTTTAAGGGCAAAATCGTAAAAGCCGGTCCAACCGGCCGGGGCAAAACCAAGCATGAATAGATCAATAGTTTCATCATTAATGCCCCTTTTCCGCAAATAATTATAAGCCTGTTTACCAGCTGTTGTACTTTTCAGGCAGTAGGCGTAATAGCGGGCCGCAACCTGGTTAATGTTGTAGACTTTTTCCTGCAGCCTTTCCTTTGCCGTCGGCGCTTCCCTGCGTTCGGGTATTTTTACTTGAGCCCGCTGCGCTAAAAAGCGGGCTGCTTCTGGAAATGTCATCTTTTCCAACTCCATGATCAGAGTAAAGGCATTACCGGAAGCCCCGCAGCCAAAACAGTGATACAGCTGTTTATCAGGTGAAACAGTAAAAGAAGGTGTTTTCTCATGATGAAAAGGACAGAGGCCGACCAGATTCTTCCCCCGCCGCTCCAGCTTGAGATAATCGCCAACCAGGGTAATCAGGTCGGTACGCTGCCTGATCTCATCAATTAACTCTTCCGCAATACCCTGCGGCATAAACAACACCTGTCTTTCAGAGTTGAGATTACCTGTAACAGAAACCCCGGCAGCTTTGCAGTTGCCGGGGCTGGGTCGCTACTTTCGAGTCGGCATCTTTGTGATGCGCCTTTTATTTTAGTTTTTCGGCTGCCTCAGCAACAACCTGGTCAAACTTGCCTAAATCTTCACCTGCAAGTTCAATGTAGCTCATCGCTTCCCGCTTCAGGCCGATGGCCTCAAGTAAATCGGCGGCGTGATTGACTCTCTTTTCGCTCCAGTAACTGATATCTTTATACTGACACTTAAATTTATCGCTTTCGCCGCAGCCAACCACCACGACACCATCAACTCCGTGCTCAAAAGGTTTAAGCAGGTCGGTTGAGTCCAACTTGCCAACACAGGGGTAGCGGACAAGGGCTACGTTTTTGTGCACTTTACCGGTAAATTCTGGAAGAGCGTATGCTCCGTATGCACAGGTAATGGCCAGCATTACCGGCTCACCATTGCGCTTGGCCACCGCTTCCTTAACTGCCGGCTCAATAGCAGCGGCTGCCTCTTCAACATAGGGTGAACGGAATTTAATTGCATAGCATGGGCAGATGCTGAGGCAAAGACCGCAAGCCTGGCACTGTTCGTTACGAATCGTCACCGTTCCGTCTTCATTAATGATCGGCACATCAAAGGGACAAATTCTGACACAGGTAAGGCAGTTGACACAGAGCTCTTCGATGCGCTGAGCACCTGCCGCGCAAGTCAGACAGCGCCTCGCTTCGCAGATTGCCGTCTCCACATCATAACCCAGCTCCGCCTGTTTAAAGTGGCGGGCTCTTTCCTCCGGGTTCATAATCGGAATCGAATAACGCTCGTTTCGCTCAATCATCTCGGCCACCTTGGGATCGAGTTTTTCGAGCACAGGTACCTCTTCCAACGTGGCACTGTCGAATGACGCACCCTCCAGATAGCTTGTAATGGCCTTAGCGGCAATACGACCGTTAGCCATAGCCTGTACGGCAGTACCCGGTCCCATGGTCATCTCACCACAGCCAAATACCCCTTTGCGGCTTGTGGTCATTGCCTTGGGGTTAAAAACAATACGACCGCGCTCGTCGATCTCAATTTCACCGCGTACCGGCTCGGGATCGCCTCCCTGGCCGATGGCAAAAATCACAATATCGCCGGTTAAAACCTGCTTATTGCTATCGTTGAATACCGGGTTGAACAGCCCCTTATCATCGAAAACACAGGAGCACTCGACTACTTCAAGGCCGGCAATTTTGCCATTGTTTCTTTCTATTGCTTTCGGACCCCAGGAAGGGTTAAACTCAACGCCTTCTTCCTTGGCCTCTTCAATTTCCCAATCGAAGGCGGGCATCTCTTCGTCACATTCGAGACAAGCCAGCTTAACTTTGCCAGCGCCGGCCCGCACGGCCGAGCGGGCAACATCCATCGCCACGTTACCGCCACCGATCACGATCACCGTCGGGTTACCCTGAAACTTGAAACCGTCACGCTTGACAGTTTGGAGGAATGGTAAGGCGTTTAAAACTCCCTCGCCTTCAGTACCGGGTAGATTAAGACCACGACTGACCGGCAGACCCATAGCCAGCAGAATTGCATCGTAACCTTCCTGCTCCAGCTTTTCAATCGTTATATCCTTGCCCAGCTCAACACCGTATTTAAAAGTTACACCCTGTTCAGCTATTTCAGCAATATCCTGGTCAACAGCTTCATCGGGCAGGCGGTAGAGGGGAATATAATGGCGCACTGCTCCGCCGGCCATTGTTTCCCGATCAAATACGGTTACCGAAGCTCCAAGCCGAGCCAGATCAAAAGCGGCAGTAAGACCAGCCGGGCCGGCTCCAATCACGGCAACCTTCCCTTTTATTTTGGGACCATCGGCCGGAGGTAAAATCTTAGCTTTGCCATGTTCAAGGGCAAAGCGCTTCAAACCACGGATCGAAGGTGGTTTGTCCACATCGTTGCGTCGGCATTCGTCCTCGCAGTGGTGAGCACAGATAGTACCACAGACAAAGGGCAGCGGGTTGGTCTCCTTAATGATGGCCAGCGAGCGGTTGAAATCCCCGGTGGCAATGGCCAGCAGGTAATCACGACAGCCCTGGTGGAGAGGACAGGCCGACTGACAGGGTGGATAAATATTTTCTACTGCCAGTTCAGCGTTTTTATGGTTGGTCAATTAGATCACTCCTTGCGACTATTTTAACTTATTCGTTATTCGCCAAAAAAAAGCGTTCTCCTGTTTATATGATCTGACTATTTTAAGATTAAATTTTTATAATATTCTATCCTCCAAGCACAGCGCGCGCTGCAGCCAGACGAGCAATAGGCAGACGGTATGGCGAGCAGCTGACATAATCGAGTCCGATTCGGTTAAAAAATTCTATAGATGACGGATCGCCGCCGTGTTCCCCGCAAACCCCCACTTTTAGGTTGTTTCTCACCTCACGGCCTTCATCGACAGCCAGCTTGACAAGACGCCCCACACCTTCACGGTCGAATTCGACAAAGGGATTAACATTGAGGATCTTGCTTTG
>Ga0194119_10004745_pt1 | contig 20765 bp, 16 predicted proteins | sample TA2MahC100mmetaG_FD_148620 | JGI IMG/M metagenome (GOLD analysis project Ga0194119, IMG submission 148620) | Freshwater microbial communities from Lake Tanganyika, Tanzania - TA2015018 Mahale Deep Cast 100m | ecosystem: Environmental > Aquatic > Freshwater > Lake | place: Tanzania: Lake...
CCGGCGCGCCCATATCGAGTACAAAGACCTCGCCGCCTTTTGCCATCGAGCCCGCCTGGATCACGAGCTGCGCCGCCTCCGGGATGGTCATGAAATACCGAGTGATATCCGGATGCGTCACGGTGACAGGACCACCCTTTCGAATCTGCGACTCGAAAAGCGGCACGACCGACCCAGACGACCCCAACACATTCCCGAAACGAACCATCGAGAACGTGATTCCGCGATATTCGCCTTGAAGCGCCTGAAGCACGAGCTCGGCGAGCCGCTTTGAAGCGCCCATCACATTAGTTGGGTTCACCGCCTTGTCGGTCGAGATCAAAATGAAATACTCGACTCCGGAGCGCGATGCCGCCTGCGCGGCGCTCAAGGTACCGAAAACGTTATTGTTCAAACCCTCAAGAACATTCTCTTCAACGATCGGCACATGTTTATACGCCGCTGCGTGGTACGCCGTCTTGACCTGAAACGCCTTCATCGTCGACTCGAGACGTTTCGTATCGCGGACATCACCCAGTACAGACACGATCTCGACTTGTGCGCCCATGTCGGCGAGGCGCTGACGAAGTTCTGCGTCAATCTGATACAGCAATACTTCAGAGATTTCGAATAACACCAAACGACGAGGTTTATTCAAAATGATCTGGCGGCAAAGTTCAGACCCGATCGACCCGCCCGCTCCGGTCACCATCACCGACTGACTCGCAATTCGGGCCGAGAGCAGATCAGTCCGAGCCTCCACCGCATCACGCCCCAGAACGTCCGAGATATCAATGCTTCTCAAGTCTTCAACGTTCGCTTTACCTGCGACGAGATCACCGATATCCGGCAACGTCCGGACCGCGACCCCTAACTCGCCCAACGATCGAAGAATCTCGCGACGGCGGCCTCGCAAAACCGACGGCATGGCGAGCACCACAGTGCTCACCCCGTGGCGTGCCAAAAGTTTTGGCAACGACTCGGGAAGATGAACGGCCAGGCCTGATATGTATGCGCCCTTAAGGGCCGCAGAATCATCGACGAAAGCCACAGGCCTTAGCTCAGAACTTCCGAGCAGCGCCCCGACCAGCCGGCGTCCGGACTCCCCTGCGCCGTAGATGATGACCGGATGAGATGCTATCGAAGCGCCTCCGGAGACTGCGCTGCGAATCACCAGCCGAGTCACGGCGAGGAACAACGTGCCGAAAGCCGCGAAACTCGCTGCGACGTCCCAAGGGACCGCTTCGAGCGTCGCCACCGCCACCGCCGCTGAAACCATCCCTGCGCCAATCACGAGGAACCCGATGGGTGCCATCGCGCGGATGAGAGACCGATAGAGTCGACCGGTGAAAAACGCTCCGCCCGCCGCGAAGAGTGCCACGAACAAAATGGAAAGGAAGTCTCCGCCATCCACCGGAACTTCGCCGAACCGCAACATCAGCGCCAACCAAAGCGCTATCGCGATCCCGCTGATATCGAAAAGCACTGCAAGCGCCTGCCGCAGCGGCCTGGGCGCCATGGCGAGAGGTCTTGCGAGTTTGAGAAGACGCTGGTAAATCAATGACATAGCCTACGTCGATTCAACGGGCGAATCATACACAATTCTATGAACGGCATGTATTCAAGCAACCCTGGAACCGCACTGAAGATTGTCTGCCTTTTATGGCTATCACTTCTTTTTGGCTGCTCGAGATATGAGGCGGGACAAGCCGCGTTCGATGAAGGCGATTATCAAACGGCATACAGCCGTTGGGAGCGCCTCGCGCAGTTTGGCGATGCCCGAGCACAAAATAAACTTGGTTATTTATACGAACGCGGGCTGGGAGTACAAAAAAATACCGAAACCGCTTTCTCGTGGTACCAAAAGTCCGCAGAAGCCGGACTAGCTTCAGCGCAAAACAACGTTGGATTATGTTATCTGCATGGCATTGGAACCGACCCAAATCCAGCGGAGGCTCGAAAGTGGTTCGAACTTGCGGTAGCACAAAACTACGCCGATGCCGCCAACAATCTTGGCGTGCTTTTCAATCAGGGCCGGGGAGTGCCAGAGAATAACGCGAGAGCGATTGAGTTATTCGAACTCGCCGCAAACCAAGGAGTGGCAGCGGCGCAAAACAACCTCGGGCTACTTTATCGACAGGGAAAAGGGGCAGCCAAAAATCCCGATAAGGCGCTGTCTTGGTTCAGGAAGGCTGCTGCGAGTAAGCACTCTGAGGCGATGAATAACCTCGGAGTCATGCTGGATAATGGCGAAGGAGTCACTCCAGATAAGAAAACAGCGCTCAAGCTATTTGAATCCGCTGCCCGCTCGGGGAGTGATAAGGGGGCGATCAATGCTGCAATTTTACTGGAACGGGGCGTCGACGGAATCCCGGATCTGATCAGAGCGTACGCGTGGGCGAATATCGCGGCCGGCAGGGGTAACGAACAAGCCGAGGAAATAAAAAAACAACTAACCGACAAGATCTCTAGAGCCGACATAGACGAGGCCCAACGATTATCTATTCGCCTATCAACCCAAAGTTAAACCTCATTTGACTTTATTAGGCCTTTACTAGCGGAACTGAATGTCCTGTCAGGAGAACGCAGCGTCGGAGCCGCGGCACCCGCCCTGCGCCACAGTGAAGACCGCGTCAGCAAAGGGCTTCACGAAGGCGCCGCGCTCGGAGAGACCGAGGTCGGGGATCATCCTCTACCGATTAACTCTGTCGCCTCGACCGCCCCCTAGCGCAGTCGCGATGACGTACCGGAAGTAGTCGGCCACGGTCAACCGGTTGAGCATGCGCGCATCGACCTCTGCCAACACCTCCGGCGTCGACATGTCGATCCCCTGCAATTGCGCCAGCCCAGTGATTCCAGGGCGAGCCTCGAATACACCGGCACGCGCCCTCGCCTCCGTGAGGGCGGTCTGCGCGGGAAGACCCGGCCTCGGTCCGACGAGGCTCATGTCACCAAGCAGCACATTCCAAAGCTGGGGCAACTCATCCAATTTAGTCCGCCGCAGGAGCTGCCCAAGCGGCGTGACAGAGGAAGCCGACACCATGTGCGTCGGGACATTATCCGTATCGAGACGCATGGTACGGAACTTCACCAAGGTGAAAGGTTTCTGATGTCGCCCGAGACGAACTTGCCGAAAAATGGGTGACCGGTTATCTAACCAACCAAGCGCCCAAAGCAAAGCCAAGAAGGGCGATCCGATCGCAAGGCCAGCGGCTGAGAAAACGACGTCGAACAATCGGATCACCTCAAACTCCTGAACCAATCGGCTGTCTCGCGCAGGCCTTGGTCTACGGTCTGCGGCGGTAACCATCTCAACAGCTCATGGGCATCAGCCACATCCACCTGGAACGTACCGATCAGCCGCTCGATCTCCGCAGCCTTTCCCGTCATCCACCCGAGCATGGACAACACTGCACCCGGCACGGGCAGCAGTCGTGAGGGGCGATCAAGCGCCACTCCCATCCTTCGCACCAAAGATGTAGTGGACAAGTCCTCCCCATCCGAAACGAAGAATGTTCGGCCAGCGGCGATTGGCGACTCGACGCAGCGACTGATGAAATCCGTAAGGTTTGCGAGGGAGACCATTGATCGCCGATTGTCGAACGCACCGAGGGGTAACGGCCACCCGCGCGCTATCGCACCCATGAGCCGCCGAAAGTTACCCTTCACGCCCGGTCCGTAGACGAGCGGTGGTCTGACGATCACGGTCTCGAGAACTGTCGCGGCACCGACTTCCAGCAGCGCAAGCTCGGCTTCAAGCTTGCTTACGCCGTAGGCATCCTCCGGGACGGGCGCATCGGACACCTTCAGCGGTCGTCCCGGCTTGGAGCGTTCGCCCGCGGCCTTCACCGAACTCAAGTAGACGATCCGTCGCACGCCATACCGTGCAGCCTGCTCAGCGAGCCGACGCGTGCCCTCAACATTGACCGCGCGATAGAGCGGTAACGGATCCCTCGCGCGCTCATGCATCACATGCGCTCGGGCGGCGCAGTGGACCACAACCTCGACGCCCTCCAAGGCGTGCGCCCAGTCGGTCTGCGCGCCGATGTCGCCCACCACGCGCGCCTGCGGCGCCGACGGCGCGGACGGGCCGCGGACAACACTGATCGCGACATGACCTCGTCTTGTGAGATCCTCCACGACCCGCTGCCCGACGAAGCCGGACGCACCGGTGACAGCAACCACCGTCATCGGGACACTTCCGCCTTCGACTCGGCGGTCCGCAGGACGTCCACCGCCATGTCGTGCATGATGCGTCGACGGGAAAACCGTGCACGGAAATCGGCGCGGTCGACGAGCCGCGGGCCGTCTAAGAGCCGTCCGAGCGCCGTCGTCATGCCGACCGCGTCGCAGGGCGCGAACACTTCGGCACCGCGCAGATGCTGCTGGATGAAGCGGGCCGGGTTGCCCGCGACCCCGGCGAGGATGGGTCGGCCCGTGACGGCATACTCGAAGATCTTCGAGGGCAGCACTTTGGTGAACGCCGGATGGTCGTTCAAGTGCAGGAACAGCACGTCCGCCTCACGGTAATGTTCAAGCAGCCTTCCACGGGACACGGCATCGAGCACCTCCACGTTGCCGACGCCGCGCGCCTCTAAGCTCTCGAGCAAGGCCGCGCGGCGCCCGCCATCGCCGACGACGCGGAACCTCGCACGGCCCTCGCATCGCGCCGCGGCCTCCGCGAGGAACACGTGCAAGCCCTGACCTTCGCCGATGTTACCTGCGTAGAGCACGAGCGGCAGCCGCGCAGCGGTGGTCGTGACAGGGGTGAAATCGGCCTCGAGGAACTCGTCGTCGATACCGTTGGAGAAGATGCGAAAATGATGCTGGGGTGCGATGGCCTGAACGTGAGGCAGGAACCCCTCGGAGACCACGTTGACACGGGTCGCGCGGCAGACGGCCCAGCGCTCGAGCCGGCGCAGGACCGGCAGCAACCGGTGACTCGCCCGTCCGCGCAGCAGGTCGTCCATCGTGTCCGGGAAGAGATCGCGGATGTCGAGGTACAGAGGCGCCCGCGCGATGGACGCGCCCAGCACCGCCGTCATCAGCCGCGACGAGGTCGCCACGATGAGGTCCCAACGCTTGCCGACGCTCCAAAGCGCCACCTGCGACGCGAACGCGCTGAAGGCCAACGCCTGGTCGACCATGCCGCTCTTGTGGCGGGGCAAAGAGAACCGCCGCACCGCAACCTTCCCCTGCCGTTCCGACGCGGGCGCCTTGACCTTGTGCGTGCTGTAGCGGTTGGGCGCGGTGGTGACGACATCGATCTGCAACGCGCCGCCGCTCGCCTCGACCAGCGCGCGCACCAGCGCCGCCGCGCGGAACGATCCCGCCGACAAGTCCGGCGGGTAATAGAAACTGAGGATCAAAATCTTCATACCGCTTGATGGCAACAACTACCGCAGGGCACTGCCTGACCCGAACCCACTTCAAACAGTCAATCATCTCTCAGTGAGAAAACAGGCTTCCCTACGCCGACGAGAGCAAATCTCTCCACGCCCACCTAGTCAGAGCGTGTCCGTCACGCAGTCTCACCACCAAACACCGCGCTGCATGCACCCGCCCGAACTCAGGCGCGAACGACGACGTCTCTTCGAAGCACTCGCCACCGACCACGCTAACTCGCGCAAGCGTCTCACCCCCATACCTCACCAGCCACAAATCTGGACTATCGGACTGAAGGGATATTCCAGGCGCGAGATGATAACGCGCTAATGCCGGCTTCGATGCGTCACTAACCTCGTCTCGCACCTCTAATCCACCAGAAATGAAGTTCCATGTCCGTGAATGTAGCGGCTTCCCTGGCAACCAACGGTAACCGTCGTGGCTGGCTCGTATCTGACCGGCACCTCTCGGGTCACCGCTCAAAGAAACACCTAGCGGCCGCGCGCGACGCCCAACTCGAAAGCCTCCCCAGACTTCGCTGGAGTTCTGGCCGTCCACCTCGACCGTGCTGTGCGCCGCAGTCCCTCGTTCATACGAGCGTCGCTCACCAAGTCCGTAGCAGGAAGTGCCACTGTTCACCACGAGAAGCCGGCCGTGCAGAGACAATTCGAACGACAACGTGTCTGCGTGCGCATGTCCGGGGAGATAATCGGGGCCTACCGGAGCGAGATCCAGCAACGCCAATGCGTCGCACCAATCCACACGCGCATAACCACTGGCGGCGAGATGAGTCACCCGCCCCCGGGGGACCTCACCCCCCTCTACCCCCAGTGCCGAAGCATAACGCTCAAGTTCGACATTGCTTGGAGCGACACCATCGGCAGTATCGTTAAACCGACCTAGCCGGCCATCCGGGTGAGTCATGGAGCGCAGCCAGAACAACATCCGCCCTGCCGTACGGCGCCAGCGGACCGTCTCCTGCCCAACCTCAGTAACCCCCGACGCGTTAGCAACATTGATGAGATCTAGCAGATCTTCCAAAGCCAGAGCGTGGTACATCGGGCTACGCTCAAAGTGACCGCCGTCTTCCAGGACCTGCTCTGGTAGTTGCTCACGTAGAATACCCAATCCGGTCGATAGCCAACGACTCGCCTCTGCCCCTTCAAACGCCAAGCCCGCGAAAACCAGCGCCTTGGCGTTCACGAAGAGATGATTACCCAAGAGGTGCCACTCCAGCCGCTCAGACAAGTAGCGGGCCTGCACGGCGAGGTTTTGCCATGCATCAAATGACAGGTCAAAACCGGAAGCGCTAGCCTTGATCCAGTTGATCATGCGAAGCGACGTCGGATAGGGCTCCCATCCGTCACCCTGAGTAGCCACATTGTCGGAAAGCCACCGAGCAATCAACCCCGAATGCCATTCTCGCCTATCGGAGGCACCGCTTGCGTTCAAATCGTCAAAATAGTGTTGATTGTAACGCCAAAGCTTTTCGACGCCCGATCCAGACCAGCCGACTTGATCCAGTTCGTGATCAACTCCCAAAAAACAGAAATGCAAGGGCCCACACAGGCTTGGGCGGCGCGCGGCCGGCCGAATCCACCTGCCGCACCAAGCGCGACGCCGTGGAGCTGGCGCATCGCAAGGCGAAGGACGCTTGAGCCGGAATACGATGCGCCCGGCAATCTGATTGAACTTCAGATGGCGAATCGTACGCCATAACGTACCTAATGAACTCATGGCGTCGCTTGACAGTCTGGGAACGAGGAAGTCAGTTTTGCAAACACCCACATAAATCGAGCGCATCTGACGAACGCAACTTAGTCTGTACTGCTTCTTCGAGGAACTGGCGGTGCTTCACAAGCACCACCAGCACATCGACCTCCTCAAACGCTCGATCGGCGGTCATCAACACGAACTCAGGATGACTCTGGATGTTGGGCTCGACCGCCACAACATTGTAGTCCTGCCCCTTCAAAGCGCGCGCAACGTTGAGCGCCGGCGACTCGCGAAAATCATCGATGTCCGGCTTAAAAGACAGACCGAAGCACGCGATGGTGGGTTTGCGACCGATACGGGCGCACGCATCGGCAGCCGATTTTTTGATCTTCTCGATCACCCAATCAGTCTTGTGATCGTTCACCTCGCGCGCGGTCCGGATCAATCGGGCATTGGCCTCATCGCGCGACACGATAAACCATGGGTCCACAGCGATGCAGTGACCGCCCACACCAGCGCCGGGATGCAGGATGTTTACGCGAGGGTGGCGATTGGCGAGGCGGATAAGTTGCCACACGTCGATACCCTCTTTATCGCATATAAGCGAAAGCTCATTCGCAAAAGCGATGTTCACATCGCGAAAACTATTCTCCGTCAACTTGCACATCTCGGCTGTTTTCGCATCAGTCTCAAACACGTCGCCTCGAACAAACGTACGGTAGAAATCCGCGACCGCCCGCGTCGACTCATCCGTCAAACCACCGACTACCCGGTCGTTTTCGATCATTTCAGTCATTATTTTCCCGGGGAGCACTCGCTCAGGGCAGTAAGCGATATGAAGGTCATCAACGCCGACTCCAGCGTCACGTAATACCCTCGCTATCTGCGCCGTTGTGCCCACTGGTGACGTCGACTCCAAGATCACCAAGTCACCCGCCTTAAGCAGAGGCGCCAGAGCTCTGGTTGCGGACAGCACATAGTCTAGGTTCGGCTGAGGGATTGGGCCGCCCTCATGGAACGGCGTGGGCACGCAGATCATGTAAACATCGCCCAGTTGTACGGACGTAGAGGCGGTAAGCCGCCCAGATATCACAGCAGATTTAACGAAGCCGTCGAGATCGGGTTCAACAATATGGATCAACCCTTTATTTATGGTATCCACAACGTAACGATTGATATCTGTACCGCGGACCGTATAGCCCTGACTCGCTAACAAGGCCGCGGTGGGCAATCCGATATAGCCGAGCCCAATTACGCTGACTAGTTTGTTTTTCACTTTTACCCCCAATTCGCCCCAGTCGGGGCAAGCGATATCTCACACACTTCTGAGAAAATCAGCGATCCGCTCACAAGCCGTTCCGTCCCCGTACGGGTTATGCGCACAAGCCATGATGCGATAGCGATCTTCATTTTGAAGAAGGTGCGACAAAGATTCCTGAATACGTAGCCCGCTGGCGCCGACCAACTGTACCGTCCCCGCCTGTACTGCCTCGGGTCGCTCGGTTACCTCGCGCATAACCAACACTGGCTTGCCTAGACTGGGCGCTTCTTCCTGAATTCCTCCACTATCGGTCAGTACGAGATAGCAATGCTTGAGAAGATAAATGAACGGCTCATAATCTAAGGGGGCGATGAGGTGTACATTGGCCAGACCGCTTAGCAGTGACCGCACTGGCTGCTGCACCTTCGGATTTAGGTGTACCGGATAAACAAAGTGGACAGAGGGGAATCGGGCAGACAGCGCCCTCAGCGCCTGGCAGATCTGCGACAACCCCTCACCAAAGTTTTCCCTTCGGTGCCCCGTAATCAACACAAATCGTTCCTGTCGCCAAGAGAACGGCAACGCTTTATCGAGATCTGACGCGACCTGCTGCGCCCGCCAGCTTTCTGCGTCGATGCGGGCCAATACCCATCGCAACGCGTCAATCACAGTATTCCCGGTAACGACGATGGCGTCTTCAGCCACACCCTCTTTCAATAAATTTGTCCGGCTTAGCTCCGTGGGCGCGAAGTGCCAGCGCGCGACTCTGCTCGCAACTTGCCGGTTGAACTCCTCAGGAAACGGCGCATACATGTCTCCGGTTCGAAGTCCCGCCTCCACGTGCCCCACCGGCACTCCCGCATAGAACCCCGCCACTGATGCAGCCAAGGTTGAGGTGGTGTCCCCATGCACCAGGACGACATCGGGCTTCTCTTTTACAAATACATCCCTCATCCCCAAAAGCACTGTAGCAGTCACATCGAACAAATCCTGACCAGGCTGCATGATATTCAAATCGACATGCGGTTCGATGTTGAAGATTCTCAGCGCCTGATCAAGCATTTGACGATGCTGCGCCGTTACGCACACCTTGACATCAAAGCTCTCTGGCTCCGCTTGCAAGCGATGCACCAGCGGACCCATCTTGATCGCCTCGGGCCGCGTTCCGAAGACCAACATGATCTTCTTCTTCATGCCAAAGCCTGCGCTAGATCAATAGTGACTCGCCCGACCTCCTGCAACTCCAGCAGCGGAATCGGACTGCCCCTCCCTTGTTTAACCGCGTCAACAAACGCCAAAGCACACGATTTCTGACCCTTGTCTTGGGTCCATAAACTCATCGAACTGAAACCCGACCACCCAAAGGCCCTCATCCGACGGAAATTGTCCAGTTGTAGCACACGACCAGAAGCGAACACTTCGAGACGCTCCTTGGGGAAGGCTTTGCTTCCATTGGCCATGTAGATGATGGTTCCGAGCGAGCCACATTCGAAACTCAGATTTATGGTGAAACTGTCTTTCGTATCGGCATGCATCGCCATAGCCTGCTGGTGACAGATGGGTGTTCCGGCGAGGAAACGCAAAAGATCGATGAAGTGACACGCCTCTCCCACCAGTCGGCCACCTCCAACGTTCGGATCTTGTGTCCAGTGGCTCGGCGGTACGAATCCCGCATTTACTGTCATCACAAAACTTTTAGGCCCCGGCGCACTTTCGAGTAGTTGCTTGATCTTCTGCACGTGTGGGGCAAATCGACGGTTAAAGCCGACCATCACCATCCGTTGGGAGGATCTTGCGGCATCTGAAATCCGCTCTAAGTCTTGATGATTGATCGCCAGCGGCTTCTCTACAAAGACATGCTTTCCTGCAGCCAAAGCGCGTGTCACAAATTCCGCGTGGGTGTCATGCCGAGTGCAGACCACAACGGCATCGACCGAAGGGTCGGACAGCAGACTAGCCGTGTCGGTCGTCGCCTCTGCAAACCCGAACCTACGACCGATGTGTAGACTGCTAACACCGCCAGCGGACGCGATGCGAGCAAGATCAGCACCCGCTTTCTTAAACGCCGGAACTAGCATGGCACTTGCGTAGTTACCAGCGCCAACCACGCTTATTCGAACCGCGTCGGGTTTGAGATTTAGCCTCTCGGCAGATTTAGCGGGCGCTATCGGCACCGTCGATTCAGGTCTAAGTCCCACTTCACGTGGTTCCGCATACCGCAAAACGATACCTAGAGACGGCTCACCCCCCCCTACCACCGAGTAGGCCGCTAGAGCTTCGTTGATTCCGAAGCGATGAGTAATGAGCGGCAACACGTTCAACTTGCCTTCGCTCAACATATCCAGAACCGCCTCGAAGTTACGCTGTTCCGTCCAGCGCACAAAGCCAACCGGGTAGTCCTGACCTTTTTGTTCGTAGTTTGGGTCGTATCGACCAGGGCCATATGAGCAACTGACCTGGAAGGTAAGTTCCTTCTCGAAGAAGTCGGAACGTGACAACTCCAGCCCCGCCACACCGACAAGTACCACACGACCCCGCTTGCGGCACATCTGCGCAGCTTGCTTAATTGGCTCGTTGCTTTTAGTGCTCGCCGTGATAATGACGGCATCCACACCACGACCACGCGAAAAGGCAATCGCGGCGGCTACGGGATCAGAGCCGGCTGACAATTCCATCGCCTCGGCACCAAATCGACGAGCCAAAGCGACTTTTTCCTCATCGAAGTCGAAACCGATTACGCGGCAACCGTGCGCCTTCAGCAACTGCACTGTCAACAGACCGATCAAACCTAGACCCGTAACGACCACGGTCTCGCCTAGCGTAGGCTGCGCGAGTCGGACACCCTGCAATGCGATGGCGCCGAGCACAGTAAACGCCGCGGCGTCGTCCGGCACGGCATCAGGAACTTTTGCGCACAGGTTGACTGGCACTATCACCATTTCCGCATGCTTGCCGTTAGAGGCTACGCGATCACCCACCACGAAGCTTGTGACGCCGGGGCCGACCTCCACGACTTCGCCGACATTGCAGTATCCCATGGACATGGGTTGGTCTAGTTTATTGCGAACGGCATCAACTGTAGGGAGCAGCCCATCTGAACGAATCTTTTCCAGCACCATGCGCACCTTGTCGGGCTGCTGACGAGCCTTATCGAGAAGACTCGCTTTACCGAAATCAACTAACATGCGCTCAGTGCCAGCTGACACGAGTGTGGAGACGGTGCGGATCAGTAACTGCCCGGCACTCACTCGCGGGCATGGGACATCCGCCACCTCGGTGGAACCGTCTTTTAAGTTTTGAAGTACTTGTTTCATAATGATAAAATCGGATACGGTCTAGGTTGGAAAATCATCGGAACGGCTTCTCCCTCGGCTCAGATGATGGCTAAACGTAATATACTCATCATCAACCCGGGACGCTTCCCTGGTCAGCATTTCCTAAAGTGGAATCAGGACTTTCGCCTGCCGCAATATTGACCACTGTCCGAAATCGATATAGCCAGATGTGGCTACTTCACGGCCTCAATAAGCATGAACAGACCGGCCCGCGGAAAGATCCGACGGATTAACCAGCGTGGCCAGATCAGCTTCGCGACCCTGAGCGCGATGCCCCGATGGCGCTGACCGGCCTCGGAATCGAGCAGGTCACCGTGGCTTAAGGGGGTCGATATCAACACCGATGCGAAACAACTGAAAATGTCCCGCGCCTCTACGTACGAATAAGCCTTGGTCCCCGGACTCTCAAGATGCTCGGCATAGATGCTGCGCAGCCCGCGCCACGGCCTGCCCGACAGCAGTGCGTAGCGGATCCAAAGCATGGCGCCCACCATGCTCCACTTGTAGTAGACCATGATCAGCGCCTTTCCACCGGGCTTGAGGACCCGGTGGACCTCCGAGACCGCCCGGGGCGTGTCCGGGCTATGGTGCAGCACACCCCATGAGTAGACGATATCGAAAGTCTTGTCCTCGAAAGCAAGCCGCTCCGCATCACCGACGGCGAGCTCCGATGAGAGACCGAACAGCGCCAGTCGTCGCTGGGTGTGCTCCACAGCCCGCTCGGTCAGGTCTATGCCGCTCAGCAGCGCCCCTGATTCCGCGAAACGCTGATGGTCGGCGCCGAGACCCACACCGATCTCGAGCACCCGTCTACCCCGCGCCGAGGAGAAATCCGCGAACGACGGGATGAACGGCTCCAATCGGTAGCGCTCTTCCGACTGGGCACGATATCCCTCACGGTCGGTCGCCGAAAGCAGCAGATCCTCGCCACAGGACGCCTGGTTCCAGAAATCGTGGACCTGCCGTTTGGGGTCCACCCCTGTCTCGCCGGATCTTCCGGTCATGCGTTGACCGCCTGATCATGCTGCGCACGCGGTGACGGACCCGCATCCATGAACCGCCGACACCACAACTCTATGCAGAGCAGCGACAGCAGCGTGTAACTGGCATCGATCTTACCCGCATCGTTCGCCAACATTAGGCGCTGCACGGCTGCTGGATCGAAAAGACCGCGCTCCCGCAACCGTCTTTCGCTCAAGACATCAGCCAACAGGCCCCGCAACTCCACGCGCATCCAGCGGCGCAGCGGCGCACCGAAACCGGTCTTCGACCGATATATGACTTCGCGCGGAAGATGGGGCTCCATCGCCTTCTTGAGCACCCACTTGCCCGCGGATCCGCGTTGCTTGTACCGCGAAGGGATCCTCGCCGCGAACGCCACGAGATTGAGATCCAGGAACGGCACCCGTGTCTCGACACCAACCGCCATGGACATCTTGTCCGTATAGATGAGGTTGTGGTCGGCCAGGAAGAAGCGCTGTTCGAGCGCCAGCAGGCGCTCCAACGGGTCGGTCCGCGGCGGCAGCCCGGCGAGGAAATCGACCATGGGATCCTCCGCCCGACCCTTGCCGAGGGCTGCCCGGAACGCCGGCGAGTAGAGCGCCCGCAGATCGCGCCGGTCGACCCAGCAGAAATAGTTGATCAGACGCTCGTCCCCCTCGAGCGAAGCGCCGCTGAACAGCTTCGCGACACGACGGAGCGACGGCTGACGTTGATCGAGACCCCGGCTGACGTTCTCCAGACCGGCGCGCAGCGTCTGCGGCAACCAAGACCAAGTCGGTTCGAACATCAGCGCCCGATGACGTCGGTAGCCAGTGAAGAGATCATCGCCACCTGCACCCGAGAGCAGGACCTTCATGCCGTGCTCGCGCGCCAGCCGGCTGATGTAGAGAACGTTGAGCGGCGCCGGGTCGGCCAGAGGCTCGTCGAGTTGCGCGACCATCTCAGGAAGATCCGCCGCCATCCGCGAAGCATCCACCCGGACGATCTCCAACGGTACACCAAGGTGCTGCGCTACGTGACGGGCGTAGGGCAGATCGTCTGCCATCCCGTCCTCCTCCTGACCCGCCACCTCGATGGTGAAACAGCGGATGTCAGGGTTCACTTCGCGCGCGAACGCCACCACACTGCTCGAGTCCAGACCGCCTGAGAGGAACGCGCCGACGGGGACATCCGCGACCATCTGCCGATGCACCGCCTGCCGCAGTTCAGTCACCGTGCCACGGATCGCCTCGTCCTCCGACAGCTCCGACCGCACCCTCTCGTTGTCACGGAACACAGGCAGGCGATACCAGGTGACGCGTCCGGTGATCGCGCCATGCGACACATATATTGCCTCACCAGGTGCGAGTTTGCGGACCGAGGATGCCGGAGTACCCTCACCCGGACACCACAAGAAGCTGAGATAGCGGTCGATCGCCGCGTGGTCGATCGAAGACTCCCCGATAGGCAGAGCCTTGATCTCGCTCGCGAAATGCAGCCCCGCAGAACCTTGACTGAGATAGAGGGGCTTCACGCCGAGCGCATCCCGCGCCAACAACATCTCCTGCCGATCTGCATCCCACAAAGCTAGGGCGAAAACACCATTCAACTGCCGCAGCAACGCCCCGATGTCTGGACGATCTCCGTAACGCCTCGCTTCAAGGTACAAGCGCAATACCACCTCGGTGTCCGATCCGCCGCCGAAACGATGCCCAAGGGTCTCGAGGCCCGCCCGCAACTCCCGAAAGTTATAGATCTCACCATTGAACACCAACACCACCCGGCCATCGTCGCTTAGCATGGGCTGGTGCCCGAGAGGCGACAAATCCAGGATGGCAAGCCGTGTGTGCACGAGGCCTACCCCTCGAGGGCAATCCTCAAAAATGCCTACATCGTCCGGTCCACGATGTCCCAAGGCCGCGCGCGCAGCAGTAATCCACGCGCCCTCAGAAGATCCGCCTTTCGCGAGCGAGAACCCCGCTATGCCGCACACAGCGCTAACCGTTCAATCATCAACCCCCCCGTCCTAACACGGATCGTCACCGAAACGAACGTCCCCGACATCTTTGGGCAGACGCTGCGCCTAGAAAGACCCAAAAAATAGGCTCAACAATCAAGCCAGCTCCAAAAAAAGACCAGACAAACATCATCAATGCTCCGATAACGTAGAACTTAGACTGAATCTTCCGGTTACGCCACAAACACAAAAAAACGAAAGAAACAAAAAGAAATGCGAACGGCGCACCAAACACCATGACGTACGTGAGAATTGACAAGTGTAAATAATAACTGGTCTTCACGCCGAAGTCTTCGTTAAAGATCGACTCAATAGCAGTGAAACCATCCCCGAACCCACCGCCGGTGATCCACAGAAGAGGAGAGCCCTCCCTCCCGGCTAATAATCCGATGATTTCATTTGATCTTCCACTCGTCGCTAAGAACAAACTTTCGTTATCAGAAAAATCGACTGTCGCGATAGGATCAAATCGATAAAAAAGATCAAAGTTTTTTCCGAAAGAAAATGCCATAAAAATAAAAACGACTGACAAAAGAACAGTAAACAAACTACCTTTTGACTTTCGAGTCGTACTCGCCTTGCTAAACACAAACCAATGAACAATAGACGTTATAGCCATCGAAACGAGAGGAGCTCGCTTACCAGAGAGCACGACTAGAGCGAAACTTAAGATCAACAAAGAATATCGACTACTGACCAAAAACCACGACGCTGCTACCGGGATATAGCTATCAAATCCGAAATAAGCAATCTGACCCGTTCCGTAAAAAAAAAATGAATAGCACCCGATGGTGGCAAGCGAGATAATAAGCAAACTGCGGCAGCCACGAGCGTTAATTTTAGATGCTTCCGGCTCAGGAATATTGGCGATGTGCGCGCCAAATGACATGGCGAGGATCGGCATAACAGTCATAAAAAAATGCGTGGGGAGCCCGGGGGAATAAATTACCTCACGGAGTACACCAACCAGAGTTGCAAGTGATCCCCCAACCAAGAACAACACAGTTAACCAATTTACTTTCAGTGAAAAACGAAAGTGGAAAACAACCAACAAAAAAAAGAGAGCTAACTGAGGAATTTTCACCAACCAGATCAAATCGATCTGACCGCCAGAAACATAGCCTAGAACAAGAAGGAACCCGCACGCCCCCAGAATGACGAGCAGGCGCCAATACCATCTAAAAAAGAGGGCCAACTCCTCAGAGCGAAAACCCATGCTATTCCTCAGGGTCAAAAATTTTATAAGGTACGGTAACTAGCCGTCCCTGAACATTTCACTGTCACGCCGCCTGCATCCCGATTTTTCGGTTCGAAAGATCAAAGAGTCCTGTGAAGAGTGACGTTGGTCCGTTTTTCGAACTACTTAAAACTAGAGTTCGGGGCCTCGGAGCCGTTTCCTGACCATCGTTTTGCGAACTCACTCGGGGTCAGATGACCGAGCGACCCGTGTGGACGGCAGTGATTGTAGTCCTGCCTCCACGCCTTCAAAACCTCTTTCACGTGGTTGAGCGTAGCAAACTCATTCACGTTCAGACACTCATCACGTAGTCGCCCATTAAACGCCGACGTCCCCCCGTATTTAGTTCCAGTTGGATCTAGAGACTGACGGTTAGTGTATCTGCCTTTTGACTAATCTGTTTTGAGTATTCCGTTGGTGTCAGTCCGCCGAGTGCTTTCTTCGGTCTTTCATCGTTGTATTCCCTTCGCAAAGTCTCGATCACGCGTCGGGCGTGATCGAGAGAGGCAACCCAATGCTCGTTCAGGCACTCATCTCGAAACCTGCCGTTGAAGCTCTCGATATAGGCGTTCTGGTTTGGTTTTCCTGGGTCGATTTGTCGCAAGTTGACGTTCCGGTGGTACGCCCAGTTGAGCATCGCCTTGCCAACAAACTCCGGTCCGTGATCACTGCGAATGATCTTCGGTACGCTTCGTCCCATCGCCAATTGATCGAGATGACGCGTCAACTGCAATCCACCCATGCTGTGATCTGGGATGACCGCAACGGATTCATGCGTCGCATCGTCGACGACGGTCAAACACTTCAATATGCGACCATTTGCCGTACGATCAAAAACAAAATCCATCGACCAGACCTCGTTAGGCCGACTCGGGCGCCTAAGCGGATGCCGTTCCGTCAGATCTCGCCTCTTGCGCTTACGCCGTTGCACTTGCAGCTTCTCAAGCCGATACAGCCGTTCAACCCGCTTGTAGTTTACGCACTCGCCACGTTGCCGCAGCTTCAGGTAAATCATCCCTACGCCGTAGCGACGATGACGCTGAGCAAGCGCCACGATCGATGTGCGCAGCTCAATATTGCGATCGAGTCGCGGTTGATAGCGCAGCACCGTCGCGCTCATACGAACCACCTTGAGCGCTCGGCGTTGTGAAATCCCTTTCGTTTGCATCCACCGCACCATGACCCGACGGTCCGGTACGGTTACCATTTTTTTCGAAGTGCCTCCCGTGTCACCTCATTCCCAAGAAGTGACTCGGCCAGTAGCCGCTTGAGCCGTGCGTTCTCTGCTTCTAAGCTCTTCAGGCGCTTCACATCCGACACGTCCATGCCGCCGTACTTGCTTCGCCAGGCGTAATAGCTCGCCTCAGAGAACCCGTGTTTACGACAGAGTTCCTTGATCGCTACCCCGGCTTCCGCCTCGCGCAGAATCCCTACGATCTGCTCTTCGCTGAACCGCTTCTTCACGTCCGACCTCCTGCTTCAGGGTCAGACTCTAGACCGTCCTGTGACTAATTTCCGGGGGGACGTCGGCGCGATTTCCAAAAGACGACTGTCGGTCGGATGGGCAATGGCTTTCTCCTGCACTGTGGTATCCACGATCACCCGGCGCAGCTCGTTCGGTGTCACCGCACGCATCGTCTTGGCCGCTTCAATGGTTTGCGACAGAAGCTCCTCCAACCCCGCCTCTCCCAAACGGCTCCGCCAGCGCGTGAAGGAACTCGGATCACAGGGCAGCCGAGTTTGGAAATACACCTCGCCGGTGAAATACTGCCAGTAGCAGTTCCCGAGCCAGCGTTCACAGGTCGCCTCGTCCGAAAGGTCGTAGGCGTGTTTGAGATACAAGAGCCCGGCCATCAAACGGATCGGTAGCGCGGCTCTCCCCGCACCCACTGGCGCCGGTGGCAATGTCGCCGAGACCGCCCCGTCGATCTCCGCCCACGGCATCACTCGAGCGAGTTTCGCCAGCGGATGCGAGAGATCAATCAGCGCATCAAGCCGTGCTCGAAAGAACTCCTAGCTCATCGCCTCCGCCCCCTCACTCGCCGTGCTCAAATGCCGCATGACAGTGCTCCGGTTTTGCCAGAAAACTGCACCTATATTATCAATTTCTGGCAATCTAAGCAGGCTCTACCTGAAAAAAATCTGGAGGATAATGAAGAAATGGATTCATAAGCGGCGACTACTTACGAGACGCATCGATATTTTCGACTGTTTTACTGGATTATTTCTTCGACGCTATCTTTTTGCGCTCTTCATACCCCGAGCTCAACCCCACCAAGTACTCGGCGGATCAAGTGCCTGCGGTCAACCTCCGAAATTGGCTCCGAAATCTTATAGTCCTTATAGCTAAGTAACGAACCATCATTAAAATAAGTCTTATCGTAAACCACTACCCGTCGTCCAGCCATTATCCCCTCTATTCCCATCGTTCCGTGCCAAACCACTATTAAAGGAACAAGATTTAGGAGTTGTGCCGACGAAGAGAAAGGATCGATTAGGCGAACATTTTCAAAAGCTGAAAGAGCTCGGTACACCTCTTGATCCCGTTGATAAAGAAAACCAGGATGTTCTTTTAAGAGTACCGTACAACCTTCCGCCCGAAAAAAACTAATAACCTCGTAAAGTGAGCAGTAATAATCGGCATCGCGCCAATCCGTCATCCAATAATCAACGTTAGCCTCCGGGAAGGTATGCAATGGGATAACAACAAATTTCTCAGGGAATTCCTGAATTTCAGAAAAGGAGACCTTCTTAAAATATTTTTTTATAAATAGATTTCGAATCCTAATCGGCAGGATGAACGCAAACCTAAACTCATAGGCCTCCCGCTTCTTTACTTTAAAACCCCAAACATAGCGGTATAAAAATAAAATCTTGTATCGAATCCATAAATAAAAAAAGTTCTTTATGCACTTGGCTCTCGAGATGCCAACCAGCCAAAACGCCAGCGTCGGCTTAGAAAAGTACTCAATCACACGATCGACTTCGTCGTCGGTTGGCTCACGGGTCCTGCATAATTCGCCATATAGGGTATGACGTCGATAAGGTTGAATGAACCATTCCGACATCACCATCACTTTGATTCCGTAATAACGCGCTACCCTGACGATTAAGTCAGTTACATAGTTATCGATGATATGTAAAACGAAAAGACGGTACGAGTGCCTTGCGAAGAACAGCCGCGCCCATCGGGTCGTTCGAAGGACAAGGTTGCGCGCTTCAGCGTACGAAATCTCCCGGAGCCCACGACAACGGGCTATTACCGATCCTAGATCGTCGTGCACAACCGCCCGATAAACAGAGTAATCTTCCGGCTCCAAATCGCTTATATCAATTGCGCCGATGTCAATTACATGGGAGGCATTGTTGTACTCTGAGAGAGTTGGCCGTTGAGTTAAATGTCCGAAAAAGTGATCTAGGTTCGCACCTCCGTAAACACTGTTGAAGAAGTGTTCCGCTCCTTTTATTCGTATGAAGAAGAGCACTTCACCATCTCGATAATCAGAAGTATTTATCTCAGCGTACCGCATATCCTACCGCCCCTTCTCAGCAACGTGCACCGCGGCCAGCCCGACAAGCCAGCCCAACAAAACAGTCGCTACTCTCCCTGTCGCAAATATCACCGCGTAAGCAATTAGGGGCGCACCTGCGACAGCGCAATACGAAACGGACGCTAATGTTGTCAACCCAACAAAAAGATGAATCTCTACTAACTTTCGTCCGGAATTGGAGGCAAGAAAGAAAACGTCGAAGAAGCTAACCGCAATAGCGACCGAGGCGACTGCAACCCACGGGAGCAAGGGTAATGCGTCAATATATTGAGGCCAAACACTATTCACCGCAATCGGAGAAATCAGCACAACGATTACAAATCCAAAGGCGGTTAAGCTTCCGACAATAACCAAATATTGTCGAATACGCTTCCAAAGGGATAAAACTTCTTGGTCCATAGACCATGCTCTTAACCACCTGGGAGTAAAGTACATCTGCATTACGTTCACTACGACCAAGCCCACTGAGACTAGCTGCATAGCAAACAAATAAAGACCAAGGGCTGCAGTGCCGAGAACTAGCTGAACCGACCAACGATCGATGTTCATGGCAATGTTATTCGCGAGACTTCCACCAACGAATGGAAGACCCACTCGCGCTAGATGTGTTAGTTCCTCGCGCGAGAAAGAGGACCTCAAATCGCGCGTCTGACTAATTAACACAGATACTGCTAACGTGAACAGCACCGCAGTCTCTAGGGCGATCACGCGCGACGCAGTCCACGTGCAGTCTGCTAGGAGAACAACTACAAGAGGAAAAAAACTCTTTATGAAAAGAGTTATCGCTTGTATGGTTGATCGCTCTCGAATTTGTAAATCGACGAGCGTGATATTCAGCCACACGTTCGCAGTTAGATATGGACCGATCCACCATGCTCCAAAGGGCAAACCAAACGAGCTCTCTCCTAAGGCCAAAGCTATGGAGACGGCTAACCCAAGAACACTCGCAACTGCGAACACGGCGGCCAGCGCGGTGACACGCAACTGGCTTACCGTCTCTCCACGACCACGCCGGATGGGTACCTCGCGTGCTAAGCCATCCTGAACTCCAAAGGTGGCCCCATAGGAAGTCAATGAGACTACTAAAGCCGAGAAGCCAACTAACCCGAACTGCTCAGGCTCTAACAAGGAGGCATATAAAAGAGTCTTAATTAGTGCCGCCAATGCGGCAACTGATGCGAGCAGCGCAAAAATTGTCATCAGAAGTGGTCCCGCTTCGTCGGACAGTTTCTCATCGGATTTAATGAAGACTGTCCTGCGGTTTAGGCAGCCAAGGCTGCCGGGTTGGTGGGTTAGAATTAAA
>Ga0194119_10004750_pt1 | contig 20749 bp, 22 predicted proteins | sample TA2MahC100mmetaG_FD_148620 | JGI IMG/M metagenome (GOLD analysis project Ga0194119, IMG submission 148620) | Freshwater microbial communities from Lake Tanganyika, Tanzania - TA2015018 Mahale Deep Cast 100m | ecosystem: Environmental > Aquatic > Freshwater > Lake | place: Tanzania: Lake...
CGCTTACACAGTCGCTTCGCTTACACAGTCGCTTCGCTTACACAGTCGCTTCGCTTACACAGTCGCTTCGCTTACACAGTCGCCTTTGGCTTAAAAGTCAGCCCATCGCTCCTCATATTCCATCTCCTCCTCCCAGCGTTCCTCTAAGCGGCGCTGGACTTCATCATAATCATCCTCATCATCTTGAGGCATCTGTCTGTCCCAGTAGTCAATGTAGAACTCCCTTTCCATAATCTCTTCGGCCTCACGACTTACCACTTCGCCGCGAATAAATGGCTCTTCTTCTTCCAAGGCTTCTAAGGCTTCAGCCGAGCTGTTTGCAGCTGAGTCATCTACAGACTGATCCATAGGTTCTACGACTTCCGATGAGCTGTTTGCAGCGGTCATTTCGTAGGTGTCATCCTGCAGGGCATCGAAGTCATATAATTTAGACCTCGGAAGCGAAGCATCTCGCGCTCTTATTTTCTCAAGAGTTTCATACACCAAATCAGCATTGCGAATGAAGTCCTGAAACATGGCTTCCTTTCTTCCATCGCCATATTGTCCGGAGCCGTAAATGCGACCAGGATGGTATCCTCGGCAAGGCCAAGGGGTCACCAAATTGTTATTCCACCAGAAGTATTCGAAAATCTCCTCTAGTTCTTTGGCACTCATAAAGGTCATCGCGTTCATGTCGTCAATATTAGAATCAGACTCATGGGAAATCATAGAGCATTCTTCAGGCGCAGTGTAACTAGCAGAAAGCGCAGCATCTACGCGCTCCATCTCGGCATTGGGTTGAAGAGCACCGAATTCGGTTCTAGGGCAGGTGAGTGAGAACTGAGCCAACTCAAAGATGTTGGTCTCGCGGGCAGCCTGTTCGATCGCTTCTTGATACATTGTCGTTTATAACTTAATAATCTAAAATACCTTATGCATTTTTTTTTATTTTCAAAAAGTATTTCAATTTTTTTAATTCTAGGCCATTTATTAAATAAACTAAAAATTTATAAGAGCAGCAGCAGGCAGCAATAAAAAATGAACTTAATTAAACTTCAAAATGCTCGGGCATTGGCCCTTGGAAATATACAATATACAATATAAAATAAACTTAATATCTGCGATCGGTTGCCTGCGTATAAATCCTACTAATCATCGGATCAGGATGATATCGAACCCAATCACTTTCCTCCCATTCACTGAGATCAGATGGATTATCGTTCTCGGTAAACTCCTCATACATTATTACAGCCGCATCATAACTCACAATTGGCGCTCTAATAAATGGCTCAGGTTCCAGAAGATCATTAGGATAAACGTCATCTACTATCTCACCTTCCTCAATCTCAGTAGGTCTAGGAGGAATAGTCATTGTCTCAACAGGCTCGTCTTCATCTTCATCTTCAGAGTCATCCGAATATTCGCCCTCAAATCGAATCGTATCATATATGCTGGCATAATAGTTTCTAGCCATATAATTATCGAACTCGTAATCATCGCAAATATTCGCACCATCTGCAGCACCTTCAGCAGCCATATCATATATAGTAGGTGCAGGTACGCTATTTTCTATAATGTCAATATATTCATCAAATGTGTTGTTTACCAACTCATCATTACTAATAAATGACTGGTATCTCTCTTCCCTTGCTCTATCACCATACTCACCAGGCGACCCATATACACGACCTGGTTTATAATGTCTTGAAGGTCTAGATGGCGCTCCAATTGGGTTATTTTGTTCGTAGAACTCGAAAAGACTCTCTAGTTGTTGTGCGGTTAAATCAAATGACATTTTACTTGTTATAATAGTTGATATAGTTTTAAACTTAATAGATTGTTAATCTTAAATACCTTTCATTTATGGGTGAAAAAGTATATCAATTTTTCATTTTTCTTCGAGTTATTAAGTGTTACTAAAAATTTATATGGCTGTTTTTATAAGTTAAAATGACCTTTAATTATTTGACTCCAAGCGGCTTATACAGTCGCCTCCAAGGGCACCGAACGGTTTGTCGGCTTTAATCCGGACTTATAATCCGTATCTCCCTTATAATAAAGGAGGCTTTGGCTCCACTTTTCCCAAAAGTGGAATATAAATTTTTAGTAACCTTGACCTACGGCCTATAATAAAAAAAATTGAATACTTTTTGCTTTTTTTCGCTCGGTGGTATTCAATATTATTAAGTTAACATTTTTAAAATGAGTAAGACTATTGAGGAGAGGTTAACCCTCTTCGACACCTATTTGGAAAGGACTAAGATGGATAAAAAGCAGTACCAGTATGATGGAGTCCGCTGGATACTGAACAATGAACTTAGAGATGACCCGGTTTGCGGGGTTCGCGGCGGTATTATCGCTGATGAAATGGGTCTCGGAAAGACCATTATGATGATTGGAACCATGCTATGCAACTTCGTGCCTAAAACGCTTGTGGTTGTGCCGCCTGTTCTTATCGATCAATGGTACGTCCAGATCTACCGCACCACCGGTCATAAGGCTCTAATATATCACGGCGAGGAAAAGAAGAACATTACATTGGAGGATTTGGAACAGGCTAAGATTGTCATCTGCACTTATTCGGGGGTCACCCTAACCAGAGAGCAGATTGCGGCTAAAATGCTGACCGATTTGCATAAGATTGCTTGGACTCGCATTGTTTTCGATGAGGCGCATCACCTGAGAAACGCTAGAACTACTCGGTATTTCGGTGTCAGAATTTTACAGGCCAATATTCGTTGGCTTGTTACCGGCACACCGATACAGAATAGGAAGAAGGATTTCTATAATTTGTGTAATATTCTGCGCCTTCCGGCCAGTTTCTACACCAATATGGACTCCTTAAAGCAGAACGCACGCGACTTTATTATGAAGCGAACCAAGCAGCAAGTCGGCATTCAAATCGCCGATCTATATGTCGGAAAAAATATGGTGCAGTGGGCTAATGAGAAGGAAAAGGAATTGTCTGAGGAAATACACTCTGCGTTGTCGTTTAGTAAGGCGAAACTTAAGGGTGGTGCCCGTATTCTTAATGCGTTGAGCGAATATACTTTGCCGCTTATTATGCGTGCTAGACAGTCTTGTATTTACCCTAAACTTATGGCCGGCGAACTTAACAAATTAGTTGAGCGAGGTATTATGACCGATTATAGCGAGTATAAGGAGGCCTTCGATCATAGCAGCAAACTCGATTACGTTGTTAAGAAGATTCTCGAACGAAAGGATAACGGTTGTGGTAAGATCATATTCTGCCATTTCCGCGAAGAAATAGACGAGATCGCAGCACGATTACGCACTGGAGGAATGCAAAAAGTCGCCACTCTTGACGGCAGAACTAGTAATGGAAAGCGGTTCGATGTTTTGAATGAAAAGAATGACGCTTTAATACTGCAAATTCAGACTGGATGTGAAGGTCTTAATCTACAGGAAAACTACAGCGAAATATATTTCATCTCGCCGCATTGGAATCCTGCAGTTGAAGACCAAGCCATCGCAAGATGTCATAGAATCGGACAGACTAAACCTGTGTATGTAGAGCGCTTTGAAATGTGTTCGTTTATGTATGAAGACCAAGAAACTGATTCGAAAACTGTAGATAACTATGTAACAAGCGTTCAAGACGATAAACGAGTTGTCGCTAATAAAATATTAGGAAACTAAATAAAATTTATATATATTGTACTTCAAATAACAAAAAAAAACAAAAATAAAAAGGAATAAAACCCCTTTTTTCTTTACATTATGTAAAGAAATTCTTTAAAAATGCAAGGATTTCATTCTCTCCACTTGTAGAAGAGAATATTAAATTTTTTATGGGAAAGTTTTTTTGAATTTTCAATTTTGGACATTTATAAATGTCCATTTTTTGAATTTTCCAAAACGATGTTGAAAAAAATCTAATTTGTGACGATAAAAAAATTTTATGGTCTGGTCGCCAAAAAAATAATTTTCATTTTGTTACGATAATTTTTTTTATAAATACTTAAAAATAAAATCTTAGTCTATAAAAATGGAAACTTTAGGAAACAATTTTGGTGCAAAAACGTGCAAAAAAGTGCAACAAGAATATTATTGTGAAAAATGTGACTATAAATGCTCTAGAAAATTCTGTTGGGAAAGACATTTAAACACAGCAAAACATATAGAGGAAACCAATGGAAACCATTTGGAAACCGAAAAGGTGCAAAAGGTGCAAAAAGGTGAAAACTTTTGCTGTGAAAATTGCGGAAATGAATACTTAAATAGGTCAGGATTATGGAAACATAAAAAAATATGCAATAGTAAAAGTAAAAACAATGAATCTATTTATGTTAATGAAGAAAATACAAAACAAAATAACTTCTCAAATGGTCTTACAGAACAATTAGTTATTGAATTAATTAAACAAAATAAGGAATTATTGGAAATTGTAAAAAATGGAACACATAATAATAGTCATAATACTACTACCAACTCTCATAACAAAGCATTTAACCTTCAATTCTTTTTAAATGATACTTGTAAAGATGCAATGAATATGACTGATTTTATTGATTCTCTCAAAATGGAATTATCTGATTTAATTAATGTTGGTGAAAAGGGTTATATAGAAGGAATAACTAATATTATTGTTAAGAATCTTAAGGAATTAGATGTTACAAAAAGACCAGTTCATTGCACGGACAAGAAGAGAGAAACAATTTATATTAAAGATGAAAATAAATGGGAAAAAGACGAAGATAGGACTATAATGCATAAGTTTATTAAAAAGGTTGTTTCAAAAAATATGAAAATGTTACCAAAGTATAGAGAAGCACATCCGGATTGTATGTCATATCACTCAAAATTTGGAGACCAATATCATAGCATAGTTTATGAAACTATGGGTGGTAAAGGAGACAACGATTTTGAAAAGAATGAAAAAATTATTAAAAACATTTTAAAACAAGTCGTTGTAGACAAAGGTTCTGAATAATTAATAGCAACATTAAGCAACAGAAAGGTGCAACCTTTAAACTTAAATATATTCTTTAATTAAATTAACATAATATTCTAAATTACCCTCAGCATAATGGACGTATTTACCGCCCTTCGCAATCCATTCATCCTTTATTACATCGCGATCATCTATTAAAATATCGCCTTCACCACAGTATAATGGTTTATCATCTGTTTTACATGTTATTACCTTTATTTCAGGACCCAATTCTCTAGCACACCAAGCGCGTTTATCGTCCTCACTCCAGCCACCCCTAGGGCATCCGGTTAAGATGACCGGATTATAATCTTTAATAGCAGCCCATAGTGCTTTACCTTCTGGCATCCAAGGCAAGTTTGCATAAAATTTCGGAATTTTTCTTAAGGTTATCCACATATGATTTGACTTTAATTCATATGGATATTTTTTCATTCTCTCTTTGACACCTGCTTCAAAGTCTGCTAAGACTCCATCAAGGTCGCAATACAATACGTTTTCTTCAATTATAAGAGACATTTTGTTTTTATTTATGAGATGAAGAGAGAATATTTTAAATAAAATCAATTTTAAAATAAAATTGAATTTATTATTACTTATTTAAAATAAGTTATCAAATTATTTATTAACTAGTAGAAATGAATCAGAATAAAGTATGGACTGCCATTGGCCTGCGCAATATCTTTGCTTGTATTAAAGGTATTTATGGAAATGCTACTATTAACCCGACGCCTAATCCCGACTTACCAACGGCCGTCTTCGACTTAGAATCCGGACTCTATTATATTGGCGAAGAATGCAAGGATGAGTTTAATAATGCCGATAGATATGTTATAAATATATATGACTATAATTATGGACCACAATGCCATAAATAGTCTGTCATCTTAACCACATTAACTTAATAATTAAATAAAAAAGCCAAGAATAAATTTTTTCCTGAGTATTATACTTAAATTTAAGTGTTAACAATCGCCTTTGGCTTGCAGCCATTACCGCTCGGTGCCCTTGGAGCAGCAGTCAGCAATACTTTTTGGCTCCACCTTTAAAAAAAGGTGGAAAAAATGAGGTTGCAAAGCAGTCTCTGCGAGCCTTGTGCCCTCTATATATTAAATTAAATTACATAAATAAACAATATACAAATATACTTTTTGCTCCACTTTTTTTAAAAGTGGATAATATACAAATTTATACTTACCTTTTTCTTACCATTTTTGCTCCACTTTTTCTAAAAGTGGACTTACATAGCATATTCCTCCTCTTCCTCCTCCTTATCGTTAGCGAAGTCGATCTTATTCTTAGCATCATTCCACTTTCCAACAATAACCTGCTCGCCGTTCTTCACATACTCGGTGTAATCATAAACAATACCGGTCTTCTTAGACTTCAAATACTTCTTGCCCTCGAACTCGATCTTCTTCACAACATCAGGCTCCTCCTCTACCTCAGGCTCCTTAGGCTCAGGCTCCTTAGGCTCAGGCTTAGCAGCAGGCTTAGCAGACTTCTTAGCTTCCTTAGCGGCTTCCTTCTCAGCCTTCTCAGCAGCCAACTTAGCCTCCTTCTCCTTCTTAGCTAACTCAGCAGCCGCCTTCTTAGCAAGTTTCTCATCCTCCTCAGCCTTCTTCTTAGCCTCTCTAGCAGCCTTCTCCTCTGCAGCCTTAGCAGCCTTAGCAGCCTTCTCAGCAGCCTCCTTAGCCTCCTTTTCAGCCTTCTCAGCAGCGCGCTTAGCCTCCTTCTCCTTTTTCTCATTTTCCTTAGCGATACGCTCTTGTTCCTTCTCCTCATCGGACTTTCCGCGCTTCTTCTTCTCAGGTTCCGCAGTAGTAGCAGCATTAGCGTCAGCAACCAGACTAGCGAAGAGATCATCCTCATCTCCCTCAATCTGCAGCATCTTCTTAGCCTTCTTAGGTCTACCCTTAGCACCCTTCTCACGCTGCGCTTGTACCTTCTCCTTCTTAGGTCTACCCTTTGAAGTCTCAGCGGGGACGACGAAGTGCTCTTCAGCGATAACAATACCGAACTTAGCCGCTTCCTCAACAGCAGCAGCCTGGTCGATCTTATACTTCTTCATCACCTTAGTAAAGGAAACAGGCTTGCGACCCTTAGGATCAACATACTCATACAAACCAGCAGCCTGACGCATAGCAATAGTACCATATTCAGGCACTCCACCATTCTTATCAGCATTCAACTGGCAAGCCTTGCAGAACACCTTGCCCTTTTTAGGAGCCAAAGTGCACTGAGTATATAGACCCTGGTTCTGACGTAAAGCAGAGCAGCAGTTAGCAGCACATAAACCGTTAAAAGGAAGAGGGAAAGCAGCCTTCACAGCCTTCTCCTTAGGAGCCTTCTTAGGCGCAATAGGCTTACTGCGTTCCATGCGAACATTCTGGAGACCAAGAAGCTTGAAAGCATCCTCAGCATCGAAATTATACCTGGTAGCACATTCTGCCACCGATCTCTTTGCCAAATCCTGAGCGGCATTAATAATCATGCGATTCAACTGCTCGGAAATGAAAACAGAAGCGTTAAACTCGGACATAATAGCGGACATTCTTAACTTAATTACTTGTAACTTGATATAGTTTTAAACTTAATGACTTAAATTATTATGCCTTACTCTACTGGCTAAAAAAGTATTTCAATTTTTTTTTCATTCCCTTTATTTTACACTTTACTAAAAATTCATATTTAGGGAACCAAGGTCTTCAGCGCAGCCAGCCCTAAGACCCCTCCTTTACTTGCTAATATATATGCATAATTCGCTCATAATTCGGATGGATAATTCGGATGGATAATTCGGATGGATAATTCGGATGGATAATTCGGATGGATAATTCGGATGGATAATTCGGATGGATATACCCTTTGGCTCCACCTTTCTCAAAGGTGGATAATTATAAATTTTTAGTGTTATTCATTTATGGCTTGGAAAGAAAAAAATTGAAATGCTTTTTCAGAGCACATTTTGCTGCATAAGATATTACATTTATTAAGTTTAAACTATTAAGATTACAATGTCCTACGCGTGTGCTGAGAAGTATAGTTCTGAAGTCAGAGACCGCTCTGAATATAGAGAGCGTATTGTGTCTGCTTTACAGCTTCTTGACCCGCAAAAAGTAAAGGAAATAGTGAAGGCAAAATCGGAGGAAAATAAAGCCATAAAACAGGCACAAAAGGAGGCCAAAAAGCAAGCAAGACAAGCACAAAAAGAGGCTTATAAATTTGCAAAGGAGCAAGAAAAGGCGCAAAAATTGAGTGAAAAGGAGATTCAAAGGGAGATGAGAATACTCGAAAGGCAACGCGAGAGAGAGGCGAAAAAACAGCAAAAAAGCCTAAAAAAAGAGGAATCTAAATATCCTTATCTCGATGCTTTTCTAGACCCTCCCGTTGAAACCAAGATTGTTCGAGTGAAGCGCATTAATGCTGAGGGCAAACATGTTGCTAAGGGCACTCCTGGAGGCGATTATTTGCTTGACACTGACAATACTGTATATTGTGCAAATAAACGTGAATATGCTCGAGAATATCGTATAAGAAAAGAGAAAGAGAGATATGATAATAGAATTAAACTAAAAGAAATGGAAAGACTAGCGGAACTTGAAAAGAATGAAAAATAAGTATATTAAAAGTTTTATGGTAATGACCTTTTAAAATATTGAGGATATGCTTTTGTATAAAATATTTATAAAAATAATATATTTAAAATTAAAATATATTATTTTAATTGTTAAAAAATTGAAATCTTTTTTTGTATAGTAAGACAATGCACACAAATAAACCATAATTTATTCAATGCACACAAATAAACCATAAACCTATACTTTTAATTAAAAATGTATAATAGATATAATATTATTGATAATAAAAATAATTCAAATTTTATTATAAATATTATTGATAATTCTAATGATTTTATAACTGAAATATGTAGTTATTGTACTGATATAAAAATAATAAAACATTTACTTAATTCAAATTCTCCAAAATTACATGAGGCACATGGATGGTATGCAGGATATTATCCTATTCATCATTTATTTTCTGAACAACCAATAGATAATATTAAATATATAATAAAAAGTAAAAAATTTAATATATTTGTTAAAGATACTTTATTTGATAATACACCACTTCATATATTGTGTTGGAGAAAAGAGAGAAAAGAGCTAGTTCAAATATTTATTGATTATTTATTAAATGATTTATTATTTACAAAAGAAGAAGCTATTAATGAATTTCATAAAAAAGCATTAGATTGTGGTGAATGTAATACACCATTAAAGATATTACAATATCATAATTTATATAATATATTAAACTTTATTTAGGATTGCCATCTATTTCTCGAATCAGGCAACGCGCGACCAACTGGAAGGTCGTGTGTTACGTGAAATCATTGGAAAATGGTGTCAAATGGAGAATAGAATTGTATTTAATAGGTAAGTATTTTCACTATAAACATATTTATATATTGTATTGTATTTTATATTAGGCTGCAAGTAAGCGTGAGCGCCCATAAGGGCAACCTATTTTTCAATATATTTATTACCACTTATAAATTTTTAGTAAATAATAGGTTTGCTTTCATTTTATCTAGTGTATAAAAAAATTGAAATACTTTGTTAGCACCACATTTGAAAGCATAACAACAATATATTATTAATATTTTAAATTTAACACGCAACACTCAACTTAACACAATGGAACAATTCCAAGACGTTAACACTATTAAAACTAGAAACGAATTGACAGACATTTGGAACTACTGGGTAGCCAGAAAAAATTTAGTTCGGTCAAAGGTCAATTCCGAACAAGAAAGACATGAAATAACCAATTATCTTCAAGAATTACAAGATCGCGATAAGGAATTAATAAGACAAAATCGTTCCAATGCTGCCAAGGCACGCGCTGCCAAAAAAGAAGCCGAAAGGTTAGCAAAGGAAGCCGAAGAACGCGAATATCAAGAATCGCTTATTCAAATTGCTGAAGACATTAGAATTCATAACGAAAATAAGGCTCGGATTACATTAGAAATCGATGACGTATATGTTCAAATAAAAATCTGCGAAATAAAAATGCAAAAATACGCTGACGAAATTGGATTGACTGCACTGAAAGAACAACTGAATAACCTTCAAAAAAAATTGAAGAAACCAATAAAAACTTGCTGTAAACATCGTAACACATACGAGCGTCAAGGCAGCATTTCGCACGGCTACGGAGAATTTACTCGATTTTATAAATGCGCTGACTGCGGACACACTTGGGACGATTAATTATATTGTATTTATTTGTATATTTGTAATTAACTAACTTACTTTTTGGCTCCCATATTTATATGTAGGTGGAAAAAAATTGAAATGCTTTTTTATTTGCTACTCATTTGTATAACTATAACTAGTATTCAACCGTATCAACGTTTATTTATAACAAAATGTCCTGTAATATTTGCTTTAACGAGTATAATGAGGAGTGCCGTAATGTCACTTGTGGTTTCTGTGATTTTGCCGCGTGTAATAACTGCTGCGAGACCTATATATTGGAGCAAACTGTTCCCAAGTGTATGAATGTGGCGTGCGGAAAGGATTGGAGTAGAAAGTTTATGCGTGCGCAATTAGGCAGCGCTTTTATGACTGGAAGATTTAAGACTCATATGGAAAATGTGTTATATGAGCGCGAAAAAAGTTTGTTACCATCAACTCAGCCGCTAGTTGAGGGTGCAGTAAAAGATAATAGATTGAAGGAGAAGAAGAAGCAATTACAAGAAAAAATTAGAGAACTTGAAGCAGAGGTTGCCAAGTTAAAAGATGAAAGAAATGATATTGACGTGGAAAGAAGAAGAAATGAAAATAATAATAACAAGCCTAAGGAAAAGTGTCATTACGTTCGCGCTTGTCCTGGAGTCGGATGTCGCGGTTTCTTAAATTCAAAGTTCATTTGCGGCATTTGCGATGCCAATGTATGTAAAAGTTGCCACGAAATTATTAATGCAAATTCCGCATCTGAACACGTGTGTAAGGAAGAAAACGTGGCTACCGCTCAACTGCTAGAAAAGGAGACAAAGCCTTGTCCTGGCTGCCAAACTAGAATATTTAAGATTTCAGGTTGCGACCAAATTTGGTGCACAAATTGTCACACCGCTTTTAGTTGGAGAACTGGTGCTCGCGAAACTACTATTCATAATCCCCACTATTTTGAGTGGAAACGTGGTAATGGTGAGCGCAATTTTCTGACTGAAGCAGAAGGTGTTGTTCGAGTTGCCTGCCACGATAATACCCTTACTCATCGCACTTACGACCAACTAGAAAATGCTAGAAGAACAAATTGTCATTCTAACTTATATTGGCGAGAGCGTGATCCTAATAGTACATATAATCAAATTGCCAAGTATGACCCAAATTATAAAAATATGTCTGATATTATTCAACACGCTATTCATAATAGGCAAATTGAATTGCCCAGATTCAGAATTGATGTCATAAAGAATAATGAAAAGTTGCGCATTCAATTCCTGAGCGGAGAAATCACTGAAGAAAAGTTCAAAACGATGGTGCAACGAAATGACAAGAAGGACAGAAAGCAAACCGAGATTTTCAATATTTTGCAGTTCGCAGAAACAACTTTAGCGGATATTGTGTATAGAATGATTGAAGACCTGTCAAAAACGAAAAATGGTAATCATAAATTTCAGGAATTGTATAAGGAAATTGAGGGGCTAAGAGAATATTGTAATAATGCGTTCAAGGAAATTTCGGATACGTATGACTGTGTAACATATCAGTTCAATGAAACCTTTGAGTTTGGGTCACCAGAGGTTTTAAAAGGGCGTGAAATCTGTCGTAAATAAAAATTTTATATATTTGTATTATATTTATAAGGCTGCAGTAAGCGTAAGCACCCATAAGGGTAACCTTTTTTTCACCTTTATAATAAATATGGAAACCATTTCAGTTAAAAGTAGTAAAAAAATATAAGTTTGGCTCCACCTTTTTAAAAGGTGGATAATAAAATTGAAACACTTTTTTTACACTTACAAAAAAGCATTAGAATACTATTGAAAACCAGTTAAAACCTATTTATTTATTTATTTATAAGATGTCTCTCTTTGATAATACTTTCCCTTACACCGCAAATGTCAGATTTAACCCTGATTATATTGAAGAAATTTATAATAATGTTGGTATGGCTTTAATGCTTGAATTTAGTGATGATGAAAGAGAAGTCTGTTTAAATAATTATAAAGTTACTATATTTAATAAAAATATTGAAGTGCGATTTCGGGAACTTGACAGACCTTTAATCAAGGAAATTATGGATTTAATTTGTAATGCTGTGAATGGCGAAAACTTTGAATGGTGGGTATATGACAGCGTTAATAATGACCTAGTTTTGGAGGAATTGAAGCCTTCAATATGCAACAATTTTGTAGAGCAACTGGCGAGTGTTCCTCATATTGGATTAGGGTTTCATAATCCAGAGTATTTAAATGAGGAAGACGATTCTGAAATCGTAGAGGAAAATAAAGACAATGCAAAGGAAAAGGAAACCCCATTAAATGAGTATGATGATATGGAAATTGCAAGATACTTAGAAAAAAATGGTTGCGAAACAAAAATTCAAAGCGACATTTGGAAATTTACATATAATCCAGAAGACCCATGTCTATACAGATTTTCATACGGAACATTTGAAAACTGCACCATTCCTTCATATTCATTTCAATTTACAGAAAAAGAGCCGCTTACTATTCAACGGGCTACTTTTGTTAATGTTAATTTTGAAAAGTGTCGTTTTATGCACGTTATTTTCTTGAACTGCTCGTTTATGAATTGCGATTTCACAAATTCCGCGATTCAACATTTAACATTTGATTCTTGCTTTAACGAAAATACAAATCTTGATTTGCCAAATGTATATATTGTATAATTTATATTTAATTTAATTATTAATTAAAAAAAAATTGAAATACTAATTTTTTTTATTAGTGTAAAGCATAATATTATAACAGATTTACATTGCAAAAATGAACGCTACTTTTACTAACAACGCTACTAAGGACACTGTTAAGGTTAACATCTGTAAATGGATGATGATTATTATTAGTTATTTCATCTACATCTTTAACTATAAGAGATGGGCTGCATATATTGACGATTTAATTAAGAAGTATACAACAACTCAAGAGTCTTGCGCCGAAAGGGTAAGAGAATGGACGAAGGAAAAAAATAATGCGAGAAAAAATTTTGTAAATGACTTTTGGAATAGATATAAGGATGTTGACTACTCGAAAATCAACTTGTCGGAGGGAAAAATTCCAGAAAATTTCAAGCCAATGACGTTAAATGAAGTTGCGACTGCGCTTTTGCCTGAAGAAGAGCCCTTAGAAGACGAAGACAGAGACGTAAATAAGTGGTACTATATGGATAATGATACAAAGAGATATAAGGGCGAATGGAAAAATGGCGCGCCGAATGGTAAGGGCGCTGTGGAATTTATCAAAAACAAGTCAAAAGACTTTGAAGGAAAGATATTACAAGAACATTCTGTTATTGAATGTACCTTTGTAGACGGACTAGCAAATGGATACGGTAGACAAATTTTCGAGAGAACTTATGAAAAAATGGTGCCTTATTATGAAGGCGATTTCAAGAATAACAATCAGCACGGATATGGCGAGTATCATTACGGCACTGGCGACTATTACAAGGGAGAGTTTAGAGAAGGTAAGTTTAACGGACAAGGCATTGATTATGACCACAAAACCAATAAAACTTTTGTCGGTGAGTTCTATAATGATGGAAAACTAAAGGGTAAGTGGGTTGATGGAGAGGTTGAATATAAAAAGCCTGAGAAAGTTTTCAATAGCGATAATTGGGATGAGTTAAATCAAAGAGTTTTTGATAACGATAACACAAAAATGAATAAATTGGAAGAAGAAATGCAGAAGAAAAATGTATAAATATGGGAGCCAAAACGTATATGTATATTATTTTGTATATTTTGTATATTTTAAGGCTGCATTTAAGCGTAAGTCGCCCATAAGGGTATCCTATTTTCCACTTCATATAATATGGGAGCCAATTTTTTACATTATATGCACATTTCACTTACTTTTTTGCTCTACTTTTCTTATGCAGTCGCCTTTGGCTTAAAAGTGGAAAAAAAAATTGAAATGCTTTTTAAATCAGTTACAAAAGGCATAAACTAATTATTAGAACCACAACTTATTAAGTAAAATGCAAATTGATTACCCCATTGAGACTCTTCCTGCTTGGATTATCAGTTCAAGACAATTTAAGGAATTTAAGGAAATGTATGCTGAGGAAATTACGTTTCCCTGTTTAGATTGTTATATGAATAATGCGCTTTCAATTGAAATCAATTCATATGATGATATTGATCGCATTATTGGTGCGGATTTTAATTTTGGTTATTCAGAGGAGACAATTATTCAAATATTCGCAAATGTAGACAAATTTTATAATGAAAATCCCAACTCGGCGCCAGTGCGACTTCCAGATAAAAATAATACTTGGCTTGGAATGCAAATTCGCGAGTTATTAGAGACAAATGATCGCGCATTGATTATGAATTGTATGAAACTCAATTACGTGGAGTTGTTTAAGTGGAAAGTTCAATCCAATGAAACTGCCATTAATGAAGCGCAAAATTATTGTAGTGTGTTTAGTTTGCTGTATTATGCGGTCGTAAATAACAATATAGAAATTTTACAGGCGGGAATAGATGCCGGATGCTCCGTTAAAACCGCACATTTGCTTACAACATCATTTGAAAATCAGTGCTTAGAATCAACCAAAATTATTTTAAGCGCAAACAAATTATTTCTTACCACAACAACATTGGATGAACTTGCGGCAAAAGGCTGTTTGGAGCAATTAATATATGTTATTGAGTGGATAAAGAGAGAAAAGCCTACACAAGAAATAAAATTTGACTTAAAATGCGCGCTCAGAAATCCTAAAAATTTGACATATTTGTTTGAAAATAACTATTTTGATATTGAAAACCCGCTAAACACATTACTACATAGTATTTTGTTGGGTTTGCCCTTGGAAAATATCCAAACGTTCGAGCGATTGACTGGCGCGCGAGTTAGAGACCTTTCCAATGAAAATCTTGACAACATCGCAAGAAAAAATACTGATGTTTATGACATATTATTTAATGCTTCAATCAAGAAGAATAATATTGAGTTATATAACTATTTGCGCGAGAATGGGTTTAAGGTAACAGCAACAACCGTTGCCTATGCGAAAAATGAAAGACAATCCAATTTCTCGGTTGGGCTTATAAATCATCACTACCAAATTGACAACATGTAAGCCGACAAACCGATAAAAAAAATAAAAATATAAAATATAAATTTATAAATAAAAAAATTGAAATCCTTTTTCTCTCAATAATGAAAAGCATAAATTAAAGATTGATTGAATTGTTAACCAAAAGTTTTAAATAATATGCCCGTCGTTACCAGAAGCCAGAGTAAGAAGAATAGTCTTAAGCCTATTGAAAAGCCAGTCGTAAAATCAGTTGAAAATCCTGATAAGACCAAGTATTTTAAAATAAAGGATAGTTTTGTTGCAAAGGTAAAGAAGACATTGGCAGATTGCGAGTCCGCAGTCGGAAAAGCAAATAAAATGCGAGAATGCAAAAATGTAATGAAATATAATAGTGATAATTTACCTTATTTATTTGAAAAGTCAAAATTGTATGAAATAAATTGTTGGCAAAAATATGCGGTCTGTGTTTACAATAAGTGCATTGAATTTGATAACGAGTATATTTTAAACAAAGGTTGGCCTGAACTAGATCAAGAATTAGTTCGCGAATTTGTTAGCGAATATCAGTTCACCAAAAAAATAGTTGTAAATCATATTAAAACAATTAATATTATTATAATTTTAAACGAAGAACATATAAAACTTGTAACTAACGCTAAAAAGGCCATTGAAAACGCGGAAAAAGGACGATGGCGTCGTAAGGTTCCAGTTGTTGATTATACTGGAATGGATACTATTGAGCCTGAATCCGAAGAAGACGGAATAACTGATATATGGTATGACGATTCTTATAGTTACGACTCAGATTATGAGCCCGAAGAGGAAGAAGAAAATAAGGAAAGTGTAGAGAAAAAGGACACTGAAATTGTAGAGAAAAAGGACACTGAAATTGTAGAGAAAAAAGACACTGAAATTGTAGAAAAAAAGGAAAGCGAAGTAGTAAATGCGATTCAGCCTCAGCCTAAAAAAAATTTTAAAATATTAATACTTAAGAAATCTATCTAAGAAGGGCTCGTGAAGAAAAACTATAAAGAAAGCAATATAAAGAATATAAAAATAATATATTTACAATAAGATGATGAAAATATATTATACAAAATTACAAGATTTATTTAGTGTAACAAAGAGAGAAACAAAAATTTTTTTTGGAGAACAAGTAAATGTAAATGTATCAAGTTTAAAATATGACCCAAATAAAGATACAATTTCGTGGATAAAAATCAGGTCACCTGCAGACAATTATTACCATCAAATCAACTATACAAATAACTTTAAAATTAGCGTAAGCAACAAATAAATTATTTTTTAAGTGTGCGCTTTCGTTTTTTAGTATTGCGTTTTTTTGTTATTTTCTTTTTATTATTACGTTTTTTTTGATTTTTTGCTCCACCGTCGCTTCGCTTAAAAGTGGATCCGCCCATATTAAAATACATATCAAATGGCTCATTACTTCTTCTATCCAGTTCATTTAAATAGCCATCAATTGCACGTGGATCTACAATGGTAAAATAAACCAACTCATTTGGTTTAAATGTTTGCTGCCCTTTTTTAATATCGTTTAAATTATAAGGAACTAAAAAGAGAGAATCCATAATAAAATTATATAATAGCAATTCTTCAAAAGTAAAGATTGAAGTCAGTGAATTATTAAATAAACCATTAATTCTAACTATTGAATCCATAAATTCATTATATTCCATCATTCTTAAAACTGGCATTCTCCTATTAGAAATATGAGCCCAAGAATCACAAATAATTACATAATCATTACATCTTGTAATAAACCCAAAATGCTCTATTAATTCATCATTCGTTTTAAGCATAAATAAATAACCTGTATTATTATCTAACCTCATATTAATTGCGTCTGTTTTCCATTCTAATACTTCCCATTGGTGCGGTTCATCGTGGACGTTTGGTATATCCACACCATATAAATCCGCAATGTTATTTCGTGTTTCCACATATTTTTTTGAATCAGAAGCATAACCAGTAAACATTTTATAAAATACATTTGCAATACTATATATTTTCATAGGTTTACTGGAATGTTCCAGTCCAAATCTGTCGCTAAAATAGCGGTCAAAATCCACTTCAAATAATAAGTAAAAATATATATACATAAACGGCGCAAATTGGCCGCAACAACTCCAGCCTCTATTTAAACGCACGCATTGACTACATTCTGTATCTATTTTTGATATATAACCTTGAATTTCGTCTATTTCAAATAATCTATATAAACAATCCGTTAAATTACATTCTGTTCTATCAACAGTAACATTTATTTTTTTAATAGATAAGTCAGTTTGTTTAATCACCTTATTAATTACATGATGCAACGCATAACTATCTAAAAAAGGCACATAATATGTTAAACTAAATTGGAGGTCTCGTCTTTGTGGATTATAATTAAATGTAACCTTTTGACATGTTTCCAATTGGTTTTTAATATAATCTTCTTCAAAAGTAATATCATTTGGTAAAGGTACATCGTCTATGTTTTTGTTATTAATCCAAAATGTTTCTATTTCTATTTTATCTCCATTATAAATTGCACCAAAATTGTTTTTTTTACCATTTACAATTTTACCAACATAACGCATATTATTTCCAATATCAACTTCATAATATCCTGTTAATTGAGGATTTGCTCTAACTTGTTCTAATGTTATTTTTTGATAATTTGACATATATTATATAAATAATTTATTTTTATCTATAAATACTTTATAGATGGCTTATAAATTTAAGAATTATTCTGGAAAACATAAATTTACTGGCGAGTTTAGGTTTGATAATGCGGATTATGAATTTACTCTTTATTTGCCAGATTTTGATGCAGGATTAAGAGCAGAAGTTTCGAACTATTTTGGAAATAGAATGCAAAATGGTAGTCCTTGTTTAGGTGTTACTAAAGCGGATTTTGAAGAATATATAGATATGGGTTATGTTAGCGCATATATAATAGTTAATCAAAAGGGTAATGATGAAAAGGCATCTGGAACTATACAAATTACCGACCATTGTATTGATAGTGAAAATCAAAAACTTAAAAATGCGTATGCTTGGATTAGTGATTTATGTAAAATTGAAGGTCCGTCAAAGGTTAAAACAAAAGCAGTAGGTGCGTTAATGTATTTTATGGAGCAATTAACAGTTCAAAATTTAGAAAAATCTTTTATTTATCTTTTTGTTGATAGTTCAGACATAAATAATAAATTAGGATTAATGAATTTATATAGCAGTAAATATGGTTTTATAGAAAATTCAGAAACTGAAAAAAGCATTTGTCCAAATAATACTGCTAATGCAACTTTAATTGCAATGAAAAAACCAAATTTAGTTGCGGATAGAAGCAAAATAGATTTTGTGTTTTTGAGAAGAAAATCAGGCGGCAGTAAAAAACATAGTAAAAGACGCAATAAAAAATCCAGAAAATCCAGAAAAATTAGATATTAAAACAATATAAATATAATAACATTTAAATTTATAGTAATATGAACTACAAATTTAAACATACATTTTCTTTTTCCGAAAGACAAAAAGAAAGCAAACGAATTATGAGTATGTATCCCGATAAAATACCAGTAATTTGTGAGCGTTCAGAATTGGCAGATGGTGATTGCCCTGTTATTGATAAAAAAAAGTATCTTGTTCCAAGAGGACTAACAGTAAGTCAGTTTATACATATAATTAGAAATCGATTAAAATTGCCTGCAGAAAAGGCGCTTTATTTATTTATTCAAGGTGTAATACCTGCGTCATCTTGTATGATGGAAACTATTTATGATTGTTACAGTGAAGAAGATGGATTTTTATATGTGGTTTATACATTTGAAAACACCTTTGGATAAGGTCAAAGACCGACAGATAAGACCGCAGGTCGACAGATAAGAAGTCTATCTTTTCTTATCAGACTTCATATTATTTTTAAACGCATAACAACTAGTTATATATTTCAATATTAGAGAGATAAATAAGTAAGTGGATACATTTTTGTCGCATAAATTATTTTTATATGCAAAACTCCAAAATACAACACCGCCCAAAATATTCCAAATCAAATGAAATACTGAGAATATAAGCGAAAACAAACTAATTACAGCAATTATGCAACTATTATATGCGTCGCTATTGTCACTTGATATAAAACACGATGATGTAATTAACAATGTTAAACCAGACATACCAACAAGCGCACTTACTATCATATATGTTTTCAAATTTATACTTAAAGAAGGTGGATATTCTTCCACACAACTATTATCATTTAGTCCAAAATACAAATCACATATAATAATTGGACTACAAATTATAACAATAATTATAGTTATAAGAATTTTAATTATTGTTTCCGTCGTTTTTTCATTTCTGCTTCTTGAATTTTCAACACTTCTTAAAATACTTTGCACTTCCGCTATATTCTTATCATTAAGAGTAGCATTTTTAAATGCTTTTCCCTCTTCAACATCAGGAATAATATGGCGATAACTACTGGATGAATTAGATTCAGACATTTCTCTATAAGTTTAATTCTATGGTTTTCGTTTCATTTGGATTTTCCAAATCAATTTTTTTAGTTTCTTGGTTTTTAATTAAAGCGGAACTGCTAGCAGATTTCTCTCGAATCAAGAAAAAACGTTTATATTTTTTAACGCCGTCTAACGTATATCCGTTTGACTTTCGAATAGGCTCCATTTTGTAGCCATGTATGCTAAACATTTGTCGCACTAAATTTAAAAGCGGCCATTTTTGCGTTTTATCGGCACCTTTTTGCAGGCTTGTTAAAAAAGAAGAACTATATGACTGCTTCAATTTTGGTATTAATTTTTTAACTTCTTCATAATGTTTATCACATAATAATTGGTCTCGCTCAATAAACAACCCATTAGCATCGTCTAATTTTTCGATTTTTATTCCAATTTCACTTAATACTTGAATTATTTCGGCTTCAATTTCCATTTTTATAATTAAATATTTTTTTCTTCAATATATTCTTCCATTCGCACAATTGAATTTCTATTATCGCTATAATAAATATCTCTCGGTTCAAAAGTGTATAACTTGCTACTTGCATTTACAAATGTAGCCTTTTCAGTGCCAGGTTCCCACCATAAAAACTGCCAAATATCGCCATTTATTTGAATAATAGGACTAGAGCCAAGAAAGTTAAGTCCGTACATACCATAACTACCACTACTATGTTTCTTAAATGTAGTGGTTCTTAAATAATTTGCTTGCTGTCTAATTAAGTTCATTGTAAATGTTTGTTATTAACTTTTATTTATGTTTAAATAAGTATTTCAATTTTTTTATTAATTAATAAAAAAATTGAAAGTAAAAATAATGTAATAATTAAAAGCATAATATACTAGTATTTACACGTGTTTAAAACAAAATGTTTGCTTCTTTCGCTGTTGTTTCTGCCGTTTCTACTGCCGCTATTCGTGGCGGTTCTTGGAATGAAAGTGGATTAGTTGAAGGTTTAAATCGTAAGGGTTTTACGACT
>Ga0194119_10004762_pt1 | contig 20725 bp, 20 predicted proteins | sample TA2MahC100mmetaG_FD_148620 | JGI IMG/M metagenome (GOLD analysis project Ga0194119, IMG submission 148620) | Freshwater microbial communities from Lake Tanganyika, Tanzania - TA2015018 Mahale Deep Cast 100m | ecosystem: Environmental > Aquatic > Freshwater > Lake | place: Tanzania: Lake...
GAATACAAGATTATATGGCAAGAAGCCCATTCCGTATATTTGAGATATATCCCTTTTTAGGCATTAATACGGAAAATTATGAATTAGGTATTGTAAGAACGGTTTCAAATGATATTGGAGATAAATTGGCTCGTTCTGTAAAAAATAAGGCTTCCTATATAAAACAAACCGGAAAACTTCTTATTTATAATGAAATTACTCCGGAAGAAGAGAAAAAATGGATTAATTTTTTTAATGTTGAAAAAGACAAACCAACAATAAAGATGATAACTGAAATAGTAAAAGAATCGAAAAAAGAAGATTTTAAACAAAAAAATAATATCCCCAAAATGCTGGCCCGGTACTTTGGAGGATATACGGGAAAGTACGAAACATTTTTTGAAACATACACAAAATATTTCGGAAACAACGAAAAGGGCGCCATTAAGAAGCATGGAATTTCCATAGAAAACATTGAAAATATAAAAAGCCATTTCTTTGCAGGAATCAAACTATACCCGCCTCTGGGGTTTGATCCATGGCCTGATCCGGAGAAAGTTGCATCAGATAAAAGAGGGCGTGCCGGAGCAGAATTCGACAAAGTAAACTACCTCTATCAATTTTGCCAGGAGAAGGGCATACCTATTACGGTACATTGTTTAAACGGTGGATTCGTAGTCGATGATCATTATCTTAAAAACACCAATCCCAATAAATGGGAAGAAGTCCTTTCCAGGTATAACGATCTTAAAATCAACTTTGCACACTGCGGAATTGACGACACCCTGAGTACCGGCAACCTGTCACCATGGACAGAAACGGTATTTGCGCTGATAAAGAACAATAAGAATGTCTACGGAGATTTCGCAATTGTTGCGAAAAATAAGGAATTTTATAAACCTTTCTTAGAGTGGGTGGTTAAAAGCACGGTTGAAAATCGAATACTTTTTGGAAGTGATTTTCCAATGCTCCTCTTTAACAACGATTCGTATTATGAATATCTGACAAATTATTTTGGCTCAGGGATTAATTTAATAGATAAATTCTGTACCGAAAATCCCAGGAATTTTCTTTTCAAGTAGAATACAAAGCGAACCCAAAGTACTGTATCAAGCATATTCTTAATGCCATAATAATTTTCAAATTTAGCTTGAGAATTACTCCGAAATGGCTTAAATTAAGGAACCAGAAAGGAGGTTATTTTATGGCAGAAATAAAACAGCAAGTTATCCAGATAATACAATCCCTTCCGGATGATGTAACCTTAGATGATATTATGGCGGAACTGTATTTCAAACTACAGGTTGATGCAGGATTAAAGGAACTTGACGAGGGTGAAGGAATACCCCACGAAGAAGTTGAAAAACGGATGTCAAAATGGATTACGAAATAGGTTTTGGTAAGATTTTTAAGAAATAATTACATCTATTCTTTTCTTGGTCGTTTCATGATAACACCAACAGAACCGTATTGCAAACCAGTTATGTCATCTAATTTAGAATGCTCAATATCCTCTAATTGCCCCAATTTGCTTGTCCAATTCCCAGAGCTTAATTGTCTTGCTGCATGGGTTGGTTTTCCATGAGTGTCAATGTATATTGCAACTTTTTCAAAACCTTCTTCATCCGCAGGATTATTGCAAACGGAATAGCCAATTTTTTCATATGCTTTTATATACGCTTCTGCTGTATATCGTCTTGGTATATTAGAAGGCCAGTAATATAAACTTAGAGGATCAGGTTCCCACCAAGATTCTGTTTCACCAGCAGCCCAAGCTATACAATTGTATTCCGGAGTTGCTGGACTCGTTATAGAATAGCCACTGATTCGTAAGTTTGGGAATACTTTTTCAATTTCTTCCACGCTCATATTAGAGATAGCCGTGTTCTCTCCCCCAGCGAAGCCATGTTTGCGTCATTTCCTTCATCCGCCCCCTTTGTTCAGGCAATACAGGATCTTCGCCTGTAATAGATTTTAATGCCCAGAACCAGTGGCCGGGTCTTTTCTTCATTTCGAGTAAAATTAAACGAATTGCTGTGTGTCCCATGCCGATAATCTGTTGATATGCCGGATGCAGTGCTATTTCAGTAACAGATGACAATATGGCTGTATCAGCTTCCCATTGGGTTTTGAGTGTGAGAAATCTTGTTTCAGGATTGGCCTGCTGTGTCGAAATTGGTAAAAAATAGTGCTTAATCATGCGTGTATACGCTTCGCGCATCTTTTCAGATTCACTACACACGGCAGTATCAACCATCTCGACATTACTATAATAGTTTGGTGGATAACTTAATATCATTGGAAAAGTTCCTTTGCTTTATCGGTTATACTGTTAAAAAAAATCTCATTTTTAAAAATACGAAGTTTTTCAAATTCTTCCCACATTTCAACTTTGTTTTCTATATAAGTTCTATTTTGAAACACATCTATGTCAAAAATTAATGGTAATCTCTGGTTCTCAGTGGGAATCTCCATAGTCTGATGAATTATAGCAGTTGCCTGTATATCAGGATTTGGAATGACAAGTTGCATAAAAAATTGGTTTAAAATTTGTGGAAGCTTTGGTGCGATTTCTGGCGTTGTTAAAATATATTCTTTAAAATCCTTCATTGGCAAGGGAATTTCTATCCGATTTATATAACGCAAAGCAATACGTGTAACCCTGACAGGGTTAGTTGTTTGAAAGTAAAGATCCCAGAGGTCACGAGCCTCGTCGCGAAACATTTCCCAGGTCTTATAAGGTTTCAATTTATTGAACGTAAAACCATCCAACCTCGCCTGAACCATTTTTTTTTCCTGTGACGATTTAAAAAGGTATCCGTCAATTCCTCCAGAAGTCGGGAGTGCAGCGGCAGTGCCTTCTGGCGATACCTTTACGCCTGCTTGAAATGATATCCGTTGTTGTTTCTCTGGAAAACGTCCCTTAACCTTTTCATGGAATTCCTCCAGTATCTTGAGTGTAATTTTTTCTGTCAATTCTACTCGAATATCAAGAAGTGCTTCGACAATCGGGGCATTTGGAAAAACGGTATATTCGTTCAATTACAATCCTTTAATTTAAGGAACCTATTGTACTGGCTTTAGACAGAAATAGCGCCTTGGGATAAGAACTAAGATATTGCAAGTTGAATGTCCGAATTATAATAAAGAGACGGCAAGCTTAGCAAGCTTATTTCATTTGCCTTTTATCTTTGATTTTGTTTCTGGATAATGATATAAAATCAGAAAATTTAGCAATACCTCTTTTCATTCTCCTTTATTTTGGATTTTATTATTCCTTGATGGTATAATTTTATAACTTTATGTAAAAACAAAAATGTTGTGTCACACTGAATTATTTCTATGAGTATATAATAGTTAGACACCCTTTGAATCACCGACTTAGCATAATCCTTAACATGTACAGGTTATCTAAAACTAACCGAATCATACTATGCGAGAGATAAAAGCCGATATACGACTCGGTGACTGCGTTGAGGTGCTCAGGTCGTTTGCTGACAACACGTTTGATTTAATCGTCACTTCCCCTCCTTACGCCGACAGCCGTTCCAAGACTTATGGAGGTATAAAACCCGATGATTATGTTGCGTGGTTTTTGCCACGTTCGTCGGAGTTTCTTCGCGTTCTAAAGCCAACAGGCACCTTTATTTTAAACATTAAGGAAAAGGCGGCTAATGGCGAACGTCATACCTATGTTCTCGACCTGATTCTTTCGTTGCGCAAGCAGGGATGGCTTTGGACAGAAGAATTTATCTGGCATAAAAAGAATTGCTATCCTGGCAAGTGGCCAAATCGTTTTCGTGACGCCTGGGAGCGTTGCTTGCAGTTTAATAAATCAAAGAAATTTAAGATGCTTCAGGACGCAGTCAGAGTTCCCATGGGAGAATGGGCTCAGACACGTTTAAAGTCGCTTGGGAAAAATGACGTAATACGATTCAATTCACAGGCGGGTAGCGGATTCGGGAAAAATATTGCTAATTGGTTGAACAGGGATCTAGCTTACCCTACAAACGTAATTCATCTTGCAACAGAAACAGGCAATAAAAACCATAGTGCAACGTTTCCAAAGTCTTTACCAGAATGGTTCATAAAATTGTTTACTCAGGAAGATGATTGGGTTTTAGACCCATTCTTGGGTTCAGGTACAACATGCGAAGTTGCTCAAGAAATGGGGCGAAATTCCGTAGGTATAGATATTATGGCCGAATACTATCATATGTCCAAATCAAAAATCAAAGAGGTAGATAGATTCCTTTTAGAAGAAAGTGCCAGCTATGGAAAACATAACAGAAAAAGAAATAGCCACGTACATCGAAAAAAACATTGAGAGCTTTCATCGCCGACGTCTGGAAAGTCTCGGCAAATTGAAATTAAAGGAAGTTCTAAAGCGTAAAAATCCTTATCTTTTCAAGGCTAAAAATATTACCACTGCAGGAGAACTGGTAAAAGGACTGCTCGATGCTCATCTATCCTCACAGGAAGAGGGAATTTTTGGTGATTTTCTCGAGGGACTGGCTGTGTTCATTAATGGCAAGGTATATGGTGGTCACAAATCTTCCAGTGAGGGAATAGATTTAGAATTTGGAAAAGATTCAATTGTATACATAGTTTCAATTAAATCTGGACCAAATTGGGGGAATAGTAGTCAAGTCAAGAAAATGATAGACAACTTCAAGAAAGCCAAGCAACGGAGAAAAGCAAACATTTCACAAACTAATATTGTTGCTGTAAATGGATGTTGTTACGGAAAACTCAAAAAAGAAGACAAAGGTGAGTATCTGAAAAAATGCGGGCAAAGTTTTTGGAGTTTTATATCGGGTAAAGAAGATCTTTACACTGAAATAATCGAACCGCTTGGTCATAAAGCAAAGGAAAAGAACGAAGAATTTTTAACGGAATACGTAAAGGTCGTGAATAAATTTACCAAGCAATTCATGGAAGAGTTTTGTAGCACAGACGGTAGCAAGATACTTTGGGACAAAATTGTTAAGTTGAACTCTGGTTCCGAAACCATCAAAAATAAAAGTACGTAGTAGGTTTTGTACTCCACAGAGATTAATTTAATTAAATATCATGGATTTAATTAATAAAGAAGAACTAATTTTTAGTATTATAAAAGATTGGATTCAAAAAGAATCTAATCAGTTAATTGGAAGAAACTTGACGACTAAGTGTGAATTGTATACAGTTAAAAAATGCATTGAATGGGGATTATTAACAGACATTGATACTGTTTTTAAAACTGCAATTCGCGAAGCCATTAAAATTAAACCATAATATGTGCCTGTTACTTATCACACTGGATATTGAAATGTCTCCAATCCTTTGGCATGCGATAAACAGAGGCATGATATTTCAAGCCATTACTTACTATTAGCTAATTGAGAATATTATGGAAAAGATAATGTGGGGTGAAACCTTTAGTGTCGGCGTCCGGGACCTGGACTCACAACACAAACAAATCGTCATGTTGGTAAATACATTGATTGAGATGAGTGATACAAGAGTTGATTCGGAAATTATCTCGGATACCTTGACTAAAATGACCCAATACGCCATGAATCATTTTAAAACGGAAGAGCAATACATGCTCGATTATGGTTATCCAGAGTATCCCGCACAACGAAAACAGCACCAAGAATTCAAGAAAAGAACTGCTGATTTCTGCATGGAAACTATGCTCCATAAAGTGACAGTTTCGGCGGAAATATTCACCTATTTGAAATTATGGTGGACGAATCATATACTGCAAGAAGACATGAAGTACAAAAAGTTTTTTAACGACAGGGGACTGAGGTAAAAGATTTAATTGTAGTGATAAATGAAAGTTCACTAAAAAAGTTTTACAAGGTTATAATTTTGTGATTTCCTTTCTTAACCCCATTTTATTATTTGGTATTCTGGGTGCAATCATCCCCATCATCATCCATCTTATCAATAAGAAGAAGGCAATTTCCCATAAATTTGCAGCCATTGATTTTATTTTACAGACCAATAAGCGCATCTCGGTAAAATTCAAACTTCGCCAGCTAATCCTTTTGATCCTCAGGGCATCCCTCCTTGCCTTCCTTGCTATGGCGCTTGCCAGGCCATTTGTAAAAAATTTTATCGGTGGAATGCCAGAAAAAGACGTTCCTACCAGCAACGTCATTATTTTGGACGATTCGTATAGTATGCAGTACTCAGATAATCACGAATCGTTTTTTATATCCGCCAAGACTGCGGCAATGGAGATTATCAACAATCTGACAAAAAATGACGATGCCGCCGTGATTATCTGCTCAGGTTTGGGATCACAAGTCCTGCCGGAACTCGATTATGACAAAAAGAATCTTTTAAATTTCATAGAACAAGCACAACCCGGTTTCGCGACTACGCACATTACGCCTGCGTTGGATGCGGCAGTGGAGGTATTGACTTCTGCTAGGGCATCTATTAAACGAATTTTCCTGCTTACAGACCTGACACGGAACGGCTGGGACACCGACTGGTTCAAGAGCGGAAATGAGAAACTCCGTAGTCATGTATCCAATATTCACATCATTGACCTGTCGGAAGGCAGGGAACTCAAAAATACAGCCATTACGCATATTGAACCACAAATTAACGTGTCAGAAAGGAGTGCGGAAAGCACCATCAAGGTGACCGTATCTAACTTTACACCTACAAGGATTAAAAACCTCCTGGCACAAGTATTTTTAGGTCAAAAAAAAGTGGCTCAGGGATTTTTCAATATAGACGCTACTGCATCGGAAACAAAGGAATTTTATTTTAGCTTGGAAAAAGGGAAAGGGCACACCGGCTGGGTTGAAATTCCCGATGACAACCTGAACACAGACAATAAGCGATATTTTGCTATAAATACATCAAATAAACTGGAGGCATTACTGATTGACGGCGACCCCAAAACTAATATCTATGAGAGTGAAACGTTTTATCTGGAGAAGGCGCTAAATCCCGGCAGAGAACATGCGTCATCCATCAAACCAACGATATGTTCTATACACGAGGTTAAAAACTTCGATTTTACCAATTTCGATGTGGTCTTTTTGTGTAATGTAGAAACCCTTCCGCCCGAAAAGATTCATGAACTCGACAAGTTTGTCAAAGAAGGCGGATCGGTTATTTTTTCGCTTGGGAATAAGGTGGATGCGAATTATTACAATAATTCATTTAATACTTTACTGCCGCATCGACTTCATACGACGAGGACTTTTTCCGGTGATAGCCCGCTATCAGAAGAACAGCCCCTTCATCTGAAGACCACTGAACCCACCCACCCTGCCTTGCATATTCTTTCTGAAACGAGTATGAGCACCTTGTCTTCTGTGAAATTTTATCGTGTGTTTTATGTCGACCCAGCACCACTAGGGAATTGCAAAACCATACTATCATTTTCGGACGATACCCCTGCCCTCATTGAGAAACAAATTGAGCGGGGAAGATGTGTGCTTTTTACATCATCGATAGACAGAGACTGGACCGATATGCCTGTAAAACCATTTTTCCTGCCTCTCATACAGCAATTGTGCAGATTTTTAACAGGAAATATTGCGGAAGAAATACAAAGTGAAACACTGGTTATGCATGAATGGCAATCTCCCTCCCCCGAAGACATTAACAGCTTGGAAATAACCAATCCGGAAGGGACAAAAGCTGTCTTGCAACCTCAACTGATTAACAACGAAAAGTCTTTTTCATACAACGAGACAAATTTCCCGGGGATTTATGCTGTTACTGTGGAAGGGAAGCCACATCCTCAATTCCCCCAGAAATTTCCTGTGAATGTCAACGCCGCAGAATCCAACCTGGACAAGATAAGTCAAAAAGAACTTGCCGCACTTATGGGGGGCATAAATCTTACCATTACAACATCCCCTGTTACCGAAGGCAGCGAAGTACTCATGGGCGAAGCCAAAAAGACCCTGTGGGGAACCCTCCTCTTTCTCACCCTCTGCATCCTCTTTGTTGAATCATTTGTTTCGAGAAAATAATTTTTATTGACATCTCCGGCTTTTTTAACTAACATTTCACTTTAAGTAACAATCATTTTTGTTTATTATTTAAAATAAATATGGAAACGGTAGAAAAATTAACTGGAATACTCAGAAATCACGGCATGAAAATCACGCCGCAGCGACTCATGATTTTCAAAGTGCTTGAGAACAACACCTCCCATCCGTCCGCAGAAGAGGTTTTTAAAAGGGTAAAAAGGATTTATCCCACCGTGTCGTTTACCACGATTTACAAAACCCTGGAAACCTTACGGGATCTGGGAGAGGTAAAGGAACTCATCATTGACGAAGACCGCAAACACTACGACCCTAACATCCATGATCACCACCACGTCATCTGCTCTTCCTGCAAAAAAATCCATGATATATTTGAGGATTTTTCACCCCACGTCAAATTACCTGACTCCCTGAAAAACGATTATACCGTCTCCGGATTCCAGATATCCTTCCACGGCACCTGCAAGGAATGCGCCTAAGGCATTTGTAACAAACCTGCTTTTTAACCGTAGATTTATTTTGTTTTTTATCTGTGCAATCCGTACTACTATCCATCAAGTTCTTGTTTTTTATGCTCGTTTTTCAAACTGCATAACCGTAAGGCATTGATTAAATGAGGCTTACGCAAAGTTTGGAGCATTGAGTTTCTTGTCATTTGTCATTTGAAATTGTTTCGTATTTCGATATTCGTATTTCGAATTTGGTTGCGGCCAGAGGCCGCGCCAGGAAATCTGTGGTTTCAGGTTTTGGAGGCTTTGATGAAGGCGTTAAATAAGGCCATGTGGTGTGGTGAATCAGTCATGCGTTCGGGATGCCACTGAACGCCCACCAGAAATGGGTAATCCCGCCATTCGATGGCTTCAATAATACCATCCTCGGTGTGAGCTGTGTCCTTCAAACCATTACCCAGCCTTTTAATTGCCTGGTGATGTGTGCTATTGGCCTCAATACAATCTGCCCCAATAATCTGATAAAGGAGAGAATTCTTTTCGATAGTTACAGCATGGGTATAGCGCTCATTTTTTGAATCCTTATGAATTATGGGTGTTTTGACTTCAGACGGAATGTCCTGTATTAAAGAACCACCCAGTGCGACGTTTACAAGCTGAGTGCCATAGCATATAGCCAGAATGGGCTTTTTCATCCGGATGGATGTTTCTACTAAAGTAAAATCAGAGGTATCCTTGTCGGGATTGATACATACGGTTTTCTCATGCCTTTCTTCACCGTAACGTTGAGGTGGGACGTCATTTCCTCCGGTGAAAAGCAGGCCGTCTATTTTTTTCAGTAAAAATTCCACATCGTTTTTGTCCTTGATAATAGGCAATAAAAATGGGATTCCACCTGCCGCGATGACGGCCTCGCTGTAATCTCTATACGTAAAAGAGTAAGGCAGTTTCCCTTCCTCTTCGTAATCGCAATTGATGCCAATAATCGGTTTCATGTAGAGTGTTTCTCTATAATCTTTTTTACCGCACGGATGACATCATCAGTATCTTCTTCTGTCAGCTTCGCCGAAAGCGGTAAGGAGATCGTCCTGTCTGAGACAAATTCGGCATTAGGAAAATCACCGCGCTTAAATCCAAAGGCATTAGCATAATAGGGATGCAGATGTAATGCCACGAAGTGGATACCGGTACCGATATTTTCATAGTGGAGCGCCTGTTGAAATGCGTCTCTGCTTATCCCGATCTTACCAATATCGAGGAGTGGTGTATAAAGATGACGTGCATGTACCGTATTCTTTTCCGCAGGTGTCGGAACAATAAGAGGCAATCCCTGGAACGCCCGGTCATATTTCTTCCATATTTTTTCACGTATCTTGTGATATTTGTTCACGCGTTTTAATTGATGGATGCCCAGCGCCGCCTGGATGTCCATCATATTATATTTGTAACCGGGGAAGACCACCTGATAGTGTTTAAAACCTTTGTCTGAATACCGATGCCATGCCCCCTTGCTCATACCATGCAAGCCGTACATCTGCACCTTCTCTGCCCAGTCCTTGTTGTTTGTCGTTACCATGCCCCCTTCACCCGTACACACATTTTTTGTAACGTAAAAGCTGAATACCGTCATATCCCCCATGTTGCCCACCCTTTGTCCCTTGTATACCGTTTCAATGGCATGAGCGGCGTCAGTAATAACGAGCAGGCGATGTTTCTTTGCAATGGACATGATGGCATCCATGTCGCAGGGCCTTCCGGCAAAGTGGACGGGGATAATAGCGCGGGTTCGTTTAGTGATGGTTTTTTCTATAAGGTTTGGGTCGATATTCATGGTGTGTCTGTCAATATCAACGAATACCGGTTTAGCCCCAATATGCGTGATAACATTAGCCGTGGCGGCAAAGGTCATGGGTGTGGTAATAATTTCATCGTCGTGGCCGAGACCGGATACGATCATGGCGAGGTGGAGTCCTGCCGTACAGGAATGAAGGGCCATAGCGTATCTTGTCCCCATGTATTTTCTGAACATGTCTTCGAACCTGGCTACCTTGGGACCCGTAGAGAGCCAGCCGGAGCGTAAGGTATCCACGACCTCGTTTATTTCTGCCTCTTCTATCCTGGGGCTGCCAAAGATGAGAAAGTTTTTTCGTATGGGCTTATGTTTCTTTTTTGTCATATACAATCGAGTTATTTTTAGATTAAAGTATCATATATATTTTCTAAATTATCCGCCTCTTTACAGATATTATAATTCATTTCAACATGTCTCCTGCCTTCCCTGCCCATAATCGGCCACTCTTCAGGGTGGTCAATAAGATATTCCAGACGTTCAGCAAGGGCATCAACATCTCGTTCCGGCACGAGAAATCCGCTTTTGCCGTCGACCATGGCTTCCGGTATATCTGCATGATATGTCGATAGTACAGGAACTCCCGCTGCCTGAGCCTCTAAAAGGGTGGTAGGCGCGCCACCTTCACTATCTCCATTTTGTGCTGTTACACTGGGTTGAATGTAAATATGCGCCTTTTTTAATTCCTCCACAAAAACACGATGGGGTTGATAACCCAAAAGATGGACGTACGGACTAAGATGGTTTTCCTTAATAAAAGATACGATACTATTCCGTAATACTCCGTCACCGATGATCCTGAATTCAATCTGTGGGTTTTTGGATATTAAAAGTTTTAAAGCCTGCAAGGCATATATAAGCCCTTTTTTTTCAACAAATCTCCCGCAGCATAGGATAACAATTTTCCCATCGGAAGGGAATGCCCTTTCCTTGAAATTGATTTTTTCTGTGTCAACCCCGATATGTTGTATCACGATTTTTTCGCTTGAACATCCAATTTCCATGAGTGATCGTTTCATGTTATTCCCTTCAACAAGAAACAAATCTCCTTCCTCAAACAGCCTCTGATATGCCTCATTCCACATATTCTCGCGAGGCAGTTGGGTTAGATCGAATCCATAAAAAGTTGTGATAAGCGGCAGTTTAAGCCATCGTTTTATGGGAATCATTGCAACGCCTTGCGGCCCAAAGTGCGCATGTACGAGACGGGTCTTTTCTTTTTTTAACACATATTTGAAATACAGAATATGTTCAAAATATTCTTTTTTATTGAGATACAAATAGTACCCAAATCTGTCTCTGAACCACCACCATGAATAGCGATTAATTTTAGAGCAATCGTAAATGGGGCGAAAAGGGAACTGTTCTAAATTGGTTATCTGTGTAGTTAAGACAATCGGCTTATATCTCTTTGAATTTGTGAGGTATGAATATATGAAGGTTTCAGATAGTCCAAGATAGTTGTTGATGGCATGGGCAATCGTTTGATTCACCAGAATATAGTGGTTCCAGAGTTTTTTACAAGATATATCGGCTCAAATCCTCGTCTTTTGCTATTGCCTGTAATTTATCCTGCACATATTTCGCATCTATCACGACCTCTGCGCCATCCATATCGGGTGCATCAAAGGAAGCGTCTTCAACGAGTTTTTCCATTACCGTGTGCAATCTTCGTGCGCCGATGTTCTGGGTGCGTTTGTTGACCTGTACGGCAATATCCGCAATAGCCTCGACGGCGTCATTTTCAAATCGTACCTTGATTCCTTCAGTTTCCAGAAGCGCCTTGTATTGCTTAATCAAGGCATTTTTGGGCTCGGTTAATATCCGTAAAAATTCCTCTTTCCCGAGATCTTCTAATTCCACCCGGATGGGGAATCGCCCCTGAAGTTCAGGGATCAGGTCGGACGGTTTGGACACATGAAATGCGCCTGCGGCAATAAAAAGGATGCGGTCGGTCTTGACCATTCCGTACCTTGTATTTACCGTAGTGCCGTCTACAATAGGCAACAGATCTCTCTGCACACCCTGCCGTGAGACGTCAGGGCCGTGCGTGCTTTCGCGGCCTGCGATCTTATCGATTTCATCAATAAAGATAATGCCGTATAATTCCGTCCTGCGAATGGCTTCCTGCATGACTTTTTCCTTATCAATGAGCTTTTCAGCTTCGTCCTGTGTCAATATCCTTTTTGCCTCGGCAACAGAGACCTTTCGTACCTGCGCGCGTGGAGGAATTACCTTCTCCAGCATGTTTTGGAAATCCATGCCGATTTCTTCAACTCCTGCCACAATACCTTGCAGTACATATGGTTTTTCATGAATGGTGATTTCCACGGTACGATTGGCAAGTTCTCCGTCGTGTAACTTTTTACGAAATTTTTCCCGTGTGCTTAGGCGCTGTTCCTCGGCTTCAACATTGGGCGGTTCGGCGCTTTTTGGGACAGGCGGCAGTAATAAATCCAGAAGTCTTTCCTCCGCCATTTTCTCGGCCTTTTCCTGAACGTCCTGGATCATCTCAGACTTAACCATATTCACGCCGATCTCGGTGATGTCGCGTATCATCGATTCCACGTCGCGGCCATGGTAACCAACCTCGGTATATTTTGACGCCTCGACTTTGAGAAAAGGCGCCTTGACGAGTGCTGCCATACGTCTTGCAATCTCAGTTTTCCCAACACCCGTAGGGCCGATCATAATGATATTCTTTGGCAGGACTTCTTCCCGTAATTCATCGGAAAGCTGCTGCCGGCGCCATCGGTTGCGGATGGCTATAGCCACAGCGCGTTTGGCATTTTTCTGACCAATAATGTATTTATCAAGTTCTTCAACGATCTTGCGCGGCGTTAGTTCCTTCACTACCTGATTTCCTCCACCTTGATATTTTTATTGGTATACACACAAATGTCCGCTGCAATATTGAGTGCCTCTTCCACAATCTCTTTTGCGTTCAACGAGGTATGTTTTATTAACGCCCTGGCTGCTGCAATCGCATAAGAACCGCCTGAACCAATGCCGATAATACCGTCATCCGGCTCAATAACGTCGCCGCCGCCGGAGATCAAAAAGGAGTGTTGTTTATCTACTACGATAAGCAGAGATTCCAACCGCCTCAGCACCTTGTCTGTGCGCCATTCCTTGGCCAATTCATGGGCGCTGCGCAGGACGTTTCCCTGATATTGTTCGAGTTTGGCGTCAAACCTTTCCATGAGGGCAAATGAGTCAGCCGACGAACCGGCAAAACCCACGATGACTTTGTCATGGTAAAGCCTTCGAATCTTTTTGGCATCCTGCTTAACCACGGCGGCATTCATGGTAACCTGTCCGTCACCGCCGATGGCGACCTGCCCATCCTTTCGGACTGCCAGAATTGTTGTAGATACGATAACAGGGTTCACATTCAAATCCTTCTGTAGGGGCAATTCATGAATTGCCCCTTTGCGGGGGGCTGTCTAAAAAGTCCGTAAACCACACGCGACAGGTAGGGGCTGAAGATTTTCAGCCCCTACATTGGTACGTTTATAAGACTTTTTGGGCAGCCCCACAGGTATTCTGCAAGACGATAGTTTCAGAAATAAATCCATGCCTATGGGTGAATATAAATGATGGGTTCAGGTTGCAAACCTGAACCCGCCGCCGGGAACTAATTAATTGATATTCCTTGTACATTGAATTAGTTTTTAAATGGTATCAATTTACAGAAGAGTTATCAAGGGTTTTCTCGTTTCTTAATGTTTGACAAACATCGAATTGACCGTATAATTAACGCGGGTATAAGCAATAAAAGAGTAAAGTTGTTGTGTGGCACATTTTAGCGTTCCGTAACCGTTTTTTTAAAGGAGACATGCTTATGGTAGCCAAGGATATTATGAATAAGATTGTCACAGCGGCAAAGAAGAATACGATCGGCAGGGATTTAGCAATAAAATTATTATCCGGCATGTACAGCGGATTGCCTGTTGTGGACGATAAGGGAAGGGTTGTTGGGGTGGTAAGCGAATTTGACCTTTTAAAGGCAATAAAAGAAGGGAAGAAATTAGAACAGGTAACGGCTGAGGATATTATGTCAAAGAAACCCATATGTGTAACCGAGAACACCCCGGTCGACGAGATTATAGACCTTATGACGAAGCATAATATTATCCGTGTGCCTGTACTAAGAAACGATAACCTAGTGGGGGTCATATCCAGATGCGACATTCTCAGCAGTATTGTGGAACCTGAGTTTGTGACGGTTTTTGCCGATTAAAATAACTATTTGGTCACGAATAGGTACGAATAAAAAACGTTTATCTCACCGCAAAGGCGCAAAGTACGCAAAGTTTTAAAGACCAAAAAAGAAGAAGCAGGGAAAAGATGGATAAAAAATGTTTTACGATTTTGTTTTTTTCTCCATTTTCCCTTCTTCTCCATTTCTCCTTTTTGTACCTTTTCCAACTCGCTTGGGTTAGGTAATTCTTTTTTTCCATGTTTTTGTCACTTAATCGCTGGTTCAATCGTCCTCGATTGAACCTAAACATTTGGCTTTTTCATGTCTGAACAAACGATAAAATTTACTATTACCGGTATGCATTGCGTGAATTGCGCAATGACGATCGAGCGAAGACTTAAAGATTTGAAAGGGATTAGGTCTGTCCGGGTCTATTTCTCCAGTGCGACTGGGATTGTCACCTATGATCCCGATGTTACAAATAAGTCTTCTATTACAAAATATGTAAAGGATATCGGTTATATAGCAAAGGAACAAGTCAGATTGGACCAAGCTTCAAAGGCACATATTCAGATGGGATGGCTTGGTTTTAGCATCCTGGCTTCTATCGTAATGATGGTACTGATGTATATTCCCATGCCTGAAATAATACACGCCTATATGCCTTATATACTGATGATTATTGCTACCGTAACGTTATTAGGTCCGGGAATGGATTTTTTTATCAGCGCCTATAAGTCCGTTAAGAACTACTCTGCCAATATGGATGTACTCGTTTCAATGGGCATTCTGGCTTCCTACCTTTATAGTACGTTAGCAATTTTTGGTATCTTCGGCACGTCAGGCCATGCATTCTTTGAAACAGCAGTGATGTTGATTACCTTTATTCGCATCGGAAAATATCTGGAAGAACGGGTAAAGGGAAGGGCAAGTCATGCGCTCCAAAAATTAATGAAACTCCAGTCCGATAAGGCACGATTACTGTCACCGGAAGGAAAAGAATTGGAGGTCAATGCCACCTCCATTCACGTGGGAGATAAGGTCGTCGTCAGGGCAGGCGAGGCCATTCCTGTGGATGGTGAGGTCGTGGAAGGTATCTCATCTGTGGATGAATCCATGGTGACGGGTGAATCTATGCCCGTTGTAAAACAGAAAGGTGATAGTGTAGTTGGGGCAACTATAAATAAGACGGGTGTGTTAGTTGTGAAGGCCACAAGGGTGGGCGAAGAAACGGTTTTAGCGCAGATTATCAATATGGTTGAGGAGGCACAGATGGATAAAGCCCCTATTCAGCGATTTGCAGATATGGTATCGAACATATTCGTTCCGGTGGTAGTTGGTTTGTCTCTTTTAACCTTTTTTTGCTGGTATTTTGTGTTTTACGATTTTGGAGGGCAGTTACCTTTTCTATGGGCATTAAAGATGGCGATTGCCGTGTTGGTGATTGCATGTCCGTGTGCCATGGGACTTGCGACTCCAACAGCCATTCTCGTTGGAAGCGGAGTGGGGCTGGATCATTCTATACTCATTAAACGCGCCAGCGCCCTTGAGGGAATTGCACGACTGGATACTATAGTATTCGATAAAACAGGGACAATGACCGAGGGGCATTTTGTCGTTAGCGATATTGTTTCTTTGGGCGCTGTTAGTGAATCGGAACTGATTAATCTTGCGGCTGCCGGGTGTGCTTTTTCGAATCACCCGCTCGCTCAGTCGGTAGTGGAAGAAGCGAAGGCAAGAAAGTTAACATGGGATGTCGTTCAGGATTTTCGTGAAGAAACTGGCAGCGGTATTGTCTGTCGCTATCAGGGAAAGGATTTATTCATCGGGAATGAAGGGCTTATGAGCGCCCACGGAATAAAAATTGAGGCGCAGGATAAGATCAATGAACTGTATGCCCATGGGAAGTCTCTTATGTATATCGCTTACGATCACGCATATATGGGTGTGCTTGGTCTTACGGATAGAATAAAGCGAAATGCGCGAGAGGTCGTGTCACGGTTGAAACAGATGAACATACAGGTTGTCATGATGACCGGTGATAACGAGCAAGTGGCAAAGTCGGCAGCGTCGGAAGCGGGTATTGGGGAATATCGCGCCAGGGTACTCCCTGCCGAAAAGAGGGAAATCATAAAGGATTTCCAGAGGCGCGGCAAAAAGGTGGGAATGGTCGGCGATGGTATTAACGATGCGCCAGCGCTGGCTCAGGCAGATGTGGGAATCGCTATCGGCGCGGGAACGGATGTGGCAAAGGAAACGGGAGATATTGTTTTAGTAAAAAATGATATGACGGATGTAGTCAAGTCGATTCAACTGGGGCGACAGACGTTGTCTAAGGTCAGACAAAACCTGTTTTGGGCTTTTTTCTATAATGTTGTTGGGATTCCGGTTGCAGCCGGGGTTTTGTATCCGTTGTTTGGAATAAGCCTGAAACCGGAGTATGCAGGATTAGCCATGGCCTTTTCTTCTGTATCGGTAGTGATCAATTCCCTGTTGTTGAAACGCGCTTCATTCCTCCAAAAATCTTTTTAAAATGTCCACAACCTCGTTGCTGCTTGAAACGAGCCTGGCTCCAACAAGCTGTTTATGGTCCTTTTCCACAGACCAAACTACCTGATAGAGCATCTTAACGCTTTTTGCTGATGTCTTTTTCAGGGAGACCTTAAACTCGATCATCGCATAGGTGCCGGGCTTAATTCTATTATTCGTTTCGAAGCACAGTCCATTGATACTGATATTTTTTGAAGTGCCTTCATTTTGAAATTCATCAACTTCCGGCAAAACGACATATTTTAACGGGAAATGAACCGCCACTCTGCGGAGCCCCCTTTTCTCTAAAGAAACAGCGGCAACGTCTTTTGTCTTGGTTTTCTCGGAGGTGTAAATACACACCCTGTTCTTGCCGGTTTTTTTTGCCAGGTACAGCGCTGAATCAGCCTCTCGTATGAGTTCTTTCGCTGAGGTGATGTGATGACCAAATAGAGAAGATAAACCAATACTCGCAGTGAGTTGAATGTCACGGCGTGTGATGGGGAATAAGCTTCCTGCAATTATGACCCTTAATCGTTCCATTACTACGATGCCTTCTTCGATATCAGTTAAAGGCATAATAATACTAAATTCTTCACCTCCGTAACGCGCCAGAATATCGGTGTTCCGTATCGTCTCCATTACCCGACTGGCAAACTGACGTAACACCTTGTCTCCTTCCGGATGTCCATAGGTGTCGTTGATTGCCTTGAAATTATCAATATCAATTAAGGCAATGGAGAGGGGATGTTTATATCGGTGTGCGCGGAGAAATTCTTTTTCTATGGCATCGTCAAAGTAGTGTCGGTTGTATATGTGTGTCAGACTGTCCGTAATTGACAATACCTTTGTTGATTGAAATAAACGGGCATTCCTTAGCGCAATGGCGAGTGAATAACATACGGGGAAAAAGCGCTGAACATCCTCATCATTAAAGGCGTCAGGCTTGTGACTTACCATGGCGGCATATCCGATGTCCTCTCCATTTGCAACGAGCGGAAGTGTAATGGCAGACTGAACCGATAGTGGTTTTATTTTTGCCGGTGTGGGGGCTGTTACATTATTTTCTATAATCTGTTCAATATCTTTTATGGAAACTCCCTTGCCCGATGTGGCTAAAGATATCTGGAAGATGTTATGAACTGCTTGATTGATAAAATGGCTGTCCATAGCGTAATTCTGTAAAACATACACCTTTGGCTTTGCCTCAGCGAAGACGAAAATGAGCAGTACGGTATAATCAAATAATTGAGACATTTTGACCTTTACGTCCGTTATGATATCACGAATTTCTATGTGAGAACAGATATTGGTGTTTATTGTTTGCGGGAGGTTTAACTCGATGGCTTCTTTGTTTGCCAATGAACTGTTGCTTATCCTGCGGGATTTCTCTTTTGTTTTTATGTCCTTCTTTCTAATCAGGGAAAGCAGTTCCGAGGTCTTTTGAAGAAATTCCCATTCGCAGAGGGCATTTTTAATAATTTGTTTCACGAGATCTATGTTATGAATGGGGGTGATGACGTATGCATAAATACCCCAGTTGATGGATTCCTTACCCAGAGACATTTCGTTTTGATGGATCAGGAGCAGTATGCGGGTATTGGGGGAAACGGTCTTGATGAAAGAGACGTATTGTATGATCTTTTGTCTTGAAAACGCACTGTTCAAAATAAAAATGGCGGGTTGTTTTTTCTTTAAGACGGGTTTTAGTGGTGCATTTTTTTTGAGGGATTTGATGTGACAGGAAGGTAATACAAATTTCCTGAGTTTAGACAGGTCGTGCCGATTGCTATCACTAATGAGGAACAGGGGTTTCATAAAAGCTTTTATATTTATGTATAAAAATTATACAAATTCCCGTTGAAATGTCCATAACATTTTTGTGGGTACTATTCCAAAATGAGCGGATTTTATAAAATCCCCGGTTCCGGCTCTTTTCGTGACCGGGCATTGCATGACTGAACTAATATTTCGAGACGTTCATTTCTTCCATCTTCCCCGTAACCATAAACACAATCCGTTCAGCGATATTGGTTACCCTGTCCGCAATTCGTTCGAGATTGTGGGAGACCCACGTAAGGTAAGTAGCCTGATGGATTATTTTTGGATTTTGTATCATAAGGATGAGAAGTTCCCTGTAGACTTGATCATGAAGGGCATCTACCGTGTCGTCTTCATTACAAATACGTCTTGCCGCTTCTACATCCCTGTTTACGAATGCCTTGAGGCATTTATCGAGCATGGATAGCCCTATATCAGCCATTCTGGGAATATCAATGAGGGGTTTTACCAGAGGTTCGTCGCCTATTAACAGGCTTATTTTGGCAATTCCCTCTGCGTGGTCGCCCATACGTTCGAGATCCGTTATTACGCTCAATATGGAAGTCAATACCCTTAGATCAACAGCCATGGGCTGTTGTGTGGCAATGAGGGAAATACACTTCTCTTCGATGGCGAATCGCTTTTTGTTTATCAGGGAATCGTTTGTTATGATCACCCTTGATGCATTCATATCTCTCTTCTGAAGTGATTCTACGGATTTCTTTATGGCATTTGCCACCATATCCGCCATTTCCAGCACCTCGTCCTGAAGATTATTTAATGCCTTATGGTATGCTTCTCGTGTCACGACCTCTCCTTATTTTAATATGTAGGGGCTGAAAATCTTCAGCCCCTACCCGTAGCATGGTTTATGGACTTTTTGGACAGCCCCGAACAATAGTTTAAAATCCTGAATATTAAAATTACCCAAACCTGCCGGTAATATAATCCTCCGTTTGTTTTTCCCGGGGATTGGTAAATATTTCGGTTGTGATATTAAACTCCACGAGCGTCCCCAGCATAAAGAAACCTGTATAGTCAGATATCCTGGCAGCCTGCTGCATATTGTGTGTGACGATAATAACCGTATAATCTTTCTTTAAATCCACCAGCATATCTTCGATCTTGGCCGTGGCAATGGGGTCAAGGGCAGAACACGGTTCGTCAAGGAGTATGATTTCCGGCTCAGTTGCTATTGCCCTGGCAATACAAATACGTTGTTGCTGACCGCCGGAAAGATCGAGGGCGCTGGTACGAAGCCTGTCCTTTACTTCGTCCCACAGTGCGGCTTTTTTCAGCGCCTTTTCGCAAATCTCGTCAAGTACGCTTTTTTTATTGATGCCCTGGACTCTCGGACCGTAAACCACATTTTCGTAAATGGTTTTTGGAAACGGGTTGGGCTTCTGGAAGACCATACCAACCTTTTTCCTGAGTTCCGTGACATTGATTGCAGGGGCATAGATATCCTGCCCGTCTATTTTTATATTTCCCTCTATTGTTACGCCTTCTATAAGGTCATTCAGGCGATTCAAACACCTGATCAATGTGGATTTCCCGCATCCGGATGGTCCGATAAACGACGTAACCCTTTTTTGGGAAATATCCAGGGTTATTCCTTTCAGCGCCTGAGTCTTGCCATAGTAAAGAGACAAGTCTGTGATGACAACTATTGGCTCAGGAATTTTTAACTTTTTTATATCGATGTTGTGCTGTACCACTTTCTGAGTTTATTCCTAACCAATATCGCTGTGAGATTCAATATAAGCACGGTAAAGAGTAAAACGAGTGTTGTTGTATACACCATGGGGATGGCTGCTTCTACGTTTGGAGATTGGAATCCAACGTCGTAAATATGGAACCCCAGGTGCATGAACTTTCTTTC
>Ga0194119_10004766_pt1 | contig 20714 bp, 20 predicted proteins | sample TA2MahC100mmetaG_FD_148620 | JGI IMG/M metagenome (GOLD analysis project Ga0194119, IMG submission 148620) | Freshwater microbial communities from Lake Tanganyika, Tanzania - TA2015018 Mahale Deep Cast 100m | ecosystem: Environmental > Aquatic > Freshwater > Lake | place: Tanzania: Lake...
CAATCTGGATGTGACGCATATCCAGTTCGTCCTGGTTCAAGAGTGCATTCACTCCCGGGAGTTTTACCGTCCCGCGCATTTCATACTCCTGAATTACACCTGCCGTTGCGCGGGCGAGCCGGCGGTGGTGCTGAATGGCGAAGCGCAGGAATTTCAATGGGTCTCCGTCGCCGACGCCATGAAACTTGACCTGAATCAGCCGACGCGAAAGCTGCTCAACGCTGTGCGCAGCAGCCAGCATGAGTTAGCTCAGCCGTAACCATCAGGATGAAGCGCCAATCGCCCTCACCCCAGCCCTCTCCCCCAGGAGAGGGAGAGACTTTTCTGCGCCGCTGGTTCGGCCACCGATCGGGGACCTTTTTCAGCGGGGGAAATGACCGTTCCCTCTCCTGGGGGAGAGGGCTAGGGTGAGGGCGATTCACCAATTCCCATTGAAATAGAAACGGCTTAGTGGCTCTAGCTAATGGACACAATTATTATCCAGGATCTGGCGGTTCTCTACCGCGTCGGGGCGCCGGATGCGGAACGCGCGACGCCTCAGAAGCTCCTGATCACGGTGGAATTGGGCTGCGACTTCTCGCGCGCGGCGGCGGCCGATGACTTGAAGCACACGATCGATTACCACGCCGTGTGCAACCGGCTGCTCGGTTTGGGAGAAGGACGCAAATGGAAATTGATCGAGACGCTGGCCGTCGAAATCGCCGAGTTGATGCTGGCTGAATTCGGCGCGCGGACGGCATCGGTCGAAGTGAAGAAATTCATCTTGCCCGACCCTCGCCATGTGGCGGTGCGCGTGACGCGGAGCCGTTCAGTTTAGTCTTGGAACTCGTTTGTGTTCCCGATAGCCAGTCTTGCGCTGCCACTTGTTATGAAATGCACTTCATTTGCGAGCGTGCCTTGGTCTGGAGCGTTCGCTCGGTTTGCCGGGATTGCGGCCATGAGCTTCCAACTCTCTGGCCTGGCGCAGCCGGATCCGTCCTGGAGGATTCACGACACTTCACGGCCGCGCCCGCCGGTCGTCCAGCCTGGAACACCCGGCACGCCGGAACATCCCGGACGGCCGCCTTCGGATGCGATTGTTTTGTTCGATGGGAAGGATCTGAGCCCGTGGTGCAGCCTCGACGGCAGCCCGCCCAAATGGACCGCGCGCGACGGTTGCCTGGAATGCGTCAAAGACAGTGGATACATTCGCACGTTGCAGAATTTTGGCGATTGCCAGCTCCACATCGAATGGGCCGCGCCGGCGCCCCCGAAAGGACAAGGGCAGGGCCGTGGAAACAGCGGCGTCTTCTTGATGGGCCTTTACGAAGTCCAGGTGCTCGATTCTCACGGAAACGCGACCTATGCCGACGGATACGCCGGCGCGATTTACGCGCAGTATCCGCCCCTAGCCAATGCGGCGCTTCCGGCAGGCCAATGGCAAACCTACGACATCATTTTCACGCGGCCACGCTTCAACGAGAACGGAGAACTGGTTTCCCCGGCACGGCTCACCGTGTTGCACAACGGCGTTCTGGTCCAAAACCATGCCGCGCTTTCAGGGCCGACCGGTTGGATGAAACGCGCGCCGTATCGCCCGCACCCGGACAAATTGCCGCTTTCGCTTCAAGACCATGGCAATCCGGTCCGCTACCGGAATATCTGGATTCGAGATCTGGAAGACGCGGGCCAACGGGAGTTTACCTACTCTACGAATGTTCTCGACCGCTACGTGGGGAAATATCGGTCGGGCGACGATTTGACGATCACGATTTCGCGGGCCGAATCCCAGCTCACGGCGCGATTCCAGTCGCCGGGAAAGGACAATTCGTTTGCCTTGTTCGCCGAATCGCCGGCGGCCTTCTTCATGAAATCGGTCGATACGCGGCTCCTATTCCAAACAAACGCCGCCGGCGTGGCCGATGGAATCACCCTCCACATCGGCGGGGAACGGCGCACGGCCAAACCGCTGCGGTAGAAGCCCAGCGCCCCGGCCGCGCAGGGGAGTTCAAAGTTTAAGGTTCAAAGTTTTCAACCACTTTAACCCATTCACCACCATTTAACTCATTTAACTCTCGCCCGTTGCAACGCTGTAACGTTGTAACGATTTCTGTTTTGCGGCACACTGGCCTATGTGAAAATCATCACTGACGAACGTTGCACGACCTATTCCTCGCCGGGCCACCCGGAGCGGCCCGCCCGCATCAGCAAAACCCTCGAACGGCTCCGCAGCCAGACTGATCTCGCCCTCAGCTGGGCCGAACCCCTGCCGGTTGAGGAAGAAATCCTGACCCGCGCCCATTCCATGGAACACCTCGAACGAGTGAAGTCCGCCGCCCATGATTTTGACGGAGACACTCCGGCGCACCCGAAGATTTACGAGCACGCGTGCCGTTCGGTGGGCGGCGCGTTGCAGGCATTGAAGGCGGCGCGCAATGGCGAAGTCGCTTTCACTTTACTGCGCCCGCCCGGCCACCACGCGACGCGCGACCGGGCCATGGGTTTTTGCTATTTAAGCACAATCGCGATCACGGCTCTCGAAGCGCGGGCGACCGGCACCGCCAACGTCGCCGTGTATGATTTCGACGTGCACCACGGGAATGGCACCGAAGCGATCCTGGTCGATCATCCGCACACCGCCTTTTACTCGATCCACCAGCATCCGTGTTATCCGGGGACGGGGACAAAAGACGTCGGCAGCAATTGCTTCAATTACCCGGTCGCGCCCCGAACCCCGCGGGAGGAGTATCGAAAAGTCCTGGCTCGCGCGCTGGAGGACTTGAAGAAGTTCAAACCCAATTTGGTGCTGGTCTCAGCCGGGTTCGACGCTTATGCCCGCGATCCGATAGCGCAGGAAACCCTGGAAGCCGAGGACTTCCATTGGCTGGGGGAATCGATCCGCAAACTCGGCATTCCCGCGTTGAGCCTGCTGGAGGGCGGTTACAGCAGCGATTTGCCGGACTTGATTCTGGCTTATTTGAAAGGGCTGATGGCGAAGTAAACAAAATGGGCCGGCGTCGTACCGGCCCACTTGGCGTCTGTAATCTGTTTGGCTTCGCGGCTATTTCTTCTCCGCGACGCCGAGATCCTTCAACTTCGAGGCGATATCGGCGCCGTGGGATTTGGTGCTCACCTTCGTGTCGATGTGGAGGATTTTGCCGTCTTTGCCGATGTAGAAGGTCCAACGTTCGGGAACGTTCCGTTGGTCGTGAATGACGCCGTAGGCGCGCCCCACGTCCTTGCTGGCGTCGGCCAAGATCGGGTAATCCGCATTCAGCGATTCCGCGAAGGCTTTGATTCCTTTTTCTCCGTCGATCGGATCACAACTGGCGGTAAAATAGGCGACGTCGAACTTGCGGATTTCTGCGCCGCTCTCACGGAGCGACTTGCACTCGGCCGTTCAGCCACCCGTAAAAACTTTTGGAAACCAGGCCAGAACGACGGCTTTCTTGCCCCTGAAGTCGGAGAGCTTGTACGTCTTGCCGTCGCTTCCGGGAAGATCGAAGTTCGGGGCCGGATCGCCCACTTTCAAGGGTTCACCCGCCCGGGCTGCGGGAGCGCCGCCACCCAGCCAGGCCGCCATACAAATCGTGATGCTCATGAGGGTGAATGTTTTCATAGGTTGACATGGAATGCAGTTCGCGCTGTTCGACGGAGGCGCAGCTTACACCAGCCCCAAAGAAAGTCCATGCGTAACTCATGAGCGATCAACGCGGCGGCGAGTCCGGCTTGACTTTTAGCTCTCTTACCGAAAATCTCGTTTTCAAAACGATTCTGTTATGTCGAGTGTTTCAGTCGCAATGGATCCCAGCGTGGCAAAGATTTTGGTCGTGGATGACGAGCCCATGATTTTGTCCGTGTTGAAGGAGCAGCTTCAACCGGAAGGCTTCAATGCCACGTTCGTGGACAGCGCCGCCAAGGCGTTGGATGCGCTCAAGCGCGAAAGCTTTTCCATCATTCTGGCCGACCACGAAATGCCCGGCATGACCGGCCTTGAACTGTTGGGCAAAGTCCGCGAGTCCCACCCGGATGTGATCCGCCTGATGCTCAGCGGACAACTCGAGGTCAAGGAGTTGCTCGATGCGGTCCAGTCTGGCGTGATCCACCGCTACCTGACCAAGCCCTGGCTTCTGGAAGAACTGCTGGTCGTGCTTCGCAATTCGGTCGCCCGCAAAATCTCCGCTTCCCGGCTTGAAGTGGGCGCACCCGAAGAAGCGGAGGCGGCCTCGGCAACCGAAGCTGCCGCCGCCAGGACTGAGGCGGGTGCCGCTCCGGCCGGCCTTGCGAGCGCGGACCAGGCGGATTGCTCGGTGGAGGCCTTCCTCAAGATTCTCAGCGAATTTCATCCCAACCTGGGCAACACCGCGACGCGCGCGATGGCCTTGTGCAAAACGGTCGGCGAACAACTGAGTCTGCCGGCGAGCCAGGCGCAAAGTTTGATCTGGGCTGCGGCCCTTCACGATATCGCCCTGGTGGGAGTGGACCGCCCCATCGTGCGCCGCTGGCTTCGTTCGCCGGACTGATGCACGGACGAGGAAATGGGCATCATTCGGAAGCATCCAAAGCAATCCGAGGAAATGTTGCAGAGTTATTCCATTTTCCGGGAGGCCGGCGAAGTGATCCGCTCGCACCATGAAAACTGGGATGGCACGGGCTATCCGGACCGGCTGAAGGGCGAGACCATTTCCTGGCTATCGCGCCTGCTCGCGGTTGCGGTTTATTTCTGCAGCCGGCACCAGGCCGCGGCACAGGTGTTGAACGACATCCAGACGCAGGCGGACAAGATGTTCGACCCCCACGCCGTTGAAGCTATTGCCAAAGCGGTGCCGGCGACGGAACTGCCCCGAGGCCAGCGGGAAATTCTGCTGGCGGAGTTGCAGGCCGGAATGGTGCTGGCGGGAGATATCTACAATACCAGCGGCGTGCTCGTCATCGCCAAAGGGAAGGAACTCACTGCCGCCTGGATCAACAAAATCCAAAATATCAATAACGCCACTCCGCTCAATCCCTACGTCCTCGTGTACTGTTGATCCCGCCAGCGCCGAGCTTGGTGCAAGGAAACTGAGAGCTTTCAGTCGAGCGTTTTACTCTCCGTTCACTCTGTTTCCTCCTGTGGAGTTTTTGAACTCTTGGATCAGTTCACTCTCACTCCGCGCTCCTGCAGAGCGGCGAGTTGCGTTTTCTTCGCCTCCGTGCTGAGCGGATTCCGTTGCAGATAGACCTTGAGGAACGGCGCGAACCGCTTTTCGCCCTCGACATCTTTCTTCACGATTTTGACCAACGGGGTGAGATCACGGATTTCGTTTCCCTCCAGAAAGAGATAATAGAGCCCGGTCAGGCCCTCCAACGGGGCCAGGTCCGAAATGACGTTGTTGTTCAAAGAAAGTGTCATCAAGCCTTTCAGATTCCCAATCTCGTCAACCGTTTCGATCCGGTTGTTGTCCAGGTAAAGCGAAGACAGCTTCCGCAGGTTGACCAGGGGATAGATGTCCAGGATCTGATTATGTCCAAGATACAAGGACGCCAGATTCGTGAGCGAACTCAAAGGCCGGATGTTCCTGACCTGGTTATGGGACAGCTCGATGTATTGGAGCGCCTTGACCTCGGCCAGCGGACGGATGTCGCTGATCCGGTTGTCCGCCAGGTTTAGATATTGCAGTTTCGACATGCCCTTCAGGGGCGTGAGATCCGTGACCAGATTCTCCGCCAGATCGAGCGAGGCGAGGTTCACGCACTTTTCGAGTCCGCTCAGGTCTTTGATGCCTTTCGCGTTGGCCTGGATCGTGGAGAGGTTAACGAGGTCCGCTTCGACAAGCGGCTTGTCGTTGTCGCGTTTCTCGAAGACGAATTTGCGGACGGCGGCTTCGAGGTTTTTGTCTTTGAAGATGGGCGGTTCCGGAGCTGCGGGGTCCGCCGCCCAGGAAATCGCAGAACAAAGCAGGAGCGTTGAAATGCAAGCAGAGAAATGTAGCCTGGTCATAGTACTAAGTTGGATCGATTGGACTGAGATTATGAGGAAGCGTCCGGTTATTCAAGCTCCGGAATCCGTCATTTGGTATCCCCAAGGTGGGGCGAGGCTCTTCCCGAGCCAATGCCATCGAAGAAAAGCTCCGCAGGAGCGTCGCTCCACCGTCGTTAACGAGGGTTACCGTCATTTGCCTGAAGCGGCCGCTTCGCCTTTTTTGATCCGGAAATGGCCTGTGATCTTGAATTCAAACAACCGGTCTTCCTCCTGCGTTCCCGCGCCAATGTTCTGAATCACGAAAGGCCGTCCAGCCGCGTTGGTCCGATCACTTACGATCATGATGTGCGGAAGATTGGGAGGCACAGTGCACGTCACCAGATCGCCGGGGCGATAGCCGCGGGACTCCGTCGAGATGGGGATTTCCCACCCGCGGCGTTTGAAGTAGGTCTGCAGGTTGGGGACGCGACGATGATCAATGTTCTTGTCCGGTCCTTTGAGTCCCCAGTTCTGTGGGTAACGCGAGAAGTTCTGCTTCATGTCCATCGCGAAGGGATCGATTCACCGCATTCCCTCCAATTCGTGGCAATTCGTGAAATTCGTGTCTAACGCCTATTTTCTGGCTTCCGGCGTCACTTTCAACTCGACCTTCTTTCCCTCGCGCAGCACGGCGATGGTCACAGGCTGGCCGATTTTCACGGCCTCCAGGGCGTAAGTATAATCGTAAATGTTCACGACCTTTTGCCCGCCGAACTCGACGATCATGTCGCCGCCTTTGAGTCCGGCTTTGTCCGCCGGGCTGCCGCCGCGCACGCCGGACAGCTTTACGCCCTTCACTTCCGTGGCGTAATCCGGGATCGTCCCCAAATAAGCTCGGAGGCCGTCTCGTCCGCCGCCGGGGCGGTCGCTGCGTTGCACCTTTGCATAGTCAGGACGGTCTGGTGCTTTGAGCAGGTCTTGAACAATCCCACGCGCGAATTTTGCGATCCGCTCGAGGCCGTCATAATTCAAGGTCGCTGCGTCGTCGGTCGGGCGGTGGTAATCCTCGTGGCTGCCGGTGAAGAAATTCAACACCGGCACGCCTTTCGGATAAAGCGCGGTCGCGTCCGTGGGCAGATAAGGATCATCCTGAAGAGTCAGGTTGAATCCGGCCGCGACGTTGCGTTTCTCAATCAAGCGTCGCCAGGCCGAGGACGAGCCGACGCCCTGGAGGATCAATTTGTTGTCGCGCAGGCGGCCGACCATGTCGAAGTTCAGATAAGCCAGCACATTCGTCAGCGCCACGGGGGCGTGTTCGGCGAAATGCGACGAGCCGCGCAGGCCCAGTTCTTCTCCGGACCAAAACGCGAAGATCAGGCCGTGCGGAAATTCACCCGGCTTCTGCTTTTTCTCCTCGGCCAGCGCCGCTGCCAATTCCAGCAGTGCGGCCACGCCGGACGCGTTGTCGTCCGCGCCGTTGTGGATTTGGCCTTCTTCTTCCTTTCGCGCCAGAGTGTTGTTCCCGCCGCGCCCCAGGTGATCGTAGTGGGCGCCGAACAGGAGGTAACTGTCGGGCTTCACGCCTGCGTTCGAAGGCAGAAGCGCGATCACGTTGCGGTCGGTCCTCCTGATTCGCTCCACGGCCGCCTTGATTCTCACCTTCACGCCGGGAATGAGGAATCCGCCTTCCGCGTGCGGGTTTTCCGTGTCCAGCCCGGTCTGCAAGGCCTGCAAGTTTTTGCCTGCCGCCGACAAGGTGGCTTCAGCGGCATTCGCGCTCAGTGACGCCGCAATAATTCCTGAGCCGGTCAAACTGGCGTCCGAAGAAAGCGGCGCGAGCGCGCCTGGATTCGGCGAGTTCGGACCGGCGACAATGAGGATCGCCTTTGCGCCGTGGTTACGGGCGATGGTGGCCTTGTAGTGAAGCGCGGCATAGCGGTTCAATTCTTGCCGGCGTTTCGCCTCGACGTTTTCAGGAGCGTAGCGCAGCGCCAGGACGATGCGGTTGGAGACGTTCAGCCCGGCGTAGGAATCGTAGCCTTCGCCCGGCTTCCCCGGCATCGACAGCCCGTAACCGGCAAACACGACTTCGCCTTCGACCTCGCCGTTGTCCGTGAACGACAGCGGGCGAAGGTCATTGTCGCCCTCAAAAACCATCGTGTCCGTCACGTTGTCGCGCGGACGTTGAATCGAGACGTGATTCTGATTCGGAAGAACTTTGACTCCGGCGTTGAACTCGAATTCCTGGAAGAACGATCCGTTTTCGCCGAGCGGCGCAAGCCCAAGCGCCCGGAATTGGCCCGCGAGGTAATCGGCAGCTTTCGCGTTTCCCTCGCTGCCGGTCATACGGCCTTCCAAGGCATCCGACGCGAGAAATCCAACGTGAGCGCGGAGATCATCGGCGGAGATCGCTGCGGGAAAAGTCGGGCCGGCTTGGGCAGCCGCAGAGGCGGGCGGCACTCGGCGCGGCGAAGCGTCCAGGGCCACGACCGCTTCGGGATGTTTCCAACCCGCGAGAAACAATTGGGCTTTCGCATCGCTCGTCCGGTTTGACGTCCAGCAAAGGCGGTGTCCGCCCGGTGAGAAAACAGGCAGGCCGTCGAAACCGTCGGTGAAGGTCACTCGCACCGGTTCGCGTTCTCCGGCGGCATCGACGACGAACAATTCAAAATTGGAGAAGCCGAGTTTGTTGGCGGTAAAGATGACGTATTGGCCGGAAGGATGAAAAAACGGCGCCCAGGCCATGCAACCGAAGTCCGTCAATCGCCGGACCTCCGAACCGTCCGGCTTCATCGTGTAAATGTCCGCAATGGTGCCTTCGGCATTGAACCGCCGCCAGAGGATGCGCTGGCCGTCGGGCGAAAAAAAAGGTCCGCCGTCGTAGCCCCGCGTGGACGTGAGCCGCCGCGCATCGGAGCCATCCGCGTTCATGAGGTAGATTTCCGCGAAGTAGGACGGATCGAGTTTCAGCCGTTTCTGGTCTTCCGCAGAAAGTTTGTCCGGCGGATAGGCGTCGCGGATGGAGGTGAAAACGATTTTTGTCCCGTCCGGCGAATACGAAGCCTCGGCGTCGTAGCCGTAGGTGTTCGTGAGCCGGCGCAGTTGCGTGCCGTCGCGTTTGGCCGAGTAAATTTCCATCTGCTCGTCGTAATCCCAGGAGTAGCGGCGTTCCTTGCCGGTGGCGCGGAAGTCGAGTTCGGCCTGTTGTTTGGCCCTGGCTTCGGGGTCGTGATGGGTTGAGGCGAAGAGCACTTCGTCGGTTCGAGGCCGAAAGAAGGCGCAAGTCGTTTTGCCGATTCCAGGAGAAACCCGGTGGGTGTCGCCGGATTCAAGGTCCAGGATGTAAATCTGGTAAAAGGGATTGCCTGGCTCGCGTTCGCTCTGGAAAACGATCTGCTTGCCATCCGAAGAGAAGTAACCTTCCCCGCTGCGGCGACCGTCATAAGTGAGTTGCCGGGTGTTGGCGAGGAAGCGGGCTTCGCTGGCGGAGTTGGTGTTTTGAGCCGAGGCCGGCGAGTTTAGCGCGCTCCAGGCCGCACAGACGGCTCCAACGAAAAGTGAACAATGTCGTTTCATCCGGTGGCCAGATTCTTGCCACACCTGCGCAAAGAAGGCAAAGCCAACCGCAGCTCTTGAACCAGGTAGGGACGCGTTCCACCGCACTGGTGTCCAGCTTATAATTATTGATGATCAATGTCTTCCAAATCTCTGTATCGCTTGCTGGTTCGCTCTGCTGAACAAACGCCATATTTCCGAGCAAATTTCGCTTAAATTCCCTCGCTGATGAATTGCAACTTTCATGATTACGGCATCCACTCAGCGGAGGGGATGCCTCAAAATGCTCGGAAATTCTCAATCTGTACCTAATCGTAAAAAGTAGATTTGCTAAAAACGCGACTCTGAACTCCATATCGACAACAGATTGAACATGACGAATGACCTTCAGAACCGGGGGTTTCATGCATTTCGAACAGTTGTTAACTGGACACGAGTGCGTTCCACCGCGTTCCACCGCGTCCCTGATGTCCTCTTCCAGAAGCCCGATAATGTCAGGGACGGAGTGGAATCCGTCCCTACCAGTTCGCGGGGACGGGGAAAGGCGACGACTGTCCCTCGGTTGCCCAGAGGTTGACTTGTGCCCGTTCAGCGCGACTGGCAAGAATTTGCTTTCTTGGGCTTTGAACACCCGCCAGCATAGCCTCACAGACACGTTATGAGACAAAGATTCCAATGGGCCGGGATTACAGCGGTCTTGTTGCTCGCCGCTCATTGGTCGATGGCCCAGCGCTGGCGCAATTCCATGTACGGCGAAGGTTGGATCGAGAACGCCGAGACGGTCAAGACGGCGCGCGAAGTTCCTTTCCGCAGCACGCCGATTCCCGAATGGACCAACGCGCCGGCCTTTGACAAGGACGTGTTCACGTTCGCGCGCGTCCGTTACACCCGGCTGCCGCGCGGATCAGCCACGTGGCAAGGGGGGTTTTGGTACAGTGATTTCCCCGATAGCGATCTCAATCTCTCCTTCCGGCTCCAGCAAATGACCTCGATCAAGGTTGATCCCAACGGGCGGGTCATCGACCTCACGGACCCGGAGCTTTACAATTACCCGTGGATTTACATGGTCGAGCCCGGCTTGATGGCGCTGGAGGACGACGAGATCCCCATCCTGAAGAATTACTTGCTCAACGGCGGCTTCATGATGGCGGATGATTTCTGGGGCGCGTCGCAATGGGGGAATTTCGAGCGGCAGATCAAGCGCGTTTTTCCCGAGCGCGAGTTTGTGGAATTATCCCTGGATCATCCCGTTTTCAAAGGCGTCTTCGAGTTGCCCGGTCCCAAGAACAAGCTGCAAGTGCCCAACGTGGTGATCGGCCGGCAGGCGGAATCCACCGGGATCACCTGGGAAGTCAAGGAAGGCGAGCCCTGCACCGAAGTCCACATCAAAGCCATGATGGACGACAAAGGCCGCATGATGGTCCTGGCGTGCCACAACACGGATTACGGGGATGGCTGGGAACGCGAAGGCGAAGACACTTACTTCTTCCACCGGTTCGCGGAGAACATTTCGTATCCGATGGCGATTAATATTATTCTCTACGCGATGACACATTGAGCCGGCGCACGAAGAATTCTATGAGAAAAGAGCAAGTGAATTATCTGCAAGTGAGCGATCCGTCCAGGCAATGGGTGGCTGACCGCTTGACGACGTTGTTGAATGACGAGTCGATCGTGCCGTCGTTCCCGGACGTAGCCATCCGGCTCTGTTCCCTGGTGCAGAACGACAGCACCACCATGGCCGACTTTGCGAAAGTCATCATGCTGGACACGGCACTGGCAGCGCGCTGCCTTCAGGTGGCCAGTTCGATTGGGTTCGCCGCCCGGCAAATCGACAGCATCGATCAGGCGCTCATGCTCATCGGCATCCAGCAGGTCCGCCGCATCGCGCTGGCGGTGGCGACCGTCGGAGCTTTTTCAGAGTTCAAGGCCAAAGTGGATTAGCGGCGATTCTGGCTGCACAATGTCTTGGTCGCGCGGCTGACGGACCGGGTGGCCTGCATTTTCCGGCCGACCAACGGCATGGAATATTTGGCCGGGTTGATGCACGACGTGGGGAAGCTTTTTATCGAGCATTATTTCCCCAAGGAGTTTGAACAAATCCTGGCTGGCGCGCTCGCCAAACAGTGCAATCATGCGGCGATGGAACGGGAGATTCTCGGCCTGGATCACACGCAGATCGGCGCGGCCTTGTGCGAACGCATGCACGCCCACAACCACATCCTGCGTTCGGTCTGGTTCCATCATGACCCTTTGCATGTTGACCACGCCGCCGATCCGCTCGGCGACGGCGGATTCCTGGCCGTTTGCGTCGGCATCGGCGACCGCCTGGCCAACAGCAATCCGGCCTCGCAGGAAGACCTGGGTCACGCCTCCGAACTGATCGAACACTCCCCCGAATGGATCTTTCTCCAAAACATCTACCTGCCTCACAAACTTGAACTCGATCTGCCGCGTGAGATCAAGAAAGCCGAGGAAGAACTGACGATGTTCATGGCGTAAGTTGAGTGCCAGCCATTCTGTGCGTGAAACCTGGTAAGGACGCGTTCCACCGCGTCCCTGACTTCCCCCTCGAAAGGCAGAGAAGTCAGGGACGGAGTGGAATCCGTCCTTACCAGTTCATGGGCAGTTTCCACGATTCTTCGATCGCCCATTGGGGCCATGAACGACGCCTCGTTTGCAGTCCCGGCTTTAGCCGGTCGGGAGCACAGGAACCGCCCAAAGGCGCCTAAAGGCGGGACGACAAACCAACGCCTGTTCATGGAGAGAACTGCTGCTTGGGACGCGAGGAAAGCTCGACAAATCTGCCGTCTCCAGTTATAGAGGCGCTTGCCACTTCGGCTGAGTCCGTCGCTGGCCATTCGGGATGAATAAGATCGATTTGCAGGGAAAGAATGCGGTAGTCACCGGCGCCGCCCGGGGCATCGGTTTCGCCATCGTTCAACGGCTGCTGGCCTCCGGCGCCCGGTGCAGTCTTTGGGACGTTGACCGGGAAGCCTTGAACTTGGCGGTCAGTTCACTGGATGGCCTGGGCGAATTTGACCTGCAGGTTGTGGACATCACGCGGCCCGCGGCCGTGGGAGCGGCGGCTGAAAGCACGGTTCGCCGCTTCGGATCGATCGATATTCTGGTCAACAACGCCGGGATCGCGGGCGTCTCCAAAACGCTGTGGGAATGCACGCCCGAAGAATGGTTCCAGGTTCTTAACCTGGACCTTTACGCCGTTTACCTTTGCTGCCACGCGATCGTCCCGAAGATGCTGGAGAAGAAATACGGACGCATCGTCAACATCGCCTCCATCGCCGGCAAAGAGGGCAACCCGAACGCCTCCCATTACAGCGCCGCCAAGGCCGGCGTGATCGGCCTGACGAAATCGCTCGGCAAGGAACTGGCGCAAAGCGGCGTGCTCGTGAATTCCGTCACCCCGGCGGTCATTGAGACGGACATCCTCAAACAGGTATCCAAGGAACACATCGCTTACATGGTGTCGCGCATTCCGATGGGCCGGACGGGGCTCAAGGAAGAAGTCGCGGCGCTGGTCGCGTGGCTGTGTTCTGCGGAGTGTTCCTTCAGCACCGGCGCGGTGTTTGATATTTCCGGCGGACGGGCGACTTACTGATTTTTCCCATGAAAAAATACAACGTTGGCGTCATCGGATACGGCTGGGTAGCGACCGCGCACATCCCCGCGATCAACGGCACCAAACAAGCCCAGGTCACGGCGGTTTGCTCCTCGCGCCCCCAAAACCCCAAAGAACTCAGCCACAAATACGGCAGCGACATCTCGGTTTACAACGACGTGGACGCGATGCTGGCCAACCCGCGGATTCACGCGGTCAGCGTGTGCAGTTTTCCGTATCAGCACGCCGAACACGTCATCGCGGCGGCCCGGGCGGGCAAGCACATCATCGTGGAAAAACCGCTCGCCCTTTCCTGGAAGGATTGCCAGGCGATGGAAGCGGCGGTGAAGAAGGCTCGGGTCAAAACCTGCGTGTGCTTCGAGTGCCGCTATTCGAGCCAGTTCTTGACCACCAAGGCTGTGATCGACGCCGGATTGCTCGGGACGCTGCACTACGGCGAGATCGATTATTACCATGGCATCGGACCCTGGTACGGCCAGTTCCGCTGGAACACCCGCAAGAACGCCGGCGGCAGTTCCTTGCTCACCGCGGGCTGCCACGCGATGGACGCGCTTCTGCTGTGCCTGGGCAGCGACGTCACGGAAATCACCAGCTACGACGCCAAGTCCAAGAGCAAGGTCTTCGAGCCTTACGAATACACGACGACCAGCGTCACCATTCTGAAATTCAAGAATGGCAGCATCGGCAAGTGCGCGGCGGTCGTGGACTGCTTGCAGCCGTACTATTTTCACACTCATCTCGTCGGGAGCGAAGGGAGCTTGCTGGACAACAAATTCCATTCGACGAAACTCGGCGGGTTGAACAAGAACGCCTGGAGCGCGCTGTCGTTGAAACCGCTCGATTCCGGCGACGTCTCGGATCACCCGTACCTGACGCAATTCCAGGCCTTCTTCGACGCGCTCGACTCCGGCAAAGAAATGCCGCTGACCAGCCTGGCCGACGCGTTGCGCTCGCACAAAGTCATCTTCGCTGCCGACAAATCGGCCGAGACAGGCAAATCCGTGAAGCTGTGAGCGCGTGTTTTGAAAATGGGTGGAACGGGCTACCAGCCCGTTTTCGGCGGCAACTTGCCGCCGAACATTAATTAACGTCCTTCCTTCGATTTGAAATCCGCGCTCCGCACACCGCACTCCGCGATCGCCATCGGCGCGCACCCGGACGACATCGAGTTCTACATGGCCGGCACGTTGTTGCTGCTCAAGCAAGCCGGCTGGGAAATCCATTACATGAACGTGTCGCGCGGGAACTGCGGCAGCGTGAAGCTGAACGCGTCGCAAACCCGCCGCGCCCGGTTGCGCGAGGCCCGCCATGCCGCGAAAATCCTGGGCGCGCACTGGCATCCGCCGATTTGCGACGATCTGGAGATCCTTTACGACGTTCCGACGCTGCGGCGGCTCGCGGCGGTCATTCGCGAAGCCAGGCCTTCGATCGTGCTGACGCATTCGCCGCAAGATTACATGGAGGACCACACGAACACTTGCCGGCTGGTGGTCACGGCAGCGTTCGCGCACGGCATGCCTAATTTCAAGACTACCCCGGCGCGCAAACCTTTCGATCACGACGTCACGATTTATCACGCCATGCCGCACGGTTTGCGGGATGGCTTGCGGCAGCGAATCCTCCCGGACGCTTTCGTGAACACGACGCCCGTCCATGAAACCAAATTGCAGGCGCTGGCCGCGCACGAAAGCCAGCAAGACTGGCTCGACGTCAGCCAGGGCATGAATTCGTATTTGCGCGCCATGGACGAGATGTCGCGGGGCGTGGGCCGGATGTCGCGGAAGTTCAAACACGCTGAAGGCTGGCGGCGTCATTTGCATTTAGGTTTCAGCGCAAAGGAAATCGATCCGCTACGCGAGGCTTTGAGACGCTATCACTTGGTGAATACCACCCCCGAGAGCTGAAGGGCGTCCCGTTCCCTCTCCCCATGAACCAGACGGTAGGGCGAGCCTGTCCCCAGCGAGCCGGACTGGACGTGTTCCACACTCGTCGAGCGGCTCGCCGGGACGGACTCGCCCTACCGAGTTCAGGGGCCGAGTGCAGGTCCGAAAGGAACAGGAGCTTTCCGTGAACGACCGTTTTTACATTGGACGGACGGGGCATTTTCTGAAATTGGTGTTGGCATGCCGCGCAAACTCAGTTCCATAGCCCCGGATTGGTGGGATTACACCACACTCGATGACGAGGTGCTCAAAGACGCGGCTCGGTTGACGCCGGAAGCGATGCTCAAGCTTTCGCGTCCGGGCTTCCAAGTCGCCTTCTACGACACGCTCGAAGATTTTTATCTCGCCGAAGCGCTGGAATACATCGCTGCCTGGAAGCAATCCACGCCCGACAACCCCGCCGGCATTTGCGGCCCGATCGGCCCGACCGAGCAACTGCCGCTCGTAGCGCGTCTGGTCAATGAACTTGGCCTATCGCTCAAGTCCGCCCATTTTTGGGGCATGGACGAGTGGTTCCTGGACGGCCAGGAAGTTTCCACGGACCATCCGCTGTCGTTCGAGCGCGCGGATCGGGAACTGTGTTTCAGCCGCATTCGCCCGGAACTCGTTATGCCGGAAGCGAACCTGCACTTTCCCAAAGCCGACACGGCCAGGTACCGCGCGAGTTGGACCGGCGTCCGCTGCGCCGTCATGCAAGGCGGCCAGGGCGAGATCAAGCATTGGGCCTTCAACGATCCAGCGCGGCGCGAAGGCGTGTACAAGAACAACCCGCCCACGCCCGAGGAATATCACCAACTGACCACGCGCGTGGTGGACCTTCATCCGCTGACGCTGGTCCAGAACGCGCGGACTTCGGGCGGCGGCAACGTCGCGGGAGTTCCGCGCAAAGCGATCTCGGTCGGGCCGGCTGAAACGTGGAAGGCGGAGAAGGTTTCCATCTGGCACGCCGGCACGCATGACAATCCGTTCGGGCAACGGCTGACCACCCTCATGATTTCGAAGAAGCTCCCGGACACCGCCGTGCCGATGTCACTGCTTGCCGACCATCCCAACGTACAATTCAATTTCTACCGGCCCGGCATTGGAACGTGCGAAGTCGAGATGCATTGATGAACATGACCTCAGGCTGTCAGGCTCATACTCCTGATCTTAATCGTAATCATAATCTCCCCATCCGAGTGGAGAGTAAGATTAGGATTAGGATTAGGATTAGGAGTAAGATTGAGATCCCATAGGAACTATGGATCAGCCGCGCAAAAAATACTCGCGAGGCCGGCGCATCGCCCGGGCGCTGGTCTGGGCTGCTTTCGCCGCCGTGCTGACGTTGCGGTTTCTTTTTCCGCCCGAACGCCCGGTTCGGTTCGAGCAACGGCGCGACGTCTTCGGCCAACCCCGCCAGTTCCGCAACAGGCCGCCTGTCCAGGTCAACCCTCCGTCTTCCCCGGTGCCCGCGGATTTGTGGCGGATTCGGATCGAGATCGCGCCGAAAGACGTCGAGACCCTTCGCCAGTATCATTGGAACGGGTGGCGCGGCGCGCGGCAGGAGCGCGTGGATGTGTCGGCGACCGTTCACGAAGGCGGCAAGACCTACATGAATGTCGCGATTCACCTCAAAGGCGCCGCGGGAAGTTTCCGCCCCTTTGACAGCAAACCGGCGCTGACGCTGAATTTTTCCAAGAACGCCCCTGGCCAGCAGTTCCATGGCTTCACCAAGATTTCGCTGAACAACTCCGTGCAGGATCCGTCGTTTTTGGCCGAGGCGATTTCCCGGGAACTGTTTCTGGCGGCTGGCGTGCCCGTGCCGCGCGCGGATCACGCCACGGTCATTCTGAACGGGCGGGATCTTGGTCTCTACGTCCTGGTCGAAGGTTTTGGGAAAACTTTTCTCAAACGCCATTTCAAAAACGTCAAAGGCAATCTCTACGACGGCGGGTTCGTCCAGGACATCACCGGCGACCTCGACACCAATTCGGGCGATAACCCGAACGACCGTTCGGATTTGCAGCGGCTCATGGCGGCGGTATCGGAACGCCCGGAAAGCCGCTGGCAGCGCCTGAGCAAGGTGCTCGACATGGATCGGTTCATTAGCTTTGTCGCGATGGAGATCATGACTTGCCACTGGGACGGCTATACTCGGAACCGAAACAACTACCGGGTTTTCCACGACCTCGAAACGGACCGCATGGTGTTCATGCCGCACGGGCTGGATCAGATGTTCGGCTCGTCGAGAGGATCGTGGGACGATCCGATCGATCCGCAAGGCGGTGATATGAGAATTCAAGGCTACGTTGCGCAGCGTGTTCTGGCCACTCCGGAAGGCCGCCGGCTTTATTGGGAACGCCTCGCCACGCTGCGGACCAATGTGTTTTTGGAGGAGAAGATTATCGGACGGGTCCGCGAAATGGCACGCCCGATTCGGCCGACCGTGGAAGTGTACGGATGGGCGAACGAGTTCGATGCGCAGGTGGAAAGGCTTTGCCAGCGCATCGGCCTGCGCGCAAGCTCCATTACCGAGCAACTCAAGGTCGCCCAGGCGCCGCCGCAAGAACCGATTCAACTCGGCGCGGATGGCGCCGCCCGGCTTACGGGTTGGACGAAGCGGATAACTTCGCCGGCAGAGGGTGCTCATCAATTGGGCAAGGGCGATGTAGGCGGAATCGGGTCGCTGGGGGTCTCCATGGGCCGGGGAGGAGGTTCTGCTTCCTGGCGCACGCGAGTGTTGTTGCCGGCTGGACGGTATCGCTTCGAGGGCCGCGCTCGGACCAGCGGCGTCGGAAATACCGGAGGGATTTGCCTGCGGATTTCGGGCGAACAACGGCCCGACGTCTGGCGCTCCAGCGACCATGGCTGGACGACGCTTCGTTACGACATCTGGGTGCGCGAACCGGAGAGCGAAGTGGAATTGATCTGCGAACTCAAAGCCGCGCGGGGCGAGGCCTGGTTCGACGAAACCTCGCTCCGGTTGATCCGGGAGCGGGGGAATGGAGGGTTGGAGTAGTGGAATGTTGGAGTATTGGGATTTCAGCACTCCAGCACTCCACCACTCCATTACTCCAATAATCCACCACTCCAGTTCCTCGCCTCGACCAGGAAGTCTGCGATGTGCAGCACCCGGACATGCGCGGCGCCGGCTTTCTCCAGTCCTGCGCGCATTTGGAGAATGCATCCCGGATTAGTGGTCACGACGACTTCGGCGCCGGTCCGTAAAATGTTCTCCACCTTGCGCCGTTGCAAACGCTCGGCCATTTCCGGTTCGGTCAAATTGTAGCTCCCTGCGCTTCCGCAACATACTTCGGACTCCGGCAACTCCACGAATTTCGCTCCGGCAACCGCTCGAATCAGGTCGCGGGGAGGTTTGGTGATGTGCTGCGGATGAGCGAGATGGCAGGCATCGTGGTAGGTCACCGATTCGCAATTTGAAATCTGCAATTTGAAATCCGCGGAAGCGAGCCACTCCGTCAAATCCTTCACCTTCGCGCTGAATCGTTCGGCGCGCTCCGCCCAGCCGGGATCGCCGTGGAGCAAATGGCCGTACTCCTTGAGCGTCGAGCCGCAACCCGCCGCGTTGATGACAATGGCGTCCAAATTCAGTTTCTCGAACGCCGCGATGTTACGCCGGGCGCAGTCGCGCGCGCGGTCCAACTGCCCGCTGTGCGCGTAGAGCGCGCCACAGCAAACCTGCTCCCGCGGGACAGCGACGTCCCAGCCCGCTTGATTCAGCAGGTGGACGCTGGCCGCGTTGGTCTCTCCGAACATCACGCTCATCACGCAGCCCTGGATGAAGCCCACCTGGCCTTTGACCGGAGTGATCGCCGTTCGAGCAACCGTCGGCAAAGGAATCGATTTCGTGTTCGCCGGAACGAGCGATAGGGCGTCGCGAAGGAACTTGGGCAAACGCCGCTTGAGGCCGGCCTTTTGCGCCAGCCGCGCCGGCCACAAAGCCAGTTTCATCCGCGCGGGAAATGGAAAGACTTGTTCAATAGCAAGACGCCGGAGAAAAGTTTGAAAGACGGACCGCCGATGCTTCTTTTCGATATGGTCGCGCGTGGCTTCGAGCAAGGCGCCGTATTGAACACCGCTCGGACAGGCTGTCTCGCAGGCCCGGCAGCCCAGACACAGGTCGATGTGCCGGACCGCCGCGTCCGAAAGCTTCAACCGTCCGGCCTGGAGCGCGCGCATGAGATAAATGCGTCCGCGCGGCGACTCGTTCTCGTTCCCCGTCTCGAGGTAAGTCGGGCAGGCACCGAGACAGAGGCCGCAGTGGACACAGGCGAGTGATTTGGTTTCGTCGAGAAAACGTTGTGGAGCCGCCGAATTCGCAGTCACAAAGGCAGGTCAGGAAAAATGTGTTTGGGATCGAAAGTATCTTTGACGCGGCGAAGGAGCTTTCCCGGCGTCTCCGTTCTGGGTTCCTCCGGTCCGCCGACGTAGCACACCAGCCCGTTCCCGGCCCGGGCGACGAACGAAACTTCACCCAATCTCCGAATCGCTTGGGCCAGTTCCGAAGGCAGAACCGAGAGTCGCCGCGGCGGCGTGGCTGATCCGGAATTCCAGAACCGAATCTCGTGGTCCAGATTGGACGGGCTTCGCGCGCCGAGTTCGGCTGCTTTCGCCAGTTGATACTCGACATCCTCCCGCACGCCGGCAAAGCCGAGCACGACCGTCAGAGCGTGGGAGCGTGAAGCGTCGGAGCGTGAGGCGTTAGAGCGTGGACCGTCCGTGGCCGATAGCATCCCTGGAGCCTCTTCATCCACCCTCTCCCCTCCGAGGGGTGAGGGACGAGGTGAGGGGTCCGTTTGGCTGTTAGTGGAGATGTTGTGGAGATCAAGGACCACAGGGACCAGGTTGCTTTCGAGAACTGCTTGAACAAAGGCCCCAGCGTTTTGCAGTGAGTCGAAGCCGGCCTGAACGAATTGTTCCGCTTCGGGCAGCGGCCGGAGTTTGAAGGTCGCTTCCACGATCACGCCGAAGGCGCCGCGACTCCCGATGAACAATTTGCAGAGATCATAGCCGGCCACGTTCTTGACGACCTTGCCTCCCGACTTGATGACGCGCCCATCCGCCAGGACCACCTTCATGCCGATCAGATAATCCCGCACCGTGCCATAGCCAAACCGGCGCGGCCCGCTGGCATTGGCGGACAAGAGATCGCCGATGGAAAGGCGGTCCGCATCGGGCGGATCAACAGGCAGCCATTGGCCGCGCGGGGCTAGCCGAGCCTGAAATTCCGTCAGCGTCATCCCGGCTTCCACGGTGGCCGTCATGTCTTCCGGCACGTGATCCACGAGGCGATTCATCGCGTGGAGATGCACCGAAGCGATTCGTTCGCCGCTGGCATGGGCGGAGGCGACCGCTTGCTGTAAATCCTCAACGGACCGCGTTTGCAGAATCATTCTGAAGCCGATCATCGCCAACGCCGCCGCTCCGGTCAAATCCCGGCTGGCACTCTATTCATCAAGCCATTATGTCCGCGAAGAACTGACTGATAACAGGCTTGATGGTGGCCCTGTCAGTCGCTTCCGTAAGCTTAGTGGTCCATTTCATAAATACGCTCACGTTCGCGGCAAGGGATTTTTCGGCCAGACGAGGCGCGAGCGACGAGCATATCCCGAAGTGGATCTGTAAGGAGCAAGCAACGAAGTCTGGCGAAAAAGAA
>Ga0194119_10004771_pt1 | contig 20691 bp, 18 predicted proteins | sample TA2MahC100mmetaG_FD_148620 | JGI IMG/M metagenome (GOLD analysis project Ga0194119, IMG submission 148620) | Freshwater microbial communities from Lake Tanganyika, Tanzania - TA2015018 Mahale Deep Cast 100m | ecosystem: Environmental > Aquatic > Freshwater > Lake | place: Tanzania: Lake...
AAAGCCGATCAAGTTCAGTTATATGATGGCCCTTCTGATGGTTACCCTGCTCATCGTCTTTTCGGCCATCTGGTTCGGCATTCGTATGGCCAGGGATATTACGGTTCCGATTAAGGAGCTGGCAGAGGCGACCCACCGGATCGCCGAAGGAGATCTCAACTTCAAAATCGAGATGAAGGCCGGCGATGAGATCGGAAAGCTCGTCCAGTCCTTTAACCAGATGACCGGAGACCTCCATGTGAGCCGCGTTGAGCTGGAACAGAGGAAGAAATACATGGAGATTGTCCTGAAGAATGTGGCCGCCGGGGTCATCTCCATCGACGATCGGGGAGTGATCACCACGATCAACACGTCTGCCGAACAGATGCTGAAGATAGAGGGAGAGGCCGTTCTTGGGAGAAGGTTTTCAGAGGCGCTCGAAAAGGAGTATGTGGAGAGAATCGAAGAGTTGTCAAACGAACTGAAATCGTCCCAGAGAGATTCGATTGAAAAACAGCTTACGGTGCATGTCGGGGGCAAATCGCTCTCCTTTCTGATTAATCTGGCGACCCTGAAGGATGAAGAGGGAAGGCCGCTCGGTTTTGTAGCGGTCTTCGATGATCTCACTCAACTGATGAAAGCCCAGAGGGTAGCGGCGTGGCGGGAAGTGGCCCGGAGGATTGCGCATGAGATCAAAAATCCATTAACCCCGATTCAGCTCTCTGCGCAGCGGTTGCGTAAACGGTACCTAGAGAAGCTCGAACAAGATGGGACCGTCTTCGATGAATGCACGCGGACGATTGTGAAGCAGGTTGAAGAGTTGAAGGGGATGGTGAATGAATTCTCCAGCTTTGCCCGGATGCCGGCTTCGAATCCCACCCCGAATCGTCTCAACGAAATTGTTCAGGAGACCCTGGTCCTCTTTAAGGAAGCCCATAAGGATGTCCGGTTCCAATTTATCCCAAACGACCTTCCCATCCTTAACCTCGACCGGGATCAGATGAAACGGGTGATGATCAATCTCATCAAAAATAGCCTTGCGGCCATTGATCAGGGCGGAAAGATCAATATCCGGACGAATTATGACGAAAAACTCCAGATGGTTCGTCTTGAAGTGAGTGACGATGGGTGCGGGATTTCCGACGAAGACAAGGGAAAGCTCTTCGAACCTTACTATTCCACCAAAAAAAGCGGAACAGGACTGGGATTGACCATCGTCAATGCCATCATCGCCGACCACAACGGATATATCCGTGTCCGCGACAACCAGCCCAGGGGCACCACCTTCCTCATCGAACTTCCGGTTCGCATTTAGTTTCTTCTGAAATGAATAAACCTTAACGTTGCAATGAAAAGGGAGGTGGGCATGCTTCCAATCCTTTACAATTGCGGATCATTTATATGTTTTATGGGAAACCGTCGATGTCACCTGATGTGACCTTGGACGTACGCTTGAAACCTGAGCAGCAAAACGATAAAAGGTGCCGCTGTAAAGGCTTTCCAGCATACCCACCTCCCTTTTCGTATGATATTTACGCAACTGCAAGGTAAAGACTCAGGACAAAAGGGTTTGTCAATCCGCGTTCGATTCGCTATGCTATTTGACACCGGGCAGCCAGATTGCAATCTGAGGGAAGAGAATCAATATTGCGACAGCGACCAGCTGAATAATCATAAAGGGAATGACCCCGCGAAAGATGTGAGTCATCGTCACGCCGGGTGGCGACACGCCCCTTAAAAAGAAGAGACTCGCCCCAACCGGCGGGCTCAGAAAGGCGGTCTGCAGGTTCATGGCGATGAGCACCGCATACCACAACAAATCGACGCCTACCTGTTGAGCCGCCGGAACGAGAAGAGGGACAGCGATCAGGCTGATTTCAAGAAATTCGAAGAAGATCCCGAGAAGGAAGATCAGAATCATGCTGGTCACAATGAATCCCGCCTTTTCTCCAGGTAGATTGAGAAGCCAGCCTTTGACCATCTCCTGGCCGCCCAGACCGATGAAGACCATCCCGAAAGCGCTTGCTCCGATGACCACCATAAATACCATGCACGTGAGCAACATGGTTCCTTTCATCACCTCATAGAGCATCTTGAGGCTGAGGCGACGGTGGAGTGCACAGAGGATGAGGGATCCGAGGACTCCGATGGAGGCTGATTCCGTAGGGGTGGCAATCCCGAGAAAGATAGAGCCCAGAACAGCAATGATGAGTGCAGCCGGAGGAAGAACCGACTTTAAAACATTGAGAAAGAGCTTTCCGCGGGTGAGATGTGATGCAGTAGGAGGCGGGGAGAGCTCCGGTTTCAGATGAGCGACGATGGCAATGTAGATAATATAGAGGATGACCAGAAGGATCCCCGGCAGAAAGGATGCGGCGAAGAGATCGCTCACCGAGATCCCCATCACGTCTCCCAGGACGATGAGCACAATGCTCGGAGGGATGATCTGACCAAGGGTGCCGGCGGCACAGATCGTTCCGGTCGCAAACTCCGGAGAGTAACGGTGGCGAAGCATGGTCGGAAGGGCGAGAAGCCCCATGGTCACGATGATCCCTCCCACAATTCCAGTTGAGGCGGCCAGAAGAGCTCCCACAATGATCACAGAGATGGCCAGTCCTCCCCGGAGGGGGCCAAACATGACTGTCATCATCTCAAGCAGCTCATCGGCAATGCCAGAACGTTCGAGAATGAGACCCATCAGAACAAAGAGGGGGACGGCAATCAGGGTCATGTTGGTCATCAATCCCCAGACCCTCAGGGGAAGAAGTGAGAAGAGGTCGAGTCCAAAACCGAGCAGGCCGAAGAAGATGGCGGTCGATCCGATGGCGAAGGCAACGTGAGCACCCAACAGAAGGAGGATGGTTAATGAAATGAGCATCAGGATGCTTAAATATTCCATCAGGCCGCCCCCTTCTCCCCAACATCCTTCTGAGGCGTAGGGGTGATTTTTTTGTCCTGAAACAAGACGAATAGGTTTTTTAAGATTTCAGAAATTCCCTGCAACAGAAGAAGGCTGAAGCCGGCGGGAATGGCCGCTTTAAGGATCCAGCGTGCGGAAAGCCCTCCGGGGTCTCCGGAGCGTTCACCAATCTGATAGGCAGTGAGCATGAATTTCCATGAAAAGCCGATCATCAGGAGACAGAAGGGGAGGATGAGGACGAGAATCGCGAAGAGATCAACCCCTGCCTTTTGACGGTCGGACATCCGGTCATAAAAAATATCGACCCTGACATGGCGGTCGTGCTTCAAGGTGTAAGCCATCCCGAGAAGAAAGAGAAGGGAATACAGATGCCAGGTCGATTCCTGGAGAGCCACAGAGGTCATACGGAAAAGGTACCTTTGCATGGTCTCATAAGCGGTGGTCGCAAAAAGAATCAGGGCGAGCCACATGACGGCCCGCCCTGACCACTCGTTGATGAGGTCAATGATACGAATGAGATATTTCATCAGGGGTGTCCCGACGTATTTATTTTAATTCCTCAGCCTTGAAATAGGCCCGCGAAGCAATTTCTCCCCACGGGTCAACATCCTTCCGAAACTTGAGATAGGCCTCATACACTTTCTTGAAGGCCCCTGTCTTGTCAGCTGCGGCTTCTTCGATCAGAATATCGTTGGTTATTTTTCGGAAGGCTTTGAGCACATCGACCGGGAATTTGACGAATTTCACATCAGGGAATTGCCTTTTGATTTCGGCCATGCCTTTGGCATTCTCCACTTCAAACTGCGCATAGGACCAGTTATTGATTTCATAAGCGGCTGCCCGGACCATGGCCTGGAGATCTTTGGGAAGCTCGTCCCACTTCTTTTTGTTGATCATCAGTTCACACTGTGAGCCCGGCTCGTGCCATCCCGGATAGTAGTAAAATTTGGCAACCTTGGGGAATCCGAGCCTAAGATCGTGGGAGGGTCCAACCCACTCAGCGGCGTCAACGACTCCCTTCTCGAGGGCAGGGACTCGTTCTCCTCCTGGGAGGAGGACGACGGATACGCCAGCCTTTGCCATAACCTTGCCGCCCAATCCGGGGATGCACATCTTTAAACCCTTCAAATCATCAAGGGTTTTGATCTCCTTTCGGAACCAGCCGCCCATCTGAACGCCTGTGTTTAACATGGGAATGGCGAACAGGTTAAAGGGAGCGTAAATCTCATTCCAGAGATCCAGCCCGCCGCCTCCATTGAGCCAGGCGGTCATTTCATCAAAGGTGAACCCATAAGGCACAGCGGTGAAAAACTGAGCGGCGGGCACCTTGCCAGGCCAGTAGTAAGATGCGCTGCTTCCCATCTCCACAGTCCCGGCCGAGATCGCATCGAAGCCACCCAGAGCTGGGATGAGCGTTCCCGCAGCGAAGACATCAATCTTCATCCGACCTCCACTCATCTCTTCAACCCTTTTCGCGAACAGTTCAGCCCCGTCCTGAAGAATAGGAAACTTTGGTGGCCAAGAAGTCACCATCTTCCATCTCACCAGTGCCTGGGATACTTTTACCGAGGATAGAGTGGTAAGGGCAGCTGCTCCGCCTATTCCCGCATACTTCAAAAACTCCCTACGTTTGAACATTTAAATCCCTCCTTTCATTGTTGTTATAAAAACTAAATTACAACCTACTTCCATATCTTGTCAAGGTTTCTGAAGATTTTTTAAATTTGATTTTATGGGTTGACAAGCCTGTTGAAATTTGTAAAGATAACCACCTTAAAAGAAGTGGTGGGGAATATCTTTGCTATCCATTTTTAAATAACTGAAAGGAGGGGTTTTTATGAAGAAGAAGATGAATCGTCGGACATTTCTGAAGTATTCGGCAGCCGTTGGAGCCACCACGGCAATCGCCGGAGTGCCAACCCTATTGCGCGCCCAGGCCCCGGAGATTAAGATTGCCTCAATCCAGCCCGTCACAGGTGTCCTCTCCGATATCGGAATTTCCATGAGAAGAGGCAACCAGATGGCAGTGGATGACATCAATGCCAAGGGCGGCATCAAGTCAATGGGGGGAGCAAAGCTGAGACTTCTTCTGGGCGATTCCGAAGCCAAAGAGGATGTGGCCCGGTCCGAAGCCGAAAGAGTGATCAAGGATGGAGCGACATGCCTGGTCGGTCCGTTTCTCAGCGGAAATGCGATGACCATTGCCACTCTGTGTGAGCAGAGAGGGGTTCCCTTTGTGATGGATGTGGCAGCTGCAGACGACATCACACGAAAGGGGTTTAAATACACCTTTAGGGTCTTCGCCACGACGAGTAAATTTGCCGACTCCATGCTCTTCTATATGGACAAGATCATGAAGGAGAAGAACATCAGCAAGATCAGGGGAGTGGTGACCAATACCGGAGACCTGTTCGGCCGGGTTCAGGGAGCCACGTTCATCAAAGCCTTAAAGGATAAGAAATTTCCCATCGAGGTGCTGGGCCACATCGAATATCCTCTCGGCATTCAGGATTTATCCGCAGAGATTTCAAAGATCAAAGCGCTGAAGCCGGATGTTCTCTTTCCCGTGGCCAGGCCGGGCGATGCGAAATTGATGATTCGCGAACTCTACAAACAGAGGGTGGAACTTCAGGGAATCATCAGCCCGGGAAGCCCGGGGTGGTATGAACCGGAATTCATCCGGGATATGAAGGCCCTTGCCGACTTTGTCATGGACAATGTGCCCTGGTATAATCCCGTCGGGAAGATGTATAAGGAAGTCAATTCGGCCTTCTCGAAAAAATTCCCCGGAAAATATATCGATACGAACTCTGGATACGCCTATCTGGGTGTGCTCGTGATTGCAGATGCTCTGGAAAGGGCGAAATCAACAAAGCCGGACGACATCGTTGCCGCCTTGAAGAAGACTTATTTCAAACAGGATCTGATGGTCGGGCTGGCCGTTTCCTTTGACGAAAGAGGAGATAACGTCAATGCCGATACCGCCATGATTCAGATCATCGGACAATCGATCAAGGTGGTGCTTCCTGAAAAGGCGGCTGAGGCGAAATATATCCATCCGATGCCAAAACAGATCTGGGATAGGGGAGTTTAAAGGGAGGAAATGGATCTCAACCTCATCCTGCAATTAACCACCAGTGGATTTCTTCTGGGGGGGGTCTATAGCCTGATCGCTCTGGGCCTCTCCCTCATTTTTGGCGTGATGAAGGTCATCAATTTCGCGCACGGGGCCATGCTCGTCTGGGGGATGTATATTGCCTTCACCCTGATGAACTGGACAGGCATCGATCCCTTCTTCTCCTTTGCGGTGAGTGCGGCGTGCCTGTTTGTCTTAGGGTATATTGTCCAGCGAACCGTGGTCAACCGCATCATGACCTTTCATGAGTCGATGCAGGTCATCGCCATGGTGGGGGTGATGATGGTTCTCGAAAATATGGCCCAGCTCATCTGGGGGCCTGATCCCCACAGTCCCCATACGAAATATTCGCTGAGCACGGTATGGCTGGGCAGCGTCATGATCGACATTCCAAGACTGCTTGCGTTTATATTGGCCATCCTGATTGCGGCCGCCGTCTTTGTCTTTTTGAAATATACAGATATCGGAAAGTCGATCCGGGCCTCTGCGGATAACCGCATCGGAGCTTTGATCGTGGGGGCCAATGTCAATAAGGTCTATGCGGTGTGTTTTGGCGTAGGAGCCGCATGCGTCGGCGCGGCAGGCTCTTTGCTCGTCCCGCTCATGCCTGTTTCACCCCATACCGGCTTTCCTTTCAAATTAACCTCCTTTGCCATTGTCATCCTTGGGGGGATGGGAAGCCTTCCCGGAGCCATGATCGGTGGTCTCATGATAGGGGTTGCAGAATCATTGGGCACGGTCTTTATTCCGAGTTCACTCAAGCAGGTAATCAGCTTCGGCATTATGGTGTTGATCCTTCTTCTGCGACCTAAGGGTCTCTTCGGAGGTAAGGGTTAGTGAAGATCATTTATTCCTTCCTATCTATCCTATTACTGATCCTTCTCCTTCTTCCCAATTTTGTGAGCGATTACATCCTCGGGATCTTCGTCCTGATCTTCTTCTATGCCTATATGGGGCAATCCTGGAATGTCCTGACCGGATATGCAGGGCCCATTTCGCTCGGGCACTCCCTCTATCTGGGTATTGGCGCCTATATCTCCACCAAGCTGGCCATGTCATTTGGTGTGACGCCATGGATCGGCATGTGGGTCGGAGGCCTTGGAGCCGCCCTCGTTGGATTGGCCATAGGGTTTTTGGGGTTTCGGTTTGGATTAAAAGGGGTCTATTTCGTTCTTCTGACCATTGCTTTCGGGGAAATTGGAAGGCTCACGGTTTTGCACCTCAAACCCCTGGGTCACATGATGGGACTCTTCGTCGATTTCAAACCGGGATTTGTGAACTTCCATTTCCGGGGAAATCTTCCTTACTACTATATCGCCCTGGGCTTTGTGGTTTTTTCTCTGATCGTTGTGAGGGCTCTGGAGGTTTCGAAATGGGGACGCTACTTTGTCGCCCTTCGTGAAGATGAGGATGCGGCTGAAAGTCTCGGGGTCAATGTCTTCAAGTATAAGATGATTGCTATCGGGATCAGTTCTTTTATGACCGCACTGGGCGGAACCTTTTATGCCAATTACATCTTTTATCTTCACCCCACCAGCGTCATGTCCATGTGGGTCTCCATTGAAATTATCATGCGACCCATCATCGGAGGACTCGGGACGCCGTTTGGTCCTCTTATCGGCTCTTTTTTGCTCACGCCGCTTTCGGAGATTGCGCGATCCTATTTCACAAAGGCAGGGCTGGAAGGGATCCATATTGTTATCTATGGACTCCTTCTGATCGCCGCCGTTCTTTTCTTTCCGGGCGGAATTTTTGCATTTATTAAGAAGATCGTGAAGCCCATACTGGGAGAATCAAAGGAAATTTAGGGATTTCCCTTTTACCCTCATCCCATCAAGGGAGAGATTTTTTTGGTTTTTATATTTGTTGATGGTTTCGTAAAAAGTCGTCACTCCGGTCCTGCGGCAGGAACCGGAGTCCAGAGAACTTATAATTACTTGAAAAGACTGGATTCCGGCTTTCGCCGGAATGACAAAAAGGCGTATTTTTTGGCTTTTTACGAATGCATCATTTGTTGAGTATTTGGAGGTTTGAAGTTGCCTCTCTTAGAACTGAAAGGAGTGAATAAGAGCTTTGGCGGCCTAAAGGCTGTTTCCCAGGTCTCTTTTGAACTAAACGGGGGGGAGATCCTGGGGATCATCGGGCCGAATGGAGCCGGCAAAACCACCCTCTTTAATGTCATCACGGGTTTTTTAAAGGTGGATTCGGGAGAGGTATGGTTCAATGGAGAGAATATCGTTGGATTTAAACCCCATCAGGTTTGCCAGAAGGGGATGGTGCGAACCTTTCAATTAGTCAAGCCGTTTGTTGAACTTACGGTCTTTGAGAATGTGGTGGTGGCTGCCCTGAACCGGGCGAAGACGATCAAAGAGGCGCGGGAAAAGACAATCCGGACGATCGATCTGGTAGGCTTAAAGGAGAAAACGAACACCCTATCTTCCGGCCTCACCCTTGGCCACCGAAAACGGCTCGAACTGGCACGAGCATTGGCCACCGAACCCAAGCTCCTCCTTCTGGACGAGGTCATGGCGGGGCTGACGCCGACTGAAGTGGACGAATTGATCAGGCTGTTAAGGGAAGTCAATCACAGAGGGGTCACCATCCTCCTGATAGAACATGTGATGCGGGGGCTGATGGCTCTTTCAAAGCGGGTGGTCGTCTTAAACTATGGACAGAAGATTGCAGAAGGGGTTCCTGGAGAGGTCGTAAAAGATCGACAGGTGATCGAGGCTTATCTGGGAGAGGAGTTTGCCAGTGATCAAAGTTAACGGGATCGATGTCTTTTACGGGGATCTTCAGTCGTTGAGAAGTGTCTCCTTCGAGGTTCAATCCAAAGAAATCATCTCGATGGTAGGTTCCAATGGGGCAGGCAAGTCCACTACCCTGATGACCCTTTCCGGTATTTTAAAATTGAAGGGCGGAGAGATTTTTTTTGAAAATCATCCGATTCACCTCTGTTCCTCTTCACAGATTGTTGAGATGGGGATTGTTCAGGTGCCGGAAGGGCGGCAGCTTTTTCCTTCTTTGACCGTCATCGAAAATCTGGAGATGGGCGCCCGATTTCCCAAGGCGAAGAAGAGAAAGAAGGAAACGATGGATTGGGTTTACAACCTTTTTCCAAGGCTGGAAGAACGAAAGCGTCAATTGGCTGGGACGCTGAGCGGCGGAGAACAGCAGATGCTTGCCATCGGCAGAGGATTGATGGCCTGCCCCACCCTTCTCATGCTCGATGAACCCTCCCTGGGGCTTTCACCCATTCTGGTCAAGACCATCTTTGACATCATCAAAGAGATCAATGGACAGGGCACGACCATCCTTCTGGTGGAACAGAATGTGTTTCACTCCCTCAATCTCTCCCACCGGGGATATGTCTTGGAAAACGGATCCATCGCCATGAGCGGAACAGGCCAGGACCTCCTGAAGAATCAGCACATCCGCCAGAGCTACCTCGGACTTTAAATAATAATTGACAGAGTCATCCCCTTGGTATACAATAAATAAAAAGCGTATACATTGAGCGATATGCATAAATTATTGATTATGGATGCTTCTTCACTCATTTTACTCGGAAGATGTGGTCTTATTGAAGTTCTTTCACAAGTTTTTAGTGTTATCATTCCACGGGGCGTATTGAACGAAGTAGTAAATGAAGGAACATTAAAACAGTATCCGGATGCAAATATTATTTCTGAACTTGTTAAAAACAGGGAAATTGAAGTGTTTTCAATCGAAAAGCAGAAGTTTCAATTTCCTATTACCCTTGGAGAAGGGGAAATGGAAGCCATCATTTTAACCCGACAAATGGAAAATGCGATTTTAGTTACGGATGATGGCAAAGCCATAAAGGCATGCAGGTACTTAAAGATTCCGTTCATTATCTCACCCAAGGTGATCACCGCCCTTTATCAGTTAGGGAAGATAGATTTTATGGATGCTAAGACTTCGATCGATAAGCTCAGGATCATAGGGAGATACTCCCCTGAGATTATTGCAGAAGCATTATTAAGATTAGAGGAGATAAAAAATGTTAAGACCAACAACCGTCAGGGTTCCTGATGATTTTTTAAAGGAGCTTTCGAAGTTTATCAAAGAAATGAATCTCGATAAATCCGCTTATCTTAGAGAAATCATGAAGAGGGGATTTGCGGAAGATAAACAGGAAAGGGTAATACAAATATACCAATCGGGAAAACTTTCCCTTCTCGAGACGTGTAAAAAACTTAATATAACAACTTGGGATTTCTTTGACCTCCTTAAAAAGAGAGGCATGAACTTAAATGTATCACTGGAGGATTGGCTGGACTCAGAGGAACTTTAAAAATTCGAATTGGCATGAAATAAAACTTCCTTGGGATAGGAAAGAATGAAGGTTAAAGTCCCTCAAGTTCTCTGGTATGGGAATACCGAGATGGAGATCGATTTCCCGAACTCCTGGCCCATCTTCTTCTGTCCGATGAAGGGTGGGGAAAAGAAGAGGCTTGGATTGAAGGAGATGGAGAGAGCCTTTTCCCATCCCATCGGTTCTCCTCCCATTCATGAATTGGCCATAGGGAAGAAAGAAGTCGCCATTCTTTTTGACGATATGGCCAGGCCCACGCCGGTTTCCCAGATCGTCCCGTTTGTATTAAAAGAGCTTGGCCAAGCCGGGATCAAAGATGACCAGGTCCGTTTTATTGCTGCCCTGGGGGCCCATGGCGCACACACCGCGGTTGACTTCAAAAAGAAACTTGGCGGGGAGGTGCTCGACCGTTTTCCGGTTTACAACCATCACCCCTTTGACTTCTGTACCTATCTGGGCAAAACGAGCCAAGGGACCCCTGTTTCGATCAATAGAAAGGTGATGGCCTGCGACCTTAAGATCGGAATCGGATGTATTGTGCCCCATTCCTTCTCAGGATTTGGAGGCGGAGGAAAGATCATCCTTCCGGGCGTGGCCCATATGGATTCAATCGCTTACAATCACGGCCTGATCAAGACCCATCCGGACTGTGTGGGTCTGGGAAAAATCGATGGCAACATTCCCCGCCTCGACATCGAAGAGGCAACACGAATGGCCGGACTCGATGTGAAGATTGATGCGATCCTCAACCTCCGGGGAGAAATCACAAGCCTCTTTGTCGGAGATCCCATCCTTGAACATCATGAAGGGATAAAATTGGCAAAAGAGGTCTATGCAACGATCCCTGCCCGGGACATGGATGTGGTTGTGGTCAATGCTTACTCCAAGGCAAATGAATGCGCGGTTGCCCCATTCATCGGGGTTCCTTCTTTAAAAGAGGAGGGGGGCGACCTGGTGGTGATTGCCAACGAGCCGGCAGGCCAGATGGTTCACTATATTTTTGGAGAATTCGGGAGATGTGGGGAGGGAGGGTTAAGGCTCCCTCAGCCCCTGTCGACCAAAGTGAAAAGGTTGATCGTCCTTGCCCCATTTAAGGATCATGCAGGAGCCTGTTTCTTCGGCAAAGTGCCTTCGATCCTCTGGGCAAAAACATGGGAGGAGGTTCTGGAGCTTCTACGGGAGGAGTGGAAAGAGGGTGCGAAAGTAGCTGTCTATCCGGACGGGACAGTACAATATTTCCCCCCCACCCAACCCCTCCCCCTCGAGGGGGGAGGGTGAGGGAGAGGGTGACAGGGTGATGAGGAGATGGGGGGATAAGATTATCGAAGAGAAATCAATAGAAAATAGAGACAATGAACGATGAACTATAAACTATAAAAAGGACAAAGAACAAAAAATCTGGGGAGAAGACATGGCAACCTTATTTGAAAATGGAAAAGTGATCATTGGAAATGGAAAGGTCATTGAGAAGGGAACGGTTGTTGTCGATGGGAATTCATTCAAGTTCGTTGGCCCTGGCAAGAAATCCCCGCCTTCGAAAAAAGATACAGTATTTAATATTTCAGGAAAGGCCATCCTTCCTGGTTTGATCGATGCCCATGTCCATCTCTGCGTGGATGGGAGTCCGGACCCAATTACTTCTCTTTTAAAAGATTCACTCCCCATGCTTACCTTGAAAGCTGCTGACCATGCCCGCCGGACATTGGAAGCCGGAGTGACAACCGTCAGGGATATGGGAGGGAAAGACTACATTGATATAGCCATACGAGATAGCATTGAATCAGGTATTCTTCAGGGTCCGAGAATGCTTTGCAGTGGCAAGCTGGTCTGCATGACAGGTGGCCATGGGTGGCAGTTCGGCCGCGAGGCCAATGGGGTCAATGAAGTGCGAGCCGCGGTGAGAGAACAACTGAAGGCTGGAGCGGACCTGATCAAATTGATGGCGACCGGAGGAATCATGACCAAAGGTGTGGAACCCGGTTCCACCCAGTTCACCCTCGAAGAGTTGATTGCCGGTGTGGAAGAGGCCAGAAAGGCCGGGAGGAGAACAGCCACACACGCTCAGGGAACGGAGGGGATTAAAAATGCTCTCTGGGCCGGGATTAATTCTATTGAACACAGTTTCTTCTTGGATGATGAAGCGATAGAATTATTATTGGAGATGAAAGCCTTTGTCGTTCCTACGTTATGTGCTCCTTATCATATCCTCAAAGCAGGAGTTCGAAAGGGAGTGCCTGCCTATGCTGTAGAAAAATCCGAGAAGGTGATCAAGAGCCATTGGGAAAGCGTCAAAAAAGCCCATAGGGCAGGAGTTCCTATTGCTATGGGCACGGACGCAGGAACCCCTTTTAATCGCCATGGTGAAAATTTGAAAGAGATGGAATTACTTGTTAAAGTAGGATTTACTCCGATGCAAGCCATTGTGGCAACAACAAAAACGGCATCGGAGGTTCTGGGTCTGGAAAAAAAGATCGGGACTCTTGAAAAGGAAAAACTGGCAGATCTCGTTATCATCAATGGGGACCCTCTTGAGAATATCGGCGTATTGCAACATAAAGAGAAAATCATGGCGATCATGAAGGAGGGACGGTTTTACAAGTGTGAGTTGTAAATGGTCGGGGGAGTCCAACAAACCTTATTTAAAGAAAGGAGGAGAGAGATGAAAAAAGTCAGTATCTTTACTAAAGCATTTGTTTTTATGTCCATGTTCATAGCGGGGGCAGGTTTCTTCCTTGTTCCTGCTGCCCGGGCTCAAATCAGTGAGCTCAGGATCGGCATCGGCATTGATGCCGATACCCTGAACCCGCAGGAGCATACTACAACCTTGATGCAGAATATGAGCGACCTGATCCACGACACCCTTTTCTATCAGACTCCGGACGGGAAACTGGAGCCACGGCTGGCGACCGGCTACAAGGTCTCAAAGGACGGCCTGACTTACACGATTAGTCTGAGAAAAGGTGTCAAGTTCAGTGACGGCACTCCCTGCGATGCCAAAGCTGTCAAACTGACTCTGGACCGTGCCATTGATCCGAAGTTGCGTGTGCCTTTACGTTTTGCCATTGCCATGATCAAAGAGGTAAAAGTGGTCGATGACAGCACCGTCCAGATCGACCTCAGGTACCCATTTGCACCGTTTGTTCCCACACTTTCGCTGACCATTTGCAGTCCCATCTCACCGGCGGCCATTGAGAAGTTTGGCGAAGATGTTCGCCAGAACCCGGTTGGCGCAGGACCTTATATTCTGAAAGAATGGGTGAAAGGCGATCGCATTGTGATGATTCGTAATGAAAATTATTACGGGCCCAAACCAACCGTCGCCAGACTGACTTTCAAGATCATACCCGAGACAGCCACCCGTGAAGCCATGCTCAGAACAGGCCAGATCGATGTCTGTTACAAGCCATTGCCTTCCAATGTGGCCGCACTCAAGGCCGATCCTAACATCACGATTGAAATGCCTCTGTCCACGAGGACGATCTTCATGGGATTGAATTACCAGAAGGGCGTGACACAGAACAAAATGGTCCGGCAGGCATTCAACTATGCCGTAGACAAGAAGGCCATCTGCAGTAAGATTCTCTTTGATACGGCTGTGCCCATGGAGGGTCCGGTATCTCCGATCCTTTTTGGATTTTTCAAGATGGCAAATCAGTACGACTACAATCCTGAAAAAGCCAAGGATCTCCTGAAGAAAGCCAATTTCGACTTCAGTAAGACCGTAAGCATGCGGACGCCTCAGGGCCGTTATCTTTTCGACCAGCAAGTTTCTGAGGCAGTGCAGGCTTATCTCCAGGCCATTGGAGTGAAGACTGAACTGAGGACTTATGATTGGCCTACCTATGTGGCCGGCCTGCTAAAACCCATTCAGGAGACTGAGCTTGAAGTTTTTCTACTGGGCTGGGGGCCGTTAATCCTCGACGCAGACATGGGCCTTTACGGACAGTTCCACTCCAGCGTTAATCCGCCAAAGGGGTTGGGTGCGGCCCATTACAACCATCCTGAATATGACAAGATCATGGATGCGAGCCGACTCGAACAGGATTCGAAAAAACGGCTGGAGATCTTAAAGAAGGCTTCTGATATGGTCTGGGACGATTCCCCTTGGATGTGGCTCCATGTGGAGAAATTCGTCATCGCCTACTCGAAAAAGATCAAGGGGATGGTCGTAACGAGCACGGAAAAATTTTACCCGACTTATATCAAGATGGAGTAGGAAATAAAAGTTTTTCGTCTAAAGGGTTATGGGTGACGATGCTGGTATCGAAGCAAGAGGCTCGAAATTAGAAGTTCGAGTTTCCGGCGTCCTTATACGAGATTCGATACGAGCTTCGACAACGACAAACGTAGCCTTTTATTAACGATACGGGCCTCGTTACCCTAACCAATAAACTTCTTTGAGCCATTGTATAACCCATGTTCCAATATGTCTTAAAACGCCTCCTTTCAACCATTCCGGTTCTCATCGGGATATCGCTTCTTCTCTTTTTCATGCTCCGGATGCTTCCTGGTGATCCAGCTCAAGTATTGGCCGGACAGATGGCCAGCCCAGAGGATATAAAGCTCATCCGCCAACAACTCGGCCTTGATCGACCGATCATCGTCCAATATGGATTATTCCTCAACCGTTTAGCGCATTTTGATTTGGGACGATCCGCCAGGACTCGAAATCCGGTTATTCAAGAGATATGGGCCAGACTGCCCAATACGGTGCTGCTTGCTGTTACAGCGATTACTCTTGCCTGCCTGTTTGGCATACCCGCAGGCATCATCTCAGCTGTGCGGCCCCATACCTGGGTCGACTATTTTTTTACTTCAATGGCCCTTTTTGGCATTTCCATGCCTGTATTCTGGCTTGGATTGATGCTGGTTGTGATATTCTCTGTTGTCCTTAAATGGCTTCCTGCAGGAGGAATTGGCACGTGGAAGCACATCATTCTTCCTTCCTTTACCTTGGCAGCCTTTGTTGTAGCCTTTATCACCCGTATGACCCGGGCTAGTATGATCGAAGCCCTCTCGCAGGATTACACCACCACAGCCCGTTCCAAGGGGCTTAAGGAGAAGGTGGTCGTGGTTAAGCATGCGCTGAAAAATGCACTGATCCCAATCATCACCGTAGTCGGTCTTCAGTTCGGGCTTCTTCTGGGCGGTGCAGTCCTGACCGAAACAGTTTTTGCATGGCCAGGGATGGGACGGCTCATTGTAGATTCCATTCTCGGCCGTGATTATCCTGTAATTCAAGGAGCTATTCTCATCTTCGGGCTTCTTTATATCTTGGTCAACCTGTGTGTCGATATGATCTACGCCTTTATCGACCCGAGGATACGATATGACTGAGCCGACCCAAACTTGGAATACCCAACGCTCGGCCGACAGTCAGCTGAAGCGCAACTGGGCAAAACTCAGACGCAACAAAGCCGCACTCTTTGGCAGCATGTTGATCCTGGCTTACTTTATCACTGCACTGATGGCCCCAATTATTTTTCCGGGGAATCCCTCAGCTCCTAACCTGATGAAGGCGCTAGAGCGTCCTTCTGCCGCACATCCTCTGGGCAAGGATGAACTGGGTCGCTCTATTTTGGGCCGGGTGATCTATGGCTCAAGGGTTTCACTACTGATCGCTATTGGAGTTGTCGCTGTAGGATTACTCGTAGGAGTACCGCTCGGACTCATCTCCGGCTACTACGGCGGCAAAGTCGATTTCGGTATCCAGCGAGTCACGGATACATTGCTCGCATTTCCTGGATTTCTCCTGGCTCTGGCGCTTGTGTCTGTTTTAGGGGTAGGGCTTAAGAATACGATCATCTCAGTTGGCATCAGCATGGTACCCATCTACATTCGCCTGGTGCGAGGCTGCGCCCTCTCGGTAAGGGAGCAGACTTATGTTGAGGCGGCAAAAGCCGTAGGCACGCGAAATAGGACCATCCTGTTTAGGCATATCTTGCCAAATGTCATGATCCCCATCACCATTCAGACAAGTCTGGGTATGGGCACAGCTATCCTCTTTGCTGCGGGTCTGGGTTTTCTTGGCATAGGTGTTCAGCCACCCACACCCGAGTGGGGCGCGATGCTTGGCTCTGGCCGGGCCTACCTCTTCCATGCCCCACACGTAGCCACATTTCCGGGCATTGCCATATTCCTGGCTGTCCTTGGCTTTAATCTTGCGGGTGACGGCCTGCGCGATGTTCTCGATCCGAGGTTCAGGTTATGAAACAGGAGACTCTCCTCTCCATCAAGAATCTGCACACCCGCTTTCATATTTATGAAGGGGTAGTAACGGCTGTGGATGGGATCAACCTGGATGTGTACCGAGGGGAGACTTTAGGAGTTGTCGGGGAAAGCGGATGTGGAAAGAGCGTAACTGCCTTGTCTATCCTTAGATTGCTCGCTTCTCCTCCCGCAGAGATACAGGGAGAAATTCTATTCGATGGCGAGAACCTATTGGATATGAATCTGGGTGAAATACGGCAGATCCGGGGCAATAGCATTTCCATGATCTTCCAGGAGCCAATGACCTCACTTAATCCTGTGCTGACCATTGGAGAGCAGATCTCAGAGGCCATCAAACTTCACCGGGGATTGACGCAACAAGAAGCCTGGGCAAAGGCCGTTGAGATGCTTCAGATGGTCCAGATCCCCTCTCCCGAGATGAGGGCTCAAGAATATCCTCATCAGTTGAGCGGTGGAATGCGGCAACGGGCAATGATCGCGATGGCCTTGTCCTGCCGTCCTCGACTGCTTCTGGCAGATGAGCCTACCACTGCACTGGATGTGACCATCCAGGCTCAGATTGTGGATCTAATGGGGCGGTTAAAAAAGGAATTTGAGACCTCCATTATGTTAATCACTCACAACCTGGGGCTCATCGCGGAGATGGCCAAGCGTGTCGTCGTTATGTATGCAGGCAAAGTGGTGGAGGAAGCTTTGGTGGAAGATCTTTTTGCTGAACCTCTTCATCCCTATACCCAGGGCCTCTTGGGATCCATCCCATGGATGGGACGGAAGATGAAGGCCGGCCGAAAGCAGCTCCAGGAAATCCCGGGGATGGTCCCCAGCCTTCTTGAGATGCCCGAGGGATGTAGATTCCATCCGCGGTGTCCACGCATGATGGACATCTGTAGGAAGGAAGAGCCTCCCCTGGTCCAGAAAGATGGCCGCCGGGTCCTCTGCTGGTTATGGAAGTAATGATTGGGATCTAAATTCGAAGCACGAAATGCGAATTTCGAAATAATTTCAAATGACCAAATTCCAAATATTCGAAACAAATTAAAGTTTAAAGTATTTGAATTTTGAAAATTCGAATTTCGTAACACTTTAGCTGTTTGAAAATCTTTGTAAAATCCCTCCCGACCTCCCTTTGCCAAAGGGAGGAGATAGGGGTTTCCCCCTTTGGAAAAGGGGGATTAAGGGGGATTTTATGATGATTCTTTTGATCAATTAACTCATGAAACTCCTTTTTTCATAAGGATAAATTGATATCGAATTTCGGATTTTTTAACCCCGAAGACCTATTTGGTTTCGGCTACACCGGGTTAGGGAATAGAATGAACGAGGTTTTGCTCCTCCAAGTCATCAATCTTAAGAAATACTTTCCTGTCCGGAAAGGTATCTTTTCGAGAAAGTTAGGATGGGTGCAGGCTGTGGATGATTTGAGCTTTAGCCTGAATCAGGGAGAGACCCTCGGATTGGTGGGCGAAAGCGGTTGCGGGAAGACCACAGTGGGCCGATGCCTTCTACGGTTGCTTGAGCCTGATTCGGGGAAAATTCAATTTGATGGAGAGGATCTCCTGGGGATGGATGGGGAATCGCTCCGAAAAGTGAGAGCCAAGCTTCAGATCATCTTCCAGGACCCCTACTCATCCTTGAATCCCCGAATGACTGCAGGGGAGATCATCGCTGAACCCATTCGGAATCATACGCATACCGCCACGAAAGAAATCCGTAAACAGGTCTCCTTCCTTATGGAAAAGGTAGGTCTCCATCCAGATCAGGTCCGTAGATTCCCTCACGAGTTCAGCGGCGGCCAGCGTCAGCGAATCGGCATTGCACGAGCCTTAGCCCTGAATCCCAAGCTGATCATCTGTGATGAGCCCGTCTCTGCCCTCGATGTCTCCATCCAGGCACAGGTGATCAATCTTCTGGTCAAACTCCAGGAAGAGATGGGGCTTTCGTATCTTTTTATTGCCCATGATTTGAGCGTGGTGGAACACATCAGCAATCGAGTGGCAGTGATGTACCTCGGAAAGATAGTAGAGCTTGCAAAAGATACGGACCTTTATACCTCTCCCAAGCATCCCTATACAGAGGCTTTACTTTCGGCTGTTCCCATTCCCAACCCTAAAATGAGAAAGAAGAGGATCCTCCTCCAGGGAGAGATCCCGAGTCCTATCAACCTGCCCAGAGGATGTCGATTTTATACCCGGTGTCCTTCTCGAATGGATCGATGCAAAGAGGTGGATCCTGAGTTTAAGGATTTAGGTGGAGACCACTGGACCGCCTGCCATCTATACTAGGGTATCAGGTTACCAGGAAATCAGGGGGCAGGATACCAGAATATCAGGGTATCAGGAAAAACAGAAAGCCAGTAGATTTTTAACCTGATATCCTGATATCCACTATACATTGGTTCGGATTGATTCTCAGGAATACTTGACCCAAAATTCAGATTTGGTTCAATTAAAACCGAGTTGGGCTCAAAAGATTTCGAAGCCGGCGTTCTTTATTGATTCTTTAATGCGCTGGTTCATCCGAACCATCACTTTAGTGGGGTATCTCACCTTAAAAAGGAACTGGGCATTATTCTGAATGTCGAGTCTCTTCATCTCTTTCTTGACCCTCTCGACAAACTTACTCTCCTCCTGTTTGTCGGCTTCAAGGGCTTCGATGAATGCCCTTTCTAAATATTTCTCCATGTCCTCATCGATCTTCCCATACTTCTCATCGAAGGTTTTTCTGATTCCGTCGTCCTCTATTTTCCTATACTTTTCTTGATGGACGATGACCTCCTTTTTCAATTTGGGAATGGTTCGGGGGATCGATTTCGGATATCCAAGAGTGAGGAGCATCATGGGAAGGACATGTTCGGGAATTTCAAAATATTTTCTCGTATCATCGATCTCATGCTGGATCGATCCGATGTAAACCGAGCCGAGGCCCAGGCTCTCAGCAAGAATCACGACATTCTGAGCCGCCACCATCAGGTCTGCATAAGCAATGAGAAAGTGGTTAAGCGCCTGTTCTCCCCTGAAATCGGTTCGGCACATCTCAGCCCACTTCTTGATCCGGTAGAAATCGAGACAGAAGATCATCGAAAGGGGTCCATTTTTCACCCAGGGCTGGCCTCCGGCCAGTTCAGCCAGTTTACTTCTACCCTCCGGGCTTCGAACCAGGATGATGGAGAGGGGCTGGATATTTCCACCGGAGGGGGCGTTATTGGCAACATCGAGGAGTTTTTCAATCACCGGTTCAGGAATCTCCCGATCCTGAAATGCTCGTACCGACCTTCGTTTCATCATCAAATCGTAAAGGTCCATAGCCTTTCCTTTCTCGGTTAATAGGTCAGAGTTATGAAGCCAGTTTGGTTTAAGGTCAATGGGTTAAGGTTAAGGTGACGAAGCCCGTTTCGGTTAACGGTTACGGTTACGTGAAAAGAATTAAAAGACGATAAACGTAACCTTCTATTAACGATATAGGCCTCGTTACCCTTGCCGTTATACTTTTATTTCAGGGAACTTTATAGATGAGATTAACAGAGAGAAATAATCTTGACAAGTCATTTTAAATCTGGTAAAAAAACCTAACCTTCATAAGAAAATATGAAAGTCAATGGCATGTTGAAGATCAGGAGAATGAATTGGTGGCGCTGGCAGAAAAATCGAGGGGAGGTCTGCCCAACGCCGATATAAATAATTAAATTAAAAACGAAGGCCATGGGTAGCATCCCAAATGCTCCCATGGCCTTTTTTATTGTTTAAGTTTCAAGCTAAAAGGCTATGGCAATCAACCATAGCCTTTTTTATTAAATTGCCCAGATGGCACTCACGAATGATGAAAATGATTACTAAGACCGAATTTCAAGAAAGATTAGGCGAATTACGCTAAGGCTAACGAATTTCACGAATAAAACTCATTCGTGTCATTCGGTTCTTTTTTCTAAAAAATCCAAATGAAAGGAGAAGGACGATGATCAGAGAAGCGATTGGCAAACTGGTTATGAAGGAGAATTTGGCGGCAGGAGAGATGGAAGAGGCAATGAGGGAGGTGGTAACGAAAAAAGCGTCAACAGGACAGATTGCATCCTTCCTCACCGCATTGAGG
>Ga0194119_10004779_pt1 | contig 20670 bp, 17 predicted proteins | sample TA2MahC100mmetaG_FD_148620 | JGI IMG/M metagenome (GOLD analysis project Ga0194119, IMG submission 148620) | Freshwater microbial communities from Lake Tanganyika, Tanzania - TA2015018 Mahale Deep Cast 100m | ecosystem: Environmental > Aquatic > Freshwater > Lake | place: Tanzania: Lake...
GCAACGGCGCGATAAGCGTTGTGAGCACGGCCATGACAACCACAATGCCATAGGTCTTCTGCGAGACCGTGCCCATCGTCGCGCCGATCTGCGCAACGACCATGCCCACCTCGCCGCGAGGCACCATGCCGCTGCCGATGCGTTTCATCTCCTCCCATCCCATTGGCCACGCGCCAAGTCCGCAACCCACCAACTTCGATAGGACGGCTGCGAGGGTGATGGCCGCGGCCAGCCAAAGCGTAGGCCCATCTTTCAAGACGTTGACATCCATGGCCAATCCGATTGAGGCCAGGAAGAAGGGCACCAGCAGTTCGGAGACGCCTTGCGCCAGGTCGTGAACACGGTGGGAGACCGTCTCCGCCAGAGCGACGCCAGCCAGGAAAGCGCCGATGATCGCCGCCACGCCGGCCATCGATGCCAGCCACGCCAGCGCGAACAGAAGAATCATCGCCATCGTGAACTGCGACTCGCCGCCTTTCATCCGCTTTTCCACTCGCGGCAGCACACGTCCGATGGTTCGGGAGCCGACGCTGACGACGAATAGGGTGAAGCCGATTGAAATCGCCGCGGTGATTCCCAACTGCACGTAGTTCACTTGCCCCTGGGCCATCGAAGAAACCACGGCCAGTACGATCAGGCCGAGAATATCGTCGATTACGGCGGCGGCGAGAATGATCCGGCTGGCCGTTGCGCTTAGCAACCCCATGCTTGCCAAAACTTGGGCGGTTATGCCAACGGAAGTGGCCACCATCGCAGCGCCGACGAACAAAGACTCAATGTTTGTCGCGCCGCTGGCGGAATAGATCGCATACCCGGCTAGTAGCGGGACGATCACACCGAGCGTTGCAACGACGGTAGCCGTCTTTCCCACGCTGGCCAGGTCCGAGGGCCTGACCTCCAGGCCAACGCGGAATAGCAGAAACAGGATCCCGAGTTCGGCAAGCTCCTTCACCGATGCGGGGCCTACCCACCCCAACAGGCTGGGGCCGAGAATAACACCGGCCACAATTTGCCCAACGATGTTTGGGAGCCGCGCCGCTTCGCACAATTCCCCCAGTAGTTTCGCCGAGCCGAAGACCAGAAGCATGGCAAGCGGAAGGCTCGCTGTTGCGTCGCCTCCGTGCATACTTACTACTATGGCACCCCGCCAAAGAACATCGATTCCGGCCTACGAGCGGATCGCCGCCGGCTTGCGCCAGGCGATCGCGGAGGGCCGGCTGGCCGGTGGCACCCGGCTGCCGTCCGAGAGGGAACTTGCTGCCGGGCACGGCGTCAGCCTGATGACCGCGCGGCGCGCCTTGGTTGAACTCGACGCGCAAGGCCTGGTGACCCGGCGCATGGGATCGGGGACCTACGTGGCGCCGGCTTCCGGCGGTTCGCGCCGATTGCGGGATCCCCATGAAGAATTTGCCGCGCCCGAATGCCGCCAACGCGATGGCGTGCGGCAATGGTGGGCCGGCGGCGTGCTGGTTGTCGAGGAGCGCATTTTGCTCTCGCAGGACGGCGCGCTGGGCGCGAAGCCGCTGTTGGAGTTTCTCGATGGCGCCGCCGCATGTGCCTCCGAAGAGATCTCCGCCTCCGGCGACGCTCTTCGAATCTCCCAGACGATTTATGGTGCCGGTCGAGAGGTACTGGCAACCCGGGAAATGCTTGTTCACGGGCGCGGCGTCAACGCGCTGCTTCCTCGACGATGATGTCTTTCCAGGCCACGCGGACTCGCCCCGCGAGGTCGCAGACGGCCGCGCGCAGCCGATAGGCGCCAGGCGCCGTCAGGTCGAAAGAGACCCTGCTCGGTGCCCGCGGAATCAACGTCTGGTAATCCTCCCCGGCCGGGCCGTAGAGTTCCCAGAACACCTCGTCGTTCTCGTAGACGCCGCTCCGGTTCGCGCCGCGCGTGTTGAAGACTCGGTCCGGAACCGAGGCGACGGCCGTGAACGTATTCCCGGCACGGGAGATCTCGACCGAGAGCCGGGGGCCGTCTTTGCGCTGCGCCGCCGGCCTGGGCTCGATGCGCACCACGCGCGCATAGCCCGTGGTTTCGACGTCATCGGGAACGATATCGAACGCAACTTTGCGCCGCAGCGCCGATTCGATTTCCGAGAAAAGGTGGTGAAACAGCGCGCGGTTGCGGCCCCGCTCCAGATTCAGTTCCGGTAAGCCCCATTGCAGACCCTTGCCCGAATGCACGTGTCCCAGATCGAAGCCAACGGGCACGACAAACGCAGTCGTGGCGGCGTTTCGAAGCTGGGTCAGGTCGCGCTTTGGGTGCGCCGCGGCATGGCGCGACAGGGTTCGCGTCAAGGCCAGGACCTCACCGAACGGAACGCACGCCAGTTGGTAGGAGTCCCAAAAATGAAAGCGCGTCGCCCCGAGATCGTAGGCGCGCGTCAACATGGCGGGTGCGTCCGGGCGGTCCACCGCGCCGTAGATGGAGATGCCCCACTGTTTGCCGTGAGCCCGCGCGGCTCCGCGTAAAAAGGCGGCGAACGGATCGATCAAATGCCTGGGATTGCCGGGAGGGATGGCCACTTCAAACGCCATGTTCCATTCGGGGATGGTCCGGCGGGACCCCACCCGTCCGGCCGGTTCCCACACAATGGCCTGCACGGATCCGGCGCTCAGTTGATGGGTCGCGGTCGATACCATCGTTTCCCAGGAATAGAGGTTCGCCTGCGGAAGCGAGAGCGATCCGGGGTCAACGTCCGCGCGCTTGGCCAGAGTTCGTTGCAGTATCCAGGGCGCACCCTTCTCAATCACTTCGGCGAAGTGCTCTACGAAGCGATCGAAGGCGAGGCGCGGTGTGATCTCGCGCCGGAAAACCGCGTCCTTCGCCAGCCGCGGCCGCAGGTGGTGATCCCGCGTGCCGACCGCCGGTTCGTCGACGAAGATCGTGGGACCCAGATACTGGGAGCGGTATAACATCTCCGGGAACGGCAGGGTTTCGGCGTCGCCCCAGTAGTACATGCCCAACTCGGCGGCCCAGGCCACTTGGGACCCTTTTGCATTTACCACGGTCGCGCCGGCGTCGCGCAGCGCCTGATAATCGGCGCGGGTGAAGGGGATGTACTCATAGTCGGACCCGTCGTACCGGCGGGTTTCGTCCTTTTGCCGGCTGTTGTGCGCCGGACCGATCCACAGGTCCGGACGCAAGGCGACAATTCGCGTCTTGGCGGGTAAGGGCGCGGCGACCGCCGGTTCGGACGTCTGAATGTACCGGTGCCCGAGGTACTCCCCATTTCTGGGCCACAGCGCCAGCCAGCGAGCAACGGAAGGCAGCACGGGAGTTCGCGTGACCGCGTCCACGTATTCTACGGGCGTGTCCGTTCCCTCCTGCAGTATGTAGCGCTTGCCCGTATGCCAGACGCGGAATGTCTCGCCGTTCGCTTTTCGGGCGGAAAGGTATTTATCTTCTACGACTTGGAACGACACGACGGTGCCGGGCCTCGGTGGGTCCATTCGGTAGGACTGGGCGGCGAGGGCTATCGCCGCCCAGAACAAGGCGAACCGCATCGGATAAAAGTATCACCGTTTCGGCCGATACGACCTGTGTGGAAGCATTCAGCGGCAACGAACGGCGCAAAAATCCGCGGAAACGCACGGCGGCGAGCGGAAGCCTGACCCTTTGGATGGAGGCGCCCAACGGCGACTGGTCCCAAATTCTCTGTGAATTGGGCGACAGGTCCGAGACCGGCGCCGGCCTTCTTGTGGCGAAGCCGCTGACGGCGAAGCAGAACGTTATGTTGGAGGGTGGCGGTTTCGCCAGTCCGTCGGGTGGGCGTGTGAAGGGTGTGGTTGCATGGTGCCGGCCCACGGTGGACGGACGCTATCGTGCCGGCGTTTCGCTCGAAAGCGCCGCGAAGGTTCGCGAGGAGTCTCCCGATGGCTGGGTCGATCATTATGAGGTAATGGAGCTTAGCCCGAATGCCACCCCGGAGACGATCTTTCGCGTTTTTAAGCTGCTGGCACAACGCCTCCATCCGGACAACATCGAAACCGGAGACGCCGATCTCTTCCGGCGTCTAATGGAGTCCCACAAGGTTTTGTCTGAACCGGAAAAGCGAGCGGCGTTCGATGCGGAGCGAACCCGGCGGCAGGGTGTTCAATGGCGAATCTTCGATCAGAACTCCGCCGCGCCCAGTGTGGAGCATGAGCAGGTGAAGCGTAGAGCGTTGCTGAAAGCGCTTTATATCAAGCGCCTGCGCGACCCCGACCATCCCGGTATTAACACTCAGGAGATGGAGCAACTCCTCGGAACTCCTCGCGAGCACCTGACGTTCACGCTCTGGTTTTTGAAAGAGCAGGGATGGGCTAAAGCGACCGACAACGGCCGGTACTCGATTACCAGCAAAGGCGTTGAGCAGGCCGAAGTTTCGCGGGCCTGGGACCCCGAAGCTGCAGTGCCGCAGCGTCTGCAACTGGAGCCGGCGTACTAGCTACCAGCCAACGGGTTTGCCCTTGTTCTGCTCGTCCAGCCATTTTTCGAGCGGAGCGAAATAGTCCTTGATGGCGGTCGCGTCCATTTCCCGTTTTCCTGTAATAGCTTGCAAGGCGTCCGGCCAGGGTCTGCTAAGCCCCATGCTCAACATGTCATTCAGCTTTTTGCCGGCTTCCTTGGAGTTGTAGATGGAGCAACGGTGCAGCGGAGTCTTACAGCCGGCCGCATCGCTGAGCGCGCGATGGAACTGAAACTGCAAAATGTGGGCGAGGAAGTAGCGTGTGTAGGGGACATTGGCGGCCACGTGGTATTTCGCAGCCGGGTCGAAGTCGGTCTCGCCACGGCCGGAGGCTTCCACGCCCTGGTACTTCCGGCGCAACTCCCACCATTTCGCGTTGTAGTTCGCTGGCGCAATCTCGCCGGAATAGACCTTCCAGCGCCACTGGTCGATCATCAGGCCGAATGGCAGGAACGAGACCTTGGCCAGAGCCTGTTTCATGAGCAGGCCGATGTCGCCGCTCGGGTCGGTCGCCTTGTCGAGCAGCCCAACTTGCACCAGGTATTCCGGCGTGATCGACAAAGCGATCGTGTCGCCGACCGCCTCGTGGAACCCATCGTTGGCGGAGTCCCGGAAGAAGAATGGCAGCTTTCGATAGGCCCGCTGGTAGATGTTGTGGCCCAGTTCGTGATGGATCACCGCGAACTCCTCACCGGTGATCTGAATACACATCTTGATACGCAGATCCTCGTCGTTATCCACATCCCACGCCGAGGCGTGGCAGACCACCTCGCGGTCCTGCGGCTTCACGAACAAGGACCGCTCCCAAAACGTCGGCGGCATTTCCTGGAAGCCGAGTGATTGGAAGAAGCGGTCCGCGTACCGCACCATCTCTTTCTCATCGAACTTCCTCGTCTTCAGGATCCCGGTGAGATCGAACGCCTTTGGCATTCCCTTCGGCTCCAACAGATCGTAAACGTTATCCCAGGACTGCGCCCACATGTTGCCCAATAGATGCGCGGGCAGCGGGCCATTGGCCGGTACCGCATCCGCGCCGTACCGCTCACGCAGCTTCCAACGCGCGTAGGCGTGGAGCTTGACGTAAAGCGGACGCACCTGCTCCCACAGGCGGTCCACCTCCTTCGCGAACGCATCGGGCGGCATGTCGTACTTCGAGCGCCACATGGCGCCCATGTCCTTGAATCCCAACTCGCGGGCGCCTTTGTTGCCAAGTTCGACAAAGCGCTGATAGTCCGTCTTCATTGGCCGGGCGATCTTGTGCCAGCCCTGCCACAGATCGAGCAATTCCTTTGGATCCCGGCTGGTAGCCTGGAGCGACGAGATCGCCGTCAGATCCAGACACTTGCCTTTGTCAGCCGGCGCGTCGCGGCAGTATTTACCGGAACCGTACGTGGATTCCATCTTTGCGACGAGTTGCGTCAACTCGGTCGCCTCGGCCTTGTTCGACGGCGTCGCCAGTGTCAGGCCGATCTTCAATAGGTGCAGCTTTCTGCCCACATCCTGAGGCAGTTTCAGCTTGTCGAACTTCGTGGCTGCCTTGGCATAGGTCTTTGCGGCGTCGATGAAACGCTCGTTGGCGAGCGCGGCCTGCATCTCGCTGTCGGGATTGATGTAGGTGGATTGCAGCCACTGCGCCCGGTTCAAGTAGTTGGACTGCTTCAGAAGATCGGCCTCGGCGTTCTCGACGAACCGGCGGGCTTCTTCAACGGTCTGGCAAAACGCGGAGAAGGCGAAAAGGGCTGCAATCAGGCGCATACCGCCATTGTAGCCGCGCGCGGCGGACTCAAAGTTGCACTCCACACCCAGCCACGCTATGATTAGAAATTGCGGGCCATACGTCCGCGCGCTTAGGGTGTGCATCCCCCCATCACTTGCCCTCCCGTAAACCGTAGTCAATCCAAAGAAGGACAAACCGAGAGGTTCATCATGTACGCAGTCATCGAAACTGGCGGAAAGCAATACCGCGTGTCGCCCGGCGCGACCTTACGGGTCGAAAAGCTAGCCGGCGAGCCAGGCTCCGATGTGACTTTTGACAAGGTACTTGCCGTCGTTTCCGACGCCGGCGAGGTTTCGACGGGCGGCAGCGCCAAAGTCAGTGCCAAGATCGACCGGCATGACCGAGACGAAAAAGTCATCGTTTTCAAATTCAAGCGCAAGAAGCAGTACAAACGCACCATCGGCCATCGCCAACACTACACCCAGGTCACTGTGACCGGGATCGACGCGTAAGGAGAATCTGTCATGGCATCAAAAAAAGGTCTCGGCTCCACTAAAAACGGTCGCGATTCGAACGCGCAGCGCCTGGGCGTGAAGCGGTTCGCCGGTGAGCTGGTCACGGGCGGATCCATCCTGGTTCGCCAGCGCGGCACACCGTACAAGCCCGGCGAAAATGTCGGCCGCGGCAAGGACGATACTCTATTCGCCCGCGTGTCCGGAATCGTAAATTTCCGTGACCGCGGCAGCATGGGCAAGTTCGTCTCCGTCACGCCAGCCGAATAGTTTTCGGTATCCAACCAACCCGAGCCGCCGGTCTCCGGCGGCTTTTTCTTTGCAGGTCTCATGTTCATAGACGAGGTAAAAATCTGGGTCAAGGCCGGCGACGGCGGCAACGGCTGTCTGGCCTTTCGGCGCGAGAAGTTTGTCGCCAAAGGCGGACCCTCCGGCGGCGACGGCGGGCGCGGCGGCAGTGTGTTTCTTGTCTCTTCACAACACCACAATACGCTCCTGCATCTGCGTTATAACCCGGAGCACAAGGCGGAGCGCGGCCGGCACGGGGAGGGATCGAACTGCACCGGGCGGGAAGGCGAGGGTCATACCGTGGAGGTGCCCGTCGGCACCGTAGTGTATGACTGGACGACCGGCGAGCAACTCTTCGACTTCACCGGGCCGGGCCAGCAATGGATGGCGGCGAAGGGCGGCCGGGGAGGCCGCGGCAACGCCCGTTTCGTAAAGCCCTGGCACCAGGCGCCGACCGAGCACGAGAAAGGGTTTCCGGGCGAGGAGAAGACCTTCCGGCTGGAATTGAAGCTGCTGGCCGACGTTGGCCTGGTTGGATTTCCGAACGCCGGCAAATCCACCCTGATTTCGCGCATCTCGGCGGCCCGGCCCAAGATCGCCGACTATCCGTTCACGACACTGGAACCGAACCTCGGGGTGGTTCAGCTTCCGAATGAGCGCAGCTTCGTGGTGGCCGATATCCCCGGTCTGATCGAAGGAGCGCATGAAGGCCATGGGCTGGGCGTGCAGTTCCTCCGCCATATCGAGCGGACGAAATTGCTGGTCCACCTGGTGGACGTCAGTGATATCACCGGCCGCGATCCACGGCGCGATTTCGACATCATCCGCCACGAATTGGCAAGTTACAGCCAGGAATTGGGCGCCAAGCCGATGATCGTCGTTGCATCGAAGATCGATGCGGCTCAGGATCTGGAACGGATCGACGCCGTGGAGGCGATCGCCGCCGAACACAACCTTCCATTCCTGCGCATCTCCAGCGCCACGGGCGAAGGGCTTGAGGAACTCAAAAAGGCGATCGATTCCCGGTTAACGCCACTGGTGGAATAACCGGTCTTGCTTTACGGCAAAGAAAAAGCGAAACTACGCGTATGAATCTCTCGCTCGGCTTCCCTGAGCCGGACTCGCAGGATCCGGGCCTGTCGCTGCGCCGGCCGTCGGGCCTGGATGGCGCGCTCGCCCGCTTTCAGGAGTGGCTGGCGAAGCCGGAGTCTCCGGTCCGGTCGATTCAGCACCAGCCGGCTCGCGAGGGCGAATATTTGGCCATGCCGGAGCAGGTGCATCCCGCACTGCGGGACGCCTATAAGACCCGCGGCATGGAGCAGCTCTATAGCCACCAGGCGGAGGCCTTTACGGCCATCCAGGCCGGGCAAAACGTCGTCGTGGTGACACCCACCGCGTCCGGCAAAACGCTCTGCTACAACCTTCCTGTTCTGAACTCGTTGATCGCCGATCCAGGCGCGCGCGCCATGTATCTGTTTCCGACCAAGGCGCTTGCCGAGGATCAATTGCAGGAGTTCCAGGCGGCCGTCGATTCGATTCGCATTCAAGGAAAGGCGCCGGAGATCCGGGCCTTCACCTACGACGGGGACACGCCCCAGGATGCGCGCAAGGCGATCCGTGAGCGCGCCAACGTCGTCTTTACCAATCCGGACATGCTGCACGCCGGAATTCTGCCGCACCACACCAAGTGGGCCAAGGCGTTTGAGAACCTGCAGTACTTCGTCATCGATGAGCTCCACTACTACCGCGGCGTGTATGGGAGCCATTTGGGCAACATCCTGCGGCGGGTACGGCGAATCTGCGACTTCTACGGGTCGAAACCCAAGTTCATCTGTTCTTCAGCCACCATCGCCAACCCGAAAGAGTTGGCGGAGAAGCTCACCGAACAGCCGTTCCACCTCATCGAGCGAAACGGGGCGCCTTCCGGAGAGAAGTACTTTATCTTCTACAATCCGCCGGTTGTCAATCGCGAGTTGGGTATTCGCCGCAGCTATATCCATGAGACCCGGCGCATCGCGAGCGAGTTCCTGGACCGGGGCCAGCAAACGCTGGTGTTTACCAACAACCGGCTTGCTACCGAAGTTCTCACGACATATTTGAAAGACGCGGCCACCCGGAACCCTGCACTGGACGGGCGAATCTCGGGCTATCGCGGCGGTTACCTTCCCAAGGAGCGGCGGGCGATTGAGCACTCGATCCGGAGCGGCCAGATTCGCGGCGTGATCGCCACCAACGCCTTGGAACTTGGAGTCGATATCGGTTCACTGGACGCAGTCGTGATGGCCGGTTATCCCGGCACCATTGCGTCCACCTGGCAGCGCGCCGGCCGCGCCGGCCGCCGCCAGAAACCGTCGATTGCGGTCATGGTGGCCTCCAGCGCTCCGCTGGATCAGTACATCGTCGAACACCCGCAGTACTTCTTCGACAGGCCTCCGGAGCATGCGCATGTCAACCCGAACAACCTGGAAATCCTGCTCAATCACCTGAAGTGCGCGGCCTTTGAACTGCCAATTCGCAGCGGGGAAAAATTCGGATCCCTTGAAACGGGCGACTTGTGCCGTTTCCTGCAGGAACTCGGCGTTTTGCATCTCACCGGGGAGACGTGGCACTGGACCTCCGATACCTACCCGGCCGACGCGGTCTCGCTGCGCGCCGTGACCAGCGACAACTTCGTCGTCGTAGACACGACCACCGAGCCGAGAGTAATTGCCGAGGTGGACTTCACGTCGGCGCTCACCACGCTGCACGAGAAAGCCATTTACCTTCACGATGCGAAGCAGTATCAGGTGGAGCGTTTCGACTACGAGAACCGTAAGGCCTACGTTCGAGCCGTGGAATGCGACTACTACACGGACGCCATCGACTATACCGAGGTCAAGATCCTCAACGAGTTCGACCGCGCGGATGCGGCCCGGCATGGCGACGTGCGCGTCAACCGTCAGATTGTCGGTTGGAAGAAGATCAAGTTCTATACCAACGAGAACGTCGGCGCCGGGAACCTCTCCATGCCTGAGCAGGAGATGCATACGACTTCGTTTTGGCTCCACTTCGATGAAGGGTTCCTGGCGAGATTCCCCGATCTGACTCCTACAGAAAAGCAGAATGGGCTGGTCGGGCTCGGCAACGCGATCCGCGCCGTTGGCGCTCTGTTGCTGATGTGCGATCCGAAAGACCTGGGCGTGACACTGACCGAGGATTCCACCGAGCCTTCGCGCGACTACCGGCCGAACCTGTACGTCTACGATAACTATCCCGGCGGCATTGGTGGCAGCGCGCCGCTGTTCGAGATGCGGGCCAAGCTATTAACCGGAGCGGCGGAACTGATCCGGAGTTGCACCTGCGAACACGGCTGCCCGAGTTGCGTCGGCCCTGTTGGAGAGGTCGGCGAGCGCGGCAAGGAAGTGGCGCTGCGCGTGTTAGCGGAGCTTCGGCAGGCCTAGTTTTTTCAGCTCCTCGACGCCCTCCGGCTTGTTCAACTCCCAGTACTTCATGCGCTCGCTTCGGATCATCCGCGCCAGAATGCCATCGGAGCTCGAGTAGACCACGACGCGGTGCGGCGCGGCCTTTTCCACAAGAAACGTTCGAGAGCGGCCGTCGCTGAGCGCGGCGGTGTACTCGTCGACGTCGAACTCGCCGGAGGGCAGCTTCACACCCGCGGACTTGTTGCGCGCAAGTTTCGCCGTTCCCCACACACGCGGCCCATTCTTGAAGCGAGCCGCCTGCAGAGCCATCAGCACGGGCACCTCGCGCGTCTCGCCTTCTTTCATCGCGGGCCACGCCATGCCGCGCGCCCACAGCATCAGGGCGTCTTCGGTAAGCACTGCCGGGGCTGGAGATTTCTCGGTCAGTTCCTGGTCGCCCTCGCCGTCGAAGTAGCTGTGACTCATGAAGCGCACGTCGCCGTCGTCCAGGAGCGCTTGTTTGAAAAGGTTGCCGCACCACTCCTGGCTGGACCAGGCGATCTTCGTCGCAACCCCGGCGGGACGGCCGTTCACGGACTCCAGTGCGATAAAGGACTGCAGCATCAGGTTGTAGTCATAGATGCCCGTCTGAAAATCCTCCACCAGGTTTAGCTTCATCACCGGGAATTCGTCGCTCTTGGCGCGCAGCCCGGGGTCGCTCTTCACTCGCAGGGTGTTGGCGAAGGTCTCGGTGACAAAGATTGCCACGGCCGTGCCGTCCCGTTTTGCGCCGTAGCGCGGGTACTTCAACTCATACGAAGTCAGTTCCGCGGATCCATCCGACCAGGTCTTCCAGAAAGCGGCGTCGTAAAGAGGCGACGCCTTGTCGGTCACCTTTTTCTCCGCTTCGGGCTCCTTCTTTCCGGCGCACCCGGCCAGCGTAACGAGCAGCAGGAACGAAACCATTCGCATGGTTTCTATTGTTCCACTTATGCGATCAGGGCCTTGACGACGTTTCCGTGCACGTCGGTCAGGCGGAAGTCCCGTCCAGCGTGGCGGTAGGTCAACCGCGTATGATCGAAGCCGAGTTGATGGAGGATTGTCGCGTGCAAATCGTGCACGTGGACTTTGTTCTCGATGGATTTGAAGCCGAACTCGTCGGTGGCGCCGTAGGCCAGCCCGCCGCGAATGCCGCCGCCGGCAAGAAGCACCGTGAACGCGGGCGGGTTGTGGTCACGCCCGCAGCCTAGCTTTTCGAGCCCCGAATTCTGAATCATCGGCGTGCGTCCGAACTCGCTGCCAATCACGATCAAGGTCTCATCGAAGAGTCCGCGCGCCTTCAGGTCTTCCACCAGCGCGGCGATTGGGCCGTCGACCTTCTGGGCCAGCTTGGAGTGGACGCGAATATCGTCATGGTTGTCCCACGGTTGCCCGTTGCCGTAGTAGATCTGTACCATGCGCACACCGGACTCAACCATGCGTAACGCCATCAAACAGCCGCGGCCGAAATCGGAGATATCGTACCGCTCACGGATCTTCGGCGATTCTTTCCGAATGTCGAGCAGGCCGCCGGCCTCCATCTGCATGCGGAACGCCGACTCCATCGACTCCATCGCGCTCCGGAGATTCGCCTGATCGCCGGCTTTGCTCAAGTAGTGTTTGTTCAGCTTATCGAGCAGCGCCAACTGCGCCTGCTGTTCGTCGATCGTCAGATTGTCGTTCCGAAGATTCTGGACCAGCTTTTCCGGCTCTACGGCGCTGTTTTGAATGTGAACGCCCTGGAAGCTGGACGGCATGTAGCCCGAGGTCCACAGCGACGAACCGAGCACCGGAAAACCGGGACACAGGACGACGAAGCCTGGCAGGTTCTTGTTCTCGGTCCCCAGGCCATAGGTGACCCACGCGCCTAGGGACGGGCGGCCCGGCAACTGATGCCCGCAGTTCATCACCTGCAGCGATGGGCCGTGGTTGCCATTGTCGGTGTACATGGACCGGACGACGCAGAAATCGTCGATCCGGCGCGCGACGTTTGGGAAGATCTCGCTAACTTCGATGCCGGATTGACCGTGCCTCTTAAACTCCCAGGGCGAACGCATCAAGGTGCCGGACGCGCGATCCGTGCGGATTTTCGGGCCCGGCATGGGTTGGCCGTCGTACTTCGCCAGCGCCGGTTTGGGGTCAAAGGTGTCGACCTGTGACATGCCGCCGTTCAGGAACAGAAAAATGACATGCTTGGCCTTCGGCGCGAAGTGGGGCTGCTTGGCGGCCCCTTGCAGAGTTCCTTGCAGGCCGGCGAGGCCGAAGCCGCCGCCGAGTGTGTGAAGAAATTGGCGTCGATCGAACATTGCTAGTTCACGCTCGAAAACTCTCCGGAGCCCAGGAGAGCCTGCAGGTAGCGAGGCCAGGCCTTGGGACCCTTCGTCAAGTATTCTACACCCAGCTTCATCTCTTCTGCGTCGGGCTTGCGGGAGAACAGCAGCTTATAGGCGTGATCGATCCGCGCCGGGGGATCCGGGCCGGCCTCTTTCGACAGGCGCTGCTCCAGAACCTCCGCCTGGCGCGCGACGAACTTGCTGTTCAGCCAGAACAGGCCTTGCAGCGGACCCGCGGTCACCGGGCGTTCATCGGTGGAGGCGTTGGGATCCGGAAAGTCGAAAAGCGCCATCGTCGAATCCAGGCGCGTGCGGCTGACGGTCAGGTAGATGGACCGCCGCGCATTGGCGTCGGATAGCGGCTTCGCCTCGCCGCCCGTTGTGCGGTCCAGCGCGCCAGACACCGCCAGGACGGAGTCGCGCAGGGTCTCCATATCCAGCCGGTGCTTCAAGTCGAAACGGGAAAGCAGTTTGTTGTCCGGATCCTGTTCCGTGTTCGCGGCCTCTGTGGACAAGCCATACGTCTTCGATAACAGAATCTCCCGGTGAATCGCCTTCAGGCTCCAGTTCGACTCCACGAGCTTATTAGCCAGATAGTCGAGCAGTTCCGGATGTGTCGGCCGTTCGCCCATGCGGCCAAAGTTGGAAGGCGTCCGGACAATGCCGCGCCCGAAATGGTGCTGCCAGATCCGGTTCACGATCACGCGCGCCGTCAGCGGGTTGGCTGGGTTGACGATCGCCTCGGCCAACTGCCTGCGGCCGGAGCCTTGCCGGAACGGTTCCGGCTCGCCTTCGCACAGGACCTGCAGGAAGCGGCGCGGCGCGACCTCGCCGGGCGTCTTGGTGTCGCCCCGAATCGCTACTTTCACGTCCGCGGGCTTGGCGCCCTCCTTCACCGCATGGACGAACGGATACATCGGAGGCAGATCCTTTTCCAGGGCCTTGATCTCGTCTTCCAATTTCTCGACGTACATCTTGCTGACCCCGCCCAGGAACCGGCGGATCTCCTTCGCGTTGTAGAAGAGGACGCCGGCGGGCGCGCGAAAGCCGTCGATGTTGTACGGGCCGTTCGCGATCTCCCGCCACTGATAGAACTTCAGCACCGGCAGGGCAACGATATTCGTGTACTGCCGCGTGCGTTCATCCTTGATTCCCTTTCGTCCGCCGAACGCCACGTAATTCTTGTCGTCCACCTCTTTCGATTCGTCGAGCAACTCCAGCAGGAATTTCTGATACTTCTCGGCGGCCTCTTTTACGGCGGGGGCGCCCGGCTTCGAATCGATCACGTCGTACCAGGGCTTCAGGTAGGGATGCTCTTTGTCCTGGCGGTTCGCCAGGTACGTTTTCCAGCGGTCCAACGTCTCAGGGTCCAGTCCGCCTTCGGCCGGCGCGCCCGTGTGCGCCGCAAAGAGGTAGCGGGCCGTGTCGCGCGCCAGCAGATCGACAAGCTGCTTGGTCTGCTCGGCGAGATAGTCGTTGAGGATCTCCTTCAAGCCGTCGATCTTTTTCTTTTGGTCCTCGTATCGATTCACCTGTTCCGCGTCGACCAGCGGGTGCTGCGCGGTCTGCGTGCTGCGAAAGACCCCGAGCAACGAGTAATAATCCTTCGTCGGAATCGGATCGTACTTGTGGTCATGACACTGCGCGCAACCGACCGTCAGGCCCAAAAACACCTTGGTTGTCACATCCAGTTGGTCGTTCGCGCCGTTGCCGATCGCCTGGAAGCCCAGGCCTGCCATGTGCGGCCGCGTGTCCTCGAATAGCTCCGCGGCGATCTGTGCTTTCACGAACTGGTTGTAGGGCAGGTCTTTGTTGAACGCTTCCACCACCCAATCGCGGTAGCGCCACGCGTTCGGCAACGGCGTGTCTACGCCGGCAGCAAGCAAGCCGTCGGAATACCGGGCGAGATCCAGCCAGTGCCGCGCCCAGCGTTCGCCGTAGTGCGGCGAGGCCAGCAGGCGGTCCACCACCTTCGACTTCGCAGCCGGGCTGACGTCGGCGAGAAACGCGTCCAGCTCGCCGGGCGTTGGCGGAAGGCCGGTGAGGTCCAGCGTCACGCGGCGAAGCCACGCATTCTTGCTCGCCGCCTTCGCGGGTTTCAAACTCGCGGCTTCCAGTTTCGCGAGCACGAACCGGTCCACGCCGTTCCCTGCCCAGGCCCCGTTTCGGACGGCCGGCGGCGCGTACTTTTTCACGGGTTGGAAGGACCAAAACTTTCGCTGATCCGGTGTGATGGTTGTATTCGTCGATTGGATCTGCTCCGTCTTTTCGGGCCAGGGCAAGCCGCGGCGGATCCACTCCTCCAGCGCGGCCACTTCGGTTTTCGCCAACAGGCCGATTGGAGGCATCTTCAGCCGGACGTGGGTGCGGCGAACGGCCTGAATGAGCAGGCTCTTCTCCGGATCCCCAGGCACCACGGCCACGCCGGATTTGCCTCCCTTCAGTACGCCCTCGCGCGAGTCGAGACGCAGATCCCCTAGCGCACCGCCGGTGTGGCAGGCGTGACAGTGGGTCGCCAGGAGCGGGCGAATCTTGGACTCGAAATACTCGGTGTCCTCGTTGGCGGCCAACGGAATGGCGCACAGCAGCAGCTTGGCCAGCATAGCGACTACAGTTTATCGTTTTCCAATGCCGTAGACGGCGGCCGCCGCTCGGCCGTCCTCCCGCGCCGGTCGTCTTGCGGCGCCTAGACCTGGAGCCGCCCGGCCGGCTTGAATCGGCGGAAGACGGCCTGCGGCAAACAGGGCGGCGGGCCAATCCGGAGCGGATCCAAAAATCTGTATTGAAATTGAGTGTTCTATCTGTCATAGTACACGTGTGATCCCATTCCGGCTGACATTCCAACCGGGCGTTTCGATCAGCGAGCAGGTGGTGTACGCCGCGAAGAAAGCGCTTGTGGCCGGACAACTGCGGCCGGGCGATCCGTTTCCGTCCGTCCGCGCGCTGAGCAAAGCGTTGAAGATCAACCCGAATACCGCGCACAAGGTGCATCAGCACCTGCTGGCGGAAGGCGTGCTGGAGATGCGGCCCGGCATTGGAGCCGTGGTTTCCAAGCCGCCGGCAGGCACGCGTGCGGAGCGCGGCCAGCTCTTGGAGGGCGAATTGGAACAGATTGTCGTGGAAGCGAAAAAGTTGGGTCTTCGCCTGGACGATGTGCAATCGGCGTTGGCGGCACACTGGGCGCGCCTGAATGGAGGACAGCGATGAGCGGGCCAATTATTACCGAAGGTCTGTCGAAGGCCTTTGGACGCACAAAGGTCCTGGACGGGCTTTCGATGACCGTGCCCGAAGGCAGCGTCTATGCGCTGATCGGTTCGAACGGCGTGGGGAAGTCGACCACTTTAAAGCTCCTTTTGAACCTGTTGGGCGGTTACTCGGGACGCGCCTCCGTGTTTGGCGTGGAGTGCGCCCGCGTGGGCCCGCGTGAGTACGCCCGAATCGGCTACGTGAGCGAAAATCAGGAACTGCCCGAATGGATGACCGTCGCCGAATTTCTCGCGTTCTGGCGTCCGTTCTATCCGAATTGGGATCCGGCACGCGAGGACGAGTTGCTGCGCCTGTTCGCACTCCCTTTGGACCGCAAACTGCGCGACCTTTCCCGCGGAATGCGAATGAAGGCGGCGCTGACCTCTTCGCTCTGCTACCGGCCCGAGTTGCTGATTCTGGACGAGCCGTTCTCCGGCCTGGACCCGCTGGTTCGCGACGAATTGGCCGAAGCGCTGCTGGAGCAGTCAGATAGTTCCACCGTCCTGATCTGCTCGCACGATCTGGCGGAAATCGAGAGCTTCGCCAGTCACATCGCCTTCCTCGATCAGGGCCGGTTGCGCTTCGCGGAAGCGATGAGCGGGCTAACGGACCGTTTCCGCGAAGTAGAAATCACGATGGAGGCTGCGCGATTGCCGGAGCGCTGGCCGCAGCATTGGTACGGCGCCGAGGCTGGCAGCGCCGTCGTTCGTTTTGTTGAGACGCGCTTCGACGCAGCGGCCACCGAGCGCACTGTACGGGAATTGTTTCCGGAGGCGCGGCAGGTGGAGCTGCGGGCCATGCCGCTGCGAGCCATTTTTGTGGCGTTGGCCAGGAAATCTAGGGAGGCGGCATGATCTGGCACATCTTAAAGAAAGACCTTCGGCAACAGCGCCACTGGCTGCTTGCCGTGCTGGCGCTTGCGCTGCTGGCTACGGCGCTGATACTGAAAGGCGCAGGCTCGCAGATGGATGCCCACGACGATACTTGGGAGTGGCGCGGAGCGGGCGCTTTGTATGCGGCCTTCTTCCTGAGCCTCGGCGTTTTGATCACCAACCTGATTCACGCCGAGGCGCTGCCGGGCGATCGGCAATACTGGCTCGCGCGTCCCATCCGCCGCATGGATCTGCTCGCGGCCAAGGCCATCGCTACCCTCGCGGTGATCGTTGCCGCCGTGCTGATCGTTCATACGGCGCCCATCGCAATCCTCGGGCTAGGGCAGGCGGCGTTGCTCCCGGCGTTTGGGAAACAGGTTGCGCTGATCACCTTGTGGGTGTATCTTCCCGTCGGTCTCCTTGCGGCCATGACGCGCAATGTCCAGCAGAGCGCGCTGTGGCTGGTGTGCGCAGCCGCGGCTTCGCTCGGTGTGGTGAGCCTTGCCCCCCTCCGGCCGGGCTTCATGCCTAACGTCGTAGCAGGAGGAGTATTCGCGTTTGGCGTGCAGTTGGTGTGCCTTGGAGCGATCTGCACGATCCTGATCGCCTATGTGTATCGAACCCGAAATGTGCGATGGGTCCGGTGGTTCGCTTGCGCGGGCTTTTCGTTCACATTGTCGATCCCATTCTGGCTGCCTGCGCGTGTGCACTCCGCGGCGTGGCGGGCGACCTCCGTCCTGTCCGTGCCGGACGATGCCTGGCAGATCGAGTTGGATCCGAGCCGCGGAACGGGTCCGAGTCTGCACGCCGTTTCCTGGGTAAAAAAACTCGTGATCCCTGTCCGCATCAAAGGTCTGGAGAGCGGATGGGAGGTGCGGGCGACTCACTGGAAATTCGCGCGCCTAACGGCTGGCTCCGCCACGCTAAACCTGGCGGAAGGCCCCGGGCCGTTTGTCGAAATGCGGGATGGCCAGCCCTGGTTGAGCGTTTTCGTGCCGCGTACTTTCTTCTACAGCCACGTGCACTCGGACGTGAGTATCTCCCTGGAAGGCTACGTGACAGTGCTGGGCCCCCCAGCCCAGACGAAGGTGCCTGTGGCGGGTGGCGTGGCCCGATTGCCCGGCGTCGGCGAATGCCGAGCCTGGTACTGGAATGGCCTGCGCGTCAGTTGCCTCGGCGCGTTCTGGGGAGTTCGGGATGTGACCGCGATTGTCAGCGGGTTGGGTCCTCAGGATAGCCGTCCGGTCATCTTCCGGCAGCTTGCCGAGCCCTGGCCGCTTCTTGATCGCATGCCTGTCGTTCCTTTGTCCGCGCATGGCAATAGTTTCGCCGGACGAGCGAGCGGAGAGCACGGCGATCTCTCGGTGATCTTTGAAGTTCGGGACGCCATGGCACGCGTGGAGCGGCCGATCTATCTGAGTGGGTTCTCGCTCGGCAAGTATGCGACAGTCGACTAACCTGCCAGAATCGCGGCGTGCCATTCGGGCCACGTCCAGCCGAGCTTGCGAATCTCATAGTAGAGTTTGCCGCCGTGCGGCGGGTGGTTGAAATCGTATGCTTTCATTGGCCGGAAATGTTCCTGACCGATCGGAAATCCATCGATCACGCGTTTCTGGGACCGGAAGCACGCAAGCATCGCCGCCTTGCGCGATTGTTGCGCCTTCGTCAAGATAACGGTCTTTGACGCCGCACCCTCCACGAAGGCGTGCGGAGTGTAGTGTCCGCCGGCGGCATGGTAGAGCGGGAATTCCCAAACGTTTGGCAGCGTATGGAGCGCGAACGCGAGCGCATCGTGATCGCCGTGGCCGCCCTCGTAGGCGTGGGTGTAAATCAAGTCCGCCTTCACGTCCTCCGCGGCGCGGCGAATCTCCTGCCAGTGCAAGGGTGACTCCTGATCAGCGATGTCCAATTGAACGTGGCGGGACTCGGGTATGCCCGCCATTGTCAACGCCTGGCGCACCTCGTTCCGGCGGGCCACCTTGTAGGCGTCCCTGGTCAGGAATCCGGCGCGCAGAGCATACTTCAAGTTTCGCGGCGCGGAGTCGGTACCGTGCAGCACGAAGATCTCGTTGCCCGGTTCGGTCAGGACCGAGAAGCAGCCGATGGTTTCGTCATCCGCGTGGGCGACGGCGACTAGGATGCGCATTCGGTACCATTATCGACGTGCGCATTGGCATCACGTGTTATCCGACCTATGGCGGCAGCGGTATTGTCGCGACGGAATTGGGCTTGGAACTCGCCAATCGCGGGCATCAGATTCACTTCATCACCTACGCGAACCCGATTCGTTTGAGCGACCGCCCTGATATTTTCTATCACGAAGTCGAGGTGATGAACTATCCACTCTTCCAATATCCGCCCTACAGCCTGGCCTTGGCATCGCGCATGGCGGAGGTGGCCGAACAGTATTCGCTCGACCTGCTGCACGTGCACTATGCGATTCCGCACTCCGTTTCGGCGATGCTGGCGCGCGGCATGCTCTCCTCCAAACGGCGACTGCCGTTCGTCACCACGTTGCATGGCACCGACATTACCTTGGTCGGGCTCGATCGGTCCTACTTTCCCATTACGCGCTACTCCATTGAGCAGAGCGACGCCGTGACCTCGATTTCCGAGGATCTGAAGAGGCAGACCATCGAGATGTTCGGCATCGCCAAGCCGATTGACGTAATTCACAATTTCGTCAACGTAGCGCTCTACAAGCCGGCGGCGGCGCGCCAGCCCGGTTGCCGCCGCCTGATCCACGTCTCGAACTTTCGGCCAGTGAAGCGGGTGCTGGACTGCATTCGAATTTTGGCCGCCGTGCGGCGGGAAGAGGAGGCCGAACTCTGGATGGTGGGCGACGGGCCCGACCGGGGCGCCGCCGAGCGGCTGGCGCAGGAGTTGGGCGTAATCGACGCCGTTCGTTTCCTGGGAAAACGCAACGACATCCCCGCGCTGCTGCCGGAGGCGCATGTGCTGCTCATGCCAAGTGATATGGAGAGTTTTGGTCTGGCCGCGCTGGAAGGAATGGCGTCTGGCGTGGTTCCGGTTGCGACGCGAGTGGGTGGCGTGCCGGAGTTGATCAACAATGGCGTTACCGGCTTCACGCGCGAGGCGGGCGACGTGGAAGGGCAGGCCGAGTGCGTCATCCGTCTGCTCTCCGACAGCGCGCTGTGTGGACGAATGGCGCAAGCGGCGCGGCGCGACGCCGTGGAGCGGTTCTCCACGGACCTGATAATTCCGAGATACGAGGGCGTCTATCGCCGCTTAATTTCCGACTTCCTTGCTTGACGCGGTGGCCGGCTCCGGCCCCCAGTTCTCCCGAATGACCATCGATTGGTCGGAGAAAAAGCTCCGGCGGCCGGTGCTGTTATAGGTTTCCGGCACAACCGTCAGCGTGTAGCCGCCCGGCGTCCCTTGCATTTGGAATGTGTAGCCGGACTTCTTGCCCTTCGCCAGATCTCCCGGCAGAAGGTCCGCAGCAGCCGCGCTGGCCTGCCCGCTGGCCGGCGGGCCCAGTTCCTGCAGTGTCACAGCGTACTTACCGAACTGCGATTGGTATTGCGTCTGCGTCGTATGTACCGTGCCAATCATTCGGATCGCCGCCAATTCGTTGGCCTGCATCTTCGCGCCGCTAACCTTTGGCAGCGCGATGGCCAAAATCACGAAGATGATCGCCACGACGATCATCAATTCCATCAATGTAAAGCCTCTTTGGCGGCGGCTGCGCTGGCGTTGCATAGTTATATTCTAAGACGTGCCCCGGCGCGATTCCGTTTAGGCAAGTTTCCAGGGCTTTCTGTAACGCCGCGTAACAAGGGCGTTG
>Ga0194119_10004804_pt1 | contig 20612 bp, 17 predicted proteins | sample TA2MahC100mmetaG_FD_148620 | JGI IMG/M metagenome (GOLD analysis project Ga0194119, IMG submission 148620) | Freshwater microbial communities from Lake Tanganyika, Tanzania - TA2015018 Mahale Deep Cast 100m | ecosystem: Environmental > Aquatic > Freshwater > Lake | place: Tanzania: Lake...
ACTTGAGGATCTTGATGACGCGGCCAGCACCAACCGTGCGACCACCCTCACGGATCGCGAAACGCAGACCCTCATCCATCGCAATCGGCTTGCCGAGCTCGACCGTCATCGTCACATTGTCACCAGGCATCACCATCTCGGTCCCCGACGGCAGATTGATCGTACCCGTCACATCCGTCGTGCGGAAGAAGAACTGCGGACGGTAATTGTTGAAGAACGGCTTGTGACGACCACCCTCCTCCTTCTTCAACACATACACCTGACCCTCGAACTGGGTGTGGGGAGTGATCGAACCCGGCGCACACAGCACCTGACCACGCTCCACCTCCTCCTTCTTCGTGCCACGCAGCAACGCACCGATGTTGTCGCCCGCCTGACCCTCATCGAGCAACTTGCGGAACATCTCCACACCCGTGCACGTCGTCTTCTGCGTGTCACGCAGACCCACGATCTCGATCTCATCACCGGTGTGCACCTTGCCCTGCTCCACCTTGCCGGTCACCACCGTCCCACGACCCGTGATCGTGAACACATCCTCGATCGGCATCAGGAACGGCTTGTCCAGATCGCGCTTGGGCTCCGGGATCGCCGTGTCGCACGCAGTCATCAACTCCATGACCTTGTCCTGCCACGCAGCATCACCCTCCAACGCCTTCAACGCCGACACACGCACCACGGGCGCGTCATCACCGGGGAACTCGTACTCGTTCAACAAATCCCGGACCTCCATCTCGACCAACTCGAGGAGCTCCTCGTCATCGACCATGTCCGACTTGTTCAACGCCACCACGATGTAGGGAACACCCACCTGACGGGCCAACAACACGTGCTCACGCGTCTGGGGCATCGGACCATCGGTCGCGGCCACCACCAGGATCGCACCATCGACCTGGGCCGCACCGGTGATCATGTTCTTGATGTAGTCCGCGTGACCCGGCATGTCCACGTGCGCATAATGACGCTTCTCGGTCTCGTACTCGATGTGGGCGATCGAAATCGTGATACCACGCGCCTTCTCCTCCGGCGCCTTGTCGATCTGATCGAACGGCATGAAATCCGCCAACCCCCGATCAGCCAACGTCTTGGAGATCGCCGCCGTCAACGTCGTCTTGCCATGGTCGATGTGACCCATCGTCCCGATGTTCACATGCGGCTTGGTGCGCTCGAACTTTGCCTTGCTCATGGGGTCACTCCGTAGTCCGTTTCTCTGCTGTCGTTGGTTGTCAATGTTCTCGGTCCGCTTCGCCGGGCTACTCGCCGCGGACTCGCTTCACGATCTCTGTTGCGATTGCGTCCGGCACCTGCTGGTACGAATGGAACTGCATCGTGTAGGTCGCGCGCCCCTGGGTGCGCGACCGGAGGTCCGTACTGTATCCGAACATCTCGGAAAGGGGAACCTGCGCGCGCACCACCTGGGTGTTGCCGCGTGCCTCCATGCCCTCGATGCGGCCGCGTCGGCTCGACAGATCGCCCATCACGTCGCCCATGTACTCATCCGGCGTCACGACCTCGACAGCCATGATCGGCTCGAGAAGGACGGGGCGCGCCATCTCGGCGGCCTTCTTGAACGCCATCTGACCGGCGATCTTGAACGCCATTTCCGAGGAGTCCACGTCGTGGTACTGGCCATCGACGAGCTTCACGCGAACGTCCACCGTCGGGTACCCGGCGAGCACACCGTTGTCGAGGGCGGACTGGATGCCCTGGTTCGTCGGTTGGATGTACTCGCGCGGGATGCGGCCACCGGTGATCCCGTCGACGAATTCGTAACCGCCTCCGGGCCCGGTCGGCTCGAGGGAGATCTTGACCACGGCGAACTGACCCGAGCCACCCGACTGCTTGATGTGCCGGTACTCGACGGACTCGACCGCCTTGGTGATCGTTTCGCGGTAGGCCACCTGCGGCTTGCCGACGGTCGCCTCGACGTTGAACTCTCGCTGCATGCGGTCCACGAGGATCTCCAGGTGCAACTCGCCCATCCCCGAGATGACCGTCTGGCCGGTCTCCTCGTCGGTGCGGACGCGGAACGTCGGGTCCTCGTCGGAGAGCGACTTGAGCGCCTTGCCGAGTTTGTCCTGGTCGTCCTTGGTCTTGGGCTCGATCGCGACATGGATCACCGGCTCGGGGAACTCCATGCGCTCGAGGATGACGAGATTCGCACGGTCGCACAGTGTGTCACCCGTGGTCGTCTCCTTGAAGCCGAGGCCGGCGACGATGTCGCCGGCCATCGCGACGTCGAGGTCCTCGCGCTGGTTCGCGTGCATGAGAAGGATCCGACCGAGACGCTCCTTGCGCTCCTTGGTCGAGTTGTAGATCTCGTCGCCCTTGTTGATGCTGCCCGAGTAGACGCGGAAGTAGGTCAGCTTGCCGAACGGGTCCGACACGATCTTGAAAGCGAGCGCGGCGAATGGCGCCGACTCGTCGGCTGGGCGCTCGATGACCTCGTCACCCTTCATGTTGGTGCCCTGGGCGGCCGGAATGTCGAGCGGACTCGGGAGATAGTCAACGACCGCATCGAGCATCGGCTGCACACCCTTGTTCTTGAATGCGGACCCGCAGAGGATCGGCACGAAGTCGAACGCGAGGGTCCCCTTGCGGATCGCGCGCTTGATGTCCTCCTCGGAGACCTCCTCGCCGCCGAGGTACTTCTCCATGAAGTCGTCGTCGCTGGTGGCGATCGTCTCGAACAGTTGGGTCCGGTACTCGTTGGCCTCGTCGAGTTGATCGGCCGGAATGTCGACCTCGTCCCACTTCGCGCCGAGTTCCTCGTCGAGCCAGATGAGAGCCTTCATCTTCACGAGGTCGATCAGACCCGCGAAGGGCTTGTTGCTCTCCGGCCCACCGGCACCGACCGGCAACTGGATCACGGCCGGGGTCGCCTGCAGGCGATCGCGGACCATGTCGATGGTGCGGTAGAAGTTCGCGCCGATGCGGTCCATCTTGTTGATGAAGCAGATCCGGGGCACGTTGTACTTGTTGGCCTGGCGCCAGACGGTCTCGGTCTGGGGCTCGACGCCGGCCACCGAGTCGAAGACGGTCACAGCGCCGTCGAGGACGCGCAGCGACCGCTCGACCTCGATCGTGAAGTCCACGTGGCCCGGGGTGTCGATGATGTTGATGCGGTGGTTGTTCCAGATGCACGTCGTGGCAGCCGAGGTGATCGTGATCCCGCGCTCCTGCTCCTGGGCCATGTGGTCCATGATCGCGGCGCCCTCATGCACCTCGCCGATCTTGTAGCTCTTGCCGGTGTAATAGAGGATGCGCTCGGTCGTGGTCGTCTTGCCCGCGTCGATGTGGGCCATGATGCCGATGTTGCGGGTGCGGTCGAGTGGGTATTCACGCTTGGCCATTGGGATTCACCTGATCCTGGGTGTCGGGGGGTTTGTGTCTATCTGTCGTGCGGGCGCCGACGTCCGCGACGGGACGACGGGGGACGGCCGGAGCCGGCCGGGGTCACCAGCGGTAGTGGGCGAATGCCTTGTTGGACTCGGCCATCTTCTGCATGTCGTCGCGCTTCTTCATCGCGGCACCGAGACCGTTGGCGGCATCCATCAACTCGTTCGCGAGGCATTCGGCCATCGTCTTCTCGCGGCGGTCTCGCGCGTAGTCGACGACCCAGCGGATCGCCAATGTGGAGGCGCGACGGGGTTTCACCTCGACGGGAACCTGGTAGGTGGCGCCTCCGACACGGCGGCTGCGCACCTCGAGCGGGGGCTTGATGTTCTCGATCGCGCGCTTGACCGTGGAGAGGGGCTCGGTGCCGGTCTTGGTCTCGATGATCGACATCGCGTCGTACACGATCTTCTCGGCGATGCTCTTCTTCCCGTGGAGCATGACCTTGTTCGTCAGCTGGGTCACGAGGAGCGACCTGTAAATGGGATCGGCGACGAGTTCGCGTCGCGGTGCTGGACCCTTGCGCGGCATCTCTGGCTGCTCCCTGCTCTTACTTCTCGCGCTTCGCGCCGTAACGGCTGCGCGCCTGCTTGCGGTTCTTCACGCCGGCCGCGTCGAGCGCGCCGCGGATGATCTTGTAGCGCACGCCCGGGAGGTCGCGCACGCGACCCCCGCGCACGAGCACGATCGAGTGCTCCTGCAGGTTGTGACCCTCACCGGGGATGTAGGCCGTCACCTCGGCGCCGCTGGTGAGGCGCACGCGCGCGACCTTGCGCAGCGCGGAGTTCGGCTTCTTCGGGGTCTGCGTGAAGACGCGGGTGCACACGCCGCGGCGCTGCGGCGATCCCTTCAGGGCCGGCGTCTTGGTCTTCGACGCCTTCGTGCTGCGACCCTGCCGGATCAACTGCTGGATTGTGGGCACGCACATACCTCTCGTGATGATCGTTTTCGCCGGCCGGAACGACCCCGCAACGGGACCGCGACATGGCCGTCAAGACCCTCCGAGGCTACGGGTGAGCCTTCCCCTGTGGCAACCCGTCGATCACGGTGGACACGGGCGCGTTCCGGAATTGTGACGGCGCACCGGGCCCGTCGGGGGCCGGTGCGCCGACGGCTCGTTCTCAGGGTTGATCGCCGGTGGCGTCGCTGTCCTGCTCCCCCGATGCAGTCTCCTCCGATGCCGCGAGGGTCTCGGCGAGACCTGCGAACGGGGGCTCGACCGGGGCGTCGGTCTCGTGGATCGCCTCGACCTCGGGGGCCGGGATGCCGGACGTGTCGTCCTGCACCGAGTCGGCGAAGTCCGCCGGCTCGTCGGACCCCACCGGCCGGGCGAAGTCGGCCGTGGCATCGGGACTCGTGGTGAGGGTCCCGAGGATCGAGTCCTCGACATCGAGCTCGTCCTGGAGTGTCTCTTCCATGACATAGGTGCCGTGGATGCCCGCCAGGAACGCGGCCGGATCGGACTCATCGCTCGAGAAGTACTCCAGCGGCTGGTAATCCGGCGCGTCGACATCGAAGTACCGGTACTTCTCCATGCCGGTGCCGGCCGGGATCAACTTGCCGATGATGATGTTCTCCTTGAGACCAACGAGATTGTCGGCGCGGCTGCCGATTGCCGCCTCTGTGAGCACCCTGGTGGTCTCTTGGAACGAGGCGGCGGACAGCCAAGAGTCGGTTGCGAGGGACGCCTTGGTGATTCCCATGATCTCGGGACGGCCCTCGGCGGGGCGCTTGCCCTCCTCGACCATCTGGCGGTTCCTGTCACGGAAGACCTTGGCGTCGATCCGGTTGCCCGGGAGGAAAGGGGTGTCCCCCGGCTCCTGGACTCCGACGCGACGGGTCATCTGGCGCACGATCAGCTCGATGTGCTTGTCGTGGATCGCGACTCCCTGGTCGCGATACACCTTCTGCACCTCCTCCACGAGGTACTCCTGGGTCTTGCGGATTCCGAGGATCTCCATGATCTCCTTCGGATCCCAGGGACCGTCGGTGACGGGTGCACCGGCCTCGATGTCCTGCCCGTCGCGGACCCTCACACGGGTTCCCGTCGGGAGCAGCACCGTGTGCTCCTCGCCCTTGTCATCGATCGTGATGACCGGGATCCCCTTGCCCTCGTCCTCGCCGATGCGCACGACACCCGTCGCACGGGACAGCTTGGCCGAGCCCTTGGGGGTGCGCGCCTCGAACAACTCCACCACGCGCGGCAGACCACCCGCGATGTCCTTGCCCGCGACACCACCGGTGTGGAAGGTGCGCATGGTCAGCTGCGTGCCGGGCTCACCGATCGACTGCGCGGCAATGACGCCGACTGCCTCGCCGAGCTCGATCGACTTTCCGGTCGCGAGCGAACGGCCGTAGCACAGCGCGCAGACTCCGAGTGCGGCGTCGCAGGTGAGCACGGAGCGCACCTGCACGCGCTCGACAACCGGGTCGTCACGGAGCGCGACGAGTTCCTCGTCGCCCACGAGCGTGTTCTTGACGAGCACGCTCCCATCGGCGAGGGTCACGTCGTTCAGCAACGCTCGGCCGAACAGCTTGGTCTCGAGGTGGTTGCGCGACTCCTTCGAGTCGGCGCGCACGTTCTCCACCCAGATGCCCAACCGGGTGCCGCAGTCGTCCTCGCGCACGATGAGCTCCTGTGCGACGTCCACCAGACGGCGCGTGAGGTAGCCCGAGTCGGCGGTCCTCAGCGCCGTGTCCACGAGACCCTTCCGGGCGCCCGGGGTGGCGATGAAGTATTCGAGGGTCTCGAGTCCCTCGCGGAAGTTCGAGGTGATCGGGCGGGGAATGGTGTCGCCACGCGGGTTCGACACGAGTCCGCGCATGCCCGCGATTTGGCGCATCTGGGTCATGTTTCCCCGCGCGCCCGAGCCCACCATCATCTCGATCGGGTTGAACCGGTCGACTTTGAACTCCTCGACCATGGCATCTTGCACCTTGGTGGTCGCATCGGTCCAGATCGACACCTCCTGCTGACGGCGCTCACCGTCGGTGATGATGCCGCGGCGGAACTGGGTCTCGACTCGGTCGGCCTGCTTCTCGAACTCCTCGAGGATCTCGCGCTTGCGAACCGGGGTCTTGACGTCCTCGATCGAGACCGTGAGTCCGGACTGCGATGCGTACCGGTAGCAGACCGCCTTTAGTCCGTCGAGGGTCTCGGAGATCGTCGACTTGTCGTAGTGGTCCGAGAGACGCTCGACGATCACACCCATCTCACCCTTTTTCACGGGTGCGACGACGTGGCCGAATCGGGCCGGATAGTCGGCGGGCAATGCCTCCTCGAAGAGCAGGCGACCCGGCGTGGTCGAGAACACCTCGCGACCGCCCTCGGCGGTGCGGGCGCGCATCTCGATGCGGGTGTGGAGGGTGACCCCGGCCTCGTCGAGCGCGCGGAACACCTCCCACTTCTCGCCGAACACGCGTCCCTCGCCCTTGGCTCCCTCGACCAATTCGGTCAGGTAGTAGGCCCCGATGATGAGGTCCTGGGACGGAGTCACGATCGGGCGACCCGATGCCGGCGAGAGGATGTTGTTGGCCGACAACATCAGCACTCGCGCCTCGGCCTGGGCCTCCGACGACAGTGGGAGATGGATGGCCATCTGGTCGCCGTCGAAGTCGGCGTTGAACGCCGTGCACACGAGCGGGTGAATCTGCAGGGCCTTGCCCTCGACCAGAATCGGCTCGAAGGCCTGGATGCCGAGGCGGTGCAGCGTCGGGGCGCGGTTCAGGAGGACCGGGTGCTCCTTGATGACGTCCTCGAGCACGTCCCACACCTGGGGACGACGGCGCTCCACCATGCGCTTGGCACTCTTGATGTTCTGTGCGAGCTCGAGGTCGACGAGGCGCTTCATCACGAACGGCTTGAACAACTCGAGTGCCATCAACTTCGGCAGACCGCACTGGTGCAGACGAAGTGTCGGTCCGGCCACGATGACCGATCGACCCGAGTAGTCGACGCGCTTGCCGAGCAGGTTCTGGCGGAAACGGCCCTGCTTGCCCTTCAACATGTCGGACAGCGACTTGAGCGGGCGGTTGCCCGGCCCCGTCACCGGTCGGCCGCGGCGACCGTTGTCGAACAACGCATCGACGGCCTCTTGCAGCATGCGCTTCTCGTTGTTGACGATGATCTCGGGGGCCCCGAGGTCGAGGAGGCGGCGCAGACGGTTGTTGCGATTGATCACCCGGCGGTACAGGTCGTTGAGGTCCGAGGTCGCGAAACGCCCACCTTCGAGCTGCACCATCGGACGCAGATCGGGCGGGATGACCGGCACGACATCGAGGATCATCGACATCGGGTTGTTGATGCGGCGACCGTGCTCGTCGGGCTTGTTGAAATCGGCCACGATCTGCAGGCGCTTGATCGCCTTCTGCTTGCGCTGAGCCGAGAGCGGCTTGCCCTTCATGCCGTTCTCGATCGCGTCGCGGAGGTTGAACTCCTCCGAAACGAAGTCGATGCGGTCGATCAGCTGCTTGATCGCATCGGCACCCGTCCCACCATTGAAGTAGTCCTGGTAGCGGTCGCGCACTGCGATCCACAGGGCCTCGTCCTCGATGATCCGGCGTGGGTGCAACTCGCGGAATTCGTCCCACGCGCGTCGCGCGAGGTCCAGCTCGGAGTCGTGACGCTCGTTGATCGCGAGGATCTCCTTGTCCATCGCCTTCTGGCGGGCGCGGACGTCGGCTTCCTTGGCGCCTTCCTTCTCCATCGTCTTGAGCTCTGCCTCGAACTCTTTCGTGCGGGTCTTGAGCTCCTTGTCGCGGTCGCGCTGGATGAGCTGGCACTCCTCGTTGAAGTCCTTCTCGAGCTCGGGGAGGTCCTCGTGGCGGCGCTCCTCATCGACCCACGACACCAGGTGGGCGGCGAAGTAGATCACCTTCTCGAGCTGCTTGGCCTTGAGCTCCTCCTTGGGCTCGAGACCGCCCAGCAGGTACGCCAGCCACGAGCGGGTCCCGCGCAGGTACCAGATGTGGACGACAGGGGCCGCCAGTTCGATGTGACCCATGCGCTCGCGGCGCACCTTCGAGCGGGTCACCTCGACGCCGCAACGCTCGCAAATGATGCCCTTGAAGCGGACACGCTTGTACTTGCCGCAGTAGCACTCCCAGTCGCGGACCGGTCCGAAGATCTTCTCACAAAAGAGACCGTCCTTCTCGGGACGCAGCGTGCGGTAGTTGATGGTCTCGGGCTTCTTCACCTCACCCTTGGACCACAGGCGAATCTGCTCCGCAGTGGCGAGGCGGATGCGGAGTTGGTCGAACTGGTTGACGTCGAGCATGCGGTTCTCGTTTCCTCTTTCGTCCCGGATCAGAAGGTGCGCGCCGGCTTGCGGTCGCGGTCGTCGTCGTCCGAGCCACGCTCGGGTCGGCTGATGTCGATCCCGAGTTCCTCGGCCGTGCGGTAGATCTCGTCGTCGAACTCGTGGATCTCGATCTCCTTGCCCGCGGTGTCGAGGACCTCGACGTTCAGGCAGAGGGACTGCATCTCCTTCATGAGCACCTTGAACGACTCGGGGATGCCCGGCTCGGGGATGTTCTCCCCCTTCACGATCGCCTCGTAGACCTTCACGCGACCGAGCACATCGTCGGACTTGATGGTGAGCAGCTCCTGCAGGCAGTAGGCCGCTCCGTAGGCCTCGAGTGCCCACACCTCCATCTCACCGAAGCGCTGCCCGCCGAACTGGGCCTTTCCACCGAGCGGCTGCTGGGTGATCATGCTGTACGGACCCGTCGAGCGCGCGTGGATCTTGTCATCGACGAGATGGTGCAACTTGAGGATGTACATGTACCCGACGGTGATCGGGTTGTCGTAGACCTCGCCCGTGCGACCGTTGCGGAGCACGGCCTTGCCCGACGTCTGCACGAGGCGCTTGCCGTCGACCGACTCGGGATTCAGGTTCTCGAGCAACTTCTGGATCGTCGGGTGCGCACCAGCGGCCTCGTCCTCGTCCCAGTGCGCACCGTCGAAGACGGGCGTCGCGATGAACGTGGCGGGGTCGGTTGCTGCCCGCGTCTTCGACTCGGTCCCGCGGATCGGGTCTTTCCCGACTGCTCGACCGGTCTTGGGATCGGTCCAGCCCCAGCGCGCGGCATAGCCCAGGTGTGCCTCGAGCACCTGACCGACGTTCATGCGGCTCGGCACGCCGAGCGGGTTCAGGATGATGTCGACCGGCGTTCCGTCCTCGAGGTAGGGCATGTCCTCGACCGGGAGGATCTTGGAGATGACGCCCTTGTTGCCGTGGCGACCGGCGAGCTTGTCACCGACGGAGATCTTGCGCTTCTGGGCGACGAAGACCTTCACCATCTGGTTCACGCCCGGAGGCAGTTCGTCGCCGCGTTCGCGCGAGAAGACCTTGACGTCGATGACTTTGCCACCCTCGCCGTGGGGAACCTTGAGGGAGGTGTCGCGGACCTCGCGGGCCTTCTCACCGAAGATCGCACGGAGCAGGCGTTCCTCGGGGGTGAGCTCGGTCTCGCCCTTCGGGGTGACCTTGCCGACCAGCACGTCACCGGGGCCGACCTCGGCACCGATGCGGATGATCCCCTCCTCGTCGAGGTCGCGCACGATGTCGTCGGAGAGGTTCGGGATGTCCCGGGTGATCTCCTCCGGCCCGAGCTTGGTGTCGCGGGCATCCACCTCGTAGTTGTGGATGTGGATCGAGGTCAGCACGTCGTCACGCACCACGCGCTCGGAAAGGATGATCGCGTCCTCGAAGTTGTAGCCCTCCCATGGCATCAGCGCCACGAGCAGGTTCTTGCCGAGCGCGAGCTCGCCGTCGTCGGTCGAGGGACCGTCGGCGAGCAATTGACCACCCGTGACCCTCTGACCCTCGGTGACGCGGATGATCTGGTTGATGCAGGTGTCCTGGTTCGAGCGGTGGAACTTCATGAGTTTGTGCTCGGTCTTGCGGGGCCGGCCGTCGTACTTCACGGTGATCGAGGATCCGGAGATCTCCACGACCTCGCCGGCGCCCTCGGCCAGGATCACGTCGGCACCGTCCAGGGCGGCGCGGCGCTCGATGCCGGTGCCGACATAGGGGGCCTCGGCGCGCACGAGCGGCACGGCTTGGCGCTGCATGTTCGCACCCATGAGCGCGCGGTTTGCGTCGTCGTGCTCGAGGAATGGGATGAGCGCGGTCGCCACGGAGACGATCTGCTTCGGCGACACGTCGATGAAGTCGACCTCCTCGGGTGAGACCGTGGCGATGTCGGTCGTCGCACCGAAGAAACTCTCGGCCTCCAGCATCCGGCGCAGGTCGTCGAGGCTCGCAGCCTGCGGCGAGCGGCGCACGAGGACGCGCTTCTCGAGGAAGTTGCCCGCGGCATCGACCGGAGTGTTGGCTTGGGCGACGACGAAGTTCTCCTCCTCGTCGGCGGCCATGTAGACGATCTCGTCGGTGGCCTTGCCGTTGGTGACGCGTCGGTACGGCGTCTCGATGAACCCGAACTGGTTCACGCGTGCGTACGTCGCGAGACCACCGATGAGACCGATGTTCGGGCCCTCCGGGGTCTCGATCGGGCACATGCGGCCGTAGTGCGAGAAGTGCACGTCCCGGACCTCGAAGCCAGCGCGCTCACGCGACAGACCACCCGGTCCGAGTGCGGAGAGACGGCGACGGTGGGTGAGGCCCGACAACGGGTTCACCTGGTCCATGAATTGCGACAACTGGGAGGTCCCGAAGAACTCCTTGATCGCGGCCACGACGGGGCGGATGTTGATGAGCGTCTGGGGCGTGATGGCCTCGACGTCCTGGGTCGTCATCCGTTCGCGCACGACGCGCTCCATGCGGGACAGACCGATGCGGACCTGGTTCTGGATCAACTCGCCCACCGAGCGGACGCGACGGTTCGCGAAGTGGTCCTGATCGTCGAGGCGGTAGCCCGGTTCCTGCTTGACGAGGTGGAGCATGTACGACACGGCTGCGAGCACCTCACAGCGCGAGAGCACCGAGTGGTCGGCCGATGGCAGGTCGAGCACGGACTCGGGGATGTCGAAGAGATCCTGCAGCCGGCGCAATTCATCACCGAGCTTGCGGTTCAACTTGTAGCGACCGACGCGGCTCAGGTCGTAGCGACGGTTCTCGAAGAAGGCTCCCTCGAAATAGGCGCGTGCCGCCTCGATACTCGCGGGCTCGCCGGGCCGAGCGCGCTTGTAGATCTCCAGCAGGGCGTCGTCGCGGGAGGTGTTGTTTTGACGCTCCTTGTGCCACTGGTCCTCGAGGAAGTCGAAGTACTGCACGAAGCGATCCAGGAACCCGGGGGCTCCCGCCTGGTCGTAGCCGAGTGCGCGCAGCAGCGTGAAGATGCTCATGCGGCGCTTGCGCGCCACGCGCGTACCGGCGGTGACTCCCTTGCCCGGTTTCTGCTCGACGTCGAACTCGAGCCACTCACCGCGGTACGGGTGGATGGTGCCCTTGACGATCTGTGCCTTCGAGAGGTTGCGGAGACGGAACTTCTCGCCCGGCTCGAAGATCACACCGGGACTGCGGACGAGTTGCGACACGACGACGCGCTCGGTGCCGTTGATGATGAACGTTCCCTTGTCGGTCATCTTCGGGAAGTCACCCATGAAGACGACCTGCTCCTTCACCTCGCCACTCTCGCGGTTCAGGAAAGTCGCGCGCACGAACACCGGCGAGGCAAAGGTCATCTCCTTCTCGCGGCACTCCTCCTCGGTGAACTTCGGTCCGGGGCAGAGGTCCTCGTCGTTCGGATCGAACGACAACTCGAGGCGAAGATCGCCCGAGTAGTCCGTGATCGGCGAGATGTCGCGGAAGGTCTCTGCGAGGCCCTCCCGCATGAACCAGTCGAACGACTCACGTTGCACCGCGATCAGGTCGGGCAGTTCGAGTTGCTCGGCGAGATTCGCGAACGAGTACCGATCATGAGACGCAGAACGAGGTGCCACTGTTACTCCTGGGTTGCCGGTCGGGAGGGAGCGATGCCGAACCCCGGCAGACAAACGCACTGAATTCGGGCAACGCGAAAGCAAGAGGGGCAAGACACGGCGACCGCCAAGACTATCGGGCGATGGGTCGCTGGGGCAACGCCCACAGAGACCCTCCAGCCGGGTCCCCCAACGCCAGGACGGTAGGCGCCGGGGTGGGGGTCCGTCAAGCGGTCGCGACGCAACCGGGTCCGAAACGCCAGGTTCCCCACCGCCTGGGGGCGATGGGGAACGTGTTCGACCGATCCCCCGGGGTCTCCCCCGGCGGGGTCAGGGGGTCGGGCTCACTTGAGCTCGACGGATGCTCCGGCCTCTTCGAGCTTGGCCTTGGCCTTGGCGGCGTCGTCCTTGCTGACCTTCTCCAGGACGGGCTTGGGAGCTCCGTCGACGAGATCCTTGGCCTCTTTCAGACCGAGGCTGGTGAGCTCGCGAACGACCTTGATGACACCGATCTTGGCGGCACCGCCCTCGGTGAGGATGACGTCGAACTCGTCCTTCTCTTCCTCGGCGGCCCCTCCGCCACCGGCGGGTGCACCGGCGACCGCGGCCACGGCCACGGGTGCCGCTGCGGTAACGCCAAACTTCTCCTCGAACGCATCGAGCAGTTCCTTGAGTTCGATGACGGTGAGTGCGGAGATCCCGTCGAGGATCTCTTCCTTGCTGAGAGCCATTGTTTCTTTCCTTTTCTGTTGGTTCTTGTGGTGTTGAGTGTTGTTGGTTGTGTGTGGTTGACGGAGTTGCGGCGTCAGGCCGCGGTCTTCTGGTCGACGAGCGCCTTCAGGCCGTAGGCCATGTTGCGCGGGAGCGCCTGGAGCAGGCCCGCGGTCTTGACGAGCGGGGCCTGCATGAGGCCCGCGAACTGGGCGAGCATGACCTCCCGCGGTGGCAGGTCTGCGAGCATCTCCACGTCGGTGGCGGTGACGGCCTTGCCGGCCACGGCACCTCCGCGGATGACCAGGAGCGGGTTCGTCTTGGCGTATTCCGTCAGGGTCTTGGCCACTGCGGCCACGTCCCCGTCGACGAACGCCAGGGCGGTGGGGCCAGTGAGCAGCGACTCGAGCCCCTCGATGCCCGACTCGCGCGCGGCGAATCGGGCGAGGGTGTTCTTGTACACGCGGTACTCGGCACCCACGCCTCGCAGACTCGTGCGCAGGGAGGCCAGGTTCGGAACGGTGAGGCCGCGGTATTCGGTGACGATCACCGCGGTTGCGCTCTCGAGCTTGCCCCGCACTTCGGCGACGACGGCTTCCTTCTCGGAACGGACAGTTGACATTTCACCTCCTCGGCGTCCTGATCGTTCGCTCGGGGCGCTCGCTTAAACGAACGCCGCGCCGAGCGGATCCGGGATCCGACCGAGTGGAGTCCGCCTCGTCTGGCGGGCTTGGTGCCCCTTAGCCGGCGAACCGGACCGGATGTCTCTGGCGAGGACCGAGAGAAAATGTGTTGTGTCGTCAGGTTAGGGGGACGCCGCCCCCGTCCCACCCCGACGGGGCCGGGAAAAACCGGTCATTCCCCCGGCTTGAGCCGGTTCGAGTCGATCTTCACGCCGGGCCCCATCGTGGTCGACAGGGAGATCTTGCGGAAGTAACGACCCTTGGCGGCGGCCGGCTTGACACGCTGGAGTTCGTCGAGCACGGCACGCAGGTTTGCCTCGAGGTCGGCGGGCGAGAACGACGCCTTGCCCACGCGGACGTGCACGTTGCCGTAGCGGTCGGTGCGGTACTCGACCTTGCCGCCCTTGAACTCGCCCACGGCGCGACCAACATCGGTGGTCACCGTGCCCGTCTTGGGGTTGGGCATCAGACCGCGGGGACCCAGCACGCGACCAAGACGACCGACGAGGGGCATCATGTCGGGCGTCGCGATCGCGAGGTCAAAGTCCATGTTGCCCTTCTCGATCTCTGCAGCGAGATCGTCGGCACCCACGAGGTCGGCACCGGCGGCACGGGCCTCCTGGGCGGCGTCACCCGCGGCGAAGACCGCGATGCGCAGGGTCTTGCCCGACCCCGAGGGCAACGCCACGGTCCCGCGGACACTCTGGTCGGCCTTGCGGGGATCGACTCCGAGACGGACCGCGAGGTCGACCGACTCGTCGAACTTGGCACTCGCCGTCTTCTTCACGATCTCGACGGCCTCGGCGGGCGTGAACTGCGCCTCGCGATCGAAGAGCGCGGATGCAGCCTTGTACTTCTTTGATTCCGGCATGGTTGCCTCCCTCTCCTTGTCTGTGTGGTCCGCCCGGGCGAGGTGATCCCGGGGCGGTAGATCTCTTGTTGTGAGTGTCTGTCTACCGGCTCGCCGGGGCGACTGGTTCAGACAACCTTGAGGCCCATCGAACGGGCGGTTCCCCTCACTTGCTGCTTGGCGGCCTCGAGGTCATAGGCGTTCAGGTCGGGCATCTTGATCTTGGCGACCTCTTCGATGTCGGCCTCGGTGACGGTGCCCGCGACGGTCTTGCCGGGAGTCTGCGAGGCCTTCTCGAGGCCGGCCTTCTGACGGAGAAGCACCGGGGTCGGAGGGGTCTTCAAGATGAAGGTGAAGGAACGGTCCTCGAAGATACTGATCTCCACGGGAATGATCGTCCCCGCCTGCGACTCGGTGGCGGCGTTGTACTGCTTCACGAAATCCATGATCTGGACACCGTGCGGTCCGAGGGCGGTTCCCACCGGCGGTGCGGGGGTTGCCTTGCCGGCCGGGATCTGGATCTTCACGATCGCTGCGAGCTTCTTCTTTGCCATGTGGTTCTCCGAGTGGTGTCGATGCGGGTCAGAGCTTGGTGACCTGGCTGAAGTCCATCTCCACCAGGGTCTCACGACCGAAGATGTTGACGAGGACCTTGAGCTTCATGTGGTCGGTGTTGATCTCGGCGATGGTGCCGTTGAAGTCCGCGAACGGACCCTCCTTCACGCGCACGCTCTCACCGGTCTCGAACTCGACCTTGGGCGCTCGGCGCTTCGGTGCGGCCTCGCCGTCGCCCTTGGCGGTGAGGAAGGTCTCCACCTCGCGGCGTGAAAGAGGAGTCGGCTTTTGTCCGCGGTTCGTCTGACCGACGAAGCCGGTGACGCCGGGGGTGTTGCGGATGCAGAACCACGACGAGTCATCCATCTCGCAGCGCACGAGGATGTAACCGGGGAACACTTTCTTCTGCACGGTCTGCTTGCGACCCTGCTTGAACTCGACCACGTCCTCCATCGGCACGACGATCTCATAGATCGACTCGCCCATGTTCATCGACTGGATGCGCGACCTGAGGTTTATCTCGACCTTCTTCTCGTAGCCGGCCTGGGTGTGCACCACGTACCAGCGCCCGGGGCGCGCCCACGGCGGGGTCTCGCGCGGGCCGTCGTCCTCGTCCTCCGGCTCGGCCTCGCCGTCCGGGGCGTCGTCGGAGGTCAGGTCGACCACGACGTCTGGCGCTGTGCCCGCTACGTCGGGGATTTCGGTGTCTGTGGTCTCGTCGCTCATGGTGCCCGTCACTCCTTGTACAGCCAACCGGAGAAGAAGCCGAAAACCGCATCCAGGGCCCCGATGTAGGCGGTGAACACGAGAACCGTGGCCAGGACGATGATCGAGTAGCGCCGCACCTCGGGCCACTTGGGCCAGGCGACCTTCTTCATCTCGTCGCCGACCTCGCGCATGTACTGGCCGGGACCGACACGCTCGCTGCCGCCGCGCTCGCGGGACTGCGGCTGGGTGCGCACGGGGTTGCCCTTGTCGTCGAGGGCACCCATGCGCTTCAGCGCTCGCTTCTGCTCACGATTCAGGTCGGTTGACATGTCGTCTGTGTCTTTCTCGTTGCTTCTCTCGCAGGGCAGGAGGGACTCGAACCCCCGACCGTCGGTTTTGGAGACCGATGCTCTACCAACTGAGCTACTGCCCTCTGCCGCACGACCGTCGGGACGTCTCCGTCCCTCCGGTCAGCGGGTCTCCTTGTGGAGGGTGTGTCGACGATCGCTCGCGCAGTACTTCTTCATCTCGAGGCGCTCACGATCATTGATCTTGGACTTCATCGTGATGTAGTTCCGCTCCTTGCACACGGTGCACTCGAGCGTGATCTTCACCCGCTTGTCGCTCTTTGCCATTGTGTCGTCCCTTCCCGGAGTCTCTCAGTGCGTCACTTGAGGATCTTGATGACGCGGCCAGCACCAACCGTGCGACCACCCTCACGGATCGCGAAACGCAGACCCTCATCCATCGCAATCGGCTTGCCGAGCTCGACCGTCATCGTCACATTGTCACCAGGCATCACCATCTCGGTCCCCGACGGCAGATTGATCGTACCCGTCACATCCGTCGTGCGGAAGAAGAACTGCGGACGGTAATTGTTGAAGAACGGCTTGTGACGACCACCCTCCTCCTTCTTCAACACATACACCTGACCCTCGAACTGGGTGTGGGGAGTGATCGAACCCGGCGCACACAGCACCTGACCACGCTCCACCTCCTCCTTCTTCGTGCCACGCAGCAACGCACCGATGTTGTCGCCCGCCTGACCCTCATCGAGCAACTTGCGGAACATCTCCACACCCGTGCACGTCGTCTTCTGCGTGTCACGCAGACCCACGATCTCGATCTCATCACCGGTGTGCACCTTGCCCTGCTCCACCTTGCCGGTCACCACCGTCCCACGACCCGTGATCGTGAACACATCCTCGATCGGCATCAGGAACGGCTTGTCCAGATCGCGCTTGGGCTCCGGGATCGCCGTGTCGCACGCAGTCATCAACTCCATGACCTTGTCCTGCCACGCAGCATCACCCTCCAACGCCTTCAACGCCGACACACGCACCACGGGCGCGTCATCACCGGGGAACTCGTACTCGTTCAACAAATCCCGGACCTCCATCTCGACCAACTCGAGGAGCTCCTCGTCATCGACCATGTCCGACTTGTTCAACGCCACCACGATGTAGGGAACACCCACCTGACGGGCCAACAACACGTGCTCACGCGTCTGGGGCATCGGACCATCGGTCGCGGCCACCACCAGGATCGCACCATCGACCTGGGCCGCACCGGTGATCATGTTCTTGATGTAGTCCGCGTGACCCGGCATGTCCACGTGCGCATAATGACGCTTCTCGGTCTCGTACTCGATGTGGGCGATCGAAATCGTGATACCACGCGCCTTCTCCTCCGGCGCCTTGTCGATCTGATCGAACGGCATGAAATCCGCCAACCCCCGATCAGCCAACGTCTTGGAGATCGCCGCCGTCAACGTCGTCTTGCCATGGTCGATGTGACCCATCGTCCCGATGTTCACATGCGGCTTGGTGCGCTCGAACTTTGCCTTGCTCACTGTCTTCTCCTGGGGTCTGTCTTGTCTCTTGACTTGTTCTGTTTCGTAGCGGCGATCGGGATCGAACCGATGACCTTCCGATTATGAGCCGGATGCTCTGACCAACTGAGCTACGCCGCCTTGGCGCACTGGTCGCTTTCGACCATCGTGCGCGACCCGCGGGGCAAGCCTGATGGCTGAGCCCTCTGTGGGAATCGAACCCACGACCTTTTCCTTACCATGGAAACGCTCTGCCGACTGAGCTAAGAGGGCGTGCACGACGGGACGAGCCCCTCGAGCCAGACACGAAAGGCTAGCGGTGGGTCGGGCGGAAGCGCCACTAGGTTCTCTGCCCGTGGCAGTCCCGAAACTCCCTGAAATCCGGCATGCGGGACCAGCCGATGCCGAGGCGATACGCGCGATCTACAACTGGGAGGTCGAGAACGAAACGGCCACGTTCGATCTGGTGCCCCGCTCGCTCGAGGACCAGTTGGATTGGCAAGGCGCCCGCAGCGGTGCCTTCTGCGCGTTCGTGGCCGAGTTGGACGGCGAGGTCGTGGGATTCGGGGCTCTGTCCCCCTACAAGGAGCGCCCCGCCTACCGGACCACGGTCGAGAACTCGGTCTACGTCCGCCGCGACCTCGCCCGCCGCGGTGTGGGTCGCGCGATCCTGGGACATCTCCTCCTCACCGCCGCCGACGGTGGATTCCATTCGGTGATGGCGCGGATCACGACTCTGTCCGAGGCCTCCATCGCACTCCATTCGGCGATGGGCTTCGAGTTGGTGGGGATCGAGCGCGAGGTCGGGCGCAAGTTCAACAAATGGCTCGATGTCGCGTTGATGCAGTACCTCGTGCCCTGAGAGGAGCCAGCCACCCGGGCCCACTCGGTGCCGACACAGCATTCGACCCCGTCGGCGCACCGACGGGGTCGAACACGGGTTGGGCTGTTCGGCTTTCGCCGTTTGCTCCACGGATTTCTCCGTGGTGGGCCGGGGGGGATTCGAACCTCCGTAGGCAGTGCCGGCAGATTTACAGTCTGCTCCCTTTGGCCGCTTGGGTACCGACCCGTGCGGAGATCGCCCCGCGCGGACTCCCTAGGTTAGCGGTGGCGTTAGCCTTCCACCTCATGCCGTCGTTCGATGTCGTCTCGGAAGTGGACCGTCAGGAACTTCGCAACGCCGTCGACCAGGCCCAACGGGAGATGGCGAATCGCTTCGACTTCAAGGGGACCGACTCCTCGATCGAGCAGAACGAACTCGTGATCACGATCCGCACCATCTCCGAGGACAAGGCACGCGCGGTGCGCACGCTTCTCGAGGAGAAATTCGTGAAGCGTGGACTCTCGCTGAAGGGCATCGAGTGGGGCAAGTTCGAGCAGGCCTCCGGCGACACGGTGCGTCAGGTGGTCACGATCAAGGTCGGCATCTCCTCGGACAAGGCGCGCGAGATCAACAAACTCGTCAAGGAGAAGGCGCCCAAGGGCATCTCGAGCCAGACACAGGGCGAGCAGGTGCGCATCACGGGCAAGAAGCGTGACGATCTGCAAGCAGTGATCGCGCTCCTCAAGGGCAGCGACCTCGGCATTCCACTGCAATTCGAGAACTTCCGCGACTGACCCCTGCCGGCGCACACCGACCACGGCGGTCGGAGAGAGGCGGTTACCGTGGCGGTGTCAGAAACCCAGAGATTTCAGTTGCATCGTGCGATGCAGGAGGTGATCGGTATGGAGAATGCGAACACGTTCATGGAGCTCGCAACCCCACGTGATTGGGACGACGTCGCGCGCATCCACCACGTCGAGGCACTGCGCACGGAACTGCTCGCCGAGATGCATCGACTCGCCGTCGTGCAGACTCGGTGGATCGCGGGCTTGCTCGGCAGCCTCGTGGTCGCGATGATCGTCGCGCTCGTGCGCTGAGCGCGCTGCTCAGCCCGCCCACCAATAGCCAGACCCGAGCGGAGTGGGATCGATCTGTCCATCGGCATGTGCGATCAATGTGCTGTCGCGCGTGATCGACACGGTGCGGTTCCCGGCGCGTCGGACGAATGGCGAGGCCGGATCAACGGGCTCGGACCCGAGTGACTCGAGCGTCGAGGGATCGAACGATTCGATGAGGAACGCCGCCTCGCTCCTCTCGCTGACGCGAAATGTCCCATCGATGAGCCCCACCAGCAATGCACTCACCGGTTCCACGCCGGCTCCGAGGGCGACGCCCGGTCGTATCGTTCCCTCCGAGATGACCGCCTCGTGCAGCAACAGCGACCCGCCGGTGTTGACCAGGATCACCAGTCGATCTCCATCGAGCCACATCATGTCGAGCACGACGGAAGAGCCGTCCACGGGGAGGCCGATTGACGCACCCTCCACCGTCGGATCGGCGACGGAGCGCACGGTCACCGTGTCGTAGCCGACGAGCGCGACACGTTCTCCATCCGGACTCACTGCGGGAAGGCGTCCGTAGAGGTCGATCGGATCGGACCCGGGGGTCGGATACCACTTCGTGAGGCCGCTCACCGGTTCACAACACAGGGCGATGAAGACAGCACACGTGGACGGGGCCACGGCCACTGATTCGACGAATGAACCATCCCCCTCTGTCGGCGGCTTCGCGGGATCGTCACCGACGCCTGCGAACTCGATGCGACCGTCGGCTCCGGGTCGAACCCACACATGGACGACACCCTCGGGTGTGACCGCACTGAGTCCACTGAAGGGGGACTCAGGGCTCGACGAGCAGGAATCTCGCGAGGCAGCGGCCGTTGTTTGCGTCGCGTCGGTCAGGGGCTCGCCACCGCCGCATGCGACCAGAGTCAACGCGGCGACGAGAAAACCGGCGACACCTGCCCGACGACGCACCGGATGTTCCCCGGGTCAGTCCTCGGTCGGCGCCTCGGCGGCGCGCTTCTGCAGTTCGTTCACCACGCTCGCATCGGCGAGGGTCGTGGTGTCACCGAGGTTGCGCCCCTCGGCCACGTCGCGCAGGAGCCGCCGCAT
>Ga0194119_10004805_pt1 | contig 20611 bp, 13 predicted proteins | sample TA2MahC100mmetaG_FD_148620 | JGI IMG/M metagenome (GOLD analysis project Ga0194119, IMG submission 148620) | Freshwater microbial communities from Lake Tanganyika, Tanzania - TA2015018 Mahale Deep Cast 100m | ecosystem: Environmental > Aquatic > Freshwater > Lake | place: Tanzania: Lake...
CGACCCACACGTCGAAGTCGTGCTTGGACTTGCCGTAGAGGTTCAGCGGCTTGAGCCGCGACAGCTCCAGCGTGTCGTCGAAACCGTTCTCCCCGTCCCCGTAGGTGGCCGCGCTGGAGGCGTACAACAGGCGGGCCCCGTGCGCCGCCGCCCAGGTCCAAAGCCTCTGCGAATAGCCGAGGTTGTTGTCGGCGAGGTAGGTCCAGTCGCTCTCGGTCGTCGAACTGCAGGCCCCCAGGTGGAAGATCCGCTCGGGCCGCAGGATGCCGGCCTCGAGCGCCGCCAGGAACTGCGTGTGGGTGAGGAACCTCACCCCGCCGAAGAGCGACGCCTCGGTCCCCATCCCCGGCTTGAGCGGATGATCCACCGCCAACAACTCCGAGGCGGCGTGCAAGCCGCGCAGCGTCCGGAGCAGTTGGCCGCCGATGAATCCGGCCGCCCCGGTCACGACGATGCGGATGGGCGGCAGGCCGGTGGGCGTCGGCGGACTCGGGCGATCGATGGCGGAGGTCATGGCAGGGAGGTCGGTTGCCGTGGGGAGTGTGGAGCTTCAGGGCCGCGTCGGGAAGTCACGATCCGAAGCACGATCCGAAGCATGGTCCTTCAGAGGCCCCAATACCGGCCCTCGCCCCAGTCGGCGGGTGGCTTCGGGGCCAGGAAGCCCTTCACGTCGATGAGCACCGGAGGACGGTCGCCCCCGAGGCGGCGCAGTTCCTCCACCGGGAACGACTCCACCAGGTTGCGGTGCTTCACCGCCAGGATGACCGCCTCGTAGGGGGCCTCAGCCCCGGCATCGGTCAGCAGGTCCACGCCGTACTCGTGCCGGACCTCCTCCGGGTCGGCATGAGGGTCGAGCGGCAGGCAATCGACCCCGTAGCTTTGGAGTTCCTTGAGGATGTCGATCACCCGGGTGTTGCGGACGTCGGGGACGTTCTCCTTGAAGGTCCACCCAAGGATCAGGACCTTCGCACCCTTCACCGGACGGCCGTCCTGGATGAGCAGCTTGACGGTCTTTTCCGCGATGAACTTGCCCATCGAGTCGTTGACCCGCCGGCCGGCGAGGATCACGTCGGGATGATACCCGAGGCTCTCGGCCTTGAAGGCCAGGTAGTAGGGATCGACACCGATGCAATGCCCACCCACCAGGCCTGGGCGGAACGGCAGGAAGTTCCACTTGGTTCCCGCCGCCTCCAGCACCTGGAGGGTGTCGATGCCCTGCCGGTCGAAGATCAGGGCCAGTTCGTTCATCAGGGCGATGTTCAGGTCGCGCTGCGTGTTCTCGATGACCTTGGCCGCCTCGGCGACCTTGAGTGTCGGGGCCACGTGGATGCCGGCGGTGATCACCGCGCCATACAGGGCCGCCAGCAACCGCGCGGTCGTGGGCAGGTCTCCGGCCACGACCTTGCGGATCTTCTCGACGGTGTGCTCCCGGTCGCCCGGGTTGATGCGCTCCGGCGAGTAGCCGGCGTAGAACTCCCGCTTCCAGGTCAGGCCGCTTTCGCGCTCGATCACCGGGATGCAGTCCTCCTCGGTGCAGCCGGGATACACGGTCGATTCGAACACCACGGTGGTGCCGGGCTCGAGATGGCGCCCGATGAGCGTCGAGGCCTTGACCAGCGGGGTGAGGTCGGGCCGGTGGTGCGCGTCGATCGGGGTGGGCACGGTGACCACCACCATGCGCGAACGGGCGATGGCCGCGGGATCGGTGGTGAACCCGATCGTCGGGTGCCGGCGCAACTGCTCGCCGGTGAGTTCCAGGGTCCGGTCGTGCCCGGCCTGCAGCTCTCGGACCCGCACCGGGTTGATGTCGAATCCCAGCACCCGGAACCGCGAGGCGAAGGCCACGGCCAGCGGCAACCCCACGTAGCCGAGGCCGACCACGCAGATCGATTCGGTGTGGTTGGCAAAGGCCTCGGGCGGCGGCGGTGCGATCGGCGGGGACGGCTTCATGGCGCGGTGGACTTTGGGGGAGCCTGTCACGCCCCGGCCCGGGACGCCACAAGCCGCTTGGGCCATCCTGCCGTCCGCCCGCCGGGGCGCAGGGTCATTGGGCCAGGCTGAGGGCCGGCTGGGCCGACGCCGCCGGGTCTGCGGCAGGAACCACCGCTCCGGTCGATCCCTCGAGCGCCGGGGGCGCCGCGCCTTCCTCCTTGTTGAAGCGCACGCTCACGATCTTGCTCACGCCACGTTCCTGCATGGTCACGCCGTAGAGCACGTCGGCCATGGAGATGGTCCGCTTGTTGTGGGTGATGACCACGAACTGGCTGTGTTCGAGGAATCGCTTCAGCACCGCGGTGAAGCGGTTGATGTTTGATTCGTCGAGCGGGGCATCCAGCTCGTCGAGCACGCAGAACGGCGACGGCTTGACCTGGTAGATCGAGAACAGCAACGCCACGGCCGTCATGGTCTGCTCGCCACCCGAGAGCAATGAAATGCTCTGGAGCTGCTTGCCCGGCGGTCGCGCCACGATGTCGATGCCCGCCTCGAGCACATCCTCGCCCTCGGTGAGCTTCAGGTCCGCCCGGCCGCCCCCGAACATCTCGGTGAACATGGCCTGGAAGTTGGCGCGGATCTTCTCGAACGTCTCGACGAACAGGGTCTTGGTCTCGGTGTTGATGCGGTTGATGACCTCCACCAGCTCGGCCTTGGCCTTGACGAGGTCGTCGTACTGGCCCTGCAGGAACGCGTGCCGCTGCTCCGACTCCTCGTATTCCTCGATGGCCACGAGGTTCACGGGGCCGATGTCGTCGACCTTGCGCTGGAGCGCCTGGATCTGGGCGGCCACGGCGTCCCAGTCGGTGGTCCAACCCTGCTGCTCCATCACGTCGACCGGCACCAACTCGACCTTCGCGAGCCCCTCGTCGGAGGGCAGGATCCGGACACCCTCGGGCCGGATGTCCTCGAGGGCCACCTGGTACTTCTCCAGAAGGCGGACCCCCAGGTTCTCGAGGGTCAAGGTCTTCTGGGCCAGCTCGACCTCCGTTTGGCTGCGCTGATTCTGCAGGGCAGCGACGCGGGCGCGACGTTCCTTCAACTGGTCCTCGCGGCCGAGGATCTCGCCCTCCTGAAACTTCCGGTCGCCCATCAACTGCTGGGTCTGCCCGGCCAGGACCTCGCGCTCGCCGGCCAGGCGCTCGATCTCCCGCCGGCACTGGCCGATGCCCGCCTCGAAGTTGGACCGGCGGTCCTCGAACTGCCCCTGCTCAGTCTGGAGCCGCTCGATGGCTGCGGACAGCTCACGGATGCGCGTCTCGAGCGGACCCCGCTGGCGCTGGTGCGACGCGAGCAACTGCTCCTCGGTGGCCAGCGCGATCTTGCCGTCGTTGAACGCCTGGTTGGCCGTGTCACGCCGCGAGCGCAGGGCCTCGAGGCCTCCGCCCAGCTCGGCCACCAGCGCGGTGGCATGCTGCTCCCGCTGCTCCCAGTCGGCGACCTGCGCCGCCAGCGACTCGCGCTTCTGCACATTGCCGGCCTCCTGCGCGGCCAGCGTCTCCAGGTCCCGGTCGACCTGGCCGAGCCGCGCCTCCAGCGAGCGCCGGGCCGTCTGCAGCGCGTTGAACTCGCCCTGACGGGTGGCCACGGCGACCTCCTTCTGGCGCAGGTCGATCCGCACCTGCTCAAGGTGGGCCTGCAGCGCGGTCTGCTCGGCCTGCAGCGCCCCCTGCCGCCGGCCCGCCTCGGCCAGCGTCTCCTGCAGCCCGGAGATCTCGGCCTGCAGCTCGGCGATCTGGTTCTTGCGGCCGAGGATGCTGGCCGGGGCCTTGCCCGAGGCCCCCTGCGCACCGCCCGTGAAGACGCCCAGGCGGTTGAGGATCTCGCCCGCGGGCGTCACGAAGTCCCAGCCGGCGAAGGCTCCTGCCGCCATCGACAGGGCCGTGTCGAGGTCCGGCACGATCAGCGTGCGGCCGAGCAGACCGGCCACGAGCGGTTCGATCGAGGGCTCGACCTCGACCACGGAGGAGGCCACGACCACCCCGTCCGGCAGCCCTCCGGGCGTCGGCGTGCCATCCCTGGCGACGCCGCCGACCAGCGACAGGGCCGCGATGCTGGCCCGGCCCTTCCGGTGCGTGGAGAGGTCGCGGAGGATCTCCGAGGCGGCCGCCGGCTGCTCGGCCAGCACGATCTGGAGGTTGGTGCCCAGGGCCGCCTCGACCGCGACCACGTGGGCATCGGGCACCTTGAGGCGGTCAGCCAACGAGCCCACCACCTGGCGGCTCTGTTTCAGCGCGGCCAGCGCCCCGGCCCCGAACCCCTCGTGCTGGGTGGCCAACTGCTCGAGCACGCCGAGCTTCGAGCGCTTCTCGGCCTGCTGCCGGAGCAGGCCATCACGCTCCTGCGTGGCCTGCTGGATCTCGGCCTGCAGGGCCTTGAGGCGTTGCTGGCTCTCCTCCAGCGTCAGCCGGGAGGTCTGGACCTGCACCCGGTCGGCCTCCACCTGCTGGGTGAACTCCACCCCCTGCCGCTCGAGGCGGATGCGCTCCTCCTCGAACAGGAGTTTCTCGGAATGGAGCTTCTCCAACCGGACCACGTTGCCCTGGAGCTGAAGGGCCAACTGGTTGATCTCGTTGCGGATACGGCCCAGCCCCTGCGACGCGGCGAAGGCCTCGGCCTGGGCCCGGCGCAGTTCCTCCTGCCGGCCGGAGAGTTCCCGCTCCACCGACGAAAGCGCCTCGCGACGCACCTCCTGCTCGGCGCGCAGCCGCTCCACGGCCACCTGCGAGGCCGCCAGACGTTCCTTCAGCAACTCCTGCTCGGCCTCGGCGATCGAGCGACGCTCGCTGGACTGCACGATGTCGCCCGCGGCCCGGGCATTCTGGTCGGCCAGCTCGGCCAGCCGCTGCTGGTTGAAGCCGATCACGCTCTCCTGGCGCTCGGTCTCGGCCTTCAGCTCGAGCCCGCGCTGCTGCTGCAGGGAGATCTCGTGATCGAGCTCCGAGAGGCGCGTGCGCAGCTGCAGGATCTCCTCCTCGAGCCGGATCACCGTATCCTGCCCCACCTCGATCTCCAGCTGGGAGCGCTCGGCTGTCTGGCGGCGCTGGGCGATCTCCCCGGTGAGCACGTCGAACTGGCGTCGGGCCCACTGCGTGTCGAGGGTCTGCAGCTCGGCCTGGAAGGCCTTGAACCGTCGCGCCTTGCCCGCCTGGCGTTGCAGCGAACCGATCTGGCGCTTCACCTCGCGGATGAGGTCCTCCACGCGCAGCAGGTTCTGCTCGGTGCCCTCGAGCTTGCGCAGGGCCTCGCGCTTCTGCTGCTTGAAGCGGGTGATGCCGGCCGCCTCCTCGAACACCAGCCGCCGGTCGTCGGGCTTGCTCGAGAGGATCTGGGTGATGTTCCCCTGGGCCATGATCGAGTAGCTCGTCTTGCCCATGCCGGTGCCCGCGAAGAGTTGCTGGATGTCGCGCAGGCGGCAGGAGGTCTTGTTGAGGAAGTACTCGCTGCCCCCGTCGCGGTACACCCGCCGCGTCAGGGTGACCTCGTTGAAATCGACCGGGATGCCCGCCGCCCGCAGCGGATCGGCGTCCACCCCGCCCAGCGTCAGCGACACCTCGGCCAGGCCCAGCGGCTTGCGCGAATCGGTGCCGTTGAAGATCACGTCGGCCATCTCCCCGCCGCGCAGCGCCTTGGCCGACTGCTCCCCCAGCACCCAGCGGATCGCGTCCGACACGTTGGACTTCCCGCAGCCATTGGGGCCGACGATCGCCGTGAATCCCGGTTGGAAGTTCAGGCTGGTCTTGTCGGCGAAGCTCTTGAACCCGAGAACGGTCAGGTTTTTGAGGTACATGAGCCGGCAGGTTGAAAAGCCCCCATCCCCGAGGCAAGCGGGAAACCACAATCCATAGCGCTATCTTGTTCACAACCCCACAAGATAGAGGGGTGATTGTGAACAACTCCCCACCAGAACGGCTTGACACCCCCCCGGCACGGGATTCGGTCGGCACGTCTTACGGCCGCCCGAGAAGCGGGCCTTCACGGGCGGAAGGGGGCACCACTGAGCGCCCCCCTCACAAGGCTCCGCCCGGCCGAACCATCCAGCTTCCCCCGCTTCCGGGGCCCCTGCAGGCACCCCAAAACTCAGGCGTTCAGGGACGCGATGCCTTCCGGCCAGGCGGTGCGCATACGGTCGGCGATCTCGCCGGCTCCCGGATCCAGGTCGGTCAGGGCCTTCAGGTCACGGGAGACCTGAGCCACCGCCTCGGCCACCTCGGCCATGATCTGCCGGGCGGCCTTCTCGGTGAGCAGGCAACGCTGCCGAGCCAATCGCACCAGGCGCTTGGCGTCGGGCCAGCGCTTGGTGCCGTCCAACATCAACGCCAAGGTGTCGTCGGGCAGGTAGGCGGTGGTGGTGACAATGTCGAAGGTCGGGGCCAAGGAGACCCACCCCGTGGCGTCGTCATACACCACGCCAAAATTCTTCCGATGGGCATCGCCATTGCGAACCGCCACCGAGAGGACCAACGCCCGAAAGAATCGGGCCAACTCGGGGGCCGTGCCGTCAGGCCCACGCAAGGTCTCGGCCAGCGTGGACGCGAGTTGCTCATAACTCCCCACGTACTTTTCGCGGGACAGTCGACCCTCCAGAGCGCACCCATCCTCGAAGGCAAGGTAGGTCCCGTCGGGCTTCCGATCGAAGCGCTCGACGATCAAGAGATGCCCTCCGGACGCGATTTCGACCGGGGGAACGGACAAGCCGACCCGTCGAGCCGCCGTGAGACACGAGAACTCATTGGCAGTGAGCCCGGGATGCTTTTCCGGATCGAACGATTTGACGATGTGCGTGCTGCCACGGGCCGTCAGCCGGTCACCGACCGGCACTGGACTGAACTTGCTCGTACCCAGGGTCCCATCATCGCGGATCAACAGCTTGGGTTGGACCCCTGACACGCCGGAATACCGGGCATACCGTCTCAACAGGTCGGCGAACCACCCATCGGTCCCCCGGCTGGACAGGAGTTACCGAAGGTTCTGGGGAGGCACCTCGTCCAAGTGCTCGGCCGAGGCTCCGAACCGCAAGCGCCCGATCTGTGAACGCCCGACGATCTCCAGCAATGCAAGGTCGTCGAACACGGGCAACGCCTTGGCGAAAAGTTGGTTCAACGCCTCGCGGAGAGCCCCATCGGGCAAGTTCATGTCGAACACCGGGTGCAAGACCGAGGGGCGCTCGGCCGGATAGGACGAGGCGCCGACCGGCATCAACAAGGAAACGGCCAGGCTTTCCGGCACCCCGACTCCGTAGGTGAAGCGGTGGGCGAGATCGTCACGGGAGAGGGTTCCCACGGGGCGCCGATGGACAAAGACCTCAGCCATCGGAGGGTCCGGGTTTCAGGTTCGCCAGCAGGCTGTCGGTCTCCCGGAACGCAGCTTGGCGCTCCTCGCGATTCCGGGAATAGGCCTCCTGAAGCGTCATGACACGGCGAGGCCGGACCAGGATCTCCAGGCCAAGACGATCGCAGATCATGGCGACCTTGCGGATTCCGAGGTCACCGATCACCCCGTTCTCCAATTGGGAAAGGGTGGCCCGGCTCATCCCCAGTCGACGGGCCAACTCGGCCTGGGTCAGGCCGGCAGCCCGACGGGAACTTCGCAAGACCTCGCCTGTCTCGGTGAGATTCATGTTCTCTATGCGATTCATTTGGCGGCATCTCGTGGCATTTTTGAATATTTTGTAGTTTATAGAAAACATCCATGCCGCCGAGGCCGCCGATGGAGGGACCCGCAGACCCCGGCGTTGGCGGCGAGGACTGGCTCCTGGGCCGGACCGGGGATCCAAGGCCGGAGGGGGCCGTGGCCGGCCGGGATTCGGTCGACGGAGCTCTGGGCTTCACGGGACTCTTCGTGGGCCTTTTGGCGGCTTCTTCCCGACCTTCCCAAGGCGGCGGGGCGGGTCCACCCTTGGGGCATGAAACTGATCGGTGTCATCCCCGCGCGGTACGCTTCGACCCGGTTCCCGGGCAAGCCATTGCACCCCATCGCGGGAATTCCCCTGGTCCAACGGGTGGTGGAACGGTGCCGGTTGTCGCCGGCCCTGTCGGAGGTGATCGTGGCCACCGATGACGAACGGATCGCACGGTTCGCCCAGGCATTCTGCCGGGTCGAGATGACCCGGGACGACCATCCGAGCGGCACCGACCGGATCGCCGAGGTGGCTTCGAGGGTGCCGGCCGACGGGTACGTCAACATCCAGGGCGATGAACCCCTGATGGACCCGGCGGTCATCGATGCCGTGGCCGAGGCGCTGCGCGACAGCGACATGAGCACGGCGTCCACCCCGATCCGCGACCTCGCCGAGTTCGACAATCCCAACGTGGTGAAGGTGGTCACCACCACCGGGGGCCGCGCCCTGTACTTCTCGCGGCGGACCATCCCCTACCTGCGCGACGCCGCCCAGAAACCCCTGACCGAGCAACTCGCCGGCTACCCCTTCCAGAAGCACCTGGGCATCTATGGCTTTCGCCGCGACACGCTGCTGCGCCTGGTGGGCTTCCCGGTGTCGCCGCTCGAGGCGGCAGAGAAACTCGAGCAACTCCGCGCGCTGGAGAACGGGTTCTGCATCGCCGTCGCGCGCGTGAACCACGACAGCGTGGGCGTGGATGTGCCGGCCGACGTGGCGCGGGTCGAAGCGCTGCTGCAAGCCGCTGAGGCCTCGGTCTCGGCCGCGGCCTCGGCCGCGGTGCCTCACCGCGCATGAAGTGGCTGGTCCCCACGCTGCGGATCTACCGGCCCGAGGCGCTCCGCTGTGCCGGGGCGCTGGGGTTGGTCGGGCTGACGACCACCGCGGCGGTGATCAAGCCGTGGCCGCTGGCCTGGATCCTCGACGCGCTGTCGGGCCGCTCCGACGCGACCGACTCCATCCCGCGCTGGACGCTGGCGCTGCTCGGGGCGTACCTCCTGCACGCGGTCCTCGGGGCCGCCCAACAAAGCCTGGTGATCACCCTCGGCCTGCGGGGCCTGCAACGCATCCGCCACCAGGTTTTCGAGCGCCTGGTACGCCTGTCCCCGCGCGAGGTCCAGGGCACGGCGGCCGGCGACTGGATCTACCGGGCCACCTGGGACACCTACGCCTTCCAGACCCTGTTCACCCACGGGATCTTCACGGCGCTGACCGCCGGGGCCGGGGTCGTCGCCATGACGGTGGTCATGGCCCGCATCCATCCGCCCCTGACCGCGGTGGCGCTGGCCACCGTGCCGCCGCTGATCGGGGTGATGCGGTTCTTCGGCCCGCGACTGCAGCGTGCCGCCGCCGGGGCGCAGTCGACCGACTCCGGCATCGCCGCGGCCGTGCAACAGGCGGTGGCCAACCTGCCGCTGATCCAGGCCTTCACGCGAGAATCCTCCACCACCGGCGCCTTCGACCGGCAGTCGGGCGAGGCCTTCGCCGCCCGCCGGCACCAGCATCGATCCGAGGTGCTGTACCTCGCCTCGGTGGCCGCCATCCTGGCCGCCGGGACCGCCGGAATCGTGGCGCTCGGATCGCGTGAGGTCGCCGGCGGTCGCCTGACCTTGGGCCAGTTGCTGGTCTTCCTGGCCTACCTGGCGCAGCTCTACGAACCCTTGAACCAGCTGTCGCACCTCGGCGGCACGGTCGCCACGGCCCAGGCCAGCGCGCAGCGGGTGCTGCAGTGGCTCGACACGCCGCTTCCCGGCACCGGCGGCACGCCCCCGCCCCGCCCCGACGCCGGCGTCGCGTTGGAGTTCGCCAAGGTCGGCTTCGCCTACGAACCCGGGCGGCCAGTGTTGCACGCGCTCGACCTCCGCCTCGAACCCGGCGAGATCGTCGCCGTCGTCGGCCCCAGTGGCGCAGGCAAAACCACGCTGCTGCAGCTCATCCCACGCTTCCTCGAGCCCGACACGGGCGCGGTGCGGTGGTGCGGAGTGGATCATAAGGCCCTCGATCGGGACGCCCTGCGCCGGCAGGTGTCGTGGGTGTTGCAGGAACCCCTGCTCCTGCCCACCACGGTGGCCGAGAACATCGGGTTCGGACGCGAGGGCGCGACACGGGCGGAAATCGAGGCCGCCGCCCGTGCGGCGCAGGCCCATGACTTCATCGAGCGTCTGCCGCAGGGCTACGACACGCGCGTGGGCGACGGGGCCGCGCGATTGAGCGTCGGCGAGAAGCAGCGCATCCACCTGGCCAGAGCCTTCCTGAAGGACGCACCCGTGCTGCTGCTTGATGAACCCACCAGCGCCCTCGACGGCCAGAGCGAGGCGGCCGTGCTGGCGGCGGTCCAGCGCCTGACGAGAGGCCGGACCACGCTCATGGTGGCCCACCGGCCCGAGACCTTGCACATCGCCCACCGCATCGTGCGGCTCGAAGGCGGTGCGCTGACCGAAGTCTCCGCGCGGCCGCGACCTTGAGGCGGTCCGGCGGATGCAAGCCCCGGCGGAAGGGTCGCGCCCCGCACCCGGCGACCGGACTACCGCTGCACCACGAAGCCGGCGTCGACCCAGTCGGCGAAGTCCTCGCGGCTTCCATCGCCCGCATCCATGGCCACGAGGCTGATGCGGCGGGATCCCTCGGGGATGGGCACGTCGAAGCGCCAGGCGGCGGTCTTCACACGCATGACCGGGCTGACGGCGACCTCACGCCCGTCGATCAGCACCTTGAACACCACGCTGGGGAACTTGGCCAGGTTGGAGCCGTTGCTGATCTCCACGAGGTTCTCGTCGGCCCCGGCCAGTGCCACGAACCGCCGGAACTCGGGCTTCAATTCGTAGACCACCTCGCACGGTGCATGCACGCCCAGGCCCCGGGCGTAGGTGGTGCGGTGGATGCGCAGGGGGCCGCCGAGGTTCGCCCGGTCGGTCTGCGGGGGCTGCGTGTTGCCCGAGTAGCGCACGGTGCCGCCGTAGGTGTGCCCGAAGCCCACGCTGCGGACGGGCTTGAGGGCCGAGAGCGGCACGTCGGGCTGCGGCGGCAGCGGGCCATTCCTGGCGAAGAACCCCTCCGACTCGAGGCACACGGCCCGTCCCCTGAGGAAGCCGCTCGCCCGCAAAAGCGTGGTTTCGGACACGGTGAAGGGCCGGGTGTATCTCGGGGACTTGGCCGTCGGCGCCGAACCGTCGAGCGTGTAGCGGATCTCCGCCCCGGGCTGCAGCGGTGCCGAGAGGGTCACGGTGATGGGCTTCTCGAAGAGGTGCGGGCGGACCCGGGTGCCCCAAGGCGCGACGCGCACCGGATCCACCACCCAGTCCTTTCGCCAGCGCCCGAGTCGGGACAGTTCCTCCTGGAGGTGGACGGTCGGCGCGAGGTGCTTCTCGAAGTGGGCCACCACCTGCTCGGTGTTGAGGTCGGGCGTGAATCCGCGGGCCGGGTCGTAGCCCGGGTGCGCGTCGGTCATGTCGCGCGCGAGCATGCACTTCAGGCCGGCCGACTTCATGGCGCGCAGGCCCATGGGCTTGCCCAGCAGGCAGACCTGGGTGTGGAAGCCAACGTAGAGCAGGTGCGTAAGGCCGTACTTCTGGCAGAGGGCGTATACCTCGGCCTGCGTGTCGGGCATCCAGTCGTCCGGGCCGATGACCAGGTCGGGGTGCATGCCGTCCCACCCGTAGTTGCCCCCGCAACGCTCGGCCCCGCAGGCGCATCCGCCGGCATCCGGCACGGGCGGGCAGGTCACGTTGACGGCGGCGGGAACGGTGAGCGCCGGCAAGTTGAAGACCCGCTCTCGCTGCGGGAACCCGACGTAGTTGTCGACCACGTCGCTCGGGCACAGGAACACGGGCATGCCGAGGTCGCGCGCGGCCGCCAAGGCCTTGTTGAGGCGTGGCACGAAGGCGTCGACCCGCATGGTGGCCGTCTTGCACCAGTGGTAGTTCCAGATGTCCACCGCCACCACGCCGACACGGGAGGAGTCGACCACCTCATGGGTGATCCGCACCTCGCCCGACTGCGGGTCGCGGGTCTGCAAGGTCCATCGGATGGGCACGGCGGCCAAGGGAGGCAGGCACCCCAGCAACAGCAGCAGGGCGGACAAGGATTGGGCGAACGAGGTCATGGCTTGCACACGTGGATGCGGTGATGGAACCGCCGATGCACCGCCACCGCAAGCCGCACGTCACGGCTATTCCTCACGGAGCCGATCCAGGGCCGACGGATCCGGATCGATCCGGGGGATCGCCCGCCGGCCCGGGCTCGGGCAGCAACGGCGGGACGGAGGCGCGAAGGTCCCGGAGGATCCTCAGCGAAGTCGCCAGCGACCAGAACCACGCTCCCCCGAAGAGGCTCAGTCCGAGCACCAGCCTTCGCCATGGGGGGAAGGGTGCCGGGTGGCCCGTATCCAGGCTCTCCCAGGACCCTTGGGCCAACTCCCAGAACCAGCCCATGAAGATCAGGAAGCCCGCCACGGCCACGGTCATCTGGGCGACACCCACCCACCGATGGCCCGCCAAGAATGACCCCAACCCGGGAGTGGCCCCCTGGTTGATGACCAACGCCGTCCAACCGATCGAGCGGCTAGCCGGTTTTCCGGCCGAAGATGACCATTTCATAGGCGACCATACTGGCCAACATCGAGAGGGGCCATGTCACGATCCCACCGACCAGACAACATAGGATCCCGGCGAAATTCAGGATCCCGAGCACGATCAGCAGAGCGAGACAGGACCACCCATGGCGTCGGACCTGCCGGGAACTGCGCTTCATGGCCTCCCAGAAACCCATCCGTTGGTCGAGGATCAAGGGCAGGGTGAACATCCAGATCAACCCCAGATAGATCGCGATCGGAATGCCCAGCACGAACAGGCTGATCCCCGGCAACAGGATACCGATCGCGGGCCAGGTAACCGATCCCTGAAGCAGGCCTGTGAAGAAGCCCAACCCCAGGCTGACGACCGAGAGGACGAGTCCGGGCAACAGGGGCAGCGATGAGAGGATACCAACCGCCAAGGATCCCAGGAGCAGATGGACGAACCGTTGTCGAAACCCGTCGAACAGGGACCCCAGCGTCGGTTTCTCCCCGCGGATCGCCCTCAGGTACACGACCTGGATCCCGGCCGCCAGCGGGCCTCCAATGACCAGATTCAGGGTAAACATCAGCCCGATGTACGGCAAACCGCTGAAGAATCCGATGGCAAGGATGATGAGCAGGTAGAGGACTGTCGGACCGAAGATCACGTCGAGCTTCGCCCACAACGTCGTCCACGCCGAGGACAGGCAGTCCCCGAGGTTGAGGTCGTAATCCCCGTCGAACTCGGACCACCGGACGAACGGTTCCGCCCCGGGCGCGGCCAGGGATGGCGGCTCGGGCGCGGACGGTTGGACGGGCACGGGCGGTTGGAGCAACCCCGCCAACTCGGGCACCTCGCGCAGGAGGCGCCAGGTGCCGTCCGGACCCTGGACGCGGGTCTCGCCGTTGACGCGCCTCTCCCGGACCCACTGCTCCAACTGTTCGACGGACACGGGGCCGTACTCGTTGCCGTCACTGCCAAGGATTCGGTACATAAAGGGGGGCAAAACGCTTCTGGGGCGGAACGGCCGGGTCACTTCGGCACCGGTCGGACACTCAGGTCTCTCCGGACCGGTGGAGCCTTCTGATCTCGGGAAACCCTAACGAACCCATCGGACGGCATCGATTGGAAAACGCGCCCATCGATCCCATGCCAGAGCCCCCGGGCCCGGTGATCCACCGGCGGCACCGCGCAGGGATCCCCCGCCCAATGACCCACCCATCGCTCCGGCCGGCGGTGTTCCTCCGGGGGTGGCCCCTACACGGTGTCCGGGATCCGGTAGCCCTTGCGGTAGGCCGGCTTGAGCAGCCCATTGGCCGCCGTGCTGTTGGTGAAGCGTTCGCGCACGGGATCGAAGAACAACTGCTTCTGGCCGACGCGGTAGGAGATGTTCGCCAGATGGACCAGACACGCGCTGGGATGGGCCAGGGCGATGTCGGCGTTGGGCGTCTTCCGCGAGCGGATGCAGTCGATGAAGTTGGGCTGGTGCCACTTGTCGGGGAAATACCCCTTGTCCTGGTCGATCACCCGTCCGCCCTCGACGACCACCTGCCAGCCGCACCCGTGGCGGCCGAGGTACATCATCGCCTTCGTGCCGTAGATCTCGACCCGCGTGGCCGAGGTGGGCCAGTGCGGCCACTGGTTGCCGTAGCGCACCTCGCCCGGGAACTTCCGCAGGTAGGGCGTGGCATTGCCACTCTCGCAGGTCATCGTGTAGGTGCCGTAGTCGTAGGTGATGCACTGGAACTCGGGCACCTCGCGCTTGGAGCCGAAGGCGTGGTTGCTGCCGGTGCACAAGACCGAGCGCGGGTGGCCCGGGTCGCCCAGCACCATGCGGGTGAGGTCGAGCTGGTGGCTGGCGTCGTCGGCCAGCGTCCCGCCCTTGTAGTCCCACCAGGGGTGCCAGTTGGCGTGGCGACCGGGATTGTAGGGCACCTTCGGCGCGGGTCCGAGCCAGGCATCCCAATCGAGGCCCGCCGGGACCGGTCCGTCGGGCACCGGCTCCCAGCGCGATCCCTCGAGCATGTTGTACACCTTCACGTGGACGATGTTCCCCAGCTTGCCGCTGGCGAGGTAATCGCGCGCCGAGGCGGCGTAGGGACCGCTGCGGTTCTGGAAGCCCACCTGCACGATCCGCCCGTACTTCCGGGCTGCCTCCACCATCTTGCGCCCCTCCCAGATGGCGTTGCAGGGGTTCTTTTCCACATAGACGTCCTTGCCCGCCTGACAGGCCATGACCGTGGCCAGCGCATGCCAGTGCTCGGGCGTGGCGATGACCACGCCGTCCACCTCGCGGTCGTCGAGGGCCACCCGCAGGTCGGAAATGCGCCGGGGCGCCCGCTTCTGCACGCGGGTCAGGTCCTTCAGGATCCCGTCGCCCCGATCCTTCCAGACATCGCAGACGTACTTGAACTCCACCCCGGGCAGCCGGGACATGCCGGCGGCGTGATTGGAACCGCGACCACCGGCCCCGATGAGTGCCAGCACCACCCGGCGCGAGGGAGCCGAATCCCCCGCCCCGGAAGCCGCTCGTGCGGCCGTCGTCGACGAGGCGGCACTGGCGGCGACGGTCGCCGCGGAACCCGCCAGGAACTGGCGTCGCGAAAGAGACAAGGTGCTCATGGGACATGGGGAAATTGCCAGCAATCCCCACCGGAAGCCACACACCAAAAGAGGAAAAGGGGTCGGTCCTCACTATTGACACAAACCCAAGGCAACGAGGCGGTCGATCTCCACAGTCAATTCCCAGGTCGGTCAGGTCTGGACCGTCCACCCCGCCCTCGTCGCGGGGCGGACGACATCCTGTCTGCGATGGCTGGACACGGGCATGGGTTTTTCGAATGACGCGGCTCCGCCCCGGCGACTAACCTCCTGCAATGTCACCCGCAGCCCGCACCCGTTCGGACTCCTGGCCGGTCGGCCCGGGTGGAACCGGGTTCCGGGCATGGGTGACTGCCGGACTGGCCCTGCTGGGAACCGTGATCCGGGCTGTCGGCACACCGAACGACTCGCAGGTGGCCTTCTTCGAGGAGCGCGTGCGCCCCTTCCTCGTGACCGAATGCCGCGAGTGCCACGGGCCGGGACGGCAACGCGGCGGTCTCCGGGTCGATTCACGCGAGGCGCTGCTGCGCGGCGGCGACTCCGGTCCGGCCGTGCTGCCAGGCCGCGCTTCGGAAAGCCGATTGTTCCTCGCGGTGTCCCATGCCGGACCCGACCTGGCGATGCCGAAGGATCGCCCCCGACTCGCCGGAGCGGTCTTGCGCGACATCGCCCGATGGATCGACGAGGGAGCCGTGTTCCCTGCCGGGAGCGACCCGGTGCCGGGCTCGTCAGAACACCCCTCGGGCTGGGCGAAGGTCTTCGAGTCGCGGCGGCATTGGTGGAGCCTGCGCCCGCCGGTGGATCCAACCATTCCCGCACCCCGGGACCCCGATGACGCCGAGGATGCGGTCGATCGGTTCGTCTTCGCCCGCCTCGAGGCCGAGGGATTGAGGGCGTCCCCTCCGGCCACGCCGCAGGTGTGGCTGCGACGCGTGCACGGGGTGATCACCGGGCTGCCCCCGGAACCGGCCCAGTTGGCCGCCTTCGGCACCGACCCCTCGATGGAGGCACGTGCACGGGTGGTGGATGGCCTCCTCGCCTCCCCGGCCTTCGGCGAGCGATGGGCCCGGCACTGGATGGACCTGGTGCGGTTCGCCGACTCCTACGGCCATGAGCAGGACTACCCGATCCCCCACGCCTGGCGGTATCGGGATTACCTGATCCGCGCCTTCAACGCCGACGTGCCCTACGGAAGGTTCGTGCAGGAACACCTCGCCGGCGACCTGCTGCCGAACCCACGACGCGACCCGGTCTCGGGCCACGACGAGTCCGTGCTCGCGACCGGGTTCTGGTACCTGCACCAGGCGACGCATGCGCCGGTGGACCCCCTGCAGGACGAGGCCGACCGCATCGACAACCAGATCGACGTGTTCTCCAAGACCTTCCTCGGGCTCACGGTGGCCTGCGCCCGGTGCCACGACCACAAGTTCGACGCCATCTCCACCCGCGACTACTACAGCCTTGCGGCCTTCCTCCGGTCATCCCGGCAAGACATCGCCAGCATCGATCCGGACGGCTCGCTCGAGTCGCGCCTCGAATCGCTGGTCCAGCATCACCACGTGCTGTCGCGATCGCTCCGACCGGCAATCCGGGCGGCCCTGGGCCACGGGAGCCCGAAAGTCGCCCCCTACCTCGAGGCGGCCGTCGGGTTGGTCCGCGCCGGCATCCCCACCAACGCCTGGTCGGGGCGCGTGGCAGGCGCGGCGAGGGACCTGAAGCTCGATGCCGGCATTCTCGAGCGATGGACCACCGAGGTCCGCGCCGCCTCGGCGATTGGTTCCCAACATCCGCTGCGCCCGTGGCTGCCGCCCGCCGCCGAAGGAGGGGCTGCTGCCCCAGCCCCGACCCCAGCCCTGACCCGCACACCGGCCGATCGATCCACCCCCGACTGGACGCTGCGGGCCGACGACGCCGGCTGGATGCCCAGCGGTCAGGCCTTCCGGCCGCCGCCCGCCGGGCACGGGGACCAGGGCACGTGGCGCGTGGGGTCGCTGGGCCTGGAACATCTTGCGACGGGGCTCGGCCACAGCGGCCGCTGGGCTGGGCGCCTCCAGGGCGCGCTCCGGTCACCGACCTTCGCCCTCACGCACGACCACCTGCACCTGCACCTGGCGGGTCGGGGCAGCCGTGTCCGACTGGTGATCGCCCGCTACGGCCTGCGCGAATTCAACCCGCTGCTGTTCGAGGCGACCCAACTCGACGTGGACACCGGGGGCGATTTGGCGTGGCGCTCCATCACGTCCGGCCTCCGCCGGCATCGCGGCCGGTTGGCCTACCTGGAACTGCTCGACGACGGCGACGGGTTCATCGCGCTCGACCGGGTGGTCTCCTCCGACAACCCGAGCCCCCCGTCGCCGCCGGCGCATCCGCCCGGGCCTGCCGACGGGGGCGGCACGCCCAGACCCGTCGGGCTGGATCAGACCGTGCACGCAGGGCTTCGGTCGTGGGCCGACGATGCGCCCGGTGGTCCGGGCCTCGACCTGGCCTCAGGCCTGTGGCGCCGGGGCCTGCTGGACTGGGGAGCTTCTGGGGAACCTGCGGCGGCGGAGGTCGCCAGGATCCGCACGATGACCACCAACCTGCCGGCGCCAATCCGCGCCCTGGCGATGACCGACGGCTCGGTCGAACCCGCCCGGATCCTGGTGCGCGGCGACCCGAAGACACCGGGAGAACCCGTACCGCGACGCTTCCTCGAGGCCCTGGCGGGTCCCGGGCCGATGGGCATCGCGCGGGGCAGCGGACGCCTGGAATGGGCCCAGGCCGTGACCTCGCCCACCAACCCCTTGCTGCACCGGGTCATCGTCAACCGCGTTTGGGCTCATCTCTTCGGCCGGGGACTCGTCGAGACGGTGGACAACTTCGGGGCGCTGGGCACCCCGCCGTCGCACCCGGAACTGCTGGACCACCTGGCGGTCGGGTTCGCCCGCGACGGAGGCTCGCTCAAGCGCCTGATCCGGAGGCTCTGCCTCACCCGGACCTTCGGCCAGGCCAGCGAGGCCTCCGATGCCCGGGCCGAGGCGGCCGATCCCTCGAACCGGCTGCTCCACCGCCAGAACCTCCGGCGACTCGAAGGCGAAGCCCTCCGGGATGCGTTGCTCGCGACGGCGGGCAACCTCGACCGGCGCCGCTTCGGACCGGCGGTTCCGACGCACATGACCCCGTTCATGGGCGACCGCATGTGGGTCCGCAACGCCAATGGCCCTCTCGACGGGGACCGGCGCCGGTCCGTGTACCAGGAGACGCGCCGCAACTTCCTCTCCCCGCTCTTCGTGACCTTCGACCTGCCGATCCCGGAGAGCACCGTGGGTCGACGCAACGGTTCCAACGTCCCGGCCCAGGCCCTGGCCCTCATGAACGACCCGTTCGTCCGCCAGCAGGCCATCGCCTGGGCGCACGAGGTGATCGCAGGGGATCCGGGCCCGGTGGCGGATCCCCGGGAACGGATCGGCCGGCTTCATCGCCGGGCGTTGGGACGCGATCCCGCTCCCGCCGAGACCCGGGCCATGCTCGACCTGCTGGCCGGGACGGAGTTGGAAGCCGGCTCGTCCGGATCCGACGCCGAGGCCGAGGTGCGCCGATGGACGGAACTCTGCCATGCGATCTTCCTCACCCAGGAATTCACCCATGTCCCCTGATCCCGGCACGGCTCCGGAAGCCGCCCTGCCCCGCTGGAGCCGCCGGCGGCTGCTGCGCGACTCCGCGCTGGGCTTCGGTGCCCTGGCCTTCTCGGCGCTCTTCCCGTCGCAGGCCGCCCCCGGCGGATGGGCGCCCGCCGGTGGACGGCCCCCAGGCACCCACCACCGCGCCCGGGCGAGGAACGTGATCTTCCTCTACATGGACGGCGGCGTATCCCAGGTCGACACCTTCGACCCCAAACCCCGTCTGTCGCGCGAGGACGGCAAGCCCTTCGGGCTGCGGATGGAGCCCACCCAGTTCGAGGACAACGGGGCCACCCTCGGCAGCCCGTGGGCGTTCCGGCCCCGCGGCCGCTGCGGCCTCCCGATCAGCGAGCTTTTCCCGTGGATCGGGTCGCGGGCCGACGACCTGTGCGTGGTGCGCTCGATGGTCTCGCGCTTTTCCGAGCACAACGCGGCCAACTACTTCCTGCACTCCGGCACCGGCATGTCGGGCCGCCCGAGCCTCGGGGCGTGGACCACCTACGGGCTCGGATCCGAGAACCGGGACCTCCCCGGCTACGTCGTGCTCGACGGCGGGCTCATCCCTTCCGGGGGTGTGGACTGCTTCGGATCGGGCTTCCTGCCGGCCAGCCACCAGGCGTCGCTGTTCCGCAATGACCTGCCGGCGCTGGCGAACATCCTGCCGCTGGAGAGCCGGCCCGATCTCCAGGCACGCAAGCTGCGGTCAGTGCGGGCCCTCGACCGCACCGCCCTCGACCGCCTCGGTGCGCACGATCCCCTCGAGGCCGCCATCCGCAATGCCGAGCTGGCCTACCGCATGCAGATGGCCGTGCCCGAGGCGACCGACATCTCCGGCGAGTCGGCGGCCACCCGGCGGCTCTATGGGCTCGAGGCCTCCTCCGAGCACACCCGGGCCTATGGGCGGCAATGCTTGGTGGCGCGGCGCCTGGTGGAGCGCGGGGTGCGTTTCGTCGAGTTGACCTGCACCCGGGCCCACGGCAACGCCCGCTGGGACGCCCATGGCGACCTGCGCAACAACCACTCGGCCAATGCCCGGGCCATCGACCAGCCGATCGCCGGGCTCCTGGCCGACCTCGAGGGTCGCGGACTGCTGGGGGAGACCGTGATCCTATGGTCGGGTGAATTCGGCCGCACCCCCTTCGCCCAGGGCCGCGACGGCCGGGACCACAATCCGCACGGATTCAGCCTCTGGATGGCCGGCGGCGGGGTCCGCGGAGGTATGGCCTACGGCTCGACCGACGAATACGGCTACAAGGCGGTCGAGAACCCCGTCGAGATCCACGACCTCCACGCCACCCTCCTGCACCTCTTGGGCCTCGACCACGAACGCCTGACCCACCGCTTCGGCGGCCGCGACCACCGGCTCACCGACGTCCATGGCCGTGTCGTCCACGACCTGCTGGCCTGACCCAAAAGGGGTCGGTCCTCACTATTGACACAAACCCGGGTCCGATTCCGAGGCTGCACGTCGGCCTTCCCGCCCAACAGCCGCGCCCAACAGCCGCGCCCGAGTGCCAGGCCGTGCAGAACCTGAAGCCTGATTGGGGGTTGCGCCGCCGAGGTGAGTCCCTGAAAGGGCTTGGACGCGAGGTCGACCCGCCTTCACGGCGAGCGCGGAGGGGGGTGATGACGACTTCGACGAGGGCGGGGGCGGCCGCAGCAGCAGGTGCGAATGGTCCATGGTGGCCGGCGTGCGGGCGAAGCCGAAGCGGCGCAGCTCCATGGCCTGTGCCGCCGGTTCGCCTTCCCGGACCAGATACGCGGTGTCGACCTTCGGGATCTCCACCGTCTGCCGCGTGCGGCTGCCCGGCCAGTCGATCTCGATCGCGCTCACCTCGGTGGCCTTGCCCAGACCGATCTCCAGCCGCAAGGGATTGGCCCCGAAGCTCCCGCCGGTGTTGCCCGTCCGG
>Ga0194119_10004810_pt1 | contig 20606 bp, 19 predicted proteins | sample TA2MahC100mmetaG_FD_148620 | JGI IMG/M metagenome (GOLD analysis project Ga0194119, IMG submission 148620) | Freshwater microbial communities from Lake Tanganyika, Tanzania - TA2015018 Mahale Deep Cast 100m | ecosystem: Environmental > Aquatic > Freshwater > Lake | place: Tanzania: Lake...
TGACCATCTGCTCTTCAGTGAAACGGCTCTTCTTCATCGGCTCCTCGCTGGTTGGCGGGAGCCATTCTCTCAAGTTACGATTGGTCCAAAGAACCTGGGCAGGTCACAACCACTCACACCATCCCGCAAATTCGCCGCGCCTTTCACCTTGAGCTCGTCGATGTGAACAACGACGGCAAGGCCGACTTGCTGGTCGGTAGCCATGAATGGGAGGAGTCCACGAAAATCATACTTAATCGGGGCGACAACAACTTCGGTCCCGGCGTTCCCTCGCGCGCTGCCCTAGCCACAGCGCCGCGAGCAGGAGCAGCGCCGGCAGGTACACCCAGTGCTCCGAGGGCCGGTCGTTGGGTACCTTCACCGCGCCCACCTTCCAGCCCTGCTCGAACCCCGACTTCTTCGCGCGGCTGCCGAATTTCACCCCGGTCGTGCGCACCTCGTCTCCCAGGACCGAGAGCGTGAGACCTGCCTCCGCCAGGCGCTGGCGGCCCTCGCCCGGCTTGCCCACCTGCAGCGCCACTGTCTTCCTCACATCCTCGCCCTCGATGTTGGTGCCTTCGATGACGAGCACGAGGCGATCGCCTTCCCCGAGGTTCTTCGCCACCTCGTACACCGACTTCGCCGGCGCCTCCGTGTAGGGCGCGTACAGCCGGTCCATGAAGAAGTCCGGCCGGAAAAGCGCGAACGTCGCCGCGAGGAGCAGCACGACTTCCCACCAGCGGCAGCGGCTGTGGAACCACCCCAGGGTGGCGGCGGCGAAGGCGAGCGAGGCGACCGTCGCCGAGAACGCCACCAGCGCCACCTCCCACCAGCCGTGCACGTCGATCATGAGCAGCGCCGGGTTGAACACGAACACGAAGGGCAGCACCACGGTGCGCAGGGCATAGAGCGATCCCTGGAGCCCCGTCTGGATGGCGTCCTCGCCCGAGATCGCCGCCGCCGCGAAGGAGGCAAGGCCCACCGGCGGCGTGATGTCGCCCATGATCCCGTAGTAAAAGACGAAGAGGTGCACCGCGATGAGCGGGATCACGAGGCCCGACTGCGCACCCAGCTCCACGATCACCGGGGCCATCAGCGTCGCCACGAGGATGTAGTTGGCCGTCGTGGGCACGCCCATGCCCAGCACCAGGCAGACGAACGCGGTGAAAAGGAGCATCGCCACCACGTTCCCCTGCGAGACGAACTCCACGAAGTCCGTCATGCGGAATCCCAGGCCCGTCAGGGTGATCCCGCCCACGATGATCCCGGCGGTGCCGGTGGCGATGGCGATGCCCACCATGTTGCGCGCGCCGTCGTTGAATCCCAGCACCACCTCGCGCGCACCCTGCTGCGCCTCGGCCGCGTAGCCGCCGCGGCCGCGGAAGAACGCGGTGAGCGGCCGCTGCGTCAGCATGAGCGCCACCAGGGTCGCGGTCGCCCAGAAGGCCGAGAGCGACGGCGAGAGCTCGTCGACCATCAGGCACCAGATGAGGACACCCAGCGGGATCAGGAAGTGCAGCCCCGCCTTCACCGTCGGCCAGGTCTCGGGCAGCAACGGCCGATCCACGTCGATATCGGGCGGCAGGTCCGGGCAGCGGGCGGCCACCCGAACGCTCCAGACGTAGAGCGCTGCAAGCAGAGCGCCCAGCACCCAGGGCGCCGCCGCTCCCATGAGCGATTTCACGCTCTGGGCGGTGGCATAGATCGCGCCGCAGGCGACGACCGTGCCCGAGACGCCAAAGCCCCAGGCGGTGAGGGTCGCGCCGATCGAGCGCTCGCGCGCCGCCACCATGGGCGCAAGGCCCATCTTCAGCGCCTCCAGGTGCACGATGTAGAAAAGCGCGATGTACGAGATCAGCGCCGGCAGGAAGGCGTGCTTCACGATGTCGGAGTACGGGATGCCGACGTACTCCACCATCAGGAAGGCCGCCGCTCCCATCACCGGCGGCATGATCTGGCCGTTTACCGAGGACGAGGTCTCGATCGCGCCCGCCTTCACCCCGCCGTAGCCTGCCTTCTTCATGAGCGGGATGGTGAAGATGCCGCCGGAGACGACGTTGGACACCGAGGATCCCGAGATCAGGCCGTTCAGCGCACTCGAGACCACCGCCACCTTGGCCGGCCCGCCGCGCAGGTGGCCCAGGAGCGCGAACGACACCTGCATCATGTAGTTGCCGGCGCCCGCCCGGTCCAGGAGCGCGCCGAAGAGCACGTAGATGAAGATGAAGGTGGAGGACACGCCGAGCGCCACGCCGTAGACGCCTTCGGTGGTGAGCCACTGGTGCGAGAGCATCCGCCCCCAGGAGGCGCCCTTGTGCGCGAGCACGTCCGGCAGATGCCGGCCCAGGAGTATGTAGGCGAGGAAGAGCGCCGCGAGCACCGTCATCGGCAGGCCGACCGCGCGGCGCGTGGCCTCAAGGAGCAGCACGAGGCCCGCCGTCGCGGTAACGACGTCGATGAGGATGGGTTTGCCCGGCCGGGTGGCGAGCTCGGCGTAGAAGAGGATGAAATACGCGCCGGCGAAGGCACCGGCAAGGGCCAGCGCCCAGTCGTGCCAGGGGACGCTCGAGCGGGAAGCCGATTTCCAGCCCGGATAGCAGAGAAACCCGAGCAGGAGTGCCACCCCCAGGTGCAGCGACCGTGCCTCGGTGTCGTTGAGTACGCCCCAGCCGAGCGCGAAAGGCAGGGGCGAGGCATACCACAGCTGGAAGAGCGACCAGCCCACCGCCACCGCGAAGACGAGCGCGCCGGCTGCGCCCGTGGCCTTGCGAGCGCCGGTATCAGCCTCGGCGACGAGCTGTTGCAGGGCGGCCGAAGGCTTGCCGGCCTCGCTCACGCACCGCCCCTGCCGGCTATTTCACCCAGCCTTTTTCGCGGTAGTAGCGCGCCGCGCCGTCGTGCAGCGGCGCCGACAGGCCGTCCTTCACCATGGCCTGCGCATTGAGCGTCGCGAGCGCCGGGTGCAGCTTCTTGAATTCGTCGAAGTTGTCGAACACCGCCTTCACCACCTGGTACACGGTGTCGCCCGGTACCTTGGCCGAGGAGACGAACGTGGCGAGCACGCCGTAGGTCTCGGTCGCCTGCGGGTTGTTCGGATACAGGCCCGCCGGGATCGTGGCCCGCGCGTAATAGGGCTTTTCCTTCACCAGCTTCTCGACCGCCGGGCCACCCAGCCCCACCAGCTTCGCGCCGCAGGTCGTGGTCGGGTCCTGGATGTTCGCCGACGGATGGCCCACCGCGTAGAAGAACCCGTCGATCTTGCCGTCGCAAAGCGCTGGGCCGTGCTCGTCGGCTTTGAGCTCCGCCGCGAGGCCGAAGTCCTTCGTCGTCCAGCCCATGGCCGCAAGCAGCTCCATCATCGAGGCCTGGGTGCCCGAGCCCGGGTTGCCGATGTTGAAGCGCTTGCCCTTGAACTCGGTGAAGCTCTTCACGTTGAGTTCCTTCCGCGCGAGCACCGTGAAGGGTTCCGGGTGCAGCGACATCACCGCGCGCAGGTCGGCCCAGGCGCCGTCCTTCTGGAACTGCCCCGCTCCCTTGGTGGCGTTGTAGTGAACGTCCGATTGCGCCACCCCCATGTCCAGTTCGCCCGCCTTGATGGTGTTGATGTTGAACACCGAGCCTCCGGTGGACTCCACGGAACACCGGATGCTGTGCTTGGCGCGGTCCTTGTTGACCAGGCGGCAGATGGCGCCGCCCGCGGCGTAGTACACGCCGGTGACGCCGCCCGTGCCGATGGTGATGAACTTCTGCTGCGCCAAGGCCGGCGCCGCCGCCAGAGTGCCGAGCGCCGCGAGTGCCGCGCCGATGATCGTCGTCTTCATGATGAACTGCCTCCCCTGTGGATGTTCAGGCCGCTACGGCCACGCCGATGGCGGCGATCGCGGAGGATAGCGCACCGGCGAGCCGCGTGGGTGAGCTCCTCGAACTGCGCCTCCCCTGCGATGAACGGCGGGGCAAGGAGCACGTGGTCGCCCCGCTTCCCCTCCAGCGTCCCGCCCATCGGGTAGCACAGGAGCCCCGCCGCGAGGGCTTCCTTCTTGACCCGGGCGTGCAGGGGATGCTTCGGGTCGAACGGTCGTTTCGTCGCCCGGTCTTCCACGAGCTCGATCGCACGAGGGATAGGAATTTCCTTCCCTTCCGCGCCGCACAACGATTGCTCCTGCGGCCGGGCCTGGGCTGCTGAGCGGCGGCTAGCGCCACAATTGGTCAAGCACTTGGGCTTGGAGCTGTCGAACAAGGGGCTTTATGGCAAATGAGCGAACTCGCGGCGGTCTGACCCAGGTCTCCGACCAGGCGAGGCAGGCGCTGGAGGAATCGCGCTCGCCGCGTTTCTCGCCCCAGGGCTTGCCCGGCGCAGCGCGGCATCCGCGATTTCCGGAAACAGGTAGCTTTCGATCTCGCGCTGCAGCCGGTCATCATCACCTCGTTCGGGTCTACGGGCGATGTCATCCGCTCCTTCGCTGGAAAAAACCCCCGGGTCGCCCCCGGGGCGGGTTGCCGAGAACGGCGCGGCTTACTGGCCGGAGTCGTAGATGTTGCCGAACAGCACCCAGCGCTCGCCGTTGAACCGGCCCAGCTGCTCCTGCTGGATCGGCGCGAAGTCGCTGGAGCTGGTGTTGATTCGGATGCCCGGAAGCAGCAGCGGCAGCTCGAGGTTCTTCATGTTGGCGGCCTGTCGCATGATGTTCTCGCGCGAGAGGTCGTTACCCGCCTGGCGCAGCACGTGCACCAGGTTCATCGCCACGGTGTAGCCGTAGGCGTTGAACTGGTCCTGCGTGTTGCCCTCGGGGTAGTACTTCTTCATGAACGCCATCCAGTCGAGAAAGCCCTTGTCGCTCGCCCACTGCGGATCGGTGACTTCCTTCATGTACAGCGCCGTGATCAGGTCCTTCGAGGCTTCCAGCCCCGCGGGCTTGAGCACCGCCGATACCGAGCTCGAGACATTGTTCAACAGGTGCAGCGGCTTCCAGCCGATGTCGTGCGCCTTCTTGATCGCCTGCGCGGCGAACTTCGGGATGGTGATGTTGAAGAACACGTTGGCACCGCTGTTCTTCAGGTTCACCACCTGAGAATCCACCGTCGGGTCGCTCACCTCGTAGCTCTGCTGCAGCACGACCAGGCTCTTCGCCTTGTCGCCCAGGCCGTCGAGGAAGCCCTTCAGGTAATCCTTGCCGTAGTCGTCGTTCTGGAACAGGATGCCGATCTTCGGGCTCTGCACGTTCTTCAGCACATAGGAAGCGTAGATGCGTCCCTCGGTCTGGTAGTTCGGCTGCCAGCCCATAGTCCAGGGATAGTTCTTCGGGTCGTTCCACTTGGTGGCGCCGGTGGCGACGAAGAGCTGCGGCACCTTCTGCTGGTTCATGTACTTGTGGATCGCCGTGTTGGGCGGCGTGCCAAGCGGCTGGAAGATGAGCGCGACCTGGTCCTGCTCGACGAGCTTGCGCGTCATCTCCACCGTCCTCGGCGGGCTGTAGCCGTCGTCGTAGGTGATGAAGTTGATCTTGCGGCCGTTCACGCCGCCCTGGTCGTTCACCATCTTGAAATAGGCCGCGATCGACTTGCCGATGGTGCCGTAGGCCGATGCCGGACCGCTGTACGGGTTGCTGTTGCCGATCTTGATCTCGGTGGCGGTGACGCCGACGACCGTTTGAGCCTGGGCGACGCCCGCCCAAAGGGCGACTGCCGCCGCGAGCAGCTTGAGCCTGCCGTGCTGGAATTTCATCGGTTTTCTCCTCGAAGGACTGCGCCCGGCATTATGCCCCGCCGGACGGGGGTTTCGCCAGCGCACGCGAAACGCGTGCGCCGAGCGCATTCAGGGCCCCGGCGATGCCGCGGGGCATGGCGTACATGAAGACGATGAGGAAAATCCCGTAGATCGCCCAGGGCGCGGCCTTGGAGATGTCCTGCGCCCAGTTGGGCACGAACTGGATGAACAAGGCGCCGAAGATCGCCCCCTCGATCGAGGCCAGCCCGCCGATCACGACGCCGACGAGGAAAGTGATCGAGAGGAAGATCTGGAACGAATCCGGCGCCACGAACGCCACCGCCACGGCCGAGAGCGCCCCGGCCACGCCGGTGTAGGCCGCGCTCACGCCGAACGCGAGCGACTTGTAGAGCGCGGTATTCACCCCCATCGCCTCGGCCGCGATGTGGTGGTCGCGGATCGCCACCAGCGCGCGGCCCGGCCGGCCGCCGAGGAGGTTCTTCGCGAGGACGAACCCGGCGATGAGGAACGCGAGGGAAAAGAAATACAGCCACTGGTCCGGCGTAAGCGGCAGGCCGAAGGGCGCGCCGGGCTTCGTGAGCACCAGGCCCATCGAGCCGCCGGTCCAGTGCTCGAAGTACTTGAACACTTGCGGCGCCGCGAGGCCGAGCGCGAAGGTGGCGAGGGCCAGGTACAGGCCTTCGAGACGCAGCGCCGGGATGCCGAAGAGAAAGCCCGCGCCCAGGCAAAGCACCGCCGCCACGGGAATGGTGAGCGCGTAGGGCACGCCCCAGCGGTCCATCATGATCGCCGCCGTGTAGGCGCCGATGGCGTAGAAGGCGCCGTGGCCGAGCGAGATCTGGCCGTTGTAGCCGGTGAGGATGTTGAGCCCGAGGATGGCGATGGCGTAGATGAACACCTGGGTGAACTGGAACAGGCGGAAACCCGACAGCACGAACGGCAGCGTGCAGGCGACGAGCAGCGCCGCGGCAATGAGGATCGCGCGCTGGCGCTCGGTGAGCGCACTCATACGCGCTTCACCTCGGAGCGGCCGAACAGGCCGCTCGGCATGAACGTGAGCACCACCAGGATCAGCGCCAGCGCCACCGTGAACTTCAGCTCGGTGCCGATGAACTTCACGTAGGTGCCAACCAGGTTCTCGATCACGCCGACGATGAAGCCGCCGAGCACGGCGCCGATCGGGCTCGACATGCCGCCGAGCGTGGCCGAAGCGAAGGCGTAGATCATGATCCCGCCCATCATGTTCGGGTCGAGAAAGACGATCGGTGCGACCATCATGCCCGCGACCGAGCCGACCATCGCCGCGAGGCCCCAGCCGAACGCGAGCATCCGGCCCACGCGGATGCCGCACAGCCGGCTCGAAACCGGGTTCTGCGCGGCGGCGCGCATCACGAGGCCAAGCGGGGTGAAGCGGAAAAAACCATAGAGCATGGCGAGCACCACCATGGTGACGCCGATCATGCCGAGATCGTGCGCCCCGAAGACGATGTTGCCGAACTTCAAGGGCTTCTCCGGAAAAGGGCTCGGGAACGGTTTCTGGATGTAGGAGTAGAGCCACCCGGCGACGCTGTTGAAGATGACGAGCAGCGCCACCGTGACGATCACGATCGCCAGCACCGGCGCGTTCTGCACCGGCTGGATGATGAGTCGCTGGATCGCGATGCCGCCGGCAAAGGAGACGGCGAGCGTGCAGAAAAAAGCCCCCCAGTAGGGCATACCGGCATTGATCATGCTCCAGCACAGGTAGGTGCTGAACATCGCCATCTCGCCCTGCGAGAAGTTCACCACGTCGGTCGACTGGTAGATCATCACCAGCGCCAGCGCGAGCGCCCCGTAGATGCCGCCGGTTGCCAGCCCGGAAAGCACTTGCTGAATCAGGATTTCCATGCGGACTCCGGTCAGTAGCCAAGATAGGAGCGGCGCACGGCCTCGTCGCCGGCGATCTCGGCGGCGGCGCCGCCGCGCACCACGCGCCCGGTCTCCAGCAGGTAGGCGTGGTCGGCCACCTCCAGCGCGAGCGCAGCGTTCTGCTCGACCAGCAGCACGCTCACCTTCTCCTCGCGGTTCACCGCCTGCACGATGCGGAAGATCTCGCGCACGATGAGGGGCGCGAGGCCGAGCGAGGGCTCGTCGAGCAGCAGCAGCCGCGGCCGCAGCATCAGCGCGCGTGCGATGGCGAGCATCTGCTGCTCGCCGCCGGAGAGCGTGCCGGCGGGCTGCGCGTGGCGCTCGCGCAGGCGCGGGAAGTAGCCGTAGACGCGCTCGGCATCGCGCTCCACGGCACCGCGATCCTTGCGTGCCGCCGCTCCCACGCGCAGGTTCTCCTCCACCGTGAGGTTGACGAAGGTGCCGCGGCCCTCGGGCACGTGCGCGATGCCCAGGCGCGCCACGTCTTCGGTGGCAAGCCCGAGGATCGAGCGTCCCTCGAATTCGAGCGTCCCCGCGGCCTTCACCATCCCGCACACCGCGCGCAGCGTGGTGGTTTTGCCCGCGCCGTTGGCGCCGAGGATGGTGGTGATGCCTCCGGGCTCGATCTCGAAGGAGACGCCGTGCAGCACCTGGGTCCAGCCGTAGCGGGCCTCGAGCCCCCGCGCGTAAAGGATCGCCGCCATCAGGCCGCCTTCTCCTCCGCGCTGCCGAGGTAGGCGCGGATCACCTCCGGGTCGCGCTGCACCTCGGCGGGCGTGCCCTCGGCGATCTTGCGGCCAAAATCGAGCACCACCACGCGGTCGGAGACCTTCATCACCAGGCTCATGTGGTGTTCGACCAGCAGCATCGTCAGGCCGCGCTCGCGGCGGATGCGCTCGAGGAGGCCCGCGAGTTCGTCGACCTCTTCGTGGTTCAACCCGCCCGCCGGCTCGTCGAGCAGCAGCATTTTCGGCCGCGAGGCGAGCGCGCGCGCGAGCTCCACGCGCTTCAAGGTGCCGAAGGGCAGTCCCATCGCGGGGAGCCTCGCGACTTCCCGCAACTCGAGGAATTCGATCAGTTCCATCGCCGTGGCGCGCGCCTGCGCCTCCTCGCGGCGCACCGCCGGCAGGCGCAGGGCGTTGGCGAGAAAACCGCTCGCGGTGCGGCAATGCACGCCCATCATGACGTTGTCGAGCACCGTCATGGTGGAAAACAACGCCAGGTTCTGGAAGGTGCGGCCGATGCCCTCGGCGGCGATGTGGTGCGGCGAGAGCGCGAGCAGATCCCGGCCCTCGAAGCCAATCGTCCCGGTCTGCGGCTGGTAGAGCCGGCTCACGCAGTTGAACAGCGTGGTCTTGCCCGCGCCGTTCGGACCGATCAGTCCGACAATCATGCCGGCATCGACGTCGAAGGAAACGCCGTCGAGCGCCACGATACCGCCAAAGCGCAGGCCGACATTCTCCACGCGCAGCTTCGCGCGGCCAGTAGCTGCGGAAATGATCCCCCCTCGTGAGTTAAGTCTACACTAGTGAAAACTCCCGAGAGATGGGAATTTCCTTCCCTTCCGCGTCGCACAACGATCGCTCCTGCGGCCGGCACAAGATACCAGCGTCCCTGCAGACCATCACGCGCACGGCGCGCGGGCGCGCCTGGGCTGGGCCCGGCTCCTGAAGCGCGTCTTCGACCTGGACCTCGAACACTGTCCGCAGTGCGGGGGCGACCTGAAGATCGGGTTCAGGCGATCTGGACATCCCCCCGATCTGTGACCCCCACCCCCGGGGGCACCGCCTTAAACGGCCGGGTGCTTGTGCAGCTGGGTGAAGATCAGGGTTCCGCGCACTTTTGGGTATCCTGACCTCGGCCGTCATCGGGCCCTGCAAGAACTGGTCAAGCAGTTCCTGGGGGATCTTGGGCAGCGCCGCCGATCGCTCGGCCATGGCCGCGTTCTTCAACTTCGTCCTGCTCGGCATACATGCTCCTGATGGTCATGGTATGCCTCACACACAAAATTCCGGACAGGCTCGTCTCCAGACAATGCACCAGCGTGCATGTGCCGTTGCACAATCGATGCCGAATACTCCAAAATCGAGGGCATGAACCCCATCCTCTACGCGATCCCGGTCTTCCTGCTGACGATCGCAATCGAATGTGCCTGGGCCTGCAAGCTGCGCGGCAACCAAACCCCGCAGGCCGGCGGCGGCACGCGGCGCCTCTACGATTTCGCTGACACCATCGGCAGCATCCAGATCGGCGTGCTTAGCCGCGTCGCGGTGGCTTTTCCGCGCCTGCTCACCGTGGGCATTTTTTTCCTGGTTCAACAGCAATTCGCGGTCGCCACCTGGGACCTGCAGAGCCCGCTGCACTGGTTAGCGGCGCTGCTAATCTACGACTTCTTCTACTACTGGAAGCACCGCGCCAATCATGAAGTGCGCCTGATGTGGGCCGGTCATATCACCCACCACAATAGCGAGTACTTCAATCTGTCGACGGCGCTGCGCCAGTCCTCCACCACGTTCATCTTCGATTGGATGTTCTACCTGCCCATGGCGGTGATGGGCGTGCCGGTGCAGATGTTCGTAGTGGTGGCGCTGATCGATCTGCTCTATCAGTTTTGGGTGCACACCGAATTGCTCCCGAAAATGGGCTGGTTCGACCGTATCTTCGCGAGCCCGAGCAACCACCGCGTGCACCACGGCCAGGATGAGTACTGCGTCGATAAGAACTACGGCGGCATCCTCATCGTGTGGGACAGGGTATTCGGTACCTTCGAAGAAGAGCGTGACCAACCCATCGCCTACGGCGTGCGCACGCCGCTGCAAAGCTTCAATCCGCTTTGGGGAAACTTTCACTACTACGCCCTAATCTGGCAAGACTTCCGCGCAGCGCGGGGCTGGTCCGCGAAGATTGAAGCGCTGTTTGCACCGCCGTCGGGCTGGCAGGGTGAAAAGCTGGGGTCCTTTGACGCGGCCTCCTTCAAACGCCATGAAGTGCTCGTCAGCCCTGGCATCCGGCGCTATGTGTTGGTGCAACATGCGCTGAATGTGGTGGGTGTCTGTGTGTTTCTCTTCTTTTTCAAGCAGTGGGCCCCCTGGCAAGGTGGCCTCGCGGCCGCGTGGATGGTGTGTGGACTCGTGGCCACCACCGCCTTGATGGAGGCACGTCGCTGGGGCCTTTGGCTGGAGGTTGGCCGTTGGCTGACCGCGCCCTTGTTGGCGATAGCCCTGTGGGGGCTGGGCGCGGCGTGAGCCTGAAGTGACGGCCGACGCATTTTCAGATCTAGTGCTGTTCGCGGTGTGCGCTGGGCTGGCCTGGCATTGTCTGCCGACTGAGCGCGGTCGCGCCGGCATCGGTGTGGCTTGCGTCCTGATCGGCACGGCCGCCTTTCTCGGGGTGTTCCGATTTTCCTCTTGGGCTGGCGCGAGTGAAGCTGTTAAAGGCGCCCATCAATTCATGGCCCTGGTGGCTGCGGTGGGTGCATTTCCGATCTGGGCCATGAGCCTGGCCCAGCCCGATAGCGCCGTGGCGCGTCGCTTGGCGGGCGCGTGGTGGGTCGCCTTTGTGCTGGCCGGCGTGGGCGTGGCGCTGGTGGTGATGGGCGTGAAGTTGTGGCAACAGGCTGTACCGTTGCTTTGTGGGTCGTGGATCGCCTACACCATGGGGGTGCGGCGCAGCGGCTGGTCGCGCTGGTGTGGCTTGGCTGGCGTGCTGTGCCTGATGGGCACCTTCGCCGTGGCCCTGTTGGTCCGGACACCCGATGCGCTTTTGCTAGGTCAGCTGTCCAAGACCCAGGCGCTGCACTACCTGCTGGCGGCTGCGCTACTTGGTACCTGCTGGCCACCGCGTTCGCCTGCCCATCGATAGTCTTAGACTGCTCACAGCGTGCAAGATGCCGCTTACTCGCGAGAACTACCTCGGTCTGGCCTACCCCGAAGACCAGAACGGCTCTGCAACAGGGCCGAGCATCCCGCACGGCCTGGGCTCCTGTGGCGGGGGGCAGCGTGCGTCGAAGGGCGGCAACTCGGGTCGCTTCAAGGGCTTAATCCTCATCGCGGGGTCTGAGCGCCGACGGTCAGGCGCCGCATGTGGCGGCGATGGCCGTGGTAGTCGTTGACCGCGTTGTGCTGCGTGCAGCGGTTGTCCCAGACCGTGAGCGTGCCGGGCGCCCAGCGCACGCGGCAGGTGAACTCCGGCCGCACCTGGTGCGCCTGCAGGTAGTCGATCAGCGGCCGGCTCTCCTCCTCGGTCAGGCCCTTGAGGCGGATGGTGTGGCTGCGCGAGAGGTAGAGCGCCTTGCATCCGGTTTCCGGATGCGTGCGCGCGACAGGGTGCTCGGCTTCGTACTGCGCCGCGGTGTCGGTGTCGTGCACCTTCATGCCGGAGATGCCCTTGTGCAGGTCGCTGCGGCCGCCGCTGTGCTTGAGCCCCGCGCTGTTGATGCCCACCATGCCGTCGAGCAACTTGCGCATGCCTTCAGATAACGCTTCGTAGGCGGCGCGGGTATTGGCAAACAGCGTGTCGCCGCCGTACGCCGGAGTCTCCACGGCGTAGAGCAAGGTGGCGAGCGGCGGCTGCTGCAGGTAGGTGGTGTCCGAGTGCCAGTTGCCGCCGAAATTGACCTTCTCCGCCTCCTCCTTCACCACCTCGAAGATGAACGGAAAGCCGTCCATGCCGGTGACGAACGGGTAGTGGCACGGCGGGCCGAAGCGCGCACCGATCCTCATCTGGTCGGCAGGCTCGATGCCCTGGTCGCGGAACACCAGCACCGAGTACTCTGCGAAGGCGCGCCGGATCTCGGCCCATGCAGCCTCGTCCTCGAGCGACTTCAGCGTCACGCCGCCCACCAGGGCGCCGAGCGCGCCTGCGAGCGGCGAAACGGTCAGGGACCGGTAGGGGTTCTGGGGTGCGTTCACGGATCCTTCCATCTTATTATTACGCAATGGCTGGAATGACAAACAGGCGAATCGCGGTCGTGGGCGCGGGAGCGCTGGGCGGCTACGTCGGCGGCTGGCTGGCGCAGCTCGGGCAGGACGTCACCTTCATCGACCCCTGGCCGCAAAACGTCGAGACCATCCGCGCCAAGGGCCTGGAGCTGGACGGGATGACCCCGGCCGAGCGCTGCGTCGTGACCAAGGCGAAGATCCTGCACCTCTGCGAGCTGCAGGGGAACCGGCGGCCGTTCGACGTCGCGATGGTGGCGATGAAGTCCTACGACACGGCCTGGGCTACGCAGCTGGTCGCGCCGCACCTGGCCCCGGGGGGCTACGTGGTGTCGCTGCAGAACTGCCTGAACGAGGAGACCATCGCCGGCATCGTCGGCTGGGGCCGTACCGTGGGCGTGATCGCCTCGATGATCTCGGTGGACCTCTACGAGGCCGGCCGCATCCGCAGGACGGTGTCCAAGGGCGGCGACCAGCACACGGTGTTCCGCATCGGCGAGCCGCACGGGCGGGTCTCCAGGCGCGTAGAGGAAATGGTGGAGTGGTTCAGCGGCATCGACAGCGCGAAGGCCACCACCAACCTCTGGGGCGAGCGCTGGACGAAACTGGTGCAGAACGGCATGGGCAACGGGGTCGCTGCCGCGACCGGGCTGACCTCATCGGCCTGCTTGCGGGACGAAGGCATCCGCCACTTCCAGATCAAGCTCGCCGGCGAGGCGGTCCGCGTCGGCCAGGCGCTCGGCTACCAGCTGGAGAAGATGAAGGGCCTGGATCCCGAGCGCTACGCGCTGGCGAACGAAGGCGACGCCGCCGCGCTCGAGGAAGTCGAGAACGCGATCATCCCGAAGCAAGCCAATCCGCGCGAGAACATCCAGCGCCCGTCGATGGCGCAGGACATCCTCAAGGGCCGGCGCACCGAGATCGACGCCATGAACGGCGCCATCGCGCGCAAGGGCAGGGAAATCGGCGTCGCGGCGCCCAGCCACGCCAGGCTGACGGAGATCGTGACCAGGGTCGAGCGCGGCGAGCTGAAGCCGGCGCGCGAGAACGTTACTCGACTTTAGCGCCGGAGGCCTTGATAACCGGCGCCCAGCGCGCGGTATCTTCCCTGATGTAGCTGGCGAACTGCTCGGGGGTCATCGCCGTCGCCCTTGAGCCGCCGGTTGCGTACTTGTCCCGGATCTCGTCGCTTGCCATGGCGCGCTGGATCGCGCCCGAGAGCTTGTTGACGATGGACGGGTGCGTCCCGGCCGGGAACGCGACGCCGTGCCAGGACATGGCGACGAAGCCGGGCACGGTCTCGGCGACGGCGGGAATCTCCGGCGCGGTGAACCAGCGCTCGGCCGAGGTGACGGCGACCGCACGCACGCGCCCGGCTCGCGCGTGCGGCAGCACGGTGGGCATGTTGCCGAAGGTCATCTGCGTCACGCCCGAGATCACGTCGGCGATGGCCGGTCCCCCGCCCTTGTAGGGCACGTGCAGCATTTCGGTGCCAGTCATCACCTTGAACATCTCGCCGGAAAGGTGCAGCGAGGTGCCCTGCCCCGAGGAGGCGAAGGCGGCCTTGGCCGGATTCGCCTTGAGATAGGCGATCAGCTCCGGCACCGACTTGACCGGAAAGCTGTTGTTGACCACGAGCAGGTTGGGGAAGGTGCCGGTCATCGACACCGGCGCGAAGTCCCGGATGTGGTCGAAGGGCAGCTTCGCGTACAGCGTCGGGTTGATCGCGTGCGAAGCCACCGTGATCCAGCCCAGCGTGTAGCCGTCGGGCGCGCTGCGCGCGAGCTCGGCGACGCCGATGTTCGAGCCGGCGCCGGGCTTGTGGTCGATGACGAACTGCTGCCCGAAGTGGCGGCCGAGCCACTCGCACAGGATGCGTCCCTGGAAATCCGTGCTGCCGCCCGGGGTGAAGGGGATGATGAGCCGCACGGTCTTGTTCGGCCAGGAAGCCGCCGGGTCCTGGGCGAAGGACGAAAATGCGGGTCCAAGGCTCAGCGCGGCGCCTGCCTTGATCAGCGATCTGCGATCCATGGTCGGAAACGATACCGCGAAAAAGGCTATTCGCAATAACGCCCCTTGCGCGAGCCCCCTCGGCGCCGTGGGCATGACCGCTTGCGGCTCCCAACCGCTGCCTACCCGCCCGGGATCTGGTTTACCGACCCGGGGGGCAGTACCTCAAACCGCCAGTCGCTTCACCCCAGACAATGCAGATCAGGGTTCCGCGCACTTTTGGGTATCGCGGCGGGAATCAGTCAAATTTTCGACTTATCCGCCCGTATCTCGTTTTCCAGCTACCTGAACCCCCGCCCCCGGGGCCCCCCGCTTTCAAGCTGGTTCCATCCGCGCCCCCCTTGCACTGGGGTTTGGACAAGGGGAGGGCATGAGCTACCTCTCCGAGCTTAGACCCGGATAACCCGCTCAGGCCCCTGCAGGAGGCCAGTTGCACCTACCCCATCGCGCTTTGGCCGCGCGCCTCACTCAAGGGGTGAATCCTCATCGAGAGCGGGGAGTCTTCGCCAAACAGCGCACGATCACCCGCGATCGACTTCCTCTCGGGATGGCGATACCGTCCTCCACCAGGGGAAATGTGGTTTGAAATTCCTGTACTCGCCTGCGTCAGGCACGCGCGAGCACACGATCAAGAAAGCCATGCACCACCCGGTGGTATTCCTCGGGCCGCTCCCCCCAGCCGTAGTGCCCGACGCCCTTCATCTCGTGGAATTCGCCCTTCGGCATCATACCGGCCATCTTCTGCATCACGCGCGCCGGGCAGGTCTCGTCCAGTTCGCCGGCGATACACAACACGGGCATACCCAGGCGCGCCGGCACGTCTTCCTCCAGATACTGGGCGATGGCCCGCACCGCCTTCTGGAACGCCGGGCCCTTCATCAGGCGGATGTTGTAGAGCGCATGGTCGATTTCCGGGCCGGATGCGCCCGGGCCCATCATGGTCTTGAGCAGCGCCGGCGCGTAGTCGGCGATCGCCTTGCCCTGGGTGAGCGGCGCCACCCGGGTGCGCAGGAACTCGGCCTGCCAGTCCGGGCCGGAGTGGTTGAAGGTATGCACGGTGGCCGACAGCACCAGCGCGGCGAGGCGCCCGGGGTTCTGGTCGGCCACCTTTTGCGCGACCAGGCCGCCCATGCTGTGGCCCAGCAGCACGGTGCGGCTGGTGCAGGTGGCGTCGATGAGGCGGTTGACCATCTCGGCCATGGCCGGAATGCCGAGTGTCTCAGGCACTTCCGAGATGCAATAGCCGGGGGCGTCGCAGGCGACCACGCGGTAGCCCGCGGCGACGAAGCGTTCGATGGTGTAGCGAAAGTACTCCTTGGACCCGTAGGCCCCGTGCAGCATGTACAGGGTGGTGTCGGACTCGCCGTTCACCATGTAGTCGGGAAGCCGGTAGGGCCTCATGATCGAATCTCCTCGCGTCTTACGGCTGACTTCGGCAGATACTTGCCGCAGGCAATTGATAAGCATGGGGCCTCGACCACCGATTGTCAATTCCGCAGCGCAACAAGATTGACAAGTCGCCGCCTTTGACATTCAATGCCCCCTAACGCTTGCCTTAAGCAAGCATTGCCAGGAAAAGAGGGAGGGGGTCGCCATGCTGGAAGTCGTCAATGAAGTACGCCTCACCATCCGCCCGGACAACGACCATCCTTTCCTGCAAGGCCCGTTCCGCTCCAATGCGCGCGAGTACACCGCCGATACCGACAGCCTGAAAGTGATCGGCGAGATTCCTCGCGACCTGCACGGCATGTTCGTGCGCAACCACCACAACCAGGTCCACGAGCCGCTCGGCACCTATCACCCGTTCGATGGTGACGGCATGCTGCACGCGATGCGCTTCGAGAACGGCCGCGCTGAGTATCGCAACCGCTTCGTGCGCACCACAGGTTTCTATGCCGAACAGGCCGCCGGGCGCTCGTTGTGGCCGGGCTTGCTCGCGCCCGACCTCGGCGCGCATCGCGGCTGGGGCGCGATGGGTGCCATGAAGGACAACGCCGGCACGGACGTCAAGTGCCACGCCGGGCGCCTGCTGGCGAGCATGTCGCAAGGCAGCGAACCCTGGCGGCTCGATCCCTACACGCTGCAGACCCTGGGGCCGGACGCCAACTGGGCGCGCAAGGTGCCCGACGGGGTCGCCTCGCACTACAAGGTGGACAACTTCACCGGCGAGATGATGTTCTTCAACTACCCCGAGCATCCGCCGTACATGAACTACGGGGTTGTCGACCGCGACAACCAGTTGGTGCACTACGAGGCCATCGAACTGCCCGGCGCGCGCTGGCCGCATGATCTCGGCATCACCGAGCACTACACCGTGCTGCACGACCTGCCGCTGTATTTCGACGCCGAGGGTTTGAAGAAGGGCCAGCACAAACTGGTCTTCAACCGCGACCAGCCGGCGCGCTTCGGCATCCTGCCGCGGCGCGGCAAAAACGCCTCGGTGCGCTGGTTCGAAGCCAAGCCCTGCTACATCCTGCACACCACCAACTGCTTCGAGGCGGGCGACGAGGTCATCATGGACGGCTGCATCATGCCTGACTACAAGACCGTGCCGGTCGGCCAGATCACCAACGTCTACGAGCGCATCCGCGCCAACCTTGACAAGCACAACAACCCCACGCGCATGTACCGCTGGCGCTTCAATCTGGCCAGCGGGCGCACCTCTGAGCTGCAGATCGACGAGGAGATCACCGAATTCCCGGTGTGCAGCAACGACTACCTCGGCCGCCCCTACCGCTACAGCTACAACGTGCTCTACAAGAAGGGGGACTGGCTGTTCTCGGGCCTGAAGCGCTTCGACATGCGAAGCGGCGCCACCGCGCGCTTCGAGTATGGCGAGGGCCGCTATGGTAGCGAGCCTCAGGTGGCGCGCGCCTTGAACGCGCGCGCCGAGGATGACGGCTACGTGATCTCGATGATCGCCGACATAGAGACCGACACCTCCGAGATCATGATCCTGCGCGCCGACGATATCGCCGCAGGCCCGGTGGCGCGCATCATCCTGCCGGAGCGCATGGGCATCGGCACCCACGCCTGCTGGGTCGAAGGCGATCGCCTCGAAGGCGAGAAGCGCCGCCCTGTCCTCAATTGAAACCGCCTACACAGGAGCCGATCCACATGCACACCTTCCGCAGCATCACTGCCTTGCGCGCGCTGCTGGCCGCGTTTTCTCTCGTCGCCGCCAGTTCCGTGTTCGCCCAGGGCTTCCCTGCCCGCCACATCCTGCTCATCAATCCGTACCCGGCCGGCGGCTTCGCCGACAATGTCGCACGCGTGATGGCGCAGGAAGCAGCGAGGGTGCTGGGACAGAATATCGTGGTCGAGAACCGCCCCGGCGCGAGCGGCAAGATCGGCCTGGATGCGGTGCTCAACGCCCCGCGCGACGGTTACACCGTCGGGCTGGTCGTGCCCGGTTCGCTATCGCTTTTTCCGGTGACCGACCCGAAGTACGCGAACCTGCACAGCCGTGTGACCCCGATCACCATGGCCGTGCGTGGCTACCTCGCGCTCGCGATCAACCCAACTGTCGTCCCGGCGCGCAACATTCGCGATTTCGCCGACTGGCTCAAGGCCAACGAGGGCAAGACTTCCTACGGCTCGGCCGGCCAGGGCACCAGCTTTCACCTGTGGGCCGAGGCATTCAACATGGCCGCCAGCGTGTCGCCGGCGCACATCCCCTACAAGGGCGAGGCGCCGTCGATCACCGACTTGCTCGGCGGGCGGATCCATTTTGCGTTGGTGACCGGGGCCGCCAGGCCGCATGTCGAATCAGGCAAGCTCATGGTGCTCGCGGTCACCGGTGCGGAGCGCTGGACTCTGCTCTATCCGAACGCGCCGACCTTCAAGGAGTCCGGCTACCCGCAGGTCGAAAGCAGCGGCTGGCTGGGCATCGTCGGGCCGGCCGATGTGCCGGCGGACGTCGTCGCCCGCCTCAATGCGGCCTTCGTGCAGGCCCTCAAGTCACCGACGGTCGAGAAGTCGCTGACCGCGCAGGGATACAACGTTGTCGCCAGCACGCCGGAATTCCTGCTCAACACCGCCCGGCGCGAGGCGCAGGCCCTGGGCGAAGTGATCAGGGTGCGCGGCATCAAGCTCGACTGAGGTCGCGGTCCCGCCCGCACCTGCGCCTGCATCGTGTCATCCCGGCATCAGGTCTCGACTGTTTTCCTGCGCCTGGGCAAGGCCCACAACGCCGCCACCCAGGCTTTCGAGTCGCTCACCGGCGTCGGCGCGGCTCGCTGGCGCCTGCTCTACCTGATCCACCAACAGCCGCTGGTGAGCCAGAAGCATCTCATCGGCCAGGTGCGCGTCGATCCCGGATCGATCACCCGGCAGTTGAAGGCTCTCGAAGCGGACGGACTGATCGCCCGCAGCGACGACCCGCAGGACACGCGGCTTACCCGGGTGCGCCTGACCCAGAGCGGCCAGTCGCTGGTGCGCGGGGTGATGCGCCAGCGCGCCGGCTTCCTCGAGCGCATGGTGAGCGGCATGCCGCGCCGCAAAGTGCTCACCTGCCTGCAGGTCCTGGAAGGCATCAGCCGCAACCTCGGGGACGACGAACCCCTGCCGCCGCTGCGGCGCTCACCCGTGCGCTGCGCGACAACTTCCGCAAACAGCCGCGCCAATCGTGCCAGGAAACCGGCATGAATGCCGATCTTGTCCTCGTCCCCGGGCTCAACAACACGCGCGCCGTGTTCGACCGCCTGCTGCCCCACCTGCCCGCGGGCATACGCGCCCTGCCGCTCGACAATCCGCCACTGGAGTCGGTCGACGCCGTTGCGCAGACGCTCCTGGCCGATTTGCCGCAACGCTTCTGGCTGGCTGGTTTCTCGTTTGGCGGCTATGTGGCGCTGGCGATGCTTGCCGCCGCGCCGCAGCGGGTGCAGGGTATGGCGATGATCTGCACCGCGCCAGGCGCCGACTCGCCGGCGGCCGCCGAGCGCCGCCGCGCCTCGCTGGAGCAGGTGGCGCAGGGCCGCTATTTCGAGATGATCGAATCGCAGGCTGCCCTCGCGTTCCACCCCGATAGTCTGGCCGACTCCGCCATGATGGCCGAGCGCGCGACCATGGTTCGCGCCTATGGCCCGGAGCGCTTCGTCGCCCACGTGCGCGCCACCATCGCGCGTCCGGATCGCACCGCGCTGCTGGACGGCAAGCGCCCGACGATCGTCATCGGCGGCTCGCACGACAAGGCATTTCCGCCTGCGGCGCTGGCCTATGGGACCGCGATTCCGGGCTGCCGCCAGGTCACCATCGAGGGTGCCGGACACCTGGTGCCGATGGAGCAGCCGGTTGAGCTCGCGCGCTGCCTGGTGCAGTGGATCGAGCAGAAAGACAAGCCTGCGACCTGAAGACTGTACCACCGCGCGGGTATAGCGGAACCGGATCATCGACCAGCCGCGGCTGCTATCGGACTCTAGCTCATATCGCGACGCTATAGCCAATTCACCGTCGTGCGTGTTCTGGCCGGCAATTTGATCCCGAACGAAGGCCCAAAGCAGACAGTCGCTGAAAGGCGCAAAAGGCTTCGGGGCGAAGTGGCCAAGATCCTCACAGGGTGTGGTTGGGGCGAGATACGCGCAGATCAGTACAGCAAGACGTGAACTTAAAGTGCCGCTATCGACGCACGGTCAGGTGATCCGCGGTCAGCTTGAGCGGGCTTCGGAAAGCTTGGGGTAATGTCCGCAAAACCGGGTCGATGCCAAGGCAGTATCGCTGGAGCTTCTAGATGTCCACTATCGCTTCGGTGCCGTCAGGAAGCTTTACGGCCGGGTCGGCTTGGCCGCGCCCCTCACCCAAGGGGTGAATCCTCATCGAGAGCGGGGAGTCTTCGCCAAACAGCGCACGATCACCCGCGATCGACTTCCTCTCGGGATGGCGATACCGTCCTCCACCAGGGGAAAGGTGGTTTGAAATTCCTGTACGCTTGAAGTTCGTCCCGGTGGCGTGACATTTGAGACCGACATGGACCGCTGCCCCGAGACCCGTTTCGACCCCGAAGGCGCCGCCGCGATCACCTCGCCCGCGCTGGCGGCGCGCTGCAGCTG
>Ga0194119_10004812_pt1 | contig 20593 bp, 9 predicted proteins | sample TA2MahC100mmetaG_FD_148620 | JGI IMG/M metagenome (GOLD analysis project Ga0194119, IMG submission 148620) | Freshwater microbial communities from Lake Tanganyika, Tanzania - TA2015018 Mahale Deep Cast 100m | ecosystem: Environmental > Aquatic > Freshwater > Lake | place: Tanzania: Lake...
CCGAATACATCATCGTCGGTATGGGATCGTACATGGAGACGGCCCAGGCGACCGTCGATTACCTTCGCGAGAAGCGTGGTATGGCAGTCGGCTGCTTGAACGTCACCTGCTTCCGGCCGTTCCCTTCGCAGGCGATTATCGACGCACTCAAAGACTGCAAAGCGTTCACGGTTCTCGAACGGATGGACGATCCGCTTTCGACCACCGGTAACCATCTGACACGCGAGATCAAGGCCGCGTTCTGCGATGGAATCACGGCCCAGAACGGGATTGAGAAGATCAACCGAATCCCACGCATCTTCCATGGAGCGGCGGGACTCGGCAGCCGCGACGTTCGCCCTGGCGACTTAATCGCCGTCTACGACAACATGGTCGATAACGGCCCCGACTTCTTTTGTGTCGGCATCAATCACCCGCTCAATCTGAACATCAAGGAAGATCCAGACCTGCGGCCGCGCGGCGGATTCTCGATGCGCGGTCACTCGGTCGGCGGATTCGGGTCAGTGACGACCAACAAGGTCATCGCCACCATCGGCGGACAAGTCTTTGGCAAGGACGTGCAGGCGTATCCCAAGTATGGTTCGGAGAAAAAAGGTCTCCCGACAACGTATTACCTGACGATTGCCGACTCGCACATCTACACGCACAGCGAACTCGAACACGTCGATCTCGTCGTGCTCAACGACACGAACGCGCTCTTCAGCGGCGACCCGCTGACCGGCGTTGTCAAAGGTGGGGCGATCTTCATGCAGAGTCCCTACACAACTCCTGCTGACGTCTGGCAACGCATCCCGGAGCACCAGAAGAAGGTCATCCGGGACAAGCAATTGCGAGTCTTCTTCATCGACATGGTCAAAATCGCCCGCAGCGTCGCGTCCGAAGCGGACCTCGAAATGCGCATGCAGGGCATTGTACTGCTGGGCGGCTTCTTGAAGCTCACGCCATACGCGAAAGAGAGCGGCATGACGGACACCGAAGTTTATGCCGGTGTCGAGAAGGCTCTGCGAAAATACTTCGGCAAGCGCGGCGACCAAGTCGTTCAGGACAACCTCAACTGCGTCCGACAAGGCTACAGCGACATGCAGGAAATCCCTGCCGAGATCATCAATGCTTAAGACAGGAAGAAACGAGTCATGGGTGATTGGTCTTTGATCATTTCCTCGACCAAATAATCAATCCCAACGACCAATCATCGACGATCAGTACCGTCCGACATTCAAACCTGCGACAGGCAAACCGCCCGTCGCCACGAAATAAGGACTCACCATCATGTCCGTTGCCGAAATCCCCGCCAAACTCCCGTCGATGAACGAAGCGAATCCGCGTGATCCGTACAACAACAACAGCTACGGGACGCTCGTGGATTCGCCCTACAAGCTGTGCAGCCTGCCGATCCTGGATGTCGAGGACTTCAACGAACGAGTCATCCGCGGCTACGAAGAGGGCTACGGCGAGAAAGACCTCCCGGCCGACTTGCCAATTGCTCGGTCGCTGATCGCCGCCGGCAGCGCGACGCTCCGCGACTTCAGCTACGTCGCTCCTGAAATCCCGGAGTACATCCCGGAGAACTGCACCGGCTGCATGGACTGCGTCACCGAGTGCCCAGACACCGCGATCCTCGGCAAAGTGCTGGCCGAATCGACGCTCAACGAGCGTCTGCTCACCATCACCGATCCCGAAGAACGCGCCAAGTTCGAGCATCAATGGTCGAAGACACGCAAGTACTACGAAGGCCCGCAGAAGAAGGGCCAAGAGGGTGGCCGCTTTGCGATCATCATCGACCCCAGCAAGTGCAAAGGCTGCGCGGAGTGCGTCACCGTCTGCGATGACGACGCGCTGAAAATGATCGCCAAGACCGATCCGATCATGAAAGACATCCGCAAGAGTCACCGACTTTTCAAACAGTTCGGCCCTTCCGATGAGCGGTACATCAATGAGAACCTGCTGATCGACATGATGCTCAAAGAGAAGACGCACATCTACGTCGGTGGTGCCGGCTCGTGCGCCGGCTGCGGCGAGGGGACCGCGCTGCGAATGCTGTGTGCGGCGACGGGAGCGAAGTACGGTGATCAATGGGGCATCGTCGCTGCGACCGGCTGCAATACGGTTTACACTTCGACGTACCCGTACAACCCGTATCTTGTGCCGTGGACAAACTCGCTGTTCGAGAACGCTCCCGCAGACGCGATGGGCGTACGCAGCCGTTGGGATCAAATGGGCTGGGCCGACAAGCCGCTGTGGTGCATCGGTGGTGATGGAGCCATGTTCGACATCGGCTTCCAATCTCTGTCGCGCATGTTCGCTTCGGGCATGCCGATCAAGGTGTTCGTGCTCGACACGCAGGTTTATTCCAACACAGGCGGCCAAGCTTCAACCGCCACTTACACCGGGCAGAACACGAAGATGAGCCTGCACGGCAAGAAATACGACGGCAAACAAGAACGCCGGAAAGAGATCGTGCAGATTGCCATGATGCACCCACGGACGTACGTCGCTCAAACGACGTGCGCCCACACCAACCACTTCTACAAGTCGGTGCTGGGCGCGCTGGAATTTGATGGGCCGGCCATCATCAACTGCTACACGACCTGTCAGCCAGAGCACGGCGTCGCCGACAACATGGCCTCGGACCAAGCCCGTTTGGCCGTCGATACGCGGGCCTTTCCGCTGGTGATCTACGATCCGCGGCAAGGGGACTCCATCAAAAAGTGCATGTCGCTGCAGGGGAATCCCGCGATTAAAGAGGACTGGTTCAAGAACCCCAAGACGGGAGCCATCGTGGACTTCATCGACTTTGCCCGCAGCGAAGGACGGTTCGCCAAGCACTTTGACAAAGACGGCAATCCGTCTGAGACGTTGCTGCACGCGAAGGCCGACCGACTCGCGAATTGGCACACGTTGCAGGATCTCGCGGGCCTGCGGTGACTCAAAGTCGACTTGTTCGTTGGTGACGGCCACTTCCGAATTGTCTCGCCGCCGCATAGAGTGATACTGGCGGCTTGGGGCGATCTTTTGATCCGAGCGGATCGGCGAATCAAGTTTGCACGACGAATTCAATTTTCACCAACGAAGACCACATGGCTGAAGATCCGAAGAAAAAAATTGCCCAGGACTGCTTCAAAAAAGGGACCGAGGCGATGGTTAAGCAGAACTGGGACTATGCCATCGAGATGTTCGGGCAGTCCGTGAAGTTCGCGCCAGACAACTTGATGTTCCGTCAGACTCTCCGCGGCGTCGAACGCCGAAAGTTTCCCAAGGGAACCGGGGCCAAAATGGCCGGCATGAGACTAATGGGGGTAAAAGCGAGCATCAAGAAGGCTCGTATGACCAAGAACTGGGCGACTCTTGATCAGTCTGCCGAAGAGGGTTTGACGCTTTTGCCCTGGGATGCCGAACTCAACGCCGACATGGCCGAGGCCACTTCCAACCAAGGGTTCAACGACGTCGCGGTCCAAGGCTACAAATGGGCTGTCGAGACTGATCCAAATAACAAAGTGACCCTCAAGGCATTGGGAGCGCTCCTCGAACAGAAGGGGGAGTTCCTCGAGGCGATTAAATACTGGGAACGCGTTTTCAAGCTCGACCCGCTCGATATGGAAGCTCGCTCGAAGATCACTCAACTCAACGCCAGTTCGGTGATCGACAAAGGTGAATTCGAAGAGGAAGGAGGCGACAAGAAGGAACGCTCGATCGAGGCGATCCGCAAGGCGATCGGCAAGCAGGCTTCCGCGTCCGCCGCTGCCGACGGACCGGGGCAATCTGAAGAAGCCGACCTGCAACGAGCCATCCGCAAAGATCCGGACAACAAGCACGTCTACCTCAAACTAGCCGACTTCTATCGCCGAGCCGGAAAAATTGAAGACGCCGCTGCGATGTTAAAAAAGGCGCTGGAACTTTCTGGCGGCGATCCGAATATTCGGGAACAACTCGAAGACGTTGAGATCGACTTGATGCGAAAGAGTGTCGACATCGCCAAGTCCAATGCCGCCAAGATGCCGGATGATAAAGAGGCCGTCGCGATGGCGAAGGCTCAAGAGACCGAGCTTCTAAAACGCGAAATCGAGAGCTATCGCACCCGAGTCGAACGGCATCCGCACGACCTCAAGCTCAAATTCACGCTTGGCGAGCGGTTCTACAAACTGAAGATGTACTCGCAGGCGATCCCGATGTTCCAAGCCTCGGTCCAGGACACCCGCATCGAAGGGGCCGCTTTGCTGCTGCTGGCGAAGTGCTTCATAAATGAGAAGAAGGGGATTCTGGCCCGCAAGCAGTTGGAGAAAGCGGTCCCGAAGCTCAATTCTCAAGAACACCGCGAATTATTTCTTGAATGCCACTACTATCTTGGCCGCTTGTGTGAAGAAGCCAAAGAGCCTGACAAAGCCGAAGAGCATTACGGAGAAGTTCTCGCCGTTGACTACGAATATAAAGACGCGCTCAAGCGGATGGAGTCCCTCGCACAAGGGTGAGACCACGGTCTCTGCCTCTCAGCTTGGCGAAGCGGGTAGATTGAGTTCAGCCTCCGGTACTTGCGGCTTCGACTCGCGGACTTCGTTGATCAGCCGTTGCAGATCGCCGATGAATCGACGTAATGCCGCGTGAACCAATTGAAACTCTCGCGACTGAGTGACGATTTCAAATTGGTCGTCCGACTTTACGCGATCAAACTTCTCAAGCAGTTTCTCGAAGCGCACTAACCGAGCTTCCAAGTCGATCTGCGACTCCTCGTCGGTGCCGATCATCCAGGCGACTTGCAGGTAGTCCCGCCAACGCGGTCCGCTCGACCACGCTTCGAGACTTTTGGACAAATTGCTGGCGGCGTTTGAAAGCTGCCGGCGCGAGCGGTCAATGTCTTCGGCAGCGAACTCGTGCAAGCCCACATGCAGGACGCGGAAGCTCGCCAGCTCCGAAACCGCTTTGTAGTTAACGCTGGCGGCGACTTCGTCGAAGAGTCGCACGACACTTCGCAATCGTACTCGCAGCGTCGCAGTGGGGCGATCTTCTCCATCCGTGACCAGCTTGGCGATTGTCGCCAGTTGCAAATGTCGCGACCAAGTCTCGCCATTCGGTAAGCTCGCGAAATCTTCTTCCAGGGCATTCAGCGCTTGCAGCAACAGTTCTCTTTGACGATCGAGCGGCAACGCCGCGAACTCGTCAGGAGTCAATTGTTGTTGTGGCGGCGGAGCGATTGTACCGGCGGAATACGAATCGATGTTCACGTTGGGAGTGATGACAGGAGTCGGCACATAGACGTAGGTAGGGCCATAATCAACGGGACCGCAGTAATCCGATCCGTATCCATATCCATAGGAACTCGGTCCGAGAAGCGAATTACCCACGATCAGCCAAGACAATCCACGGGAATGACGATGTCTCGAATGGTCCGACGCTCCATGCTGATGTGTGGAGTGGTGATGACCGGTGTGACTGTGGCTTGAATGTTGAGTCGCCGGCAGCAAGCCACTCGGAGGATGCGGACTTGCTTCCGCCTTGTGATTGTGATCGGAAGTGGGGGGCGCAGGCGTCGAGGAGCCCGCGAGTGACGATCCTATTGGAGGAATCTTGCCGTTCGTTTCGAATTTGGGAGCCTTAGGCAGCGGCGAAATCCCGTTCGAACCCGGCGACGCGGGTTTGCCAGAAGTGTGCTTGTGCCCGGACTGTTTCTGTGCCGCTGAGACCAACGGCTTTCCTGGTTCAATCTTGCCGTTGTGCGGCGCAGGTAGCGGTCCAATCGCCTGTCCGACTTTTCCGCTAGGGACCGACGTCGCCGAACCTCTGAGATTGGGCGGAGGATTCTTCGTTGTCTTTGGTGCTGTGGCCGCCGGCGTCGGCAGTGCGGGTTGGCTTGGACGCACTTGTGTTCGATGCGATGGCTGCTCGGCTCGATGCGGTGCATGCTCAATTCGTGCGGAGGATTGCGAGGAACGCCGTGACGACGGACTCACATTGATCGCGGGAGCCGGTGTCGATCGCTGGACAGGAACTGCCGAAGGAGAAGGCCTGGTTGTGGCGGGTGTCGAGTGAGCGTGCGCCGGTGCGTGATGCGGTGTGCCGGAGGAACGACTGGGTAAATTGTGTCCCTTGTCCGAAGCGGGCCCTTTGTCTTTGGCAAATACGACTCCTCCAGTCAGCCCCAGCAGCGCAGCAATGAACCAAGCTTTGGACATGTTCGATACCTTCCACGTTCTAAAGTCATGACGGCATCGCGCGAATTGAGCGACAAGAACCTCGCATTGGCGAACGTCGTGCCAATCTCATCGCTGCTCTTCTGGAAGGGGCAACAGTGCGACTAGGCCATGCCCGCACACCAATTGGGTTGAGCGGTGCGAACTGCGACTGACGTCATTCTGATGATTTTGCCGTCAAACCGACCGCAGTCTCTGAGTTGAGATGTCTTCGGTTTTCAACGAGGCAGCTTTCGCTTACGCGCCGCTTTCACCAAAAATGCTCGCTTGGCATCATCCAAGAACTTCCAAAATGCCGGCGAGTCGATCTCACGCAGCCGATGCACGGTGATCGTCACCTCTTGCCAAGAACCGCTAGCATCTTTGACACGAACACGATCGGCTCGGCCGTAGGCTTCAATCTCGCGAATGTCGTCGACCGGTTTGAGCTGCAATGCCGCAACCAACGACTTCTGTTGAAACGTGTTCTCCGGCACACGGAATTTCAATGTCAGCAGCCATTCGTCACCGGTCATGGCGTGCAAAAACCACCCGCGCGAAGCATCCGGGCCGACAACCTCAACGACGCTGCGTTCCTCCCAAATCGTCGACAGCCGCGCATTCGGATCGAGCAACGCTGCCGGGCCTCGATCGTCCTGTTGCAGTTTCAAAGCCGCGCCAGTCGTAACCTTTCCTCGCAGTTTGCTCGGCAGAAATGCGAGCTTCGAGTCGGGTGCCGTTGCAACCTTGCGTGCGGGCGTCGCTTCTGGAACAGACTCCAAGAATTCAATGACTCGTTCCAGGGCGGCACTTTCCCAACGGCAAGGCTTATTGTTGAGCGCGACACGCTCCACGAGATGCCATTTGCGGCCGTTGACTTGCCAGGGCATCTTCGCGTCCCGGCCGAGTTCTGCGAGCGTGACGTCTCCCGCTCTTTTCTTGCGCACGCCATCGGCATCGAAGACGGCTCGCTCACCACGTGTACCCGTGGCGAGGATCGGGGCGAGTGCCGCGGCTGTGTGCGAATTTTGGGACAACGTCTCTCGGCCATCGGCGGTCGATCTTTGTCCCGAGAATTGCGCAACCACATCTTCCGGTGTTCCCTCCGCGATGATCCAACCGCCACCGTCTCCCGCTTCCGGGCCAAGGTCGATCAGCCAGTCGGCCGTCTTGATGACGTCGAGATTGTGTTCGATAACGACGACGGTGTTCCCCTTCTCAACCAGGCTGTTGAGCACTTTCAGCAGTTTGTCGATGTCGTCGAAGTGCAGACCGGTGGTCGGCTCATCGAGGATGTACAACGTTTTGCCGGTCTGCGGCCGAGCGAGTTCCGCCGCCAGCTTCACTCGCTGTGCCTCGCCGCCCGACAACGTCGGTGCGGATTGGCCGAGCGTCAGGTAATCCAGTCCGACCGCACACAGCGTTGCCAGCGGCCCGCGAATGCGCGGGATGTTCTCGAACAGTTCGAGCGCCTGGCCAATCGGCATCTCGAGCACGTCGGCGATCGACTGACCTCGATACCTCGCCGTCAGAGTCTCGGCGTTGTACCGCTTGCCACGACACTGATCGCATTCGATCCAGACGTCGGGCAGGAAGTGCATCTCGATCAGCTTCTGTCCGTTTCCTTCGCAGAGTTCGCAGCGTCCGCCGGCGCGATTGAAGCTGAAGCGGCCCGCTCGCCAGCCGCGCACTTTTGATTCGGGCAACTGTGCGAACAGCTCACGAATCTCGTCAAATACGCCGGTGAACGTGCCGGGGTTCGACTTCGGCGTGTTCCCGATCGGTTGCTGATCGACCAGGATCAACTTGTCGATGTGCTGCAACCCGCGCAGTTCATCGTGCGGGCCAGGTGTCTCGTTCAACCGATGCAGCTTCCGCGCGACCGCCTTTGCGAGCGTCTCTTGAATCAACGAACTCTTCCCCGATCCGCTGACGCCGGTGACAACCGTCAGCGTGCCGAGCGGGATACGCAGATGCACGTTTCGCAAGTTGCGATGCCGCGCGCCGACGACTTCAAGCCAGCCTTTGGTGTGTGAAGGTGTGAGAGCGTGAGAGTCCGAGGGTGATGCTGACTTGGAGCGTTTGCGTATCCGCGATTGCTCTTCTTTTCTCTGACTCTTTCTTCCTCCATCACGCTGCATCCGCCGTGTCATCGGAATCGGAATCTCCCTCCGTCCCGACAAGAACTGCCCGGTCAGCGAATTCTCCTCGCGGCCGAGCTGCTTCGGTGATCCCTCGGCCGTCACGGTGCCGCCGAGCCGGCCCGCTCCCGGTCCGAAGTCGTACAGGCGATCCGCCGCGCCGAGCACTTCACGATCGTGCTCGACCAAGATCAGCGTGTTGCCAAGGTCTCGCAGTTTCTTCAGGGCCGTCAGCAAGCGTCCATTGTCGCGTGGATGCAGCCCAATCGTCGGTTCGTCGAGGACATACATCACGCCGGTCAAGGCTCGGCCGATCTGCCCCGCCAGCCGGATGCGCTGGCACTCGCCGCCGGAGAGCGTCGGCAACGTTCGGGCGAGACTCAGATAATTCAAGCCAACATCGACCAAGAACGATAATCGATGTGTCGCCTCGGTCAGCAAGTCCCCGGCGATTTTCTTGTCGCTGCCGGTCAGCTGGAGCGTCTTCAAAAATTTCAACGCCTCATCGAGCGGCAATTCGCAAAGCTGCGGCAACGTGAACCCGCGCAGCCGCACGTTCGCCGAATCATCACGCAGCCGGCTCCCGTCACACACCGAGCACGCCACTTCCCCCGTCATGCCGAACAGCCGATGCCGGTAAGAGTGCGACGCGCGACCGGCCTCTTCGATCGCCGGATAAAGCCCCTTGTACTGGAAGCTGAAATTGGGAGTTTGCAATCCCGTCATCTCCACCCACCGCTCTCCCGTCCCGTGCAGCACTAGCCGCTTATGACGCGGGTCGAGCCGCTCGAAGGGCACATCCAGCGGGATTCCAAATTGCTGCGCCAGTGCCGTCAGCATGGCACGGAACAGCGGGCTGCTTGCAACCTCCGGCCAAGCGGTGACCGCGCCGTCGGCCAGCGACTTTTTCGGCTCGTTGATGAGCGAGGCGAGGTCAGTCCCTTGTTGGACTCCGAGTCCCTCGCAACTTGGGCACCAACCGAGCGGGCTGTTGAAACTGAAGTTGTGCGGCGTCAGTTGTTCAAAACCACGACCACACTGCTGACAGGCAAAGTGCAGCGAGTAGTTGTCGACTCGCCAGTGTACTTCCGAAACATTCTCGTCGACGTGCGCGACTCGGATGAATCCACGGCCGAGATCGAAGGCCTGCTCCACGGAACTCGCCAGGCGGCTGCGCGAATGACTGGCCGTGACCCGATCCACGACCACTTCGATGAGATGCTTGCTCTTGCGATCAATCTTTGGCACGTCCTCCAGCCGGAAAGTCTTGCCGTTGATCCGCACACGAGCGAAACCACGAGTCCGCAACGACTCCCACAACCGCTCATGCTTATCGCCGACTTTGACATCCTGCGGCGCGAGGATGAGCAGAGCATTTGTAGGGTGGGACGAGCTCGCTTCGAGCTCCGGTCCGCCGACATTCTGTGAATTGGCGGGCCGGCGCTGTGCTGATCGTGCCCGTTGTCTTTGCCTCCCGGCTAAGATCGAATCAATGACCTCGTCGGTCGATTGCGTCGTGACGGCGATCCCGCACTTTGGGCAATGCAACTCACCGAGCCGGCACCACAGGATTCGCAGGTAGTCATAGATTTCCGTGACCGTGCCGACCGTCGAGCGGGGCGTGTTGCCGGTTGTCTTCTGCTCAATCGCAATCGCAGGGGAGAGGCCGTGAATGTGCTCGACCTTCGGCTTCGGCATCTGACCGAGGAACTGCCGCGCGTAGCTTGACAACGATTCGACATACCGCCGCTGTCCCTCGGCGTAGAGCGTGTCCATGGCCAGTGAACTCTTGCCGCTACCGCTCGGCCCGCAGAAAACGTTCATCTGATCGCGCGGGATTGTGACATCGATATGCTGGAGGTTGTGCTGAGCGGCACCACGCACGGTGATAAAGGGGTGAGAGGGTGAGGGGACGGAAACGACAGGGTGAGGGGGTGACAAGGTAAGCGGGTGAGACTGCCGTACGCTCTTCTTCACCTTGTCACCGTGTGACCTTGTCACCGTGTCATGCCCCAGCACCGCTCGCAGCGCCCGCCCCGTGTGCGATTCCTCGCACGCCGCGATCTCCTCCGGCGTGCCGCAGCAGACGATGCGGCCGCCGCCGGAACCACCTTCGGGGCCGAGGTCGATGACCCAGTCGGCGGTCTTGATGACGTCGAGGTTGTGCTCGACGACCAGTACCGTGTTACCGTTGTTGACGAAGCCATGCAGCACGTCGAGCAGTCGATGGACGTCGGCGAAGTGCAGGCCGGTCGTCGGTTCGTCGAGAAGATAAACCGTGCGGCCCGTCGAACGCTTGCCGAGTTCGCGAGCCAGCTTAATCCGCTGCGCCTCGCCACCCGAAAGCGTCGGCGATGGCTGGCCGAGTTTCAAATAATCCAGCCCGACATCGTGCAGCGTTTGCAGCAGTTTCGTAATCGGTGCGATGTTCGCGAAGTGTTCCAGAGCCTGCTGTACGTCGAGCTCGAGGACGTCTGCGATGCTCTTCTCCTTGAACTTCACCTCCAGCGTCTCGTGGTTAAAGCGATGCCCGCCGCAAACCGCGCATGTCACCCACATGTCGGCGAGGAAATCCATCTCGAGCTTGTTGCTGCCGTTCCCCTCGCAAGCTTCGCAACGCCCACCGCTGACGTTGAAGCTGAATCGCCCCGGCTTGTATCCGCGCCGCTTCGAGTCCGGCAGTTGCGTGAACAAATCACGGATCAGATCGAAGACTTTCACGTACGTCGCCGGGTTCGATCGAGGCGTCCGACCGATGGGCGACTGATCGATGTCGATTGCCTTATCAAGATGCTCAAGGCCGGTAATCTCGCGGTGCGATCCCGGCGTGCCAGTCCCCTTGTTGAGATCGCGGTTGAGAACCTGCCAAAGGATGTCATTGACCAGCGAACTCTTCCCCGACCCGCTAACGCCGGTGACGCAGACGAACGCTTCGAGCGGAATCGTGACATCGACGTCGCGCAAGTTGTGGTGATTCGCGCCGAAGATGCGGATTTGCTTGGGGTGTAAGGGAGTGACAAGGTGAGGGGGTGACCCGGTGAGGGAGGGAGCTGGCAACGACGCGCGGCCGCGTTGTGCCTTCTTCGCCTTGTCACCTTGCCGCCTTGTCACCGTGTCAATCCGCCGCGTCGGCGGCACTTCGATGGACAGCTCGCCCGACAGGTACTTCGCGGTCAAACTCTCTTTCGCGTGGCGGATTTGCTCGAACGAGCCTTCGGCGACGACTCGGCCACCGCGCACACCGGGGCCGGGGCCGAAGTCGATGATGTAGTCAGCCGCACGCATCGTCTCTTCATCGTGCTCGACGACGATGACCGTGTTCCCTTGGTCGCGCAGCTCACACAGGCTTTCGAGCAGCATCTCGTTGTCACGCGGATGCAACCCAATCGATGGCTCGTCGAGAATGTAAACGACGCCGACCAACCCGCAGCCGATCTGCCCAGCCAGCCGAATGCGTTGAGTCTCGCCACCGGACAACGTCGGTGCCGCTCGATCGAGCGTGAGATAATCTAACCCGCACCGCAGCAAGAAACCGAGCCGCCCGCGAATCTCCTTGAGCACTTCCGTCGCGATCACCTGCTCGATCGCGTTGAGTTCCAGTTCCTCGAAAAACTGAGCTGCCTCACGAATGCTGAGGGCGCAGACCTCCTGAAGAGCAAGGGTCGAGTGACGAGAGTCGAGAGTCGAGAGTTCTGAAGTGACATTCGAGTTGTTCGTCGCTTGTTTCTCATCTCTCGTCGCGTGACTCTTCGAGGTCACTGTCACGCATCGCGCCTGCGGACAAAGCCTCGTTCCTCCGCACGACGTGCAAACCGAGAACTCCATGTATTTCTCGAGCTGCTTGCGCCGCGCGGGATTGCGAGTCTTGCTGTAGTTCTTGAGCAGTTCCGGCAGCAGTCCCTCAAAAGTGCCGCCATGTTTCCAGACGCCGCCGTTGTACTTCCAATGAAAGACGATGTGCCGCGAGCCGGTGCCGTACAGCAGCGACTTCCGAATTTCGTCCGACAGCTCGGCCCACGGAGTCTTGAGCACGGATCCTTTCGGCAGACCGAGATCGTGCTCCAGCGTTTCGGCGACGCCGTCGTAGATGTGCCGCCGCCACTTGCCAACGTCCTTCAGCGGACCGAGTAGTTCGATGGCTCCATTCCACAGCGACAGCGAATCATCCGGGATTAGCCGATCTAACTGAAACTCGAATCGCTCGCCGAGTCCGTTGCAGTCGAGGCACATCCCCTGCGGACTGTTGAAACTGAATAGCTGCGGCGACGGCGGCTCGTAGCTCAGTCCGCAATGCGTGCAGGCGTAATGGGCGGAGTAGAGGGAGTCGAATTCGGTATTCGGAACAGGGATTTCTGAATGATCTTCATCGCTTTGGATTCCCCCTTCCGGTCTCCCCGTTCCGCCTTCATTCATCACGATCAACCTGCCATCGGCCAGCTTCAACGCCGACTCGACCGCTTCCGCCAGGCGGGATCGTGACGACTTGCCCGCTTCCAACCGGTCGACGACGACATCGATCGTGTGCTTCATCTGTTTGTCGAGCCGCAGGTCGGCGCTGAGCTGCACGATCCGGCCGTCAACGCGAGCACGGACGAAGCCGCGCTTCAGCAGGTCGTCGAAGAGATCGCGGTACTCACCCTTTTGTTGCTGAATCATCGGCGCAAGCAGCAGGAACCGCGTGCCGGCTTTCAGTTGGGCGATGCTGTCAATGATCTGCTCCGGTGATTGAGCAGTGATCGGTCGGCGGCATTGAACGCAGTGACCTTGACCGACTCGCGCAAACAGCACGCGGAGGTAATCGTAAATCTCAGTGATCGTACCAACGGTCGAACGCGGGTTGCGGCCAGATGTCTTCTGCTGGATCGAGATCGACGGCGCGAGGCCGGTGATCGAGTCGACATCCGGCTTCTGCATCTGGCCGAGAAATTGCCGCGCGTAGCTCGACAGCGATTCGACATAGCGGCGTTGTCCTTCAGCGTAGAGTGTGTCGAACGCCAGCGAACTTTTGCCTGAGCCACTGACTCCGGTCATGACGATCAGCTTGTTCTTGGGCAAGCGCAGATCGACGGCTCGCAGATTGTGCTCGCGAGCACCTCGAATGACGATTTCCGTGTCAGCCATAGGGGAACAACCATTGTCGCGCGGCGAATGAAACTCAAAGCCGTCGGCTATTGTGGTGTGGACGTCTCGCCGACACCCAAACCCGCGCCGAAATCGTCCTCGTCTGGCGGAGCTGGAGATTGTCGCGGCGGTTCAACAGCCAACGGAGTCGACTCCGGCGAGGTCAGCGGCTCAGTGGTCGCCGCATTTTGCCACTCCGACGTTGGATGGGATTCGCGAGGTCGTCGATCCGCGTAGTCGCCCGATCGTTCTGTGCGCGGCGGACGATTTCGAGACTTCGAGCTGCCGTAGCCACCCGGTCCACTTTCCGCATCCTCCATCAACGGCGAAGTCATCCGGGCAAATTCTTCACCCGCTTGGATGCGATCGAGCATGGACCGCAACTCCGGCCGCAAGTCGAGCCGTCCGGGACGCTGCCCCTCAGCCAGTTTCATCGGCACGCCGCCGCGCACGCAAGAGCAGCGCGGAGCGGTGATGTCCATCGTTAGCCGCGCACCCAATCCACACACAGGGCAGCTCCACGCACGGCGCACGTCGACGTCGATTCGTAATCCCGGACCTTTCATGAGTACTCCTCGTGGGGCGTACTCTCGCAAGCGGTCGGGCGATTCTCAAGCGCGACGCAACGTCGAAAAAACCGGCCTGTGCCGAGTAACCCAATGATGATCCACAGAGACTCGGTCATGGACGTCGATTTCTGAGTTCAAATCAAATGCGAATTCAACGATCTCAAGAGAGTGTTGATGGTCATCCGTTTGGCACGTGGGTGGCTTCTGACCATGGCGTTGGCCTGGCGGAGTCAACACACAGCCCGCAGGAACCGGGCTCAGGTGACGGTTGTTCTGCCAAGGAATTCACCGGCCGGCAGTCGTTGCTTCGAATATGACGATCACACCGACCTGTGGCGAAAATGCCACGTCAGCCGACACGGTACGGCAGCGGCTCCCCAGCTATTCCGGCTCGAAGATTCTCGATCGTCATCTCGATCATGCGACGCCGAGTCCGATCCGACGCGCTTCCCAGATGCGGCGTGAGTACCAAGTTTTGCAGTGTGAGCAATGGATGATCGCGCGGCAGTGGTTCCGGCTGCGTGACGTCGATACCCGCTCCGGCGATGCGGCCAGTTCTGAGGGCCGCGTACAAGGCGTCGGTATCGACGACTGCTCCGCGAGACATGTTGATGAGCATGGCGGACGGCTTCATCAACGCGAACTGCGCCGTCGAGATCAGATTGTTGGTTTCTGCTGTCAGCGGGCAGTTCAGCGCGACGAAATCGCTCTCGGCCAGCAGATCCTCGAGTGTGCGGTACTCGGCGGAAAATTCGGCTTCCGCAATCGGATCGCGGCGGCGATTGTGATACAGGACATGCATGTCGAACGCCTTTGCTCGCCGAGCCACCTGCTTGCCGATCCGGCCGAGTCCCACGATCCCTAGCGTAGCTCCGTGAACTTCTTTGCCGATCAGCAGTGACGGCTCGTAGACGGTGAATGCCGCACTGCGGGCGTATCGGTCTCCGATCACAACGTTTCGCGCGGTCGCCAGAATCAAGGCGAATGTCATGTCCGCAGTTGATCCATCCAAACATCCGGGAGTGTTGCCGACAGGAATGTTTCGATCTGCCGCCGCCTTAAGATCGATGTGATCAACGCCAACTCCGTGATTACTGACAATCTTTAATTTCGGAGCGAGATCGAGCAACGGCCCATCCACGCCCGGATGCCCGTAAGTGATGAACGCCTCGGCGCGTCGCAATGAATCCGATTCGGCCGATGTCTCCCACGGCAGAATCTCAAAGTCATCACCCAACAATACGAGGAACAACGGCGGAAGTTTGTCAGCCATGACAGGCGTGCGACTCATGCGATGAACTCCGGGTAAAAGAAAATCGAGTTACGCCTCCGACAGATCAACTGCAAGCGACTTGTAGGCCGTCAGCAATCGCCGGAACGACCGCGAGCGATCCGACTCGGCCAAGCTCGCGGACGTTGGCAGCCACTCATTCATCATGATCGATTCTGCCGTCGTGGTCCGCAATATACACGAGATCTCGTCACACGCAGGCGGTCAATGAATCCAATGGCAATAAAGAACGTCGCCGAAACGTCGTACACTTTCAGGATCGGAAACGCCTCGGAATCGTTGTCAAGGTATCCATCATCAAAGGCCAGCATCACAAATCGGCCGCGATGTTGACCCAATGCGTGTTCCCAATCGGACAGACTGTTCACGTCAAAGTTGTTCGTCACCAACGCGACTTGCTTTTCGAAGTCCGCAAGCGACGCGCTCCACAACTCGTGGTCGTACGGCGAATCGCCGAAATTGCCAATTCGGTGATAATTCAAGGTCGACGCAGAGCTTCAAGTTCACATGCTCCGCAGCATGCGAACTTCGCCAGTCACGTCCAACGTGCGAGCCCGCAGTTCACGCTTGGAAATTCTCGCGGCCCAAAGCACGACATTCGAATCGCATCCGCCTGCAATTGACGGGATAGCCTTGTGAACTTTGACAGCAGTAATTCGTTGAAGGCTGGCTGGGCAAGCATGTTGGTGATGTGAACGGAATTCGCGGCGCGATACGACACCGCGTACCGCAACAGCACCCGTTCCGACCGAGTGCGAAGATTTCGTGTTTGAGGTCCGGGTACTACGAGAACCACCATGTCAGATTGTCTGCCGTTCGCTCGCCAAGCACCCGGAGTCGATTCGCCGCACTGTTCGAGAGCTGATCAAATCGCTTTTCGCAGTTTCAGAACGGATTCGATCGGGAATGCGGCTCCGGTATTGCTGAAGTAACGCAACTGTGACAGGTTGTATTTTGTTAAATCCGTTTGCAGCAGGATCGCCATGACCGCCGGTACGATTCCGAAGCCGGTGACCTCGTCGATCACGCCAAGGGCAAAGACGTTTCGCAGATGTGGAATCTCCGCCTACATCGCTTCGTAACCTCTCAGCCACTTGCTCTGCGCGATGAGGCACGACGCTCGCGAGTTGTTGAGCCGATAAGTTCGTTTGTCTGGCTTCGTAGTCGGGTTCGCCATGACGAACACCGCCCCGGCCCTGAGCACCCTCTAGACGCCCAACGCCCCTCGATACCGTTGTTGAGAGATCAGCACCTCTGGCGTGAAAAAACTTTTTCAATTTTCTAATCAACTCAAACCGTAGCAGATGCGAGAAGAATGGATGGCCGACCGTCTGCGGGTTCACTCCAAAGAACGCTGGCAGCTCTGCGGTGGGCTGCGATTGAATGTTTTTCATGTACGGGTACAGCCGCTGGAGTAACATCGGCCATACGCAACCAATCCGGCCGTCGTGACCAGAACCGCCTCAGAGTCGCCTCTTTGAAGATGCCGTAGCCGCCAAATACCTCGTCCGCCCGTTCACCGGTCAGCACGATCTTGATACCTGACTCCCACGCCAGTTGTGATGACAGAAACATCTGAGCCGGAGCCGTTCGCAGGATTGGAGTCTCGGTGTGTCGGATAACTTACGAGAAGATTCGGCCGATGTCGTGGTGCGAACAACGCCCCGTGTGATGCTCGGTTACTAGTCGTCGCACGACCTCTTGCTGGAAGGCGTTCTCATCGAATTCCGGAATCGTGAACTCGACCGAGAAGCTGTAGAGCTTTTTGCGATTGAGTTGCTTCGACAGTGCGGCTGTGATCGACGAAACGCAACCGCAATCCACAGGAGTCCCTCAACAATCCTGCACAGTCGTCGACAGAACTCAAGTCAGCGCGGAAGGTAATTTGTGGTCGATTTGGAGTGGCTCGTGCGGCTTGTGTCCAACGCTGTCGGCTGGACTGAGCCGCAACAAGCGAAGTACGAGTTCACGAGAGCCACGAGTCACGGCAGTTTCAGGTCAAAGACGTGATAGCCCCACGCCGGCAGATCCAAGAACAGCCCTCGCGCGACCAAATCTGCTCCGTCCCGATCGTAAACTGCGTCGCTCAGGCAGTCGTGCAGGCGCCAAATTCCATGACCAACGTCGGCCTCGGGCCAGCGGACAAAGCACTGACTCTGGCTCGGCGCGTAGTTCACGGCGACGAGCAATCGTTCGCCACCGGCACCGTGCCATTCGCAGATGACGAAGTTGTCGCAGGAGGTGTTGCCGTCCCAGGCCGGAACGCGTTCGAGCGGTCGCCAGGATCCATTGCGAACAGAGTCCTTTCGCAGTACGGCCAGCATGCGTTGATAAAACAGTTGCAAGTGTTCGTCCTCGGCTTCCGCGGGTGCGCGAACCAGATGCGGCGAGATGCGTTTTCGTCGGCCCTCGAACTGACCCTGATGGAAGAACCGCAGGCCGGGCGACAGAAACGTGATGACTGCGGCCGCTTCGTGAACGGCTCGCGAGAACGTAGCGGCTGCTCGCGGTTCGTCATGATTCTCCAGGAAGCGAGCCAGCTTGTCCTGGTAATCCAGTCCGGCCCAGAAATGCTCGCGGACTGGGCGTGCGTGCTGCTCACGCAACCGATCGTACAGTCGCTTGTCGTAGCAAAAGTCGAAGCCCTGATGCTGCAACTCCCACTCGAGATCCCAATAGACCTCGGCCATGAACAGGAATTGCGGATGCTCGTGCCGCACGGACTCGGTTGCCTTAGGCCAGAAGGGTTCCGCTCGGATTCCCCATGTCCGCTCGAACACGCTGGGCAAGACGAGCATCGCCATGTCGCAACGGACGCCGTCGCATTGCCCGGCGATGCGTTTCAGCTCACCGATCATCGCCTCTTGCAAATCAGGGTTGCCGTAGTTGAGCTGAATTGTGTCAGGCCAGCCGTCAAAGTACGGGTCGCGGCCGTGCGCCAGCAACATTGATCCGTTCTGTGTTGGCAGTCGGTAAAAGTTCTGAGGTGCACGAGCCAAATCCACTTCGCTGCCAGACACGAAGTAGTCCGGATGCTCGTTGACCCACGGATGATCCGGTGCCATGTGGTTCGGAACGAAGTCGAGCATCAGCTTCAGCCCGCGCTGCTGCATTCGTTGTCGCAACCGCGCAAGCGCCGGAGCACCTCCCAGATCGCGATGGACCGTGTAGCTCTGAATGGCGAAACCCGAACCGCCGATGTCGTCGTCGGAGAGGTCCGAAAGCGTCTCTTCGAACTCGCGCCGCCAATCAGGATTCGCACGCGAGATTCCCTGCGCAGCCGGACCGGCCTGCCAGACGCTCAGCAGCCAAATCCAGTCGAAGCCTTGCCGCGCGAAATCATCTAATGCGGCATCCGAAATATCATCCAACGTCGCTCGGCGATCGCGCGAATGCGACAGGTCGGTCAGCCACACTCGGGTGTTGATCTGATACAGGGACGGATAGCGCGTCTTTGACATCGAACGACATCCGGCTGCCACTGACAGAAAATTGCTTGACTTGCTGAGACTTGCATCGAAGGGATGCGAACGGCGCTTCGCCCAGTTCGCTTTGCATTTCACAAGACCAACGGGCGCATCTTGCAGGCGAGTACTGATTTGGTACGAACTGGCGATTCGGCGGCAGTCTCAGCGTGCCGAACAATTGACCACAAATCACAGAAGTTATTTCCGAAACATCGCGTCGTTCGGGTTGCCCCGCGACAGCAAGTAGGCCAGCAGGTCGCGGACTTCGTTTTCGTTGAGCGTCTTCAGCAAGTCTTTCGGCATCAATGAGACCTTTGACGGTTCGTTGCTTTCGATGTCGCTCTTCTTGATGACGGCGACCTTGGTGGCGTTTTCTGGGTCGGTGACGACGGTGATCGTCTCTTTCGATTCGCTCACGATGCGGCCGGTGATGACTTTGCCCTCTTTGGTTTCGATGGTGGAGGCTTTGTATTGGTCGGAGATGACTTTGCTGGGATCGACGATGGCGTCGGTGAGGTCTTTCAGGTTGAAGCGGCCGGCGAGTTGGGTGAGATCGGGGCCGGTGGCTCCGCCGTCGCCGCCGAAGCGGTGGCAGATCACGCAGCGGGCGGCCTTGTACATCTTCTCGCCGTTCTTGAAGTCGCGGGCTTTGAGGCCGTCGCCGCCGGCCAGCGCGAGGACTTCGTCCACGCTGTATTCCTTGCCGGGGCCTTTCGATTTCGGGAGTTCGGGGATGACGTAGGGTTTGCGGACTCCGCTGGCTTCGATGGCGAGGCGTTCGGCGTCGGTGCAGTTGGCGAAGGCGTCTTTGTCGATGTTGGTGAGGAATTTTTGGTAGCTGGCTCCGCCGCTCCAGGTGCGAGCCTTCTCGAACCAGCCGAAGTACGTTTGGCGAAGCTCCGGGGTCCAGCCGGCTTTCAGGTTGCGGAGGTGGAAGGCGTAGTGGTACTGCTGCTGATCTGGCTGGTTGGCGAGCATCGCGGCGATCGTGCCGCCGTAGCCTTTGTTGCGGTTGAGCAGTTCGCCGATTTGATCCTGCGATGCCACTCGCTCGCGAGCCAGCACCGGCACCAATTTCTGAGCGGCTCCCGGCGACTGGAAGTGAATCATCAGGATCGCCAGCTCGCGGTTGACGAAGTCCGACTTCTGCGGGAAGAGATCGTCAAATTTTTTCGCCACCGCGGCGCACGTCTTCTCATCGGGATTACCGAGCCGGATGAACGCGAGCTGGTAAGCGCGAAGCAGGCCGAGTTGTTGTTCCTCAGTGAGCTTCGCAAAGTCGAGCTTGCCGAGCAGCGCCAGTAGTTTCGGCAAAAGAATTGGGTCTGCCTGTCGCGCCAGACCCGCGCAGCCGTTAATGACGATTTCGATGGCTTTGGAATCGGTCAATTCGAAGTCGCCATGACGAAGGACCAACTCCTGCCAATTCTGAATAGGGAGCCGTTCCAGACCAACGCGAGCAGCATAACGCATCGAGCGGTCCCCATCCCCAAGCTTGCTGATCAGACTCTTTGCTGCACCTTCCACGTCGTGATTGCCGGTGTGGAAAGCTTCGAGGAGGTGACGTAAGGTGCGCAGGTCCGACGCACGATTCCTCGCATCGACCAACGACGTGTCCTCCTTGCCGACGTAGGTGACTCGGAAGAGTTCCGACTGAGCGCCTCGGCCGCCGATGGTGAAGTACAAGGCTCCGTCCTTGCCGACGGTGCAGTCGGTCAGCGGCAGCGGCGTGCGCGATACGAACTCTTCCTTCGTCGCCTTGTAGCTGCTGCCGGACGGCTCCATGTGAATCGCGTACATCGTGCCGAAGGTCCAATCGCAAATGTAAAGAGCTTTCTGGTAC
>Ga0194119_10004817_pt1 | contig 20573 bp, 18 predicted proteins | sample TA2MahC100mmetaG_FD_148620 | JGI IMG/M metagenome (GOLD analysis project Ga0194119, IMG submission 148620) | Freshwater microbial communities from Lake Tanganyika, Tanzania - TA2015018 Mahale Deep Cast 100m | ecosystem: Environmental > Aquatic > Freshwater > Lake | place: Tanzania: Lake...
ATTTTACTTCTATGTCATGACCAGAACTTGTGAAAATTGTTTGTAAATAACCAGGAATAGTAGTAGAATCTGAAGTTGCATAAACTCCATATGCAGTAGATCCACCCAAAACGATTATTCTGTATTTATGTTCATTTAATTTTTGAGTTTCCGGACCACGAAATCCATCACTATTGATGTTGACTGTTTCTGTATATTGTCCAGATTCCCAAAATTTGTATGGATTTGTGTACTCAATAATTGATTGGTAATCGCTACATAATTTTTTGATCTGCTCTTTATTTAGAGATTCATAAATTCCACTCAAATACAAAGATTGAGCACAAGAATCGCTTTCTTCGAGTACAATGCGTGCAGTCATCTCCAGAACTAGTAATAACATAACAATCAAGATTAATCCAAAAATAATTTGTTTAGTATAGGAAACTTGTACGGACATTTAACGAGTTACCATAAATGAGCCCATAACAAGATAATCCATGTCGGTTTTTGTTAACATATTATATGCATTTTCAGGAGTATTGACAATAGGTTCCCCCTTTACATTCATGGATGTATTAACTAGCACTGGAACTTGGGTGATTTTGTAAAATTCAGTTATTAATTGATAATACAATGGATTCGCATCTTTTGACACAGTCTGCAATCTTCCTGTTCCATCAACATGTGTAACGGCGGGTATTTTATCTGGTTTTTTAACAGGAGCAACTAAGAGCATATATGGACTTGGAATATTGATATCGAAATAGTCTGATGCATATTCTTCTAATATTGATGGTGCAAATGGCCTAAATGATTCTCTATGTTTTATTTTTTCATTTAAGATGTCTTTCATTTCCGGTCTTCTGGGATCAGCTAATATGCTTCGATTACCGAGGGCTCTTGGTCCCCACTCCATTCTGCCTTGATACCACCCTACAACATTACCATCCGATATCAATTTAGCTGTTTTTTGTAATAAATCAAAGTGTTGCAGTTGCTCATATTTGATGTTCTTGGAGTTAAGAAATTGTTGTATTTGTTGATCAGTATACGATGGCCCCACATAGACATTTTCTTGGACACGTTTGGAAGAGTTCGATTCAATTTGTCTGTTCTTGTTATGGTGAATGAAATAAAGATATTGAGCACAGCCTACTGCACTTCCTGCATCTCCCGGAGACGGCGGTATGTGTACATTTTCAAATGGTCCTTTTTTTAGAATCAGATAATTTGCAACACCATTTAATGCTACACCGCCACCCAAACATAGATTCTTCATTTTTGTTTCTTTGTGAACATGAATTACCATCTTAAGCAATATGTCCTCAAGAACTCTTTGTGCGCTAGCCCCTATATCATAATGAATCTGTTCTGTCTTCTGATCATCTTGCCTGGGTTGAATTCCAAATAATTCAGCAAATTTTTTGTTCGTCATGACTTTGTCATATGTAAAGGCAAAATATTTCATATTCAGACGAATACTACCATCTTCTTTGATGTCAATTAGATTGTCTAGGATCAGATCATAGTATTTTGGTTTCCCATATGAAGAAAGCCCCATGAGCTTATACTCGCCTTCATTCACTTGGAATCCAAGAAAGTATGTGAATGCGGAATAGAACATTCCCAATGAATGAGGCCATCTTATATCGTGAGTCAGTTGAATAGAGTTGTTTATTGCCGTGCCAAAAGATGTTGTTGTCCATTCGCCGACGCCATCAACTGTAAGTACCGCTGCTTCATCAAAAGGAGAAGTGAAGAATGTATGTGCAGCATGAGATACATGATGTTCTGGAAAGATTATTGAGCCTTTGAAGCCTTTAAGTGCTTTGTAGATTTCAGATTTAATCCAAAGTCTTCTGTGAAGCCATTTTGGAATAGTATCCAAAAAACTGAAGAGTCCTCTTGGTGCTACTGCAATATAATTATCAAGTAGTCTTTCAAATTTGAGGATTGGTTTATCATAAAAAGATACAGAACTAATCTGATCAGGTAGTATACCAGCCTCCTTCATACACCAATCAATTGCCATTTTAGGAAATCCGTCGTCAAATTTTTTTCTAGAGAACCGTTCTTCTTCAACAGCAGCTATGACTTTTCCATCACTTAGAAGTGCAGCAGCAGAATCATGATAATAACACGATATTCCTAAATTATACAATTAATATTGCTTGAAAATTCGAGACGATTTTAACTGTTCTTTTTGAAGCCAATAAGAATCCTGTTGTTTCTTTAATCTCAAAAGATCTATTCTCAGCATCTTAAATAATATACCATAAATCGAAAATAACAGTACAAACAAAGTTCCCGTGAAGATTTTCGTGTTGGCTATTGCAAATATATCAAGACCCCTAGATAATTTCAGAGAGAATATCTGTGTCAACATCATCATTATTGACACGAATATCATGAGAGTATAGAGCGAAAACATTCCAATGGCCGAAGTTATGATAAAGAACCATAATGTAGCTCCAGCAGTTACAGCTAATGCCTTGAATCTTGGTGATGATAATTCCAACTTAGATCGGATAAATGAATGCTATTAGACCAGATTGTGAAAGAGATGTCAGACTTACTAATCCAATTAACAGAATAACGATGGGTAGCATGTAAAATTTCCTTTTGTGAACGATTAGCTCGAAAATTTCTTTTAGAGTTGAGAATTTGTACATTGTTATATTCTGGATGTCTTATTTACCTTAATAAATTTGTCAGTTCGGCTTTAGAAATTCGTACGGCTTATCTCCACATATTCTTCAATAATATTTGATAAAAGTGAGATTAACTGCATAATGGGTGATTCTTGCAACCAACAAATGGCATTCCTTTTGATTTTATCAAGAGCAAGTCAAACTAAGCAATACGCTTGAATTTTTCATTTATCGACAATATTTTTGAGCTTTATGTCTTGACTGTATTTAAAAGAGAATAATTTATTCATAATCATTTTTAATAACATAACGTCAGAAATTTGTATAATTGAATTTCGCAATAGGACTTCCTGCATATAATGAAGAAAAAAACATCGCTTCAATAATTATCAAATTAAAACAAATTACAAAGACCATTATAGTGTGTGATGATGGTTCAACCGATCTTACAAGCAAGATTGCGTCTGAGCTTGGAGCAATTACTATAGTACATCATAAAAACATGGGTTATGGTGCGGCAATCACAAGCTTGTTTGCCAAGTCACGCGAGATTGGAGTAGATGCACTAATTACATTTGATGCAGATGGTCAACATAGGATAGAAGATATCAAAACAGTACTTGAACCAATCAGTAAAGATAATGCAGATATTGTTATTGGTTCTAGATTTTTGCAAGAAGAAGACAATGTACCAAAATATAGAAAATTTGGAATTAAGACAATTACAGAGATCACAAATGTCGCGACGGGATCAAAGATTACCGATTCTCAGAGTGGATTTAGGGCATACAGCAGAAAAGCACTAGATAGTATAATACCGTCAGAGCACGGTATGGGTGTCTCAACTGAAATTTTGATAAAGGCTGCAAGAAACAAATTCCGAATAACCGAGGTCCCAATAACAATTTTGTATGAGGGAGATACCTCTACCCATAATCCTATTTCACATGGTACATCAGTAGTGGTTAGCACAATCAGATATGTAGCATTAGAAAGACCGTTATCATTTTATGGAATTCCGGGAGTATTTTTTCTTGGGGTCGGATTATTTTTTGTAGCGTGGACTTTACAGTTATTTGCAGAATCAGGACAAATTATTACAAATGTATCATTGATTGGTATTGGTTGTACAATAATTGGGGTATTGTTGGTAATGACTGCGAGTATTTTGCAATCGATGATAGTCATAATTAGAGAGCAAAGAAGGTAATAGTTTTCTCATACTAGTTTTTTTTGACTAGTATTTTCCACCACACACTTACTGATGAGTCAAGATTTGTATGTACGTCAGAATCAAGCTGGATTATTTCAAAATGACTCGATAGGATTTCTTTTAGAGTACTCTCATCGAAAAAGTATCGAGTTATTCCCTTATATTCAAACGCATCATCAGATACTTTATTTCCAAATTGATAATATTTGTCTCCTTTCTTCTTTGTTGAGAAAAGAAACATGGAGTTTTTTTTCATAATTTCAACAGTGTTTTTAAATATTTTGTCTAGGCTCTTTAAATCAAAAAACTGTAAAGCAAGATTAGAATACACAAAATCAAAGTGTTCTGAACCATATTTGGGTGGCTTTTCAGCATCATGAACGAATGCATTGAGACTAGACAGATTTAACGCCTGTTTTGTTTGATTTACGAATTTTATTGCATTTTCAGATATATCAAACGCTTCGACTTCGTATCCACTTCGTGCAAAATAAGTTGCGTCTCTTCCCTGTCCACATCCTATTTCCAGAATTTTTTTAATTTTATTGTCCTTCAGTAATGAATCTGCGAGTTTGGCTAACTTAGTTGGGCCGGTACCAAAAAAGTATTCTTTGCTGTATAATCCGTCCCAATAATGTATCTTATTTTCGTCATTCATGTTTGTTTTAAAACTTTTAGATATTAGAAGATATTCGGTCAAGCTCCATCCTTAATTCGGAAGCTTTTTGTGGAAAATCATAAATCACATTATTTTCTTCTCTTGGATCATTTATTAGCGAATATAGTTCTTCTGTTCCATCATGAGTATTTTTAATAAACTTCCATTCATCAGTCCTAACTGCCCATACATTTGGTTCTTTGGGTGGCTTACCACTCTTCAATGGATTTCCTGACTGAGAGAATGCAATCTTTGGGATACCTTTGCCCTCAATAAACGGGATAAGACTATCTCCTTGAAATCGTTCATAATTTGTGTCTGTCTTGATTCTCAACATTTCAAGTATGGTTGGAAGAACATCGATTGAACGTACTTGGGATTCGATGTGAGTGGTAGGAATATTTTGGTGAGAAAATATGGCAGTTGAAGTAAGAGTATAATCATAACAAAATACTCCATAAGCTCGCTCTCCAAATTTTTCTCCTACACTTATTCCATGATCCGAGACAATTACAATTAAGGTATCTTTATTCAGTTCAAGTTTTTCTATGTAGTTCATTATAGTTCCAAGGTACTCATCTGCTTCCTCAAAAAGATCATCATAGAACTGTTCATTTTTTTGTCTGTTTTCAAAATATTCCTTGCTAAAATTATCATATTTCTTTAAGACCTCTTGCATTATTCCCGTGTGAATATTACTATAATGTAGATACAAAAAGAATTTTTTTCCATCTTTTGATACTTTATTGAATTTGTCAAGCAGTTTGATGTGTCGCTCGGTTAGGTCATCATTAATCTCATCATGGATTATGAGTTCATCAAATCCGATAGGAGGTAAAACAAGTTTGTTTATTACATCGCCGTATGTAACATAACCTTCATCTTGTAAATATTTTGCAAGAGTTTTGTATTTATCCTTTTTAAAATTGACATTTGACCAGTAGCTATTGACTCCAGTCTTGGTTCCATATGTACCGCTAAATAACGCATGCATTGCACCGATAGTATAAGGTGCATATGCGATGACTCTAGAAAAAAATGTACTTTTTTTGATTATGTTGTTATAGTTTTTTCCAGATATTATATGATCTACTCTGGCACCATCCATCGTTATGAAAATTAGATTCAACATTTTTTGTTTTGTTTTTGACTTATAATTTGTTTGGTACAGTTACAGATAGCCAAGCTTTCGTAATTCTCTTGCTATCTCTTCTGAGTCTTCATTGTTTTCTTGGTTTCCCATCTTAGGAGCTTCTTTGAGCATTTGTTGGAGAAGGTCCTCCATTTCTTGTACTTTGTGAGAATTTTTTTCTGAAATGTTGTGATCTTCGAAAGGATCTTTATTCAGATCATACAAATGAACTCTTTTTGTGGCATCATTTTTGTCTCTAAAATATTTGAATTCTGATGTTCTAATTCCAATCACATCGTTTGATTCTTTCAGAACTAACGGGTTGCTTTCAATATATGCAAGTATTTCTTTTGAGTTTTTATCAGATATGACTGACTTGAGACTTACCCCATCAATCTCAAACTTGAAACTAAATCCTAAAAAATCAAACAGAGTAGGAAATATATCTACTGTTCTGATTTGCTGCTTTACGATAATACTTTTCGGTATGTATTTCCCAAGAATGAGAAACGGAACTTTGATTAATTCGTCAAATACAAAATGATCTTTGTCGGCTTTACCAGATATCAAAGCGCGCATCTCATGTGGTGCTAGATTGAGATTTTTTAGAACTTCAGACTTTTTTGCTTGACTAGCATTCTCTAATACAAAAAACAGCTTATCTTTCACAGGTTTAAGAAACTCTGGGGCAAGACTAGCAATCTTTGATTTGAGAACTTCAGATGATTGTTTTAGATTAAAATCTAACTCTTGATTTTTTGTTTTGATTGCCTTGATATAGTCACCATGATCTCCAGTTACAATAACTATAGTTGTATCAAGATTAACGTGGCCGATGATTTTTTTTAACCAAAAATCAATTTCAGAGACTTTTCTTTCATAATAGTTTTCACCATGTTTTTCATCATCAAACTGACTAGATACCTGTACAGGTTGATGCAGATCCATCGTGTGAGCAAGCATGAACCAGGGATAATCAAGCTTTGAGTTTATTTTTGAGATAATTTTTTCTCCAAGACCGTTTGTAATTCCCAAATAGAAATCATAGTAACAGTCTTGATTTTTGAATTTAGGAAATAATCCAACTGCCTCTGACAATGTAGGTAAATACCCATAGAACGCATAACCATTGTTCTTTAGGACATCAAAACAAGTATGTACTCCATCATTTAATTTGTTAAATTTAGCAGAACGAATACCCGTCTTGAAGGGAAATTTTGATGTGAATAAGCTAGACCAAGAAAGAATTGTTCCATTTGCAGATGCAATAGTCTCTGGAAAGAACACTCCATTATTAATAAGGAAATGAATGGTAGAATCTTCTAATTGTGCTTTTTGAGAGAATTTATCAGACCTTAGAGAATCTATTATCAAAAAAAGTATATTTGGTTTCATATAAAAAAAACAGAGTATGCAAAAAATAAATGAATCGAATTTAGACTTGGCTTATGTCTGCTAGAAAAGACAGAATTTTGATTTGGATTGGTGCAGAGCTAGTTCATTATTTTCTTGCCTATTCATTGCAACAAAAATACGATGCAGATTATTACGCAATAATAGATATTACAAATAAACCGAAAGATTTCTTCAAAAACCAAAGCCTCGTTATATTCAAAAAAATTTGGTTTTTTCATGATGAGATAAATACGTATGATAAAAAAAATCCTGATTTACAATACCTCCAAAATTTTGAAAAGAGATTTGAGATTGATTTATGGAAATTAGCTATTAACGAACGAATTTTTTATAGGTTTTTTAACTTTCATAAGTTCTCGGCAAAAGAGATTTTAACAATAGAAGAGAAATCAGCAAAATTTTTTGAGAGCATTGTAAGCGATGTAAAGCCGGATTTTTTTATTACAAAACAGCCGTCCTTCCACCATCTGGAGCTGTTCAAAGAAATGTGCAAAAAATCTGGTTGTAAGATCCTGATGTTGAGCTATCCAAAATTAGGATTCAGGATGTTATTATCAGAGGACGTAAATGTTATGGACGATGCAAAAGAAATAACCAGTGTAGTCGCCAAAAATAGAAGCTTTCCTCAAATGATGGAATATTTGGAAACACATTCATCCCATTCGCAATTAAAAAACTACTATACAGCTAAGAAATCGAAAGTGCCTCAAGTTAAAGCATTATTCGATTATATTTTATCTTCAAATGAGAATATTAAAACAAATTACAATTATTATGGAAGAACGAAAAACAAAGTTCTCCTTAATTTACTCAGAACAAGAGTTCAGAAAAGAAATAGAGAAAGATTCATGCAAAGTCACTTGCTTCAAAAAATCGATCTGTCTGAGCCCTTTATTTATTTTCCAATGGCGACAGATCTTGAACGACATTTGTTGATAGATTCGCCATTTTTTACAAACCAGATAGAAGTGATCAGAAGTGTTGCAAAATCTATTCCAGTAGGTTTCCACTTATATGTCAAGGAAAACCCTTCTAATATTACCAGAGATTGGAGGCCAATTGATCAATACAAGGAATTATTAGATATTCCCAATGTCAAGCTAATTCATCCAAGTTTTTCGAATCAAGAATTACTATCAAACTGTTCACTAGTCATATCGATTGCGGGATCATCCAGCTTTGAAGCTGCATTTTATCAAAAACCATCTATTGTTTTTGGAAATGTTTTGTATTCATTATTACCATCTGTCCACAAGGTTGACAAATTAGAAGATCTACCAAAACTAATCAGAGGTTGTCTTAATCAAAAACCTAGACAAGAAGATCTTGACAAATTTCTCACCCTCTTAGAAAATAATACATTTGAATTTAACATGGTTGATTTCGTTAGTTTGATATCAAATCGATTCTACAATGAAGAATCTTCAGTGGATGTTAGGATTAATGAAGGAGAGATTAAAGAGTTTTATGAGGAATACGCTGATTTAATTGAGATTTTATCATCAAAGCATATTGAAAAAATCAATGCCCATAAGAGTCACAAGTATAATACTTGAATGTTAGGGCTTATCTGAATGATTATGACCTGAGTTGACCTCCATCTGCTACTAGTAGTGAGCCTGTCACAAACGATGCCTTTGGAGAAGAAAGGAAGGCCACACAATTTGCAATTTCATCAGGATTTCCAAGTCTGCCAAGAGCAACTTCTTTGGATAACATTGTTTTGACTTGTTTTGGATTTTCAGATAGCTTCCTGTCCCATACTGAGCCTTTAAAGAATATGTTCCCCGGAGCAACCGCATTAATTCTAATGTTGAGCTTTGCTAGATGCTTTGAAATTCCTTTCACATATTGATTTAATGCCGCTTTAGCTACAGAATATGGAATTGGCGCTCCCAAAGATTGTATTCCAGCTATGGAGGATATACATACTATTGAGCCATAACTCTTGCTCAATTGTATTTTTGAGGCCTCGATTATGTTGGTAGTAGATAGGAAATTCATTTCAAACATACGTTTCCACTCAGTATAGTTTTCCATGCCTATTGACACAGATCTTCCATCCCCTACATTACAAATTAGAATATCTAATCGGCCCCATTTTTTAATCGAGTAGGCAACGAGTGATTTGCAGTCTTTTGGGTTTCGTAGATCACATCTATAGAAACTTGATCCAGGGTATTCTTTTGAAACCTTTTTTAGAATGTTTTCATGGCGGCCATTTAGTATTATATTACATCCTTCACAATAAAGTAATTCTGCAATTGACTTACCAATACCTCGACTAGATCCAGTTATTATAGCGGTTTTTCCCTTTAGATTTAATTCCAAATAATACCAGCTCCTACCACGCGGTCCACCCGCCGTCAACTACGAATGTAGCACCAGTAACATATGATGAATATTGACTACAAAGAAAATCGATTATTCCGTTTAATTCATTTTTTTCCATCATTCTTCCCAACGGAGTTAGTGAGGAATATTGCTTGATGAATTTAATGTCTTGAGTGCTTTTTGCTCCTCCAGGGGCAACACAATTTACTCTGATGTTCGGTGCTAAATGAACAGCCAAAAACTTTGTTAAATTGATTACTCCTGCTTTGGAGACGCTATAAGCAATATGTTTATGGCCTCCATCATAGAGATCTGGTCTAGCAGAAACCAATCCCGTAGAGGCAGAAAAATTTACAATCGAACCGCGTTTGTTGTTTCTAGCAAATTCCCTACATACTGAAAACAACGATGTCCATCCGACGCTGAAAGAGAAATTCAAAAGGTTTCAGATTATGTATGCGAAAAAAAGGGTGGAGATGGAGCGTTTAGAGAATTTGCAAATCTGATTCTAATGGCTAGTGGTTAAATTGCGTTACAATTTCTATCTTGACATACCGGAAAGAGTCTTCATCACAGCTGAGATTGGTACTAACCATATGGGTGATCTGGGAGTAGCAAAAAAAATCATCGATGTAGCTAAAGCAGTAGGTTGTGATGCAGTTAAATTTCAGAAAAAAAATGTAGAGAAAATATACACAAAAGAATTTCTTGATTCTTCTCTTGAGAGCCCATGGGGTACAACTCAAAGAGAAATGAGGCTGCACCGGGAGTTTTCTCTTGAACAATTTAAAGAAATAGATAGTTATTGTAAAAAAAAGCATATTCCTTGGTATGTCTCATGTTGGGATATCGAAAGCCAAATCAATATGAGAAAATTTAAGACGAAATTTAATAAAGTCGCTTCTGCAATGTTGGTACATTACAAACTGTTGGAAATTATTGCTCAAGAGGGTAAGTATACATTCATAGGTACAGGAATGAGTACTTTAAATGACATAAAAAAAGCCGTAGGTATTTTTAAAAAATATGATTGCCCTTTTGAACTAATGCATTCTAACAGTGCATATCCTATGAATGATCAAGAAGCTAATCTCTTGATGATACCATTCTTAAAGAAAAAATTTGGATGCAAAGTAGGATACAGTGGACATGAAGTAGGTGCAACGAGCGTTTGTATTCCTGCAGTAATGATGGGAGCAACATCTCTGGAAAGACATGTTACAATAGACAGATCATTTTACGGACATGATCAATCCGCATCACTTGAACCGGAAGGAATACGGAAACTAGTCAGAGATGTTAGAAATATAAGTTTGATAATGGGTGATGGTAAAAAAGGAATTTGGGACTCGGAAATACCTAATATGAAAAAACTCCGTCAGAAATTCGTGTAGTGTCATTAACAACATAAATACTCACAATCTGAATGAACTATGAAATTGAATAATATGTTTTCTATCAAAAATAAAATCATCATTGTAACTGGTGGTGGTGGAACTGGCATGGCTAATCATCTTGCTAAGAGTATGGCTATAGAAGGAGCATTCGTATATGCGGTTGATATAAAATCCCAAAAACACATACAGAAGAAACTAGAAAAACATCTTAATTATATTAAGTGTGATATAACAAAAAAAGACGAGTTTGAACAAGTTTGTATAAAAATATTTCAAAAACATAAAAAAATAGACGTACTTGTGAATGGAGCTGGCGTCACATTCCCAGAAACAACTGATAAATTCTATCCTGATGATAAATGGGATAAAACATTAGCCATAAATCTAAAAGGTGCGCTTGATTGTAGTCAAACTGTAATTAAATATATGTTGAAGAAAAAAAATGGTTCAATAATTAATTTCACTAGCATAAACGCGGAAATGGGTTTTCCAAAAAACCCTGCTTATGTTGCATCCAAAGGAGGCCTAAAGATGTTGAGTAAATCTCTAGCTAAAGACTGGGGATTATTTGGAATAAGGGTGAATAGTATTGGTCCGGGATATATGAAAACAGAAATGACAAAACGAAGTTGGTCTAACATGAAACTGAGAAAGGCACGTACATCCAGAACGCTTCTTGGAAGATGGGGAGAAAAGGATGATATTGTTGGGCCATGCATCTTTCTTGCATCAAATGCATCAAGATATGTTACAGGCCATGATCTTTATGTTGATGGTGGATGGCTAGCAAATGGCTTATCTGAATGAAAGTGTACAATGACTGGTAAAAATATTGCAATTATTTTAGCTAGAGGGGGTTCAAAAACAATCCCTAAAAAAAATATTATTGATTTTTGCGGAAAACCATTACTCGCATGGTCCATAGAACAAGCTAGTTCCGCAAAATTAATTGATCAAGTTTGGGTGAGCTCAGATGATAACGAAATTATCACAATTGCGCAAAAATATGGTGCACAAACCATAACTCGTCCTAAACATCTTTCTACGGCTAGATCTACTTCTGTCTCTGGTTGGTTACATGCAATTGATGAAATCAAGAAAAAACATATTGAGATCAAAACAGTTATAGGATTACAAGCAACATCTCCTGTACGTCAATCATTAGATCTTGATAGATCTCTACAAAAGTTTTCAAATGGAAAATATGATTCAATGTTTTCGGCATCAAAGATTGGTGACTTTTTTATTTGGAAGAAGACAAACGGTAGTTATATCAGCATAAACTATGATTACAAGCATAGGCCTAGACGTCAGGAATTTGAAGAGCAATATGTGGAAAACGGATCTTTTTACATATTCAAACCTGAAATCTTGAAGAAATATGCCAATCCTATTGCTGGAAAAATTGGCATATCTCTAATGGAATTCTGGAAAGCATTTGAAATTGATGAACCTGACGATATTGTTTTTTTACAAGCTATAATGAAAACCTACCTATTAAAGGGCAAAAAATGGATTACGTAAAATCACACTATGTTATTCTAGAACAAACCTTTAGCAGCCTCAGCTATATCATCTTCGATTTTTGCTGAAGCCTTTGACCAATATGTGTTGATAAACTCTTCACTCAATCTATGATGTAGCTCTGGATTTGTCTCCGCTTCTCTTATCTCAGGCCATCGATTCTTCGGAAATTTTACATACATTGCAAACACATCTCGTAACCGCGTTATGTCTTTTTTCTCCCATTGAGGCATGTTCAGCAGACTTTCCCCAGAATTACTAACAGCACAAATTATGTTATTATCTAAATATCCTTTCTTTACCGCATATTCATGCAATTCCGTTCCGTGAAATGGAACAAATATTGAACAACTAGTGTTGTCGGAATTAAACTGTCGATTTAACTCAATTGTATCAAATGCAAGTTCTCTTGTTTCATCAGGAAAACCGATTATGTTATTAATGCTAAATGTAATGTTGAGATTCTCGACAATTTTTAATTTTTTAATAGCATCTTCATTAGAATAATCTCGTTTAACTATTTCACTCCTAAATTTTTCATTACCGTGTTCTAAACCAAACGTAATTCGATCTAGGCCTACATCTTTCATCCTCCTAAATTTTCCCTCTTCTATGGTTTCAATTCGAGTCTGACACCAGAATGGAAGTTTTATCTTAGAATACATGTTGATAAACTCGTCAAACTCCTTATCCGTCCATGCTAGGAATGTATCTGCCCAAAAATAGATGTATTCTACATTATGCATTTTTATGTGGTTTTCGATCTCAGTTCTCACCAGTTCAATTCTCTTTTTCCTGAAAAATGATAATCCCTTTGAAAAATCCCCATCACCATACAATCTATTTTGTGCTGGAGAATTACAGAATGAACATGTATATGGACAACCTCTATGTGTTTCAACAGGTAATAATCTGCGAATTTTTCCTCCCATTGGGCGATAAAATCGCTTTTCTCCAAACAATCCAATATCTGTTATTGGTGGTAATAGATTGATGTCTACTGGCCTTGAAACACTATTTCGTTTCACGGTTCCATCTTTTTGTCGAATCCAAAGATTTGTAATGTTAGAGTAATCATCTCCATTTGAAATAGAGTTAGCCAAATCTATTATGGTGTTTTCACCTTCGCCTTGACATAACATGTCTACCATATTATAGCTCATAACTAAATCCGGCGCAAATGTGGGGAAGACACCTCCAAAAATATTGGGTATCATTTTATTCTTGGTTTGTTCAATTAATTTTATAGCACGTAAAAATGTTGTCTCCGTACATGAAACAGCTATGATGTCTGGTCGGAAATCATCTATCACATTTTTAAAGTCCTCAATTGCTGATCTGGTAGTTTTCTTAAAATGCAAGTCATCATCATCAACATCTCTGACTGGCCTAACAGTAAGAGCTTTTTCTTCAATCTTATCTGAATCTTCAAGTGTTAACTCATCATCAAACTTGTAGAATGTTGTATCAAAAAGAGATGTTTTATGGCCAGCATCTTTTAATATTTGTGACAAGACGGCTATTGATGGTGGTACTGTACTCATACCCCGTTCGTTTGGATACAAAAACAATATTCTGCAGTCTCTAGTATCTGGTCGCCTTTTTACCTCGGTTGTAAGAAATGGATTAGATGATTCAACACTGAGTCTTAATTTAGTAGACAATTCTTAAAGATCGATTCTCATCTTGCTTTAAATATTTTTGTAATATTTGAGCATACAATTTGTAACCGATTCCTTCCACTGATTATTTTATTCTATTGAATAACTAAATTATAATACAATGGCAATGAATGAAAAAATAATGACAAATGTGTTGCTAATTTTGATTGACTCATTAAGAGCCGACAAATTTTATGGGGAAAATAAAATTTCAATCACTCCAAATATTGACACACTTATAAAAAATGGCTCGTATTTTTCTCAGGCAGTAAGCTCTGCAGATGGAACTATACTATCTTGGTCTGGCATATTCACAGCGAAATATCCATTTAAAACAGGAATCAGATCCTCGAAATTTAATAAACTCAATAAAACCGTGATGACATATTTCGAACCCTTCCAAAAAAAAGGTTATCATTTCTACGCATACCTACCGGTTCTCTCTGAAACAGTAGGACTATTTCCAGATTTTGAAAATGACGATTGTTTTTACGATTTTTTCCTTGGACTGTCAAATAGTTTAGGCGATAAAGTCATTAAGAAATTAAAGGAGATAAAAGACAACGAACCGTGGTTTTTCCTTATTCATGCCATGGATCTCCATCCTCCAATCGTAGTGCCAAAAGAATTTGATAACTATAAATTCGGAAATAACTATTATGAAAAAAAAATTTCAAATGTAGATCTTTGGATAGGAAAAATCCTATCTCATGTTGATCTAGATAAAACCATTCTAGTCATAGCAGCAGATCATGGTTCATACGTGCAGTCTGTTTCTATATCGGATAAACAAATTGAGACAAATCCGAATGCAAATTTGCAAATAATTGTATCAAAAATAGCGGGAAAGATGCCAAAAGCATTCCAACCACTCAAAGAGAAAATGTTCTTTCTTAGAGAAAAAATGAGCGAACAAAAAAAGCAAACAATGGCTGAAAATATTAATCTACTTCCGCATGAAAAGCGTGCATTGTTGGCAGGAAGAGCAGACAAGGACCACTTTTTGTTTGATGATAAAATTCGTGTTCCGTTATTGTTTGTAGGTCATAATATACCAAAATCAAAAATTATCAAAAATCAAGTTAGAACAGTAGACATACTTCCCACAATATCACAATTAATTGGCGTTGAACTGATCAAGAATACTGATGGACGAAGTTTGTTGCCTCTGATGGAGGGAAACACTCTTCCTGAATTACCAATCTATATTGAAAGCAATCCGCTCGTAATAAGGGAATCTAACGATGTTATTGGAATTAGAACATCTGAATTCAAATATTTCAGAGACAAAAACGATGCCACAAAAAGAGTTCATTTGTACGATCTGATCAAGGATCCCTACGAAGACAACAACATCTATGAAAAAAATCCGCAAAAAGTAAAAGAAATGGAAGAACTACTCCAGAAAATACTCAAAGAAGCTCCTAAGGTGGATGCTCAAGAAAATGACGAGAATTCCGAAGAGATAGCAAGAGAGCTACGTAAGCTTGGTTACTTATAGCTCCACAACACAAATTATAAACAAACAATAAAGTCAAAAGTCGATGAATCTAATTCTCATAACTGTAGATGGCGCACGAGTAGATCGCATAGTGTCTGGAAAAAACTATAGCAAAATAATTAAAAAAAGTGCTTTTTTTTCCAGAGTTATTACATATGCGCCGTACACAATAGGTGCAATGCACGCAATATTCAGCGGCACATATGGAACAAAAACTGGTGTAAACAGCTATTGGTCTAATATTAACTTTAAAAAAGAAAAATACAAGACCCTTGCAAAATATCTACAAGATGAAGGATACGTAACATATGGTGATGTGATAAACAAACTTGTCTTGCCACCAGTAGGTTTTGACGAATTAGTAATCCATGATGAATTAAACGATGATCTAACAGAGAGACACCTTGCACTTCTTGATAAATTTAGTAATGTCTCAAAAGAAGGAAGGAAGTTCTTCCTGTATTTGCATTATAGCAACATACACACAGGGATTATGCAAGAAGTCCTCAAAAAATATGATAATTTTAGCAAAGAATATTTCTCAAACAGAGAGCAAAATGAAAAATTCTATGACAAGCTCTTTGATGCAGCAGAAGAATATCTTGGGAAAATACTTGAGTACATAGAAAAACTCAATCTTGTGCAAAACACTCTCATCGTAATCGTCTCAGATCATGGTATTAGTGTGGGAGAAAAATTTGGGGAACGAGCCTATGGTGTATTTTGTTATGATTACACCCTAACGGCAACCGCACTTTTCTCCCATCCAAGTATTGCGCCAATCAAAATAACAAATCAGGTTCGCTCAATTGACATTCTTCCAACAATTCTTGAAATACTAGGAATTGAAGTCGATCCACAATATGAGAAGTTCCAAGGAGAAAGTATCATTCCATTCTTACATGGTAAAGGTATACCAAAGATTGCGTTTTCGCAGTCAGGAAATCCTCTAGATACTGGAAAACCGCCAAAGCAACCAAATGTTTGGGCAGTCAGAACAGATGAGTGGAAGTTCATTAGAAATACTCATGATGGAACAGAAGAACTATATTCACTAAAAGATGATCCAAGAGAAGAAAATAATGTGATTTCTAAATTTCCACAAAAAGCTGTTGAATTAAGGATACAGCTTGATCAATTAGCATCTGATACTTAGAATCTTTGTATGATATGAATGATGAAAATAAGATACATTATTGGGATGGACTGTATAACAAAGACTATTTTTTTGGAAGTGGCCCAACAAAACTAGCAAAGCTGGCCGACTCTTTTCTAAATAAAAATCGGGTTAGCAAGATTCTAGAAATTGGTTGTGGACAAGGCAGAGATGCAACATATTTTTCTCAAAACGGATACAAAGTAGAAGCATTTGACATATCTGAAAATGCCATTAAATTCGTAAATCATACGAAACAAATGCTCAAGCTCACTAATCTTAATGCATTTGTGCATGATGCAGAAAAACCTCTTCCGTACGAACCAGAATATTTTGATTTTGTATACTCTAATTTAGCGTTACAGTTCTTTGATCTAAAAAATCTTAATACAATATTCAGTAATACCGTAAAACTAATGAAAAAAAACTCACTGTTTCTTTTCTCGACAAAAAAGAAAGGTGACAAGTATTATCAATTTGGCAAAAAAATAAATGATAACGCATTTGAAAATCAAGGAATAACGCGATATTTCTTTGACTCAGATGTACTAACAAAAACACTATCAGCTTATTTTGAGCTAGTTAAAATTGAATCTGACATGCACACAAATCTTGATTCCACAATTAGTGTGTGGTGGAAAATATTAGTCAAGAAAGTGTAAAAATTACATTTATCTTCGTTGTTCTCTTACTAGAACTACCATTGAATGCAAAATAGTTGCAGTCATTAATAATAGAATTCCAAGTATCGTGCATCCGATTCCAATCAATGAAACATTTGTAATGATTTCTCCGGATTCTCCGAATAATTGTAATGTCCATGCAACAAAAAACAAACCTGCACCAAGAAAGATTATTCCTGGAATGCCATAAAACGATAATGGTCTTTCCAGTGCTACATATTTGATGGTACTAAACACAACCGATGCTCCATGAGAAACTGGATTATGAGTTGATGTATCTTCCTCATACAAAATTGTTATTGGGACTTCAGCTATTCTGAATTTGTTTTTTGCAGCTTTTATTAAAATTTCAGTTGATACTCCCATGCCATATTCTGATGGCATTATATTTTCCAAAATTTTCTTACTGTATGCCCTAAATCCACTCTGTGCATCTGTTATCTTTGTTCCAGTTGTGATATTTGTAATTCCCGTAATGGTTTTAATTCCAATTTTTCTATATTTTGGAATGTTGCTTTCTTCTCCAATGAATCGTGATCCAATAACAATGTCGGCTTCATTTTTTATTATTGGTTCAAGTACAGTCTTGATATCTTCTATTCTATGTTGACCGTCTGCATCAAATGTAACTAATGATTCTACACCAATATCTCGTGCCTTGGCAAATAGACTCGCAATGGCTGCTCCATAACCAATGTTCTTTGGATGTACCACTGTAATTGCTCCAAGTTCAGATGCAATTTTACTTGTAAGATCACTCGAACCATCATCGCACACTATGATAGTTTTTGTTATCTGCTTTAGTTTTATTATTATTGAAGCGATATTTTTTTCTTCATTAAAAGCTGGAAGGCCTACTGCGAAATTCAATTACACAAAATTTTGATATTATGATATTAAAAATGATTATGATAAATTATTCTCTTTTAAATACAAGTTCAGCCACAATCATTCGACAAATATTGCCCACAAACGTAAAACTCAACTAAATGCCACTATTTTGACTTGCTTTTGACAAAATCAATAGGGGTAACAGGAGTTGGATCAATACCTGATAATACTGCACGATAGATTGTTGAATAATCAAGCAAATAAATCAAATTAATTAATTTTGTTAGAATATTACCTGTGACTGAAAAGATTTCTTTATACTCAATCTTTTTCTGTGCAAAATATTCCTTAATTATGTCCCATCGTTCTTTGGTCTTTATGTAGTCGTCATGTCCTCTAATTAAAATTGGTTTGATATCTGAATTCTTTTCCCATGATACTATGCCATTATGACACGCTTCAATTACATCCTCTGCCATGGCATGCATTTTTGCATTCTCTTGCAAAGAATTTTTAAATCTGATTGCAGCTGCCTGAAGACCCCATGGATAGTAAATCACAGGAATACTAGAAATCCAGTTTGCCAGATCTAATGATGGATTATCTGTAGTAATATTATGTGATGATATTTTTCTTTGTATGTTCTCTAAATTCCTAATTGATTCTAAAACATCTTTTCTTTTTACTGGAATTACTGGTTCTAAAACTCTGAGCATTGAAAACAAAAATGATGGAAATGATGAGCGTGGTGAAAGGTACATTGGGATATCTCTATGTTCTATTTTATTTTCAGTACAATACTTCTTCATTGCACCCCCATTTGAGAATGCAATAATCCTACAATTGGATTCTTTAGCTGACTCCAAAACAGTTAGAGTCTCTCTTGTATTACCAGATACACTTGTTGTAACAACTAACGTATTGTTATCAACAGTGTTTGGTAGATGATATCCCTTGACAACGCTTACATGAATATTGGTCTTGGATAGGATTGCTGAGAATATGTCATGCAAGGCTCCGGAACCACCCATTCCAGCAAAAACAACATGTGTAATATCCTTAAAATCAACCTGATCTAGATTCATGTTATAGCTTTCTTTTGCAATTTGAGGCCACTTGTCATAGATTTTATGCATACCGTGCGGATCAAATTTGTTTAAAATTGAAGAATCTAACAATCAATTTTTAGATAATATTTCAAGATATAACGGTTAACGAGTTTATTTTAAATAACGAAAAAAAACCGTTAATTCTGCTTGGCAGAAAAAACTTTGTCATTACTAAAGACAGTAGAATGGAAAAACAACAAAGTAGTAATGATTGATCAGACCAAGCTCCCAAATGAGCTAGTTTTTGTGGAATATTCTGATTATGCAGATGTTGCAAATGCTATCAAAACATTGATTGTACGTGGAGCTCCGGCAATAGGTGTTTCTGGTGCATTTGGTCTTGCGCTTGCAGCACTACAAAGCAAATCAACAACAAAAGAACAACTATTATCCGATCTTGAAATAGCAAGAAAAATTTTATTTGAGACAAGGCCAACTGCAGTCAATCTTGCATGGGGTTTGGACAAAATCATGCAGATCGCAAGACAAGGAAAAGATGTACCATCAATCAAAGACATGATTGTAAAAACTGTACAAGAAATGGCAGACGATGATATCAAAATAAACATGAAGATGGGCAAAAATGGTTCTATTCTGTTTGATAACAATGATACCATAATGACTCATTGTAATGCTGGTTCATTAGCAACTGTAGCATATGGAACTGCTCTAGGAGTAATCCGAGCTACCAAAGAAAGTGGAAAAAATATCAAAGTAATTGCAACAGAGACAAGACCAGTACAACAAGGCTCTAGACTAACTGCATTTGAGTTAAAACATGATGGTTTTGATGTCAGTCTAATCCCTGATACTGCTGTAGGCTATACAATGGCAAACAATCTGGTAAACAAAGTAGTAGTAGGAGCTGACAGAGTCTTACGTACAGGTCATGTATACAACAAAATTGGAACATATCAAGTAGCATTGATGGCAAAACAACATGGAATTCCATTCTATGTTGCAGCTCCATTATCAACATTTGATATGAAAAGCAATCCGCAAGACGTCATTATAGAACAAAGAAAGGGAACCGAAGTCACACAAATTGGTGATAAAAAGACCGCCCCAGACGGAATTAATGTCATAAATCCTGCATTTGATATGACTCCACCGGAATTGATCTCAGGTATAATTACAGAAGCAGGCGTTGCAATACCGCCATTCGTAGAGTCTATACCGAAATTATTTGAAGCTAACAAATAGAAAGTTTTTATTCATTTTTAAAATTACACACTAAATATGTCCAGTGTAAGTCCTGACCAAGTAAGAGAATCACTAACCAAATGCATGGACCCAGAAGTTCCACTAAACATTGTAGAAATGGG
>Ga0194119_10004825_pt1 | contig 20557 bp, 13 predicted proteins | sample TA2MahC100mmetaG_FD_148620 | JGI IMG/M metagenome (GOLD analysis project Ga0194119, IMG submission 148620) | Freshwater microbial communities from Lake Tanganyika, Tanzania - TA2015018 Mahale Deep Cast 100m | ecosystem: Environmental > Aquatic > Freshwater > Lake | place: Tanzania: Lake...
CGGCCTTATCCCCCACCACCTGTTCCTTCGCGTCGTCCCACTGAATGCGCCGTCCTGTGCGCAGTGCGATGTTCCCAATGTGGCCGGCCTTGGTCAACCGATGGCCATACTCCACGTCACAGGTCGTAATCTTGCGGCTCTTGATGGAGTCCAGGAATTCCCGGATGTGGCCGGGCGAATCGGGAATCGAGACCGACGGCTGAGGCAGGTCCGTCTCCTCCTTGCCCTTGCGCAGCAGCTTGAACCGGTTGTAGTCGTTGACCAGCGTGCCATCGGTGCCTTGAAACGCGCAGCCGATTCCCCAGTTTTCGAATCCCGGAGGGCCCTGCGGGTTCAGGGACCACACGACGTTCAGGCCAGGATACTCATACTGCACTTCCATCAGGTTGGGTGTCTCGGCGTTGTCGTCGGTCAGTTCGCGGCGGCCGGAGGCGGATGCGGACTTGGGCGCTTTCAGGTCCAGCGCCCAGTAGGCGACGTCGGTAATGTGGCACCAGAAGTCGATAAACATGCCGCCCGAATAATCCCAGTAGTAGCGGAAGTTGAAGTGGGAACGGTTCTTGTTGAAGGCGTGCTTGGGCGCCGGACCCTGCCAAAACTCGTAGTCGAGCGTTGCAGGCGGGGCCGAATCCGGCGGCGCACCGATCCCCTTGGTCTCCGAAGTCTTCCAGATGGCGACGCGCTGGATCTTGCCGATGGTACCGGATTGAATGTGCTCAACGACGCGCCGGTAGGTCGGCTGGTCGTTGTGGATATGGTTCCCCATTTGGGTTACGCGGTTGTGTGCGCGCGCAGCCTTCACCATCGCGCGGCCTTCCCCAATGGAATAGCTCAGCGGCTTTTCCACGAAGACGTCCTTGCCCGCCTGGCAAGCCTGGATCATCGGCAGCGCGTGCCAATGGTCCGGTGTTGCGACGCACACCGCGTCGATGTCCTTGGAGGCGATCAACTGCCGGTAGTCCTTAAACGTCTTCGGTGTGGCGTTCCGTTCTTTTTTCACGTATTCAACGGCCTGATCCACATGTGCGGAGTCCAGGTCGCAGATCGCCACCGGGTTCACGTCGGCGTGGCGGAGAAACCCGCGGAGGCGGTTCATACCCATCCCGCCCGTTCCGATGAACCCGACGTTGATTCTGTTGTTCGGCTGCGCCAGGCCGGAGCGAAGGAAGGCGGGCGCGGTGCCCGCGAGCGCGATGATTTCTCGGCGTGTCATTGGTTTTGCAGTTGATAGAAAAGGTAGTCGGTTCCCGGCGGCACATGGCCTAGTTGGCGCAGCATCGCCATCACTTGGCCGCGATGCAGCGTCGCGTGATTGACAATGTGCAGAAAGACTTTCCAGTGCGCCATGCGATGGCTGCTGCCGTCCAGGCGCCGGAATGCCAGGTCCGCTTCGAACAGCTCATCCGGCGCGCGCTCTACGAAGTCGAGCAGAGCGCGGTGCACATCGGTCCAGACGCTCTTAAGGCTGTCGATATCCGGTCCCGGCTCGGGATCCTGGAACGCGGCGAGTGTCCGCCCCTCCAGCCGCGCCAGCCAGACGCGGTCCGCGTAGTAGATGTGTTGCAGCGTACCCAAAACGCTGGTGTGCGAAACCGCGAGATCCTTTGTAAGCTCGCCCGCCGCCAGACGGCCACAGGCATCCAGCAGTTTCAGCGATGCCCAGCGTGTGTATTCGAAATGAGTGAGCAGCGCCGCGCGGGAGATCGTCATACCTCTTCGATCTTACGCCGAACTGCGCTTGCGCAACTCGTCGACGCTCACGGCCAGAATAATCACCGCGCCGATGATCACCTGCTGCACGTAGGGATTGATGCCGAGCAGGTCGCAGCCGTTCGCCAGCAGACCCATGATGAATCCGCCGATCAGTGTGCCAGTGACGCTGCCCTCGCCGCCTCGCAGGCTGCCCCCGCCAATCACGACTGCGGCGATCGCCTGCAGCTCATAGCCCTGCCCGGCCGTCGGTTGGCCCGTCATGAGCCGCGACGCTTCGATCATGCCGGCCAGGCCCGTCAGCAGTCCGCAGATCGCGTAGATCATCGTCGTGTGGAACTTCACGGGAATGCCTGCGTACACGGCGGCGTCGTTGTTGGAGCCAATCGCAAACGTGTATCGCCCGAGCCGTGTGTGCTCAAGCACGAAATGCACCGCTGCCGCGCAGGCCACCAGCAAAATGAGCACGAACGGAACGCCCACCACCGTCCCCTCGCCCAGGTATGAAAACGCCTTCGGAATCTCATGCACGGGGAGCCCGTTCGAAACCACCAGCGCCAGGCCGCGCACAATGCCCATGGTCCCCAGCGTGACAATGAACGGGCTGATTCGCAGCTGCGTGACCAGAGTCCCGTTCAGCAGTCCGAACGCCGCGCCCGTTAGAACGCCGGCCAGGACGCCAACCGCAATCGGCTGCCCTTTTGACATCGCCATCGTTCCCATCAGGCCGCCCATCGCGAGGATGGAGCCGACGGAGAGGTCCACGCCGCTGGAAATGATGACCAGCGTCATGCCCAGCGCCATAGTGTTGAACACCGCCGTCTGCCGCACAACGCTTGAGAGGTTGGTGGCGGTAAGGAAATGGGGAGACGCGACTGCCAGGAAAACAAACAGGCCAATCAGGGTCAGAAATGGCAGCAGGCGCTGGATCATTGCAGTTGTGTCTCCGGCGACTCGAGTGTTGCGAGCCGCATTATCTCTTCTTGCGTCGTGCGTCCCGGAAGCTCACCGGCGATCCGGCCCTGCCGCATCACCAGGATGCGATCGGCCACCTGCAACAACTCCGGCAACTCCGAACTCACCATCAGTATTGCCGCCCCGTTCCGAGCCAGCTTATCCATCACTTCGAAGACTTCCACCTTCGCGCCAATGTCGATACCGCGCGTGGGCTCGTCGAAAAGGAACACTCGCGCGCCTCGCGATATCCACTTCGATATGACCACCTTCTGCTGATTGCCGCCGGAGAGCCTGCCCGCCTTCTGCGCGCCGGTGTCGCAGCGAATGCGAAGGCGCTCGATCTCCGCCGCGGTGATTGCGCCCTCCCTTTGGCGGCGAAGAACGCCGAACGGCGAAATCGCATCCAGGCCGGCCATCGTCACGTTCCACGAGATCGGAAGCTCGCGCGCAAGGCCTGTTTTTTGCCGGTCCTCTGGAATCAGCGCCAAGCCCGCGTTCACGGCGTCGCGCGGCGAACGGATTCGGGCCGGTTTCTCCTCGATCCACAAACCGCCGTGCGCGGCCGGGTCCAGCCCGAAAATCGCCCGGCAGAGCTCCGTTCTCCCGGCGCCGATCAATCCCGCAAGCCCTACAATCTCGCCTGCGCGAACGGAGAGCGACACATCCCGTACGGAGGGCGGCGCGCAGAAATTATGTACCCGCAGCATCTCGGCCCCTGGCGGCACTGGCTCCCGGTGGTACAGCGCCGCCACCTCCCGGCCCACCATGTAGCGGATCATGCTCGCCGTTGTCAGCGTCGCCATAGCTTCGCTGTGGACGGTTTCGCCATCGCGCAAAACCGTCACGCGATCGCCGATGCTGCGCAATTCCTCCATCCGGTGCGTAATGTAGATCACGCCTGTGCCGCGATCCCGCAACGTCCGGACAATCTTGAAGACCTCGTGGGTCTCCGCCTCGGAAAGCGACGAAGTCGGCTCGTCGAAAATCAGAAGCGATGTGCCGTTCTGAATTGCGCGGCAGATCTCCACCAGTTGTTTGCCGGCCGGACTCAGGCGGTCCACGCGCCATTCGGCTTGCAGCGGAAACTTGTGTTCCCCGATCAACCGGCGAGCCTTCTCCATCATCGCCGCGCGGTCGATCATTCCAAAGCGGCCCTGAATTTCGCGGCCCAGGAAGATGTTCTCAGCCACCGATAGATGCGGGGCCAGCAGCGACTCCTGATGCACCATCGCTATACCGACGCGAGCCGCTTCCACGGGATTGGCAAAGTGCACGGACTCCCCCCGCCACCGCATGTCACCGCCGTCGCGTTGATACATTCCGGCGATGATCTTCATCATCGTCGACTTCCCGGCGCCATTCTCGCCCATTACGAGATGAACCTCGCCCGGACGCACCTCAAGGGCGCCGCCGCGCAATGCGACAACTCCGCCGAAGCGCTTCTCCACGCCTTTCATCTCAAGCAACATGCAAAAGGCCTAGTGTAGCTCAGGCGCTTAGCCGTAGCTCTCTTCGGCCGGCAATTCCTCCAGAAGATTCTCGAATTTCGTGAACTCATGGAGGAACGCGAGTTTTACCGTGCCCGTTGGGCCATTCCTTTGTTTCGCGAGAATCAGTTCGGCCTTCCCGTGCAGGTTGGCGTCGAACTTCTTATAGTACTCTTCGCGAAACACGAACATCACCATGTCGGCGTCTTGCTCGATCGATCCGGATTCGCGCAGGTCACTCAACTGCGGACGATGGTCGCCGGGCCGTGTTTCCGGGGCCCGGCTCAATTGGCTCAGAACGAAGAAAGGGCACTTCAGTTCTTTCGACAAAAGCTTCAATCCACGCGACAACTGGCTGACTTCCTGCGTGCGATTCTCGCTCCGTCCCGGTGTCGACATCAACTGCAGATAGTCGACGATGACCAGGCCTAGCTCCGCTTCTCGCGCGATACGCCGGAGCTTCGCGTGAATGTCGATCAGCGTGATGTTGGAGCTGTCGTCGATGTAGATCGGCGCGCGCGCCAGGTCGATCGTCGCCTTCTGCAGCAGCCGGCGTTCGTCGCCGTTCAGGTAGCCTTCACGGAACTTCGTCTGTGACACGCGCGCCTGTGCGCAGATCATGCGAGTTAGCAGAGACTCGTTCGACATTTCGAGCGAGAACACCGCCACGGCCTTCGGCTGCGCCGGATTCATCGCCACGTACTGCCCAACGTTCAGCGCCAACGCCGTCTTTCCCATCGCGGGCCGGGCCGCCAAAATGATCAGCTCGCCGGGCCGGAAGCCACCGGTCATCTCGTCCAGCTTCAGGAAACCCGTGGATGTGCCGCGCACGCGCTTCGCCGGATCCAGGAAGGCATTGATGCCGCCTTCGAAGCCATCGATCACTTGCCGTGGCGTCAGCAGCGCATTCGTCACCTGCGCTTCGCCCAAGCGCATCAGCTCTTCCTCGGCCGCCGCCAGAATCTGGTGCGGATCGTCGGATCCGTTGATGCAGCGATCAATCATCGCCTGCGACGTGAAGATCATGTGCCGCAGTATGGCCTTATCCTTCACGATCTTCGCGTAGCTATCGAGATTGTAAAGCTGCGGCAGTCCGTCGTCGAGCGATACGAGATAAGAAATACCGCCCACCGCGTCCAGTTCGTTGAACCGCATAAGCTCGTTGGCCAGCGTTACGCGGTCTATCTTTTCGCCCCGCTCAAAGAGTTGACCCATGCGGGTGAAGATGAGCTGATGCGCCTGTAGGCTGAAGTCGCCGGGCTGCACCATCGCCGCAATGTTCAGAAAGCTTGACGAATCCAGCAGAATGGCGCCGAGCACGAATTTCTCGGCTTCCAGGTTGACCGGAAGCCCTTTCTGCATCACGATGTCGTTCGGCTGCGCCATCTATCGTTCGACTTTAGAAAAAGCTCTGTCCGTGCGCAACTCCGGGAAATCCACAGCTTTTCCTACCGCAATGATATTTGAAAAGTTTCCAGCGTCTCGCCTTTCGCCTGCTCCAGCCGCGCCACCGCTTTATTGAACTCCAATTGAGCCACCACCGCGCGCCGCCTGGACTCGATCAGTTCATTCTGCCTGGTAAGAACGAAGAAATTGGTCGACTCGCCGGTCTGGAATAAACGCAGCTCGCTGTCCAGTTTCTCCTGCGCTGCCTTCACCGCGGCATCGGCCGCGGCGATGCGCTGGCGTGATGCCTGGAGACTCTGCAACGCGTTGCGGACCTGCGCTTCGATCAACTGTTCGACCCGCATCCGTTCCAGGTTGATCCGCTTCTCTTGAATCGACGTCTGCGCCAGTTGGGCTTGCGCGGTCTGATTCCGGAGATTCAAATCGATCTGTAACCCCACCTGTACCGATGGAAACCGCCCGCCGAAAAGACTCGCCAACGCCGTTCCGTAGCCGCCGTTCAGAAATGAGGGCAACGCGCCGAAGTTCGGAGGCGCCAGTGCTCCCAGTCCGCCCGCCCGGCTCAGTTGATTCACTCTATCGTAGAGAACAACGTTGGAAGCGCTAAACGGATTGTCGGTGGCAGCCACGGATCCGGCCAGGCCGCTGTTGGCGAAGGCCCCCACCAGGTTCACCTGCGGCTTCAGTTGATTCTGCTGCAGCGATTTCTGCACATCGTTCACTTCGCGGCGCTGGGTCAACTGCTTGAGTTCCGGCCGCCGCTTGATGGCGGAGGTTACTGTGTCCTGCAGCGGCGCCACCGCTTCGACGACCGCCGGCTTGGCGGCCGTGGGGATTAATTCATCCTTCCAGATCTCACTCTCCCGGCCGCCGGCAAGCAATAGCTTTAGGCCGTTCTCAATCGTGTTCAGCGCGTCCACGTTTGCGAAGTAGGTGTCCCTGCGGCGCTCCAGTTCGGCTTGCGACGCGGAAAGTTCCACTTGTGCCAGCGCGCCGGCGTCAATCTGCCGTTTCGTGCGCGCCAGTTGTTCCTCGCTCAGCTTCACGCCTTCCTCGGCCACCTGCACCGCTTGCCGCGCGGCGGCCAGGTCCCAGTAGTTCTGCTCCACGCGGGCGATCACGTCGATCACGCGCATTTCGAAGTCGAGTTCCGAGATGCCAATCTCCCTGGACCGGATTTTGATCTGGGCCCGATCCGGGTCGATGTCCTTGTTGCGCAAAAGCGGCAGCGAGGCGTTCAACACCAGCCGTGACGTCGTGAACGGATTCAGCGACGTGAACGAGTTGTTGGTGGATGTCCGCGTGTTGTCGAAGGCCGTGCCCCATTGAAACCCGCGCCACGGCGTGCGGCCGCGCAGGCTGAAATCGTTGGTGAAGAAGTCTTCGGTGAGCTTACCGCTCGCCGATTGCAGCACCGTTGTGGCCGGACTGTTGCGTTTTTCGAAGGAGGGTCCGAAACGGAACACCGGATCGAAGGCGCCCTTGGCCGCTCGCAACAACTGTTTCTGGGTATCGATGTTTGTTCGCTCGATCTCGATCTCCAGGTTGCCGCGCAGTGCCGTCTCCACCGCTTCCTTGAGCGTGAGGTTTCGTTTCGCCACGCTCACGCCGATGCGCGCCGCCTCCTGTGCGGAGGCGCTAAAGATCGACAGCAACAGCAAGCTGGTAGCCGCCAGCTTGCGTCCGCCGAACAACCCGCGAATGCGCTTCCACAGACCAAATGCTGCCAGGTCGTCGAACAGCGAGTAAGCCACCGGTGTCACCAAAAGCGTCAGAAGCAGACAGAGTGTCTGTCCACCGATCACGACGATCGCCACCGTCCGGCGCGTTCCGGCACCGATGGAGTTGCCAAGCGCGAGCGGCAACATGCCCGCCACCAACGCGGCCGTCGTCATCAGGATAGGCCGCAGCCGGTCCTCGCAGCCCTTGTAGATCGCCTCCAGCCGGGGCAGTCCCTCCCGCCGCAGCGACTTGATGTGATCCAACTGCAAAATCGAGTTCTTTTTCACAATTCCGAAAAGCACAAGAATACCTACCGAGCTGTAAATGATGGAAAAATTCTGCTTGAACAACACCAGCGAAAGTACGGCGAACGGCACCGACAACGGCAGGCTCAGCAGGATAGTCACTGGGTCGATGAAGCTCTCAAACTGTGCCGCCAAAATCATGTACATGAAAGTGATCGAAAGCAGGAACGCGAGGATATAGCCCGTCATGGCCCGGCCCAACTCCTTCGTCTTGCCAATGGTGCCGCTCCGGTATTGCGGGGGCATGTTGAAGTCGCGCACCGTGTCGTCCGTAATCTTCAGAACCTCTGACAACGACTGCCCCTGGCCAATCGAAGCCGAAATCATGATCTGGCGTTGCCGGTTCCGGCGGTCGATCGTAATGGGGCCCGTCGATTCCCGCATTGAGGCCACGTTGGAAAGCGGCACGTTGCCGACTTTGGTGGAGGGCACATACAACCGGCTCATCGCCTCGGGCGACTGCCGGAACTCCTCGGTAACGCGCAGGCCCACGTCGTACCGGTCGTCGCCTTCGCGAAACGTCGTTACCTGTTCATCGCCGGCTACAAGCGTGCGGATCGCCGTGGCGATGGAAGCGGCGCTCACCCCCAGCTCCGCTGCTCTGTCGCGATTGATGTGGACGCGGACCTCCGGTTTGCCGGCCTCATACGACGACTCGATATCCAGCACCCCCGGCGTCGCCTGCAGTTTGCTCACAAGGGCCGTCGCGTACTTGTCCAGCAACTCCAGGTCCGGCCCGCTCAAAATGTATTGAAAATCCCGGTTGGGCCCCGAGCCCTGGATCACCGAAGGCAACTGCACCGCGATCACCAGATCCTTGTGCTTGCGCATCAGCTCGCGTGCCTGCGCCATGATTTTGAACTGATCGATGGGGCGGTCCTTCGGGTGAACCAGCTCCACCAACACCGTCCCGCGATCCACCTGCTGCCGTGCGTCGGAACCGATCAGCGTCATCAGATGCAGCACGCCGGGAAGCTTTCGGAGATCGGCCTCGATTCCGCGCAAGACGCGATCGGTTCCTTCCAGGGATGTACCCGCTGGCATTCGAACCGTCACTTCGAACTCGCTTTGATCGTCCTGCGGAAGGAAGTCGATGCCGATCCGCTTGAAGATCGGGCCCGTCGAGAGCACCGTGGCGATTGCCAGTAGTGCGATAATCCAGCGGTTGCGCATGGACCAGCGCAGCAATGCCTGGTAGGGAACGTCCACGATCTTGAACAACCAGGTATCCTTCGTCGCGCCCGAACCGTGCGACGCTTCCAGTTTCAGGAAGCGGCTGCATAACATCGGCGTCATCGTGAAGCTGACGAGAAGCGAGACCATCACGGCGAACGCAGCGGTGAATCCGAAGCTCGACATGAACCGGCCGACGATTCCGGCCATGAACGCCACGGGAAGGAAGACGACCGCCAGGCTGAGTGTGGTCGCCAGGACCGCAAGCCCGATGTCGCGCGTGCCTTCGATCGCCGCTTCCATGGGGGACAATTTCTTCTCTTCGATAAATCGAAAGATGTTCTCAAGCACCACAATCGCGTCGTCGATCACAATTCCGACCATAAGTGTCAGGGCAAGCATCGTGATTTGGTTCAATGTGAATCCCATCGCGTTCATCAACGTGTAGGTCGCGATGATTGACGTCGGAATCGAGATCGCCGCTATCAATGTGGACCGCCAGCTTCGCATGAAAATCAGCACGACAAGCCCCGCCAGAACGCCTCCCAGAATCAGGTGTTCCTGCACGGCTTCGAACGAAGCGCTGATAAATCCCGACTGATCGCCGACGTAGGCGATCCGAAAATCGGGCGGCAGCGATCTCTTAAGTTCCTCCACCCGCTCTTTTATGTTGTCGATCACATGCAGTGTGTTCATCCCGGCCTGCTTGCGCACTTGCAGCACCACGGCCTCGTTGCCGTCCAAACGAGCGCTGGACCGCGTCTCTTTGAACCCATCCTCAACGCGGCCGATGTCGCGCAATCGCACAGGCGTGCCGCCGCCCGCCACCACAAGCTCCTCGAAGTCCTTCACTCGTGTGATCCGGCCCAGTGTGCGCACGCTCAGCTCGCGGGAGCCCTGGTCCAAACGGCCTCCTGGAACCTCGATGTTCTGCGACGCAACGGCGGCGCGAATCTGATCGATATTGAGGTTGCGGCTCGAGAGTTGCGGGCCGTCGAGCCATATTTGAATCTGGCGCTCGCGCTCTCCAATGAATCGAACCTGGCCCACGCCGTTGATCGTCTCGATGTCTTTCTTGATGCGGTCGTCGACGAACTTTGTGATCTCCCGCAGATCGCGATCCGCACTGACGACAATGTTGATGATTGGCGACGCGTCCGTGGCCAGCTTTTCCACCACGGGCGGATCCGCGTCCGCCGGCAATTGGCCAAGAATTGTCGAGACCTTATCCCGCACCTCTTGCGCCGCCACCTCGGCGTCCTTCTCCAATACGAATTGGATGGTCGTCCGCGATAGACCTTCGGCCGAGTTCGACATCAACTCGTCCACGCCGCTCACCGTGTTCACGGCCTCTTCGATGCGCTTGGAAACCTGTGTCTCCACCTCCTCCGGCGAAGCGCCCCGGAGAACTGTCGTCACCGTAATGATCGGGAACTCCACTTTCGGGTACAGATCCACTCCCAGCTTGCGATAGGCGTCCAGGCCGAGAACCACGAACATTAGTATCAGCATCGTGGCGAAGACCGGACGTTTGATACAGATTTCGGCGAGTCTTTGCATGGATTACTGCCTCACCTTGGTGCCATTAGTCAATGTCGACAACTCGGAGATCGCCACCCGGTCCCCATCCGCGAGTACGCCGCCGGGAACCTCCACCATGCCGTCATGTTCGATGCCGGGCGTAAACGGAATCGCCTTCGCCGCGCCCCCTTCAATCTTGAAAAGTCTGTTCAGTCCGGCGATGCTGTAGACCGCCTGTTTCGGTACCATCACGGCTTGGGACGCCTGCTGTGTGACCAGGCGGATTTCGGCGAACATCCCAGGGCGAAGCCGGGCGTCCGCCTTTGTCAGGCGCGCCTCGGCGGAGAGCGTCCGGCTTCGCGTGTCGAGCGAAGGATTCAGTTCCCGCACAATGGCCTCAAACTCGGCGCCCGTGGCGGCGTCCGTCGCAAACTGCAATCGCGTGCCTGGTTTCACGAGGTTCGCGGCGACCTCGGGAACATCCAGGCGTAGCCGCAGTGGGTGGACTTTGACTAACCGGAGGATACCTACGTTGTCCTTCACATACTGGCCCGCCGAAATGAGTTTTTCGCCGACAACGCCGTCAAACGGCGCACGGACGATCGTGTCTCCGCGCCGCTTCTCGGCGAGTTTCAGGTCGGCTTCCAACGACGTGACGTTCATCCACAACGTACGTAGTTCGTCCCGCGCCGCGTCGACGGAAGCCTGGCGGGCCCGGTACGCCTTCTCGATCTCGTTGAAACGGTCCTGGGCGATGTCTCCGGACGTAACGAGCTTGGCCGCGCTTTCAAACTTGAACTTTGTATCCTCCAGTTGCGCCGTCGCCTGGCGGACCGCGGGCGTTGACTCCGGCGGCGCGATCTTGCCGTTGTAGGCAGGCAGGCCCAGCCGCGCCAGCGACTGGTTCAGCGCCCCTCGCGATCTCTCCACCTGCAGGTCAAACTCGGTCCGGTCCAGTTCAACCAGCACATCTCCCTTTCGAACGGTCTGTCCAAAATCCGCGCGGATCGCCGAGATCTTGCCGGGCACCTCTGTCGAAACCGTCACCGTCTCGTCCGGATGCAGCGTGCCGGTCGCTGCGATGGATCGTTCTAATGGGCGGCTTACCGCGGCCGCGGTCTTGACGGCGATGGGCGCGGGCGCCGCCGTGGAGGCGGCTTGCGCCGTGGTTGGTTTGTTTTCCTGCTTGGCGCAGGCCGTGAACACGAGTACAGCGAGGATCAAAAGTGTCCGATTCATACCGATTGAATTCCGTTCAAAAAAATACCCACCATGTTCTCGACCGCCCGCTTCCTGCTGGCGCGCACGATCTTGAATCCAAAGTGCAGTTCAAATATGCAGTAGTGGTGCACCGTGCCGACGAACACACGCGCGGCGAGCGTTGGGTCCAGCTTCCGCACTGTTCCCGCCTTCATCTGCCGTTTCAAATACTCAATGACAATGGAGTAAATCACCTGAGCGTGCCGCTCGAAACACAGCTCGGAAAGCTCATGCTTCTCCAGTGCGCTGAAAAGAATCAGCCGGATATACTCGGGATGCCGCACCTGATTTTCCACAATCAGGGTCGCCAGCTTTTGGAAGAACACCTTCGGCGGATCGGTCAGCGCGGATTGACGCAGCCGCTCCCGCACCAGGTCGAAGGCCTCGTTGGAAGCGCCGTCGATAATCGCCGAATAGAGGTCTCGCTTCGTTTTGAAGTGGGTGTAGAGCACCGGCTCTGTCACGCCAACACGCTGCGCCAGCTCCTTCGTGGTCACACCCCGGAATCCCCGTTCGGCAAACAACGCCGCGGCGGCTTCGACAATCGCTTTCCGCCTGTCGGCCTTCGGTAGTTTTCTCACGCTCGCGTCCTAGTGCCCACTAAGTTAGTATCCACTAGGAACCGGCGGCGGCGCAACTACGCTCCGTTGTCCCGTGTCTTCGCCTTCATCTCCAGGCGCATCCGCCGCCGCTCGCCGGCATCCTCAAACCGCCGCAATTCCGCCTCCGTCTCCGGGACCACGGGGTCGATGGGCACCCGGTTTCCCGCTCTATCGATCGCCACGAAGGTCAGGTAGGCGGACGAAGTGTGCTTGACGTCCCGCGTGCGAAGGTCTTCCACAAAGACCTTCACGCCAACTTCCATCGAAGTACGGAACACCCGGTTCACCTGGGAGCGCAGAATTACCAATTGCCCTATGTGGATCGGATGCAGGAAGGTCATGTAGTCGATCGAAGCCGTCACCACCGGGCACCGCGCGTGGCGCACGGCGGCCAGCGAACCCGCCAGATCCACCAACGCCATCACTTTGCCGCCGAACAGCGTGCCAAGAATGTTCGCGTCGTTCGGCAGCGCGAACTCAGACATTTCGGAGGCCGAGCCGCGAACCGGCCGGCCTTTGGTTTCCACACTCATACCCTCTACGATAGATAGAGAATGAGCTCCCGCGCCAACACCCTCCGGTCCCTGCTTGAGCAGGATCCTAAGAATTCCTTTGTTCGTTATGGCCTGGCCATGGATCACGTCAACAACGGCGCGCTCGAAGATGCTGTGCTGGAATTTCAGACGCTGCTCGCCAACGATCCGAACTACTGCGCCGGCTACTATCACGGCGGCCAGACATTGGAAAAGCTCGGCCGCCTCACGGATGCCGCCGGGCTGTATCGCGCCGGCATCGACGCTTCCACCCGCACGGGCGACGCCCACACCCGTTCCGAACTCGAGGCGGCGCTTAGCCTTATCGCCTGATGCCTTCCGCTTCTGCGCCCGTCCTGACGGCCTCAGCCGCGGAGCGCCTGGCGCTCGCGGAGTTTCAACTCGCGTCGTCGGCGGCCGTGCTGAACGCCGAGTACGACAGCAACTTCCACTTGCGGACGCAGAGCGGCGATTTTGTTTTGAAGGCGATGCACCCCGGCTGGGAGCCGGCGGTTGTCGATATGCAGGCGCAGGCGTTGCTCCACCTGGAGCGCCGCGGCGTGGACGCTCCCCGAGTCATTCACCCTCCGCGGCCCGTCGATGGCCGTTTGATTTGGCTGCTCAGCTACGTGCCCGGCCGCGTCTTCGCAACCGTCCGTCCGCACACGGCGGACCTGCTCGAGGGGCTCGGCCGTCTGCTTGGCCGCTACGATAAGGCGCTTTCGGATTTCGATCACCCGGCGGCGGATCGGGATTTGAAGTGGGACCTCTCTCGCGCCAACTGGGCGCTTGGCCACCTTCCCGCCGCTGATGAAATTCTCCTCGCCTACGAACAAACCGTCCAGCCGCGCCTGGCAAGCGCCCGCCGCCAGGTGCTTCACAACGACGCCAACGACCACAACGTCATCGTCGCCGGCGGCCGCGCCGCCAGTCTGATCGACTTCGGCGACATGCTGCGCGCCCCGCTTGTGTGTGAAGTTGCCATCGCCGGCGCCTACGCGCTGATGGGTCAGACCGATCCGCTTGGTGCGCTCCGGGCCCTCGTCGCCGGATATCACGCCGTAATGCCGCTCGACGACGAGGAGTTGTCGCTCGTGTTTCCTCTCATGCAAGCGCGGCTGGCAGTCAGCGTCGTCAACTCGCATTTGCGCGCGCGGACAGAGCCTGACAACGAATATCTCCGCATCAGCGAACAGCCGGCGTGGGATCTGCTAAGCCGGCTTCGCCGCATCCACCCGCGGCTGGCCCACTATCATCTGCGCGCCGCGTGCGGCAAGCCCGTTGTGCCGCCGGCCATGTTTCCACGCGGCGTCGTGCCTGTCGAAACCGAGACCGGCGAAATCGATGCGTCTCCAACGGGCGGCGGTTTCACCGCTACCGGCATCGGCCGTTACAATGAACCGCGCCTTGTCTATGTGGGGCTTGCGTTCCAGCGCGGCACGGAACGGCGCACGATTCATTTGGGACTCGACTTTTTCGCTCCCGCTGGAACGCCGGTGAAAGCCGCTTTGCGCGGCGTGATCCATGCGGCGGAGATCCGCGACGCCAATCAGGATTACGGTGGCGTCGCTGTTCTGCGTCACGAAGGCTTCTTCACCCTGTACGGGCACCTCTCGGCAAAATCGGTTCGCAACCTCCAACCCGGCGCCGTGTTGGAGGCTGGTGAAGTCTTCGCCGAACTGGGCACCCAGGAGGAGAACGGCGGCTGGCTGCCCCATCTCCATTTCCAGATTCTGATGGACGGCTTCGATGACGCCTGCGCGCAACCGGGCGTCGCGTTCCCGTCGGAGCGTCTCATTTGGAACCAGCTCTCTCCCGACCCCAACAGGCTTTTGGGCCTGCCCATTCGGCCCTGCGAAGAGCAGCCCATGGATTTGCACCTCGCGCGCCGCAAGTCTCGCATCGGTCCGAACCTGAGCGTCTCCTACGCGAAGCCCATTCGCATGGCTCGCGGATCCATGCAGTATCTTTACGACACAGACGCGCAGCAATACCTGGATCTCTACAACAATGTGCCCCATGTCGGTCACTGCCATCCCCGCGTTGTCGACGCCGTGCAGCACCAGCTCGCCCTGCTGAACACCAACACCCGATACCTGAATGATGCGCTTTTGGCGTACGCGGACCGCCTCACGGCGACGCTTCCGCCGGCTCTGTCCGTCGTGTACTTGACCGCTTCCGGCAGCGAAGCTAACGAACTCGCCATTCGGATGGCGCGCGCCTGCACCGGGCGCGTTGACGTCGCCGTGATGGCCGGCGGATACCACGGCCACACGACCGCGATGATTGACCTGAGCGAGTATAAATTCGCCGGTCCAGGCGGAGCGGGCCAAAAGCCGTGGGTCCGTTTGGTCCCGGTCGCCGATCCGTACCGGAATCCGTCCGCGGCGTTCCCGGATGTCTCCGGCGCCGCCGCGTTTCTCTGCGAGTCGTTCCCTAGCGTTGGCGGGCAGATCGTCTTCCCCGGCGGGTATCTCCGCCACGCTTATTCAAAGGCCCGCGCGGCGGGCGCCGTGTGCATCGCCGACGAAGTACAGACCGGCTTTGGCCGCTTGGGCTCGCACTTCTGGGGCTTCGACTATCACGGCGCCGTACCGGATATCGTGGTGCTGGGAAAGCCGATCGGCAACGGCTATCCAATGGGTGCCGTAGTCACAACCCGCGAGATCGCGGACGCCTTCGCCAACGGAATGGAGTGGTTTTCCACATTCGGCGGTTCCCACGCGGCCTGCGCGGCGGGGCTTGCCGTCTTGGATGTCCTGGAGCGGGAGAACCTGCAGGCGCACGCCGGACGGATCGGCGCTCAGCTTCTGAAAGGGCTCCGCGAGCTTCAGCTTCGCCACGAAATCATCGGTGATGTGCGCGGATCCGGGTTGTTTCTGGGTGTTGAGTTCGTGAAGGACCGCCAGACGAAAGAACCCGCCGCGGCCGATGCGGCGCGAATCGTCAACCGCCTCCGCGAGCACAATATCTTGCTCGGAACCGATGGCCCCCTGCACAATGTCATCAAGCTGCGCGGACCGCTGCCTGTCAGCGCGGACGATGCCTCCAGATTTCTCGAGGTGTTCGATGCGCTACTGCACGAGAATCTTTGAGTCCGTCGAGAACGTCTTGTAGTTGGTGATGGCGCCCTGGACCGTGGTCCACCTCCCCTGGCCGAGCGCAAACTTCGCCCAATACGACACCAGCCCCTTTTCGCCAAACTCAAACCGGAACTCGCTTCCCTTGCGCGCCTCGCCACCGTCTCGAACGATCTGGCATTCAAACCGGCGCAGGCGGCCGTTTTCCGGCTCGATCCAATATCGCCGTCGCTGACGCATCCACTCGCCCAGATGCCCTTCCGCCTGCACCAGCCACAACCCGCGGTCCGTCTTCAATCCGCGAAGTTTGAATCCGCCGTCCAGCCCCGCCCACTTTCCAAACGCGAACCTGGCGTTCGCCTCCGCTCGCTCGTCCTCGATGCGCCTCCACGAATCGCCAACACGCCGGATCTTTTCCCCGTGCTGCCACAGAATGGTGTAGGTCTCCGGCGCCCGGCCGTTGATCGTGACCGTCTCGGTTGCGGTCAAGTTATGCGCCGGCACATCCTGGCGGCGCGCGCCTTCCAGCACCTCGAACGCCAGCGGCGGCCGGGCGGCAAGCGCCATCACGAAGCAGACACTAACCCTTCGCAATTTGCGGAATCGGCACGCCGTACACATCGGTCAGCCGCATGTTGCGCCCTTGATAGAAATAGGTGAGCTTGGTGTGATCCATGCCCAGCAGGTGCAGAATCGTCGCGTGCAGGTCGTGAACGTTCACCACCTGTTGCTCCGCCATGTATCCGAACTCGTCGGACTCGCCGATCGTCTGGCCTCCGCGAATCTTGGCGCCCGCCATCCAGATGCTCTGCGCGCCCGGGTTATGGTCGCGCCCCAGGCCGCGCTGCGAGATGGGCATGCGGCCAAATTCACTGTGGCAGATGACCAGCGTATCGTCGAAGAGCCCGCGTGCCTTCAGATCGGAGAGCAGCCCGGCGATCGGGTGATCGGATTCCGCCGCGTGCTGCGTATGATTCTCCTTCACGTCGCCGTGCGCGTCCCACGTGTCGGTGTTCTGGTTGCCGATTCCGCCGTGATAAAGCTGCACAAACCGCACGCCGCGCTCCGCCAACCGTCGCGCGATCAAACACTGCCGGCCAAACGGAGCGGTGATCGGGTTGTCCAAACCGTACAACTGCTTGGTCGGCTCCGATTCGCTCTCCACGTTCACCGCGTCCGGCGCGCAACCCTGCATCCGGAACGCCAATTCATACGCGCTAATCCGCGCCGCCAGCTCCGAGTTGCCCGGATTCTTCTTCAGGTCCAGCTCGTTCAACTCGTCCAGCAGATCCAGCCGCGCCTTCATCTGCTCCGGCGCGATCCCCTTTGGCGGCTTCAAATCGAAAATCGGATCGCCCGCCGAGCGGAAAATCGTGCCCTGATACGCGGCGGGCATATAACCCGCGCTCCAGTTCGACGGTCCGCCGAATGGGCCGCCGCGGGCATCGTAGAGGACGACGAACCCCGGCAGATTCTGGTTCTCTGAACCAAGTCCATAAGCCACCCAGGCGCCCACCGAGGGCGCGCCCATGCGGATGGTGCCGCTGGCAAGCTCGTACGCCGCCATGACGTGATCGTTGGACCGCCCTTTGAGCGAGCGGATCACCGCCAGCGAATCGGCATGCTTCGCGATGTTCGGAAAGATCTCGGAGACTGGCAGCCCGCTCTGGCCATGCCTGCTGAATTTGAACGGCGACGGCATCAGCGGGCCCGGATGCCCTTGCCGCACGACGATATCGCCCTTGCCCGCCAAGGGTTGGCCGGCGTACTTGTCGAGCGCCGGCTTCGGGTCGAACGAATCCATCTGGCTCAAGCCGCCGTTTAGGAAGATAGAGATCACCCGCTTCGCCCGCGGAGCGAAGTGAGCCGGTTTCGGCGTATGCGGCGAGGTCACCGCCTCGGTGTTCTGGCATCCGGCGGCCCGCGCCGTGTCCTGATTCAGCAAACAGGCCAGGCCAAGGCCGGCCATACCTTGCCCGGTCTCGAACAGGAAATCCCGGCGCGACGCAAATCCGTTTGGCAGTTTCATGATTCCCTACCGCATGTACACAAATTCGTTGAGGTTCAACAGGACGTGGGCGAAATCCGAAAGCGTGCGATTCCGCAGGAACTCCACGCCGATGCGCAACTCGTCTCCGTTAGGCGCGCGCCCCACGGCCAGTTGATACGCCAGCTTCACCCGCGAGCCCGCATCCGGCCCCGCCTCGGTGGCCACACGGTCGGCGAAGCGCGCCGACTGTTTTATCACCCAGTCGTTGTTCATCAATGTCAACGCCTGCGTTGGAACGGTCGACACGTTTCGCCGGCCGCACGTTATGTTCTGGTCCGGCATATCGAACACTTCGAAAAACGGTAGCGGCAGTCCGCGCTTCCGGTAGACGTAGACGCTTCGCCGCCACACCTCTGGGCCGTCCGGTTGCTTGATCCAAATGCCCTTGTCCGTCGATGCCAGGACCTCCGGCGGCAACTCAGGGAACACGGCCGGTCCGAACTGCTTGGTATTCAGGGCGCCGGAAACAGACAGAATGTTGTCGCGCAGTACTTCCCCCTCCAGGCGCTGTTGTTTGAATCGCCACCAATTCAGATTCGCCGCATCCTTCGCCAAATTGCCGTCCGTCGCGAATTCGCTCGACATCTGGTAAGCGTTCGACGTCATCAGCAGCTTGTGCATCTTCTTCAGGCTCCAGCCCTTTTCGATGAACTCCACCGCCAGCCAATCCAGCAACTCCGGATGGGTGGCCGGATCACCCGTCTTGCCGAAGTTGTCAAGCGTCGTTACGATACCCCGCCCAAAATGGTGATGCCAAATCCGGTTCACCATCACCCGCGCCGTCGTCGGATGCGCGGGCGAAGTCAGCCAATTCGCCAGGGCGAGCCTGCGTCCCGAAGTGCGGTTGTGCGCCACCGGGGCGGTCGCCGGTACCGTGCCATCGTCCAGGATCGATACGAACCCCGGCTTCGTTTCCGAGCCCCGGTTGTGCATGTCTCCGCCGTGCAGGAAATGCGACGCAGGCGCCTGGTACGGTTTCTTGCCGTCAGCCAGGAAACTCCCCTCCGTCACCTCGCGCTTGATGCCTTTTCCCGGCGCAGGTTCGTCGCCCGCACCGTCGGGCGTGAACCGGTAGTCGCCATCGGTAATGCCCATCGCCATCGGAATCGCCTTCGGTTTCCGCTTCTCGATCTCGAGGATTCGGGCCTCAAGATCCCGCCGCTTTGCCCGCTCGGCTTCGGGCATGATCCTTTCAATCTCGACGGGCGTTACGGCGGTGGTCCGGATAATCTGATTCGCTAGCAACACCTGCCCAGGCGTGCGATCCTTCTCCGGCGTGAAAACGGCCTCCTGAATATTCTTCGGCCATTTGCGATACTTCTGCTCCAGCAGTTGTTGCCGGTAGGGCTGGTCCAGAAGTTTGACCTCGTCGCGCAGCGGCTTCACCGCCTCGGCTATCTCGCTGAGCGCGGCCGCGTAGGCCTTCGCCTCGGGCTCCGGCACAAGTGGATGGTCCACTTCCACGTAGCCCCACAACGACGACTGCAGCTTGTAGTAGTCGGCCTGGCCGATCGGGTCGAACTTGTGGTTGTGGCAGCGCGCGCACTGCACCGTCAGGCCGATCACGCCCCGCCCCAGCGTGGCGATCATGTCGTCCAGATACTCGTAGCGAAACTGCGGATTGTCCTTTTCGCGAAACCCGACTTTGGCGTAGTTGCGAAGGAAAGCCGTGGCGATCAGTTGCTCATAGCCCGCGTTCGGCAACTCGTCGCCGGCCAACTGTTCCGTTAGGAACACGTTGAAAGGCTTGTCGCTGTTCAAGGCCTGAATCACGTAGTCGCGATAGCGCCAGGCGTTCGGTCTGTCGAAGTCGTGCTCGTACCCGTTCGAATCCGCATACCGGGCGATATCCATCCAATGCCGCCCCCAGCGCTCGCCGTAATGGGGCGAGGCGAGCAGCCGGTCGATCAGCTTTTCCCACGCGTTCGCGGACTTGTCGTTCACATACTCATTCACCTGCGCCGGTGTTGGCGGCAGGCCAACCAGATCGAGGTACGCGCGCCGCACTAGCGTGTGGGCGTTCGCGCGCGGCGCCTGCTCCAATCCAGAGTCCCGCAGTTTTGCGGTCAGGAACGCATCCACCGGATGCGCTTGTCCGTTCGCGGGCGGCGCCGTCTTGACCGGCCGGTAGAATGGCCACTTCTCACGCGCGCCGGGCGGTACAGTCCACTGCTCCAACTTGCTCAAGTCCGGTTTCGCGGCTCTCGCTCCCAGCGTGCCTTCCCATGGCGCGCCTTGTTCGATCCAGGTCTTGAACGCGGCAATCTCGTCCGCCTTCAAGGCACCGTCCATCGGCATCCGCGGATTCTCTATGCCTGAAATGTGCCTATAAATAGGACTCTTCTCGGCGTCGCCCGGCAGAATCGCCGGGCCTTTGCCGGATCCCTTCAGCGCGGACGCCCGGTCTCGCAAATCCAGCTTGCCCATCTGCATGACGGGCCCGTGGCATTTCAGACACCGGTTCTCAAGCACCGGTTTGACTGCGTGTGTGAACGCGTCCTGGCCCGCGGCGGACACGGCCAGGAGGAGTGTTATGACGAGGGGACGCATTCTGGCGAAGGATTCCTTGTTGCGATCATTGTACCCGGGATTTCCATTTTGGGTCTGCCGGACCCCGACAGTCTACACCAACGCCTCACTCCCGTGCCGGATTTGATCAGAATCCCCTTTCCGAGGGCGGGCCAGTGCCTGCGGATGGCTTCTTTCGACCATCGCACAAAAACGAAAACCGACAACATGCCTGTTTCCAG
>Ga0194119_10004828_pt1 | contig 20548 bp, 11 predicted proteins | sample TA2MahC100mmetaG_FD_148620 | JGI IMG/M metagenome (GOLD analysis project Ga0194119, IMG submission 148620) | Freshwater microbial communities from Lake Tanganyika, Tanzania - TA2015018 Mahale Deep Cast 100m | ecosystem: Environmental > Aquatic > Freshwater > Lake | place: Tanzania: Lake...
GATAAAGAGGTGGCTCTGGCAGTCGACGCTGAGGCCGGCTGGAGCGGCCGCCGAAGCAGCCGCCGCCAGACCCGAACCCGCGATGAACTCTCTACGATTTGCCCGGCTCATGGTTCCATTCTTGAAGCTACGATCATAGCTCTTCAGAGAAGTCGGAATGGATCCATCCGGCCTAGAAAGTCAGCCGGCCGTTCAATTGCACGACTCGGGCGCCCGCGCTGGTCAAGCGGCCGAAGTTCGCGGCTGCGATGTTCGTCGAGACGCCTCCCAGATTGGTGTGATTGGTCGCGTTGAACATCTCAGCGCGGAACTGGAACCGGAAGCGTTCGGTAAACGCGAAGTTCTTCGCCAAGCCGAGATCGATGCTCGCCGAGCCCGGTCCGCGCAGCGCCATTCTGCCGATCGTGCCCGGCCGGGCCGGTGCGCCGCTGGCCGTAACAAGAGGTACTCGGGCGAAGGCGGCTGTGCTGATGTACTGCAGCGTCTCGCGATAGTTGCTGTTAATCGGCTGGCCTCCGATGTAATCCGGACGGCTGCCGGGGAGCGACGTGGGCTGAGAAAGGTTGAATGCGCTGCCCGTGTTCCGCGTGAAGATTCCGCTGAACTGCCAACCGCCGAGCGCCAGTCTGGCGGCCCGGCCGTTCGAACTGGTCAGACGCATCAATGGCAACTCGTAGAGGAAATCCGTCACGAACCGGTGCCGCTGATCGTATGGCGTCGGTCCAAGCTCCGCCCGGAGGTTATTGATGTCCTGCGGCCTCTGGTCCGGAAGCAACAGGTCTCCGTCGCCGTAGCTCAGGTTGTTCGCATACGTGTAGTGGACGTTGAACAGGAAGTCGCGAGACAACCGCTTGCGCAGCGATGTCTGCCAGGAATGGTAGCGGCTGGAGTCCGACGTGTCGTAGAAGCGGTTCTGGCCGAATGCGGGATTGCGCTGGCCCGTGACGCGATCGACCTGGTTGAAGTCGCGGACGTAGTTCAGCTTGACGCCTCGGGATGCGACGTAGGCGGTCTCAATCATCAGGTCGCTTGAAAGCTGCCGCTGGACGCTCAGGTTCCACTGCATGCTGTACGGATTGGGGAAATTGGTATTGATGCTGGTGTTGGACCAGGGCGCGTTGGGATTCCGCACGAACTGCAACGAGTTCGCGTTCGTGATCGGATAGCGAAGACCGAGCCGCTCGATGTCGGCGCGGGTAAAGATGAACCGGCTCGGTTCGTTAACCGCGTTGCGGACCAACTCGACCGGCCCGCCAAACAGCGTGTGCGGATTCATGAACACGCCGAAGCCGCCGCGTACCACTGTCTTCGCCGCGGAATCGGCGGTGTAGGCGAAACCTAGCCTCGGGCTGAAATTGATGAAGTCGGCGTCGTAAACGGAGTCGGGCGAACGAAGCGGGCCGAAGCCGAAGGGGCCGGACCGATTGAACAGCCGCCCATCGCGCTCGCGCGGCACCGAGACGTAGTCGTACCGCATACCCGCGTTCAACACCAGCCGGCGGTTGACGCGGAAGTCGTCCTGCGCGAAGAAGCCCAAGCCCCAGTTGCTCATCAGGAACGGATTCACACCCCAGGTGACCTGCGCCTGTAGGACACGGTTGGCCAGCAGGTCGTCGACGGTTGCGAATCGTAATTCCGGGGTTTCGATATTGTCGCGGCCCGCGGTGCGATGAGTGAAAATACCGCCAAACTTCATCGAGTGACGTCCTTTGGTGATTGCGACGACATCTTCGGAGCTCTTTGAGGTGCCTCCTTTGAACAGCGTCTCACCGGCGTCGCCAAATCCGAGATTGCCCACAATCGGCGTTACGCCAAGGGCGTAAATATTGTCCAGCCGCTGCACGTCGTTGCGGTTGTACCCGAAGCGCGCTTCGTTGCTGAACGACGCGCGAATCAGCGTATGGCTCAGGGTGCCGACTTCGGTAAGCCCGGTGAAGGTGCGGTTGTTCGTCGTCACCCGCGGGATATCCCGGAATGGGCGGCCCCGAGTGTAACGGGCCGAAATCAGGCTACCGCTGTTCAAATGGTAGTCGCCGCGGAAGATCGCGTGATTGTCTGTCGATGTGTTGGACCCATTTCCCTGAAAGAACCCGGTGACGGCGCCCGGCGCAACCGGAGTGTTGGGGAGAGGGTAGATGTCGAAGAACGGTTTGTAGGCGGGAACGGCCGCAACCGCTCGATTACGGAACTCCTGTGACGGCACGTTGCCGTTGATCGGGCGGAAGGCTTTCTCCCGGTATCCCTCATACACGCCGAAAAAGAAAATCTTGTTTCGAACGACTGGGCCGCCCAGCGACCCGCCGAACTGATTGAAGACGATCGGCGCTTTCGTAGCCTGGAACTGATTACGCGCGGCGAAGTTCTCCACTTGGTTGTTCTCAAACAAGCTGCCGTGGAACTCGTTGGTGCCGCTCTTGGTGACCAGATTGACGTTGCCCGACATGGTGTTCGAGATCTCGGCCGATGCGATTCCCTTGGCGACGTTCACTTCGCTGATTGCTTCGAGGCTGACGCCTTTCACGAAGTTGAAATTCTGATACATCGAAAGCGATGGCAGTTCGGGATCGCCAGCGGCGTCGGTGCCGTCCACCGTCAGTCGGAAACTGGCCGGCGGCAGACCGTTCAGCGTCAGTCCGCCGCTGCCCGCCGTAGCGATGCCGGTGCCAAGCCGGAGCAGGTTGGTCCAATCGCGGCGTGCGGTGGGAAGCTCGCGGACCTGTTCGGTGGCGAGATTGCTTCGCTGCTCGGCCGTGGTCGTGGTCAACAGCGGCGCCTCCGAGGTGACCGAAACGGTCTCCGTCAGATTGCCGAGTTCGAGTTTGGCCTCCAATTGCATCCGCTGGCCCGCATTCAATTCGATGCCGGATTGTTTGAAGGTCTTGAAGCCCTTCGCTTCGACGGTGATGTCATAGCGGCCGACGCTCAAAAACGTCGACGTAAACGAGCCGCTCGCGTCGGAAACCGTGGACGCGGCGGCGCCCGTCCCGGAATTCGCGACCCGAACGGCCGCATTGGGAACGCCGGCCCCCGAACCATCTAGGACTGTGCCGTAGATGGTAGCGGTGTTGACCTGCGCATGCAGCAGGAAAGGAGCCGTGAAAGACACGGCGATCAGGGAAAGGAGCCTGAGATCAAACATGGAGCGAAGCCTCCTGGAAGCGCATTTTGCAACAACACGCCTGAGAGCGTAGTCCTATTTAATGTAACATCGAAATTGGTTGTGCCACAAGGCAAACTCTCCGGAGCGGAGATTTCCGATGTGTCGATCTGGCCCGAGCGCGAAGACGATTTGCGAGCTATGCTAGATTTTGTAGAAACGCCTGGAGCGGTCACAACGCTCGTTGGAGAACGCATGAACAGACGAACCTTTCTCGCCGCGTCCGGCTCCGCCCCGGCCATGATCGGCGCACCCGCGAAATCGGGCGCGCGCAAACCGGTCATGGGATCGGGTGAACACACCTTCGAGGTCCACCACGACTGGGCGCAATTGCCCGCGGGAATGCGTTGGGGTAATACGCACGGAATCGCCGAGGACTCGCAAGGGCAAATCTACGTCGCCCATACCGTCCACGCCGACAGTGCGCGAAAAGACACGATCGTCGTGTTTGACCACAAGGGCCGCTACATCCGTAGCTGGGGTGATGCCTTTGTGGGCGGAGCGCACGGACTGCATCTGCGCAAAGAGGGCGGCCAGGAATTCCTCTATCTCGTCGACACCGGCAAGGGGCGTCCGGGCAAGGGAATCGACCCCAAGCACACGTTTCTGGTCAAGATGACTCTGCGCGGAGAAGAGGTGCTGCGCATTGGCTATCCCTACGAGTCTCCCGCGTATAAACCGGACGGCTCCTCCAAGTTCAGTCCCACCAATATCGCCATCGCACCGAACGGAGACATTTATCTCGCCGACGGATACGGTTCCTATTTCATTCAGCAGTACAATGCGCAGGGCAAATTTATCCGGTCCTTTGGCGGCAACGGCAAGGAACCTGGCCAACTCGCCTCGCCGCATGGTTTGATCCTCGATAACCGGACGCCAGGCAATCCCTATCTGCTTGTCGCCGACCGGACCAACAACCGGCTACAGCGGTTTTCGCTTGACGGCAAGCATCTTGGATTCGACTCCGGCGTTCAACTCCCCTGTCACTTCCACATTCGAAACGATCTCGCCGTTGTGCCCGACCTCGCCGCGCGCGTTTCCCTGCTCGATCGAAACAATCGCGTGATTCTGCACCTCGGCGAAGACACCGCCGGCGACTGGATGGAACTCCGCACCAAGGAGCGTTCCGAGTTCCGTCCCGGCAAATTCGTCAGCCCCCACGGCGCCTGCTTCGATCATCAAGGCAACATCTTCGTGGCGGAGTGGGTTGTGGTTGGCCGAGTTACCAAGCTGCGCAAAGTGTAATGAGCGGCAAGCAGAGCCTACTTCGAAAACTGGCCGCGGTGATCCTGCCGGCGACTGCGCTGATGGCCGCGGGCCTTTGGTCGTTGCAGCCGGTTCGACGCACTGAGCCGCCGTCAGTCCCCGGCGTCGCGCATCCGATCGACCGCTTTATCCGCCATCGCCTGTCCCAGCTTTCGATCGTGCCGTCACCCGAAGCCCCGCACCACGTGCAACTCCGCAGGCTTTCTCTCGATCTCACCGGCCTGCCTCCTGCCCCCGCCGAGATGACCGCCTTCCTCGCCGACACAAGCCCGGGTGCGTGGCCGAAGCAAGTCGACCGCCTTCTGCGCTCTCCGCACTTTGGCGAAAAGTGGGCGCGGCATTGGCTCGATCAGGCTCGCTACGCCGACTCCGACGGTTTTCGCGCCGACCGCTTCCGTCCACACGCGTGGCGCTATCGCCAATGGGTCATCGATGCCCTCAACCGCGACCTTACCTTCGATCAATTCACGCTGGAGCAACTGGCCGGGGACCTGATTCCCGACGCCACGCCAGATCAGTTGATCGCCACCGGCTTTCATCGCAACACGCTGACGAATCGCGAAGGCGGAACGGATCCCGAACAGTTCCGCGTCGAACAAATCGTCGACCGCGCTTCCACAACCGGCACCGTGTGGCTAGGCCTCACCGTCGGCTGCGCGCAATGTCACGACCATAAGTTCGATCCAATCAGCCAGCGCGATTTCTACCGCCTGTTCGCCTTCTTCAACGATGCCGATGAAGAGTGGATCGAAGCGCCGATGCCGGGTGAGTTGGGACCGCATCTGCAAGCCCGGCCTTTGTACGATCAAAAACGCGGCGAGTTGTTTGATCGTTACGGCTTGCCGGCGCTGCAAGCCGAATGGGAACGAGGGATGATCGAAGCCGCTGCCAACCCGGGCCGTCGTTTGGACTGGGACCATGCCTTCGACGACCTTCGCACCGATTGCGAAGACGGCGAGAAAATTCTGCGCACGCCCGCGCCGGATCGAACGCGGCGTCAGGCGAAGATTCTGACGGACTATTTCATCGGGCAGTATCATCGCGTGATCACAAAAGAGCGGCGCCAGGAGCTGAAGTTCGACGAACTGGCGAAACAGCTTCGCGAGTTGGATGGCGCGCTCCCGGTCGTTAGCGCGGCGCCCATCATGCGCGCGCGGCACCGCGCAAGTCACATTCTTGCGCGTGGCGATTTCAAACAGCCCGGACAGCCGGTCGAACCCGGTACGCCCTCCGCCCTCCATCCCTTCGACCAAGCCTGCAAGCGCGCGAACCGCCTCGATCTCGCCCGTTGGATCACCTCACCCGCGAATCCTCTCACCGCGCGTGTCATCGTGAACCGGATCTGGCAGGATTATTTCGGAATAGGCCTCGTCCGCACGTCCGACAACTTCGGCGCTCAGGGCGAAGCGCCCTCGCATCCCGAATTGCTGGACTGGCTCGCCGCCGAATTCATGGACAGCGGCTGGAGCGCGAAACACATCCACCGGCTGATCGCTACATCCGCGGCCTACCGCCAATCGTCCAATGCCCGGCCCGACTTGGCGAGCAAGGATCCGGAAAACCGGCTGCTCGCCCGGCAGTCGCGCCTGCGCCTGCACGCCGAAGCGATACGAGATAGCGCTTTGTTCGCCAGCGGACTTCTCGCGCTCGACATCGGCGGACCCAGCGTCCGTCCGCCGCAGCCCACCGGCGCGGGTCACAGGGACTGGAAGCAGAGCTCCGGACGGGACCGCTACCGCCGCGCCCTCTACATCCAATTGAGCCGCACCGCGCCCTACCCGTTCCTGGCGAACTTCGACGCTCCCGCCGGCTATGGCGCCGCGTGCCGTCGCAATCGCTCCAATACTCCGCTGCAGGCGCTGAACCTCTTAAACGATCCCGTCTTCGTCGAGTCGGCCCGCGCGCTCGCCGCGCGCGTGACAGACCAGGGCGGCGACTTCGATGTCCAGTTGGACCGTATGTTCGTTCTCTGCCTCGGGCGCACCCCCGACTCGCAAGAGCGCCACTGGTTCACGCAGTTCCACCAGCAGCGGCAAGGCGACGGCGATTGGACCGCGCTCGCCAGCATCCTTCTCAACCTCGACGAGTTCATCACAAGGGAATAAGACCAGGATGACGCCGCTACACCGCCGACACATTCTTTCCGCCGCCGCGGGATTCGGCTCGCTTGCGTTGCGAGGCGTGTTGCAGGCCGCGGCGCCGCTCGCTCCGAAGCAGCCGCACTTCGCGCCGGCCGCGCGCAGTGTGATCTTCCTGTTCATGCCCGGTGGCCCCAGCCAGATCGACCTGTTCGATCCCAAACCCGCGCTGCGAGAATGGCACGGCAAGCCGCTTCCCGCGTCCGCCACCAAGGACCTCAAACTCGCATTCATCAAGCCGAGCGCCAATGCCGTCGCCAGCCCACGTCAATTCGCTCGTCACGGCCAATCGGGCGTCGAGATCTCCGACCTTCTCCCCAATCTCTCGCGCCGCGCCGACGACATCAGCGTGATCCGCTCCATGCGCACGGAAGCGTTCAATCACGACCCCGGCGAAATGCTGCTAATGACCGGTTCGATGCAGTTTGGCCGGCCTTCCATGGGCGCCTGGGTCACCTACGGTCTCGGAACCGAGTCCCGCGATCTGCCGGGTTTCGTTGTGCTGAGTTCCGGAACGCCTCCATCGGCGGGCGTCAACAACTGGTCGAACGGCTTCCTCCCTTCCGCCTATCAAGGAACACCTTTGCGCGGCTCCGGCGATCCGATCCTCTATCTCTCGAATCCCAGCGGCCTCACGCCGCAAACGCAGCGCGCGCGACTCGATGTCATCCGCCAAATGAACCAGAAGCGTTTGGAGGAAACCGGAGATCCCGAGATCGAAGCGCGCATCGCCTCCTACGAACTCGCTTTTCGGATGCAGATGGCCGCGCCCGATCTGCTCGACCTTTCCAAGGAATCCAAGCAAGTGCTCGACTCTTACGGAATCAATCAAGAGCCGACACACCAATACGGGCTCCACTGTTTGCTCGCGCGCCGCATGGTCGAGCGCGGCGTCCGTTATGTGATGTTGACGCATGGCAACTGGGACGATCACAACGACCTCGACAAGAATCTGGAAAAGAACTGCCGGATCACCGATCAGCCCGCCGCGGCATTGCTGGCCGATCTAAAACAGCGCGGCCTTCTGGATACCACGCTGGTCGTCTGGGGCGGGGAATTCGGGCGGACTCCGATGACGCAGCAGCAACGCACCGACATCGCCTACGGCCGCGATCATCATCCCAACTGTTTCAGCATGTGGCTCGCCGGTGGCGGAGTCCGGCCCGGCATCACACTCGGCCGCACCGACGAATTCGGCCTCGAAGCCGTCGAAGACCGTGTTGGCGTTCACGACCTTCAAGCCACGATTCTTCATCTGCTTGGCTTCGACCACACGCGCCTGACGTATCCTTTTAGCGGACGCAATTTTCGCCTCACCGACATCGAAGGTAACGTTGTTTCCAAACTCCTCCGGAGATCTCCCGCATGACGATCAGAGCCGCCCTAGCCACGATTTTGTTGCCGATCGCGATGAACGCCGCGCCCGTCGATTTCGCGCGCGACATTCAACCAATCCTTGCCGCCAACTGCGCGGGCTGCCATGGCTCGCGCGTCCAGATGAAAGGCCTCCGGCTCGATAGCCGCCAAGCCGCTCTGCATGTCCTGTCTCCTGGGAACAGCGGCAGCAGCCTTCTGCTCTCCCTCGTCTCCGGCAAAGATGGCAAGCGCATCATGCCGCCGGGCTCCAAAGGGCTTCCCGTCGCCGATGTCGCTAAACTTCGCGAGTGGATTGACGCTGGAGCCGTCTGGCCGGAGACTGTCGTCGAAGCCCCCGCCAATCGCCATTGGTCGTTTCAGCCGATTCGAAGATCCACTCCGCCGCCCGTCCGCAACGCGGCTTGGCCGCGCAATGAGATCGACCGCTTTATCCTCGCCCGGCTTGATCGCGAAGGCTGGGAACCGTCGCCCGAAGCCTCGCGGGAGACCCTCATCCGCCGCCTCTCGCTCGATCTCACCGGCTTGCCCCCATCGCCGCAAGAGGCCGCCAACTTCGTTCGTGACAACCGTGCCGATGCCTATGAACGTCTGGTCGACCGGCTGCTCGATTCGCCCCATTTCGGTGAACGTTGGGCGCGCCCCTGGTTGGACGTCGCTCGCTTCGCCGACAGCGACGGCTACGAAAAAGACTACGTTCGCCCGCACGCCTGGCGATGGCGCCACTGGGTCATCGACGCGATCAATCGCGATATGCCCTTCGATCAATTCACCATCGAACAGATCGCCGGCGATCTTCTGCCCAACGCCACCATCGATCAGCGTATCGCGACCGGCTTTCACCGCAATACCCTCACCAACCGCGAGGGAGGCGTCAACATTGAACAGTTCCGCGTCGAGCAGGTCATCGACCGCGCCTCGACGATCGGAACCGCTTGGCTTGGCCTGACCTTCGGCTGTGCGCAATGTCACGACCACAAATTCGACCCCATCACCCAGAAGGACTTTTACCAGATGTATGCGTTCTTCAACACCTTGGGCGAATTCGATATCGACGCGCCGCTCGACGGCGAGATGGGGCCCCACCTCGCCGGCCTTTCCGAGTACCGCGCCAAGCGTGCCGCGTTGCTCGATGAGTACAAAGTCAACGCGCATCAAGGCCCATGGGAAGCTCGCATGAAAGAGGCGAAACAGTTCCCGGGCAAGTGGACCGACTGGGATCACGCTTTTGACGCTCTCGACAAATACCTCGACAACGGCGAGCGTATCCTGAATACTCCTCCCGCGCAACGCACTCGCAAGCAGACCGATGCGCTGGCCGATCACTTCATCAAGAACTACCACCGCGTCATCAGCAAAGAGCTTTGGAAGGAACTCAAATATCCAGAACTGCGCAGGAAACTGCAGGACCTGAGGCGCGAATTCCCGGTCCTGAGCGAGGCGCCCGTCGTCGCCGAGGATACGGTGAGCCGTAAGTCCGCCATCCTGATTCGCGGCGAGTGGAACAAACCCGGCGCGCCCGTGCGCCCGCTGGTTCCGGGCTTCCTTCACACGGCGCCCGCCGGCGCGGCGGAAAACCGATTGACGCTTGCGCAATGGCTCGTTTCCAAGGACAATCCGCTGACCGCGCGCGTCGCCGTGAATCGCATCTGGCAGGAGCTGTTCGGGCGCGGCATCGTTCGCACATCCGAGGACTTCGGCCGTCAGGGGGAAACCCCGTCCCATCCCGAACTGCTGGACTGGCTCGCCCACCGATTCATGGATCAGGGATGGAGCCGCAAGGCGATGATCCGGCAGATCGTGACCTCCGCCACGTATCGGCAGACATCGGCGGCCCGCCCCGCAATCGACGCCATCGATCCCGCCAACATCCTGCTCTCCCGGCAGTCCCGTCTGCGCCTCTCCGCCGAAGCCGTCCGCGATTCGGCTCTATCCGTCAGCGAACTCCTCTATCCCGCGATCGGCGGACGCAGCGTTCGCCCGGCGCTTCCCAAAGGTATCATCGAGCTTGCCTATGGGATTGAGGGCGGCTGGCCCGAGAGCGCCGGCCGCGACCGCTATCGTAGAGGGCTCTACATCCACTTCCAACGCACCGTCCCGTTCCCGCAGCTGATGAATTTCGACGCCCCCGATTCCACCGTCGCCGCCTGCAAGCGGGAGCGTTCCAACACGCCGCTACAGGCTCTCAACCTCTTGAATGACCCCGCCTTTGTCGAGGCCGCCCGCGCTTTGTCCATTCGCGTCATGCGCGAAAAGCCGGCCGCCGCGCGCGCCGATCAGGTCGAGCATCTCTTCCGCTTGTGCCTCGCCCGCCGCCCCCTTCGCGCCGAGTTGGATTCCTCGCTCGATTATCTGCGCCTGCAAACCGGGATCTTCGAAAAGGATCCCGCCGCGGCCGCGAAACTGTTCACCGTCGATGTTCCCGGCGTCACGCAAACGTCCGGGGCCGCGTGGACCGGGCTGGCGAGCGTCCTGCTGAATCTCGACGAGTTCATCACAAGAGAGTAGACGAATCGCCATGCACATCGATCGCTTCGCTCAGATTCAGGACCGCAGGGAGTTCTTCCGTACTCTCGGTGGATCGCTCGGCGCCGTCGCGCTTGCCGGTCTCCTCCAGGGCGCCGAGGAAAAATCAAGCGCGCGTCCGCCGCACTTCGCCGCCAAGGCTCGCAATGTCATCTTCTTCTTTCAGGAAGGAGGTCCCAGCCATCTCGATCTCTACGACCCAAAGCCCGAGTTGCGGAAGTGGCACGGCCAGCCCCTGCCGCCGTCGATGACCAAGGACCTGAACCTCGTTTTCGTCAAGCCTGACGCCAAAGTGCTAGGCAGCGAGCGAGTCTTCCGCCCTTATGGCAAATCCGGCGTGGAGTATTCCGATTTCCTGCCGCACATCGGAGCGAACGCCGACGACATCTGCCTCGTCCGTTCGATGCATACCGAAGCCTTCAACCATCATCCCGGACAAGCGCTGTTGTTTACCGGCTCCACGCAGTTTGGCCGCCCCACCGCCGGCGCCTGGGTTTCTTACGGCCTCGGAACCGAGTCCAACGAGATGCCGGCATTTGTCGTTCTCAGTTCCGGCAAGGGAACCAGCGGCGGCTCGATGAACTGGAGCAGCGGCTTTCTGCCCTCTTCCTACGCCGGCACTATTTTCCGTAGCTCCGGCGAGCCGATACTCTACCTGCCCAATCCGCCGGGAATCTCCGAGGAGTCCCAGCGCGCGCGCCTCAACCTGATTCGGAAGCTGAATGAGGAGCGGCAGCACGATAGCGGTGACGTGCAGATCGCCAGCCGGATTCATGCGTACGAACTCGCGTTTCGCATGCAGACGGCGGCTCCGAAGTTTCTGGATTTTTCGCAGGAGTCGGCCAAGACACTCGAAGAGTACGGCGTCAATAAGGAGCCGACGCATCCCTACGCCGTCAACTGCCTCCTTGCGCGCCGCATGGTGGAGCGCGGCGTTCGCTTTGTCATGCTCGCCCACGCGAGTTGGGATGATCATCAAGAGCTCAATCGGAAGCTCAAGAAGAATTGTTCGATCACCGACCAGCCGATTGGCGCCCTCATCGCCGACCTCAAGCGGAGGGGTCTGCTGGACTCGACGCTTTTAGTCTGGGCCGGTGAGTTCGGGCGCACGCCGATGGGCCAGTTGGAACGGTTAGACGAGGACCCCGGCCGCGATCACCATCCCAAGTGCTTTAGCATCTGGGCCGCCGGCGGTGGGATTCGAGGGGGACAAGTTGTTGGCAGCACCGACGAGATCGGGCTGCGCGTTGCCCAGGATCCGATTCACATTCACGACTTGCAGGCGACGATTCTTCACTGCCTCGGCCTCGACCACACCCGTCTGACCTATAAACACATGGGCCGGGATTTTCGCTTGACCGACGTAGGCGGCAAGGTTGTCAAGCGGATGCTTGCGTGAAATCCCGAAGGCCGATTGGCTTGATTCGAATGGTCGGGGCGGCGTGATTCGAACACGCGCCCCCCTGCGCCCAAGGCAGTTCGGGGTCTCCATTGGAAACCCCTTCTATAAGCAATACGGCAACGACTTTGCTTTTTTGGCCAACCCAGCTTGAAATGATTTCTCTTTTCGACTCGGTTCTAGGGTCGAACCGGCGATGTTCGGACGGTTCGAGGACAGGCGTAGATCGCGGTTATGCGGCGTTCTCGATAACCAGGTGGGCCCGTTTGCCCACGGCGGCCAGCGCGGCCGCTAGTGTCCTGTCTCATATAACTATGTACATATAGGCAGAGTTGCCTCATACTGGGTCATGTTCACCCCAGCAGCTCCCTTGGCGGTAGAAGCGAGCCAACGGGAGCAACTCGAAGCCTTGCTCCGGAACGGAAGCTCCCCCCAGCGTGTGGCGCTACGCTGCCGGATTCTCCTGTTGGCGGCGAAAGGCGTCGCCAATCAGTCGATCGCCCAGCAACTGGAGGTTTCGCGCCCCACGATTGTGGCGCTGCGGGCGGCCTTCACATCCGAAGGCATGGCGGCCGTAACCGGGGTGCGGAAGCGCAAGCGCGAAGCGAAGGTGCTGACGCCCGAACTCGAACAAAAAATTCTGGACACAACGCTGAAGACGCGCCCCGGCGACGGCAGCACGCACTGGAGCGTGCGCGCACTGGCCCGCCACTTGCACGTCTCGCGAACTATCGTGCATCGGGTGTGGCAACGGCACGATGTTCAGCCGCATCGCGTGGAACGCTTCAAGCTGTCGCGCGATCCGCACTTCGAGGAAAAGGTACGCGACATCGTGGGCCTGTATCTGCATCCTCCGGACCGCGCGCTGGTGTTATGCGTCGACGAGAAGAGCCAGATTCAGGCGCTGGACCGCACTGCGCCCATTCTTCCCTTGCGCCCGGGATTGCCCGAACGCCAGACGCACGACTACAAACGGCACGGCACGACTACGCTGTTCGCCGCCTTTAACATTCTCAACGGCAGAGTGATCGGCACGTGTCAGGAGCGCCATCGCAGCCGGGAGTTCGTGCGCTTCCTCACGCTCCTCGAAAAGAACTTGCCGAGCGACCAAGACGTGCACTTGATAATGGACAACTACGGCACGCACAAGAGCGCCGAAGTACAGCGCTGGTTGAAACCGAAGAAGCGCCGCCGGTTCCATTTCCACTTCACACCCACCAGTAGTTCGTGGCTCAACCAAGTGGAACGCTTCTTCGCACTGATCACCGAGCGCATGATCCGGCGTGGCACCTTCCACAGTGTCCACGAATTGGAAACCGCCATCTACCACTGGCTGGCCGGTTGGAACGGAGCCCCGACCCCCTTCACATGGAAGGCCTCCGCAGACGTTATCCTCGACAAGGTGCGCCGTTGTAACGAATTATCCAAGACAGGAGACTAGGCCGGTCTGTCTGCCGTATCCAATTGCGCGACTCGCAAGGCAACGTGCAGGGCTTCGGCACCGGCTTTCTCATTGGGCCCGGCGTGTTGATGACCAACAACCACGTCTTCGAGACACCTGGCGCCGCGCGCAACTCGCTCGCCGATTTCGACTACGAGGTTACCGCCAACGGCCGCGACAAAACGCCCGTGTTCTTCGGCTTCGATCCCAACGCGCTTTTCTTTACCAATCAGGCGCTGGACTTCACGATCATCGCAATCAAGTCCCGCTCACTCGACAACGCCCGCAATCTGACCGACTACGGCTGGCTGCCGCTGAGCGCTACTCCTGGAAAGGCCGATCCCGGCGACTACCTCACCATCATTCAGCACCCGGCCGGAGAGCGCAAACAGATCTGCGTGCGCGAGAACAAACTGCTGAAGTATGACGGCAACGCGGCATGGTACACCACCGATACGCTCGGCGGCTCGTCGGGATCGCCTGTCTTTAACCGCTTCTGGCAGGTCGTCGCGCTGCATCACAGCGGAGTGCCGCGGAAGAACTCCAAGGGCCAATGGCTGACCAAGGACGGTAAGGTGTGGGATCAGTCGATGGACGAGTCACGCATCCACTGGATCGCTAACGAGGGCATTCGAATCAGCGCGATCGTCAACTTCATCAAGACCGCGACCGGGAGTCATCCGCTGGTCAAAGCGGCGTTGACGACGGCGCCGCCGCCCGCGCCTGAGTCAGCGGTGTCAGGTGGTGTCGAACTCAAGTCGCAAGCCAACGTCTGGGTCGAACAGACGGGCGCGACGGCGACGCTCGTCGTTCCTATGCGCATTCCGATCGACGTCGTCCGGCACGATCCCGATCCCGCGCCGGCGGCCACGGCCGCCCTCGTTATCGCGGATTCCGATCCCGACGCGGGCGTTGTCGAAGCGGTCAAGATTAATCAAAAGACGCTCGGAACGCGCCCCGGTTACAAAGCGGACTTCCTCGGGAAGGGCAAGTTGTCGGTGCCGCTCCCGGTGATTCCGGCAGCGCTGAAATCGAAGGTTGCGACGTTTATCAAGAAGCCGAGTGAGTTTGAGCTGAGGTACTTCAACTACTCGGCCGTGATTCGCAAAGACCGCCAGCTAGCCTTCTTCAGTGCGGTCAATATTGACGGCAAGCTGCGCCAGGACGTCGGCAAGCGCGAGGGCGATTCGTGGCTGCGCGATCCGCGCATCAAAGGCGAGTTCCAGCTTGGCGAAGAGTTCTACGGCAAACAGAAAACGTTCGAAGCGGATCGCTCACAGAACCCCTTCGACCGTGGCCATCTCGTCCGCCGGCTCGATGCGACGTGGGGCAACACGGTGGCCGCCGCCAAGGAGCACGGCGACGACACATTCCACTTCACGAATTGCTCGCCGCAGTTCTGGCAGTTCAACCAAGGCAAAAAACTGTGGGCGGGTATCGAAGACTTCGTCCTCGATCACCTCGAGGAGGCGAAGCGCAAGGCGTGTGTGTTCAATGGGCCTGTATTTGACGGTCCTCTCGCGCCGAAGGGCGGATTGCCTGATCCGAAGAAAGCCGGCAAGGCCGATCCGAAGTTCGGCGGCATCGCGATTCCGAAGTTCTTCTGGAAGATTATGGTCGTCGAGCAGGATGGCGAGTTGGCCGCGACGGCCTTCTTGCTCAGCCAGCAGGATCAACTGTCGAAGATCGATCGCATCGAAGAAGCGATGACGGAAGAAGATACCAAAGTTTTCCAGGTGTCGATCGCGGATTTGGCGAAGCTGACAAAGCTCGACTTTGGCTCGATCGCGAAAGCGGACACGAAAGAGGCGGCCACTGCGGGCGGCCGCCTCATCGAAGTCATTGAAGACATCCGGCTCTAACAGTCAGTGTTTGTTGAAAAACCGAATCACCGCTTTGTTGAACTCATCCGCGCGTTCCCAAAACGCCGAGTGCCCCGCGCCGCCAATGACTACGCTCTCGGCGCCCGGCAGCGCTTTCGCAAACAGCCGCAGCGTCGCGGGCGGCGCGTAAAGATCGGCGTCGCCGGTCAGCAGCAGCACTGGCACGGTCAGTTTACTTAGCGCGTCGAAGGTAATCTTGTTATTCATCGCTGTTTGCGCCGCGCTCTTTCGGCCTGAAAGCGACAGCCATCGCGCCACTCCTTCCGGATCCGCCGCACGATAGGCCGGGCCGAGTTCTCGGAACTCCACGGGCATCTTTGAAAACGGCTCCGGCATCAGGCGCCGCAGCATCTCTCGATACGACTCGTCTTGCACTCCGCCCAAGCTGTTGGCGATCGTCAACGAGCGCACCTGGTCGGGATACGACAGCGCATAGTCGATCGCAATCCCCCCTCCCGCCGCTGCTCCGATTAGATGCACCGGATCGAGTTTTAACTGCGTGAAAAGCTCGTGCAGATCGTTGGCCGCCGTGCCCTCGGGCGCGCTTCCAGCAGACCCGCCGTATCCGCGCCGGTCGACCGTGATCACTCGATATCCCGCGCTGCGCAACGGCTCGTGCTGCTTCTCGAACATCGCCTTGCCGCCGGAAGCCGGATGCAACAGCACCACCGGTTCGCCGGCGCCCGCGCCGAAATACGCGATTCGCACGCCGTTAACCATAACGGTCTTCTCCTGGGCAACCGCGCAGAGGCAAGCGAACAGTAACATGCGCATGGCGACATCATACATGTCCCGAATCCCCGCCGGGTTGCGCTTACTTAAGCAGGACCCTTATGCCTGATTTCATCGTCTCCGCAACCCAGCTGAATCTTCGCTCCGCACCGGCCGCGGTGTCCGGCAACATCATCGCCACGCTTCCCAACGGCCAGAAGGTCCAGGACCTCGATCGCTCAAAGGCGCCTTGGTGGAAGGTGCGCACCACGTTTCACGGCGTGCTGCTGGATGGATTCGTTCACTCGAAGTATCTCGTTGCGCCGAGCGCCGCTCCAACTGCTTCGTCCATCGCCCCCGTTCACCTCGGCGAAAGTGCCGGTGCCAAGCCTTCTCTTGCCAGCGCCCGCGCTTTCGCTATCGGTGATCCGGCCGCGCCACGCAGGCGTGCGGCCAGTAATGCGGCCGACCTCGCGGCAATCATCAGTTTTCTCGATGTCGAACGCGGCGCGCGTTACCAGCCAACTTCCACGGCGACCTATTGCAACATCTACGCCTACGACTATTGCTATCTCGCCAAAGTCTACCTGCCGCGTGTGTGGTGGATGGGGTCCGCGCTGACGGATCTGTCGCAAGGACGCCCCGTCGAAGTCCGCTACGGCGTAACGGTCCACGAACTCAACGCGAACGCTCTGTTCACGTGGCTAACTGATTTCGGCGCGCGGTTTGGTTGGAGGCGAGTCTTCGATCCCGAAGCCATTCAGGCGCACGCCAACGGGGGAGGTGTCGGTGTGATTTGCGCCCAACGCAAAGAACTGAACCGCTCCGGCCACATCGCCGCTGTTGTTCCGGAGACAGCGACGAACCAGGCCGCACGCAACGGCGCGAATGTCGTCCGCCCGCTACAATCGCAGGCGGGCGCTCACAACTTCCGCTACACGAACGGACCGCGGGCGTGGTGGCAAGGTGCGGAGTTTCGAGAATTCGGCTTCTTCGTCATCGACTAAGACCGCGGCCCGGGATGATACACTGCATCCAAACAACTCCTTCGGGTCTTGCGCCGAAACCGCCGCAGGGTTCACAAAGGTCTTTTGGAGCGTTCCATGTCCCGCATTTTCGCGTTGCTTCTTCTCTCGTTCGCGGCCTACTCACAAACGGCCACCGGCGTAATCACCGGACACATCAAGGATGCCTCCGGCGCCATGGTTCCCGGCGCCAAGGTCACCGTCGAAAATCAGCGAACCGGCGTTAAACAATCCACGCTGGCCAATGGCCAGGGCGATTTTCTACAGTCCTATCTCATCCCCGGTGAGTACAAGGTTACCGTCGAGCTAGCTGGCTTTGATCGCCACGTCACCAGCAACATCAAGCTCAGCGTGCAGCAGACCATCGAGCTCGATATCGTGCTCAAAATCGGCGAGGTCTCAACGGCCGTCGAAGTCACTGCCAACACCGCGCAACTCGCGACCACGACTTCCACGGTCTCCACCGTCATCACCAACAAAGCCATGCTCGACCTTCCGCTCAATGGCCGCAACCCGTTCGGTTTGGCGACTCTGGTGCCCGGCGTCTTCCCCGGCGGTGGTTCCACACCGTGGATTAGCGGAGGCCGGAATGCGTCGAGCGAAATCACGATCGACGGTACTTCGGTGATTGTCCCCGAAAACAACGTCAGCATCCAGGACACCGGTTATACGCCCATCGTCGACACCGTCGACGAAGTCGCCGTCATCACTAATGCTCTCGCGGCCGAATTCGGACGCACCGGCGGCGGTGTCATTGCCGTCGCCACCCGCTCTGGCACGAACACCTTCCACGGATCTTTGTTCGAGTTCCTCCGCAACAGCCGTATCGAAGCCAACTCCTGGTCGAACAACCGCAACGGCGTAAAACTCGCCGCGTTCCAGCGCAACCAGTTCGGCGGTACCTTCGGCGGGCCTGTGCGTTTGGGCAGACTCTACGATGGCCGCAACAAAACGTTTTTCTTCTTCGCCGAACAGAGCACCAAAACGCGCTCCGCTTCCAGTTCCTTCGCAACCGTGCCGCTTATGCCTTGGCGTCAGGGTGACTTTTCCGAACTCCGTAACGGAGGCGGCGCCGGGGTTACGATCTTCGATCCCGCCACCGCGGTGCAGACGGGCGCTGTATTCATCCGCACGCCGTTTCCCGGCAACCGCGTTCCCTCCGCGCGAATGGATCCGGTCGCGGTCGGAATGTTGCGATTCTATCCCGCGCCCAACGCCACTCCCACCAACGCGTTCATCGGCCAGAACAACTTCTTCGCGGCTGGCAAAGCGCCGAGCGGAGAGGACAAGTTCGACGCCCGCGTCGATCACAATTTCAGTGAGAAGCTCAAGATCTGGGCGCGCGGTTCCCACTCCAAGGGCTTCAGCACGCCTTTCAACGGATTTGGAAATCCCGGTACATCCATCGGCGACGGCCCCAGCAAGAACCGGAACTACAACATCGCCCTCAACGCCGTCAAAACGTTTAACCCCACCACGATTCTCAATCTCAGTTTCGGCTTCGCTCGCAAAGTTTCCCACCGCGACCCCTTTTCGCAAGGCATCGATCTTCGCGCGCTCGGCTTCCAACCCTCCGTCGTCGCTGCGGCCGCCGAACAGAACTTCGAGTTCCCCCGCACTGACATCGGCGGCGTGAGTTCCCTCGGCCAAGCCACATTCACCACACTGCGCATTCAGGCGTACTCCCACGACTTCCGCTACGACGTCACCAAGGTCTTCTCCCGCCACAACCTCAAATTCGGCGGCGAGTACCGCAAGCTCTTCATGAACTTCCGGCAGCATGGTCAGCCCTCCGGCGCATACAGCTTCAACGCCGGCTGGACGCAGCGGCAAGTCGGCCAGGCCACGCCGCCCACGGAAGGCGCCGGCATGGCGTCGTTCCTTCTCGGCCTGCTCGGCGGCGGCTCTCTCGAACATACCTTCCGCATCGCCAGCTCCAGCAACTACGCCGGCTTCTATGTGCAGGACGACTGGAAAATCACCCGCCGTTTGACCTTCAACATTGGCCTTCGTTGGGACGTCGACCAACCCCGCACCGAACGCTACAATCGCCTGAGCTATTGGGATATCGACGCGCCGTCCCCCATCGCAGGCAGAGTGCAGGGCTACAACAACCTCCGCGGCGTGATGCGCTTCGTCACCCCGGAAAACCGCCGTCAAACGCCCACCGATACCAATAACTGGGGCCCGCGTTTTGGTTTCGCCCACCAGATCAACGACAAGACCGTCTTCCGCGGCGCATACGGCATTCTCTACTCGCCATCGGTGCTGCAGGCCTCTGGAACCTCCGGAAGTTCGGGCACGCAAGGCTTCACCGCCTCCACCGGCGTCAACACCTCGTTCGATGGCGGCGTCACACCCGCCGCGACTCTCAACAACCCATTCCCGAACGGATTCAACTTCCCGCTTGGCGCGGCCGGCGGCGCCGCCACGCAGCTTGGTCTCAATATCGGCGACAGCTATTTCAACGACTACGAAAACCCCATCGTCCAGGAGTGGAACGGAACGCTCCAGCGCGATCTCGGCAAGGGTTTCCTGCTCGAAGCCGGCTATCTCGCCAACAAGGGAAACCATCTCATCGATGGCGAGAGCAGCATGACGCACAATCAGCTTCCCGCGTCGTTCTTCTCGCTCGGTAACCAGTTACTCGGCAACAACACGGTGCCCAACCCATTTCTCGGCATCATCACCAACCCCACGTCCTCGCTCAGCCAGCCGCGCATTGCCTTCTCGCAAACCCTGCGGCCGTTCCCGCACTACACGGCCGTCAACGCGTTCCGCAAGCCCCAGGGCAATTCGATCTATCACGCCTTCACGCTCGGCGTGACCAAGCGGTTCTCTAACGGCCTGAACATGCAGGCCAGCTATACGAAAGGTAAGCTGATTGACGACGTGTCGCAGACCGTCACTTTCCTCGGAGCCGCCGGCACCAAGCAGGACTTCTACAACCGCCGCGCCGAACGGTCGATCTCCGCGCAGGACATCGCACAGCGATTCGTCTTCAGCGGCAACTACGAACTGCCGTTTGGCAAGAACCGCGCTCTTCTCAACACTATGCCGAAATATGCCGAATTCGTTCTCGGCGGCTGGCAGGCGAATGCGATCGTCACCTTGCAAACGGGTACGCCGATGCAAATCGGCAACAACGGCAACTTTACCAATCTCGGATCTCCCGGCCAGCGCCCCAACAACAACGGCAAATCCGCGAAAAAGACCGGCCCCACCGAAGACCGCTTGAATTCTTACTTCGATCAAAGCGTCTTCTCGCAAGCCGGCAACTTCACATTCGGCAACACATCCCGCACATCGCCCGACCTGCGCAACATCGGTAGCCGCGACTTCGATGCCTCGGTCTTCAAGCGCTTCTACTTCCTCGCGGAAAAGGCCAACGCCGAATTCCGCGTCGAGGCGTTCAACGCGCTCAACCGCCCGGTTTGGAACAACCCCGGCCAGACGGTCAATCAGCCCGGCGTCTTTGGCGTCATCAACACCAAAGGCGGCCAGCGCAGGCAACTTCAACTTGCTCTAAAGCTGCAATTTTAGTATCGCAGCGCCGGGTCTAATCCCCCCGCCTTTCAGGCGGGCTGCTTTCAGCCACGGTACTGCAAAATGGAATGATGGCCGAGTA